>Ga0302302_1000847_pt1 | contig 18664 bp, 5 predicted proteins | sample III_Palsa_E1_3_FD_198766 | JGI IMG/M metagenome (GOLD analysis project Ga0302302, IMG submission 198766) | Peat permafrost microbial communities from Stordalen Mire near Abisko, Sweden - III_Palsa_E1_3 | ecosystem: Environmental > Terrestrial > Soil > Palsa > Peat permafrost | place: Sweden...
GCGAGTTCGACTCTTTATAGCGGTGCGATTTCTGTCACGGCGACCGAGACCATCAATGCCATTGCGGTTGCCAGTGGTTACGCTAACAGCGCAGTTGGTACAGCGGTTTATACGATCAACTTGCCTTCGGCTACGCCGACGTTCTCTCCCGCGGGTGGCGCGTATACCTCGGTACAGTCGGTTACGCTTACCGACTCCACCGCAGGCGCGACCATCTATTACACGACCAACGGGACGACACCGACGACGAGCTCTACGGTGTATAGCGGGGCAATCTCCGTTACGAGCACTGAGACGATCAAGGCCATTGCGACGGCTCCGGGATTTAGCAGCAGCGCGGTTGGCTCGGCGACTTATACGCTCACGCTGCCTGCGTTGACGCCCGCGTTCTCCCCGGCGGTCGGCACCTATACTTCGATCCAGTCGGTGACGATTACGAGCGCGACTCCCAGCGCCACGATCTACTACACGACCAATGGGACGGTGCCGACAACCAGCTCAACTGTGTACAGTGGTCCGATCACGGTGGGAGTGTCGGAGACGATCGAGGCGATTGCAACTGCTACTGGCTACACCACAAGCGCCGTCGGAACGGCTGCCTACACCATCAACCTACCGCCTGCCGCAACACCCACGTTTACGCCGGCGGCTGGTACCTATTCGACAGGGCAGTCGGTGACCATTGCTGATGCGACCGCTGGGGCGAAGATTTACTACACCACCAACGGAACGACGCCAACGACAAGTTCAACGCTCTACACCGGCGCCATTCAGGTCGGGATTTCGGAGACGGTCGAAGCCATCGCGATCGGCACAGGATATACGAGCAGCGCAGTGGGAACGGCTGTTTATGTTATTCCGCCGACCTTGTCTGTCGCGATCACTCCGGCATCAATCACGATAAAGCATGGGCAGAGCGGGACAGTATCGGTTTCGGTGACGCCTCAAAATGGGTTGTCTTCCGCGGTGACATTCGCCTGCTCCGGACTGCCTGCGGATGCCGGCTGCAGCTTCTCTCCCATCAACCCATTTGTGTCGGGAAGTACAGCCGCGACTACTACGCTTACCGTTTCGACAGCCACGTCCTTCGCTTCTCTACGGCGTGGCTATAACCCACTCTTTCCTGCGGCTGGTGTAACAACAGCGCTTTGCCTTCTCTTCTTTGGCAAGCGCCGCCGATTCAAGGTGTTGCTGCTGCTAACGGCAGGCACGATCGGGCTGGGATTTGTTTCCGGTTGCGGCGGCGGCACAGCCTCCTCGATCGCGTTCGTCCCAAGCACCTCGGTTGTTACCGTGACCGCTACCGCGGGGTCAGTACAAAGCGCGGCGACCTTCACGCTGAACGTGCAATAAGACACTCCTGTGCGCTCGAAAAGGAGAGGCTCAGCTTCGTTGGAGCTTCATCCCATCCGGTTAGTTTGACTTCTACCGCAGGGGCACGTAATTTTCATTGGCTCGATTTGTTGTCTTACTAAAACGATTTTGTAAAGCTTTGTTGCCAGGATTCGGATGGCAATACCCATGGTTTCACGAACCTAGTTCTCAGGCAGGCTGGAGGCGACACTTGTTCTTGCTGCGATGTTCGGGAGTGCTAACAATTGTCGCGGGTGTTTTTCTTACGGGATGCTCCGGCTCAAACAGTGGAGGCTCTAAAAGCCAAGTTGCGCCCACAATCAACTGGTCTATTCCTGCGCCCATTTCAGTAGGCACTGCGCTTAGCGGCACACAACTCGATGCGACTGCGACAGTCCCAGGTTCTTCGAACGCCGTTCCAGGGACCTTTGTCTATAACCCCGCCGCTGGAACGGTCGAGAGTTCTATTGGAACTGTAACGCTCTCAGCCACTTTTACTCCCACTGATACCGGCGCCTACACGTCGGTGGTCGCATCCGTTCCGCTGGTGGTGACTGCCCAGAAGGTGATGCCGGTCATCGCATGGGCGACCCCCGCTGCCGTTCCTGTCGGGACTGCTTTGAGTTCTACTCAGCTCGATGCCATTGCCACTGCGCCGGGAAGCTCCACAGCGCTATCCGGTACCTTTGTTTACACGCCCGCTGCGGGCACCGTGGAGAACACGGTTGGAACCCAGACGCTATCCGTGACATTTACCCCGGCTGACACGGCCGATTACACAACTGCGACGGGAACCGTTACGCTGGCCGTCAGTGCGACAACTCCTTCATACACCTTCAGCAGCGTTCAGATTGTCGGTGGAGGTTATATCACTGGCATCGTTATGCATCCCGGTCAGAAGGGGCTTATGTATGCCCGGACGGATATCGGGGGAGCCTACCGGTGGAATTCCACGACGCAACTGTGGGTTCCGCTCACGGATTTTACGACTCGCACGAACTCTAACTTGATCGGGATAGAGAGCATTGGTATTGACCCCAATGACCCCCAGCGGCTTTACCTCGCCGCCGGTACTTATACAGAGTCGTACGGAACGAATGGAGCGATGCTGGTTTCCGACAACCAGGGAGCAAGTTTTACGACGGTGGCATTGCCGTTCAAGAACGGCTCAAACGACAACGGGCGTGGTGCGGGCGAACGGCTGGCGGTTGATCCAAATCTTGGGAGCACAATCTTCTTCGGATCACGGCAGAACGGCCTTTGGAAGAGTGCAGATTACGGAGTGACCTGGAACCAAGTTTCGACGTTTCCGGTGACCGGAGTGACCAATGGTGTGGGCATCGTCTTCGAGGATTTCGTCAAGTCAAGCTCGAGTTCTGGCTCTGCCACCAAAACTATCTATGCTGGAGTTTCATCGACCGGGACAGGGACTAATCCAGCTTCGCTCTATGTTTCGAACGATGCGGGCGTGACCTGGGCTGCCGTCCCCGGGGCTCCTACGGGCTTGTACGTGTCGCATGGAGTGGTCGGCGCCGATGGCAATCTTTACTTTACCTACGGTGATCAGGTTGGTCCTAACGGCCTTACCACCGGTACGGTCTACCAATACGTTCCGCCAACTTCTAGCAATCCTACGGGAACATGGAACATGATCACGCCGCCGCGTTCCAGTGGCTATCAAGGCGGTTATGGTGGTATCGCACTCGATCCCGAGCTCCCCGGCGTGATCATGGTGTCCACGCTCGATCATTACTATCCGGGATCCGACGATCTGTGGCGTAGTACCAACTATGGCAAAAACTGGTATTCGATCAATACCGTTGGAGCCTACCGCAATGTCAGCCTGTCCCCCTGGGTGACCTTTGGAGCCGCTCAGCTTACCGGAACGGGGAATTGGCCAACGGCTCTGGCTATCGACCCATTCGATTCAAATCATGTCGTTCATGGGAGCGGCCAAACCATTTTGACCACGGATGACATGGTGACGTCAGACACAGGGTTTCCGTCAAACTGGAACATTGGCGCGCTGGGTATTGAAGAGACGGCAGTTTTGGGGCTGATCAGTCCGCCATCGGGGCCGGCCAATTTACTTAGTGTGCTTGGTGACCTCGGCGGATTTCAACACACAACCCTGACTGCGTCTCCTGCCAACGGAGCATTTAGCAATCCGCAGTTTTCCAACGGAACGAGCATTGATTTCGCTCAATCGGCTCCTACGATAATGGCCCGAGTTGGCACAGCCAGCAGCGGAACGCAGTTTGGAGCCTACTCAGCCAACAGCGGCACCTCGTGGACACCGTTTGCGACGAGTCCCTCAAACACTGTCACAGGAGGCGGTTCGGTTGCTGTCTCTGCTGATGGAACGACGTTGATCTGGTCGCCTTCAGACTCCGGAACAGCTACTTCGTACTCCACCAACAACGGTTCGACATGGACTGCTTGTACGGGGGCACCGGCCAATGTTATGGTGCTGGCCGACCGGGTTAATCCCAAGACGTTCTATATCTACGATGGGACCCATGGGGTGGTTTATGTGAGTGTTAATGGGGGTGTCAGCTTTGGGGCGGGGATGAATGGTGTACCCACTGGCGGCGCTTTGAACGTTGCCTACGATGCTGAGGGAAGCTTGTATCTGGTGAACGGAAATGGGTTGTACCACGCGGCTAAAGGCGCTACGGCGTTCAGTCAGATCAGTGGTGTACAGGCCGCGTGGGGTATCAGCGAGGGCGCAGCAGCGCCTGGGACGGCTATTTTGACGGTGTTTCTTGCGGGTGAGATCGGCGGGCAGAACGGTCTCTATCGCTCCACGGACGGAGGATCAACGTGGATACGGGTAGATGATTCCGCTCATGAGTATGGCTACTGGAATGTTGTGCAGGGAGATCCTCGTGTCTTTGCTCGCGTCTACATAGGGACCGGAGGGCGCGGAATTATCGAGGCTGACAGCCCTTATTAGGCAAGTTTATCGAGTCGCTCAACCGCTTTAGGGAGCCATTTCTTTTTCTTCATTGACATCTACTGTTGTGATCTAGTAAACATTCGCGCGCAGCCAAAATAGTAAAAAACTCTTTGCTAAATCGATTCAAACTCTGACTGAAGTTTTTGGAGGCACCTTGATTAAGACATCTGTTCCAGTCCCTGCCGTGCGTTGTTTCGCGGCAATCCGTCTTGCCGGGCTCCTTGCGTTTGTTCTGGCCGCGGGATTCCTGTTGCCGACGGGTGCTCAGGCTCAGGGTACAGGGGCCATTGACGGAATCGTTCGCGACACAAGTGGAGCGTTGATTCCGGGCGCCTCGATTACGTTGATCAGCGAACAAAGCAAGGCTCGCCGCACGACGGTCAGTAACGGCGAGGGCTATTTCACGATCAATGCCATCCAGCCGGAGACCTATGATCTGGTTGTTGCGATGAAGGGGTTCGACAGCTACCGGGTTACCGGTATTGAGGTTCATCCGGGCGATCATCAGACAATCGCCAAGTTGACCTTGAAGCTCGGCGAAGTTAGCACAGTGGTGAATGTCACTTCTACGGTGGCGGGCGTGAGCCTGGATTCGGGGGAGAAGAGTTCCATCATCACGGCGGATGACATAGCGCGGCTCTCGACTGTTGGTCGCGATGCTACTGAATTGATCAAGTTCTTGCCGGGCTTCGCGGTATCCACCGGGGGGACTTTGAATAACGTCAGTACTGCAAATGGTGCACAAACCATGGGTTTTGGCAGTTCGTCGACCTCCTCCTTCTCCGCGAACGGCTCTACGCCGCAAACCGGTGCAACTACGGTGGTCTCCGACGGAGCCAGTGTGATGGATCCTGGCGATATGGGAGCATCCATCTCCAACGTCAACATGGACATGGTTCAGGAGATCAAGGTCCAGACGTCCAACTTCGGCGCTGACAGTGCCAAGGGCCCCGTGGTGATTAATGCCGTTGGAAAGTCAGGTGGTTCGAATTTTCATGGAAGTATTTATCTCTTAGCCAGAAATACCGTGCTCAACGCGAATGATTGGTACTCCAATTACAACGGCGCGGCTCGTCCTCAATCGAAGTATTTCTTCCCGGGAGCAAATGTCGGCGGTCCCGTGCTGATCCCGGGAACTAACTTCAACCACAGCAAGAAGCTTACGTTCTTTACAGCCTTTGAATACTACGATCAGACGGCGCCCGATGGAAACGAGAATGGGCTGCTGCTCAGCTTCATTCCTACGCCAGCAATGCTTGCCGGCAATCTAAATCCTTCTACCATCGCCAGCGCGCTCAACATCTCAACCGCGGACCTAGCTGCGGATTGCCCGAATTTTTATACCTCGAGTGGTCCTACGGGTAGCCTTGGCAACTCGGATGGCGTCTGTACTACACCGGGTTCAGCGGGAAACACCTATGACTACCAAGATCAACTTCTTGCCAGCGATGGAACCATTGTTGGGGGTGGAACGCTGCCCATCGATCCGCGTGCCGCGATCTACGAGAAGTTCTTTCCTAAACCCAACCGTACACCTCGCGCCGGCAATGGATATATTTCAGATGGCTATAACTATCAGCAGCCGCTATCCGATACACATAACGGCTTTCAGTATCGTGCTCGCGTAGATGAGAACTTCACCGACAGCACCAAGCTTTATGTCACCTACAATCTCGAGACTATTAACGACGAGACGGCGGTGGACAATACTTACTATGCCGGAAGCGATATCGTTCCGTACCCGACACCACTGTACTCCCACTCTAAGTCGGATCAGATTGCCATCAACTTCACCAAAGTCTTTGGGGCGACTCTGACCAACGAACTCGTTGCTTCGGGAGTCTACTTTTACTCTCCAAACCAGTTTGCCAATCCAAGCCTGGTACAAGACTCGACGACCGGATGGGATAAAGCGGGTCCCACTGATGGACGTTATTACCACAATGGTGCTAGCCAACTGCCCGGTATTCGCGACTACGAGGAAGGTATTCCGGATTTCGCGATGGGGTATGTTCCGCCAGGCAGCGCGTTTCTACGTAAGTTCTCCTATAACGGCGGAGACAACGTGACTAAGCAATTGAGGACCCATTCGATCAAGGTAGGTGTGTATGCTGAGGTGACGGCCAATAACCAAGTTCCGTATAACTTCACACAAGGTCTTTATGCGTTCAATCACTACAACGCTGCCTGTATCAGTTACAACGGAGCGCATGGCCAATCGCCAGATAATGCGTTCCAGAACAATGTGGCCAATTTTCTGCAGGGGTGCAATTACTTCAGCCAATCCAGCGCTTCGACGCCCGCTGACCTGCATTTTAGAACTCTTGATTTTTATGCCACCGATGAATGGAAGGCCACCAAGCGGCTTACTCTGACATACGGCATTCGCTTTGACCACCTCGGGCCCTGGTTTAGCCCGGATGGCATTGGGCTTGCGGTGTGGAACGCACCGGCGAAACATGTTCTCTTCTCAGGCGTCAACGGCAATGCTTCGACTTACCCAGGTATCAGCTGGCACCAGACCAACTCTTCCGTTCCTCTTTCCGGTCAGCCGAGCCGGGCGCTCTTCTACTCGCCTCGCGCAGGTATTTCGTATGATCTTTACGGCAATGGCCGGACGACGCTGCGCGGTGGTTGGGGGGCGTATCGCTTCCATGACTCTTACAACGATTCGGCCGGCGCGCTAAGCACGACGATCGGGATTCAGAACTATACTGCACCGACACAGAACGCTTGCACCTACGATCAAATCGCCAACCAAGGGGCGGCTGATCGGGCAGGGAAGACCCTGGCCGCGGGAGCTGGTTGCCCGAGCGCTGTTAATGCGAATGGCTCAGTGAGCGCGTTTGGGGTAATCGCGCTCGATCCTCATGACGACAAACAGCCGGTGACTTATAACTACAACTTCACGGTCGATCAGCTTATGTTTGGGAATGCTCTTCTCGAGATGAGTTATGTGGGCAACCGCAGCGCCGATACATTTACCGAGGGCAACCTTAATAATCAGAACTTCATTCCGCTGGGCGGCCTGTTTCAGCCCGATCCTCTAACCGGAGTTGTGTCGCAGCCTGGATCAACGCAGAACATCGTGCAGGATTATCGTCCTTATCCCAACTACACCACAGTCAATGTTCCTAACCACATAGGCTACGGAAACTATAACGCGATGCAGATTTCCTATGAAAAGCAGAAGGGTGCATTCATCTACCGGGTCAATTACACCTGGGCCAAGGCGCTCGGTATTCGCGGAGATTATCGAACCGGCTACGTTGAGGATCCTTCCAATCTCCGCAACAACTATGGGTACTTGAGCTTCAACCGCAATAATGCGGTGAATGCGACGTATTCGTGGCAGATGGGGAACCTCTATCATGGCAACCGCATTCTAGCGGCCATGATCAACAATTATGAGATCTCTGGGATTACGAGCCTACAGAGTGGCCCGGATATCAACGCGTTAATCGGTGGAGGTAACTTTGGCCTAGGTGGTGGAGTGGCTTATACGCCTCCTGGGTCGATCACGTCGACGGCTATCGGCATCAGCAACTCGGCTTTGTTGGGTACCCCGGATATTACATTGCAGCCGGCTGTCGTCTGTGATCCGCGGATAAACCTGCACAATAGCAAAACTCTGGGCCACCAGTATGTTAATGGTTCATGCTTTGGCTTGCCCAAGTATGGGTCGAATGGAACGTTCAATCTTCCCGATACTCATGGGCCCGCCTACTTTGATTCTGACCTGAGTGTCCAGAGGTCCTTCAATTTTGGAGGGAAACGCCAACTCCAGTTCCGGCTTGCGGGCTTCAACTTCCTGAATCACCCGCTGTATGCCTTCGAGTCGGCGAACGGAGCTGCAACCACATTGAACTTTGGGTTGCCGACAGGTGTTACGGCTACAAATCCAACGCAGGCGTTCAGTGAGGCTGTTATGAACCAGACGACTTTCGGATACACGAACCTCAAACAAGGTTACAGAATCGTCGAGCTTTCGGTCAGATACAACTTTTAGGCTGCGACGTACTATCGGGTTTGAGCTCTTATAATCGCGAATCTGAAGACAGGATCGTGACATGAATGAACCCGTGAACAAGACAAACGGGCAAGGCCGAAGGCGAGACTTACACGTCAACGGTGATTTTGAGGAGGCTATCGCAGTGAATACTTCGACGACGAACCAGGACATCGCACGCATAAGCCACAAACGCTCGCTGATAACCCGTACCGGCGTTCTGGGTGAAAGGCTGTGCCGGGTAGCGCTTATGCCGGTTCTGGCCCTGACTGCTTTCTCATCACACGGCCTATCCGCGCAAGTGCCAGCGGTTGTTGCGACAAGTACACAGACCTTGAATGGCACTTTCTCGTCAGGACCGGTCGTTACTGACGCATGCGGGGATCTTTACGTCTTTGAGACTGGGGGAAACGCCGGAGTGGTTGAGTACCAGGCGGGCACTGGCAAGGTTACAACGATCATTGCCAATTCACAGGGGTATATTCCAGAGCCGGGCCGCGCGGCGTTGTATATGGATCAGGCGAAGAAGAATCTATACTTTCCGGACTTCACCAATTTTTATACGGCCCATTTCGATCAGCTTCCGATTGTGAATTGTGTTCCTGGCGCGATCAATAATAATTTTGGGGGAAACACCGGTAGCCTGCCCAACCCGAATTACTACTACGGCACTGTAAACGAGGTTACGGGAGACGCGGCGGGGGATGTCTTCTTTACTACAACCCAATCGGCGCAGACGACGATTTTCGGGGAGACCTATGTTGCCTCTACCAGCTCGTACAACGTGTCTACTCCGCTTCCGAGCTGGCCAAATCCGATCAACTATCTTGCCAGCGATGCAGCCGGAGACATCTACTTCGCGGATCAGACGTCAACTTATTCTTCGAATGGTTCTACGTTCAGCGTGTCGAACAATATCTATGTTCTTAAGGCTGGCTATAGCGCTGCGCCCACTCTGTTTGCCAGCGGCTTCAACGATATTGTCGGACTGAGCATGGATGCCGCTGGAAATCTCTACATTTCCGATAACGGCGGAACACCTGTCGCCGCGAACTCCGTTCTTTATGAAATTCCGAACGGATCAACAGGTCTGGTAGCCGCTAACAAGTTCGCCATTGCCAGTATTGGAGCACCTTTTAGGGTAGCTGTCGACAATTTCAAAAATGTCTATCTAAGCAACTCGTCAGGGCTCATCGAACTTAAACCTAACTCTGCCCTTGCGGCGAGCACGTCGGTTGGCGCGGCTGCCACCGCGTTCCCCATTGGTTATGTCTTCAACGCCACCGTTACGCCCACGAGCATCAAAGCAGTTACCGGGACGACGGCCAGCACTGTCTTTTCTACCGGAACCGGTGGATGCGCTGTGGGGACGGCGTATCAAGCGACAACGCCGACTTCGAACATAGCGTTGTCGAGTTGCGCGGTCAATGCCACCTTTGCTCCGAGCGCGGCTGGATTGCAAACTGGCGCGATTTTATTCACCAGCGCGGCAGGAACAGTTACGACGGATATCTCCGGTATCGGTTTGGCACCGCAGGTGACGATCGATCCTGGCACTGTTACGCCTTCGATTACGATGTTGACGGCGCCGGCTGGAGTAACCGTCGATAACCTGGGGAATATTTTTGTGACTGACAGTACCGCGAATACTCTGACAGAATTTCCTGCGGGTTCAAAGGGTGTGGGTACTGTGGTCTCAACCGGTAGCGTTACGTTGAAGGCTCCGGTTGGCGTCGCCGTGGATAATGTTGGCGATATTTTTATTGCCGACACCGGCAATAATCGGGTCGTCGAGATTCCCGTAATCAACGGGGTTCTGACCAATGCTTCGACGGTGGCGTTGTCTCCGATACTGAAGAACCCTGAAGGCGTCGCGGTCGATGGACAGGGCAACCTCTATATCGCCGATACTGGCGACAATAATCTGCTTTATGTGCCAAACGTCTTCGGCGTACTGAACTTTGCGGCGGCGACATCGAACGGAACGACCCTAACTGCTCCGTCTGCAGTGACGGTCGATCTGAATGGCAATGTATTTGTGGCCGAGTCCGGTAGTAATGATGATGTGCTTGAGTTCGCTGCGCCCTTTGGGACTTTTGCTCAGTCCAAGGTCGCCTCTGGTCTTAGCACACCTACTTCGTTGGCGACCGATGCATCGGGCAGTCTGTTTATCGTCAATAATGGATCTTCGAGTATTGTGCGGCTGCCGAAACTTAACGGAAATTTCGGTGGCCAGGCGATTGTTGGCAGTACCGTGGCGAGTCCGTTTGGAGTCGCGGTCGACGCGGTTGGCAATCTATACGCAACGGATACCACAAATGCTGTGGTTGCAGAGATTCAGCGTGTCCAAGCCGCGCTACAGTTTGGAGGATGGAATGTTGGGACAACCAGTACACCCTTTACGGGGACCATATCCAGTTCAGGAACGCAGGCTCTTATTTTCGCTTCGCCGTCCTATACGGCGAGCGGCAATACTGCTGCCGGTTTCGCGGTTACGAGTGATGGATGTGCAGGTCAGACAGTACCGGCAGGAGGCTCCTGTGCAATTACAGCCACGTTTACGCCTCCTACGACAGAGTTAAATGCGACGGAGACGCTTACGTTGGCGAGCAACGGATCGAACGGCACGGCGCAGCTACAGCTCGTTGGGACAGGCGCAAACGTAAAGCCATCGACTTTATCTCTGGCTCTCACCGGGCCTACACCGCTCAATGCGGGACAATCTGTAACTCTTGTGGCGACGGTTGGCACTGGATCAAGCACTGTAACGCCAGGTGGCACGGTTAGGTTCTCAGTCAACGGTACTCAGGTTGGAACGAGCAACGTGACGGCGAATCAGGCTACGCTGGTGCTAAAGAATGGCTTGCCCGCGGGGAATCCTGTTGTGGTCTCCGCGAACTACTCAGGTGACGTTATTAATTACAGCGGATCGTCGACCTCGATCAATGAGGTTGTGATTGCGCTATCGGATACGTTGAGTCTGGTAACCACCGCGATGTATAGCAATCCGACTAGCACCAATGACAATGCGACCAATGCTACCGGGCCCGTCGTAACCCTCACGGCAACGTTGACTGCGGCAGGGACACCCATTCCTAACGGGGTGGTGACTTTCTATTCCGGTACCACAGTACTCGGCATCGCCTCGGTGGGCCCTTTGGTCGGAGGCACCTCGACTGTAACGATCACGACCACTGCTTTGCGAGCTGGAACAGCGAACGTTGTCGAGAATAACTCTTACCTGACAACGTTCAGCGATATCTATGCGACCTATAGCGCGGATACCAGCTACGGTCCGGCAACATCAAACGTTACGTCGGCTACAATTGTCGGTGCAAACCCCACAGCAAACCTGGCGAATCCTAATCTGACAGGAGCCACGTTCGCCATCACGCCTACCAATCCTGCCATCACGATCAACAGCACCGGCAGCAGCAGCGAGGGTAGCGGTTCGGCGACACTGAGCTTTGTCTCGTACGGCGGATGGCAAGGGATCGTTAATTTCACCTGCTCGGGTCTGCCTGCATACGCACAATGTGCTCCGTTCCCCGGAGCTCCTCAGGTTATTCCCAGTACTCCAGGTTCGCCGCAGCCCTTCACCACAGTGAATTTCATCATCAACACCAATGTTCCACCGCTGGTTCCCACGGCGAGTTCCATCGCCTGGTGGATGGGCGGAATTCTGGGGCTATGCGTGTTGGGCATGCGGCGGAGGATCGCGCGGTTGGGCTATCTCCGCTCGGGACAGCTGCTAACGCTTCTTGGAGCCGTGTTGCTGTCGGTGAGTTCCATCATCGGTATCGGTGGTTGCGGATCGTCGAACAACTCCACATTTATTACACCGGCGGGAACGGCAAATGTGACTGTTACGGTTCATGCCGCGCAATTTGCTGCAAACTCAACCACTACCACCGCACCTAACGATGTGAATACACCCACATTTCAGATAGCACTCACTGTTAAGTAAGCAAACCTCGGGTAAACTTCAGTTCGCATGAGGCGGCCCTGAAGTTTACCCGAGTCCTTTGTTCTGCTTGCCCCGTCTCACAAGAAGCACTATATTTTTTCAATTACGCCGGTCGTGATGTGATATCTCCATGCGGATAATCCAGCTCAAAGACGGAGATTCGGCGATGCAAGGGCGCGTTGGAGCCGTTGGGTTCAGCAATTCTTCTTTCCAACGGAATGAAGCAGTATTCCTCCGCAGCTTGTTTCTTTGGCTATTTAGCTTTGTTCTTGTTGCTAGTGTCGGCCAATTGCCTTTAGTGGCCCAGCAAGCTAATGCTGTAACCCAATCTGTGACGCCCACGCCGACGATCAGTGTGTCTGTGCGCCGCGTCGTTGTTGATGTCACCGTAACGGATGTGAGGGGTAAGCCTGTTCGTGGCCTCACTGAGGGCGATTTCCATATCTTCGAAAATGGATCGCCGCAGGCGGTTCGTTCGTTCGAAGTGCATACCTCGGCTCCGCAGTCCCCACTGAAGGTCCCCAAACTTCCGGTCAATACCTTCTCGAATTTTTCTTCATCACCCAGCGGCGGACCCACCACTGTGGTCCTTTACGATCTTCTCAACACACCCCTCGATTCACAACCCTACGCCCATGCTCAACTTCTCGATTTTCTCAAGGAGCGTAAGACCTCAGGGCAAGTCGCCATCTTTGTTCTGGGTGACAAGCTACACATGCTGCAAGGGTTCACAGAAGATGACGACAAGCTCATAGCCGCGCTCAATATGCAGAAGGGACGATACAAGTCCGGCTTGCTGCCATCTCAAGGTGAGACGACTGCCTCCAGCGACCAATTGGCCCAAACCGACGGAAATCAGAACGGTGCGGACGCGCGACAGGACGCCTCCTTCCAGGCCATCGCAGGAATGCTCAAGAACATGGAGACCATGGAGCAAAGTTACCAGCTCGATCAACGAGTCGATATCACCGCAGAGGCCCTTCAGCAGATAGCGCATTTTCTAGTGGCCATACCTGGACGTAAGAACCTGCTCTGGATGTCCGGTTCCTTCCCTAATGGCATTATCCCCAACGGTGATAATGACGGTCGTAATCCACTCACGGGACAGAATGAGTTCAGCGCGGACCGAAATTATTCCTCTGAGGTTATTGAAGCGACAAACATGCTCAACTTGAGCCATGTTGCGGTGTACCCGGTCGATGTGCGTGGGTTACAGACGAATAGGATGTTCTCGGCGTCAAGCAATCAGACCTTTGAACCAGGACAAGGGAAAGACTTGAAGGCGCTCCGAGACTTTTCCCAGCAGCTCGTTTCTGAACACGCCACGATGGATACGATCGGTGATCAGACGGGCGGTCGGGCGTTTTACAACACCAACGGTCTTAAAGATGCCGCGGTTGAGGCTATCGAAGAGGCTTCGATCTACTACACGCTGACCTACTCTCCCAGTAATAAGGAATATGACGGCAGACTTCGCAAGATCCGCGTCGAACTGACGCAGCCGGGCTACCGCCTTGCTTATCGCCGCAGTTACTTCGCCCGCGAACTTGAAACTTTAGCTAGCGTGCAGCAGGAAACGGCCTCCGATCCCATGCTCGTTCCTCTCGAACACGGTGCTCCCGAGGCGCACGACCTTTTCTTCGAGGCTCACATCGCCTCTGTGGGCAGCCCAATGGCGGCTACCCACGAACAGATGCAGGAGCTTGTTCGCTACGAAGCTATGTCTTCCAAAAGCAAACGTAAGACTGATCAAGAGTTGGCGACACCCGTTATGTTGCAGCCCTATGTTGTTGAGTATGCTCTGCTTCCGCGGCAACTCAATCTACAGCTCGACCCCGATCAGGTACGTCGTGACAACCTTGAGTTTGCTGTGGTTTCTTATAACGGTGATGGACTTGTTCTGAATGGTACACGGGTTCGAATCCAGGATGTTATTCGTCCTGAGCGCTGGGCCCTTATGCAGGAGAGCGGCTACCATGTGCCGATCAATGTGCTGGTTCCGATAGGGGCTCACTCGCTTCGGCTCGCGGTGCGTGATGTTTCCAACAACAACATGGGAAGCCTTGAAGTCAGCATGCCTCTGCCGCCTGATCCGATTCCTCCTGACTTGCCACCCGCCACGACGACCAACACGCCTTCTACATCCCCGCATTAGCCTAGTCCTTAAGTGTCGAACACAAAATAAGGACACCGTATGAAAGGTGTCGTCGAATACTCTGATCAACTTCAAGGTCACAGGTCATGGTGCTTTTCTGGGAGTCGGAGACCCCTAACTGCCATGAGTCTGACAAAGAGCCCAATGGGTGCTTATTCAATGGGCTGCACAAGAGATCGTTCAGTCACTAAGAATTCGGAAAACACCGTTGTTGAGGTTTATACGGAGATTGGGCCGAACCGAAATTCCCGGCAAGATGGTGATTATCGCAACAAGGAAGATAAACTTACCGCCCTGACTCTAGCCAGATGTGTCTCCGGTAAAACGCGGGCGGTTCAAACTATATCGCGCGAGGATCGCTGTATATGGCTCAAGTTGGAAGAGGTCGCTCTCTTTTCTGTGAATGACTGTACTCGAGAGATCGACCTTCGCGAAGGTGATACCTCTTGTACTGTCGATGGAGGGCGCGGAGAGCTTCCATGTTTCGACCAGTCTTGCATTTTTGAGATCGGCGAAAGCAATCCCTATCGCTACCTGGGCTGGCTCTTTGTTGATTATCGCAACGAGCAATGTGTCCTGTTTGTAGCCCGCGTAAGCCGTAACGTTGGAGCCGCCAACAGACAGTGTGCTGTCAAGCATAGAAACTCCGGCGAACTGCTGGGCAAACTTCATGCCAAAGTACAGTGGCTGTCTTGTAAAACCCTTGTCTTTATCGCCGGTGATGGGAGAGTAGATGCCTTCGCCGCCACTGTGCAGATTAACGCCGGCGTGACCGCCCTGCGCGAGAGCCAGTATATAGTCCGCGCTCCAGAGAGAGGCAGCATAAGCGTTTGAGACACCGGGTTGGCCGCCGTGAAAGCATGAGTTGCACTCGGAGACACGAAAGCTGACGCCCGCGATGGCTTTGGCGCGCTGGGCGGTGACGATCTCTTTAGCAACTTCAGGGTCGGGGCGGAGTAGATGAGCAGCGTTCATCTGCGGGTCTCCGGCTGGCCCCATCGCATAGTGATGACCCGTGAGCAGCACGACTTCGTTCTTCAGCCGCTCGGCCATCTTCTCCACCCAATCGAGACGAACGGCTATATCCGGTCCGGCGAAGGCGGTATCGCCCCCTTTTGCGCGGATGATCCGAACCCACTCCAACCACTGCGCGAGGTATTGGTCGAAGTCCCAGTTCTTCGACCGAAGGCCTCCTGTCCAGAAGTCCACCTCGTTGCCGAGTTGAAAGCCGATGAGATTTTTACCAACGAGCCTCTGGACGCAGGCAGCTTCAGCAGCTGCTTGCTCGGGTGTGCCCGTTCCGAAATTAAGCCCGTAGAGTAGCTTCCATCCAGTGGCGTTGAGGAAGCCTGCAAGTGCTTCAATCGAAGCCGGCGTGAAGATGGCTTCGTGGCTTCCCTTAGCGATGGTTGGATCGCAGAGCGCCCACTCCCAGTAGTTCTTACCGCGATCGATGCCAGCTTTTTCCGCTGCAGTAAGAGGCGCGGAGAGATCGTCGCGCCACGCGGAGAAAGCACTGAGGTTGCCGCCAGTACGCAGGACGCCTTGTGGAGAGAGCTCGCGATAGAGCTTTACCAACTCGGTGTTGGAAGCGGAAAAAAAACTGGGGTTTGAGAGTTGTGCGGACTCGTAGCTTAGGCCCATGAAATCGGAAGGTATCGTCGCAATGGTTTTTCGACCGATTGTGAATGTGGCAGCGGTTGGTGGTGTGTCACCCCGCAATATACCGGGCAGGGCGCTTGTGGCGAAGGCGCTACCAACGATCTTGAGGGCGTCACGGCGATGCATGATGGCGATTCACCAGATCCTTTCAGGCAACCTCATCCCCTCCGCTGAAGTGGAGACTGTAGCTTCCTCCTGCATGCAACGTCGTGGAAACGATTCTATCGCGCTGAAGTTTGAATGGAATCGTCTCCGCGCCGTTCTTAATAACCGCGATAGTCTGGCCGTTTGGGGAACGCAACAGATAGCTTCCGGTCTTGTCGGGCCGCAACATACAGGAGGTTGCCCGTCCAGCAATCCATTCGAGATCGACCGATAAACCGCCGCGGCTTCGCAGGCCTGCAACTTTGCCGTCAGGCCACGCTGTTGGGAGGGCAGGCAGTAGATCGATGCTGTGTCCGTGGCTTTGCAGCAACATCTCGGCGATGGCCGCGGTAGCACCGAGATTGCCGTCGATTTGAAATATTGCCCCGGTACCTCCCGGATGCGTATCCAATAAGCTACTATTCGTGCTGTGCTGTATCAGCATGGAAAGCGACTCCCATGCCTTATCGCCATCGAGCAGTCGAGCCCAGAAAGCAATCGCCCAAGCGCGACTCCAACCCGTATAAGCGCCACCGTTGGCAAGGCGGCGTTCGAGAGAGACACGTGCGGCTTTGGCCAGTTCCGGTGTCTCATGCGGGGTGATCTGGCTTCCGGGATATAGCGGATAAAGATGCGACATGTGCCGCTGTCCTGGTGTGTGCTCTTCAAAATCAATCGACCACTCTTGCAATTGTCCGTATTTGCCGATCTGGTAGGGAACTAATTGCGGGATCGACTTCTGTAGCCTTTCTGCGAAATTTGTGTCTAGATCCAATGCCTTCGCTGTTGCGATGCAGTTGGAAAAGAGTTCGCGGATCAAGGCCATATCCATCGTGCAGCCGGCACTCGTCATCGCAGGCGTTCCGTCGGGTGCGAGAAAATCGTTTTCTGTTGACTCTGATGGGCAGGTGGTTAGGTAGCCGTTGCCATCGTCGATCAGCCACGCAAGGCAGAACTCCGCGCAACCCTTCATCAGAGGCCATGCACGGGTTTTAAGAAAAGCACGATCTCCGGTGAAGAGAAAGTGTTCGTAAAGGTGCGAGCATAGCCATGGACCGGCCATACCCCAGTTCGCCCACGTTGGTTGACCTACCCCTTCGCCAACCGGATTGGAGGTTCGCCATATATCGAGGTTGTGATGTACCGCCCAGCCTGGCAAAGCATAGGTTTCTCTGGCAGTGAGTGCACCTGTTTGGCTGAGCCCGTCGATGAGATCGAAGAGAGGAAGTGCACATTCACTGAGATTGCACGTTTCCGCGAGCCAGTAATTCATCTCGATGTTGATGTTCGATGTCCAGTTGGATCCCCAGGGTGGTGTGACCTGATAGTTCCAAAGTCCCTGTAGATTCGCCGGTTGTGATCCGGGCCGCGAACTACAGATCAACAGATAGCGGCCGTACTGAAAGTAAAGCGCAAGCAGGGAAGGGTCGGGTGAGGCGCTAAAGCTGGTCAGGCGCTGGTCTGTCGGTTGGTCGTGATGGTTGCTGCCAAGTTCGAGTGAGATACGCCGGAATAACCGCTGATGATCGATTCTCTGCCGGTCACGCAAGGCGGTGAAGGTTTTCTGTTGGGCTTCAGCGAGCTTCTTCTGCGCTTCGGCTACAACTTGTTCCAGCGCCGTATCGGGCATGGAGTGGAAACCACGATAGCCTGTGGCAGACGTGAGAAGCACAATGAAGCTTGTGGCATCTTTGACCGTTAGCTCATTTTCCGATGCAGCGACGATGCCGCCCTCTGCGGCGACGCGCATGGCTGCAGCGAAGTACATTCCCTCGCCCGGCCTATCCGAAGTCTCAACGGGCTTTTCGCCTTGTGGGTGACCGGCGCCTGCCACATGCGACGCCGCCTTCCCTGTAAGAATGAGCTGATCGCTGCTCGTAGACTTTGTGGCAATCTGCAGATCTCCATCGAGCGATAGAACACAGTTGAGTTGATGCGGCTGACTGGATGTAACACGCACGACTACAACCTGGTCAGGATTCGAGACGAAGGCCTCGCGCAAGAAGGTAGTGGAATCGATCTCATAGCTCGTACATGCGCAGGCAGCATCAAGGTCGAGTTCTCTGCGATAGTTGCTGATAGGGCCTGTATGCGTAAACGCGAGGCGGAGATTACCCAGCGGTTGGTAGGCTTCAGCGAATTCACCCTGCATCTTTCGGCAAAGTGTGTCGGCAAGGTGATAGTTCTTTTCCTCGAGAACGGCGCGGCGCACATCGGCGAGATACCTGCTGGCATCACGATTGTTGCCGTTCTTCGGAAATCCAGACCACAGTGTGTCGTCGTTTAGTTGCAGCAACTCGTTGGTGGGAGAACCGTCACTACCGCCGCCAAAGACCATGGCGCCGAGGCTTCCATTGCCGATGGGCAGCGCTTCAGCCCATTCTTTTGCTGGCCGTGTGTACCAAAGCATCGGAG
>Ga0302302_1000864_pt1 | contig 18502 bp, 15 predicted proteins | sample III_Palsa_E1_3_FD_198766 | JGI IMG/M metagenome (GOLD analysis project Ga0302302, IMG submission 198766) | Peat permafrost microbial communities from Stordalen Mire near Abisko, Sweden - III_Palsa_E1_3 | ecosystem: Environmental > Terrestrial > Soil > Palsa > Peat permafrost | place: Sweden...
TCCGGGGAAGAGGATGCCGGCGGCCAGGCGGAGGCCGGCGGCTCCGGAGATCATGATGCTGGGGATTTCCAGGGCGCCGTGGGCGGCTACGAAGCTCCAGAGGCTGAGGGCCATGTGGTGCTGGCGACAGGTGACGGCGATGGCGCCGAGCATGAGGCCGTTGTTGAAGAGGGCGTAGAGAGTGAAGAGGCCTGCGGTGATGCCGCCGGCGAAGGTGAGGAAGCAGACCGTGATGTTGTTGGTCATGATGCCGGAAGCTGCTTGCGGTTTCACGCTGAGGACGCTGTCGGTCCACATCTTGTGGTGGTCGAGGTTGGCGACCTTGTCGGCGCCGAGGAACATGATGCCGAAGTCTGGACGGAGCATGACGATGAGTGCGCCGAGGAGGCCGGCGGCGACGCTGATGAGGGTGGCGGCGAGGAGATAGCCGGAGAGGCGGCGAAGGAGGCGGGGGTAGCCGTGGGCGAAGAATTGCCAGAGGCTGGCGATGGAGATGCGGCGACCGGAGTAGACGTAGTTGTGGGCTCGGGCGACGAGGCGGTTGAGGTATTGGGCGAGGGCCTGGGAGGAATGGTCGGCGCGGACGGCGGAGAGGTCGGCGGCGGCCTGACGGTAGAGGAGGCCGAGTTCGCGGAGGTCGGCGGGCGGGAGAGACTTGACGCCGCTGGATTCGACTTGATGGACGAGCGCGTCGAGGCGGTTCCAGTTATTCTTGCGAGTATCGATCCAGAGGTTAGTGAGCATAGAGGCTAGTGGGTAGTTAGTAGTGAGTAGTGGGTAACGTCAGAGGTGCGTGAGCATGTCGAGTTTTGAGCAGCGTAACTTCGGTGATGATGCGGCTGTGGGGCGGGCTGAGACGCATACTATCGACACGCCGGAGCAGGTGGGGCTGGAGTACAGTGTAGCGGGGATTGGCAGCCGGTTTGTTGCGGCGCTGCTGGATTCGCTGATCGTCTTCGCGTTCTATTTGATTGAGGGCATACTGCTGGCGATGTTTCTTAGCGGCGCCGGTAACGCACAGAAGCTGGACGCGCTGGGCAAATGGTTCATCGCGTTCTTCGTACTCATCAACTTCGCAGTGGTGTGGGGTTACTTTACGTTGTTTGAGGCTTACTGGCATGGGCAGACGCCGGGTAAGCGGGCGATGAAGGTGCGGGTGATCAAGGACTCGGGGCGGCAGATTGCGCTGTTTGAGGCGATGGCGAGGAACTTGTTGCGGGTGGTGGACTACCTGCCGGGCTTGTACCTGGTGGGCGTCATTACGATGCTGTGTAACAAGCGGAATCAGCGGCTGGGGGATTTGGCGGCGGGAACGATTGTGGTGCATGAGCGGCTGGATGAGCCGTCGCTGCTTTATCAGACTAGTACGACGCTGGTGGTGCCGGTGGGGTTTCAGGAACAGGGCGTGGGGCGCGAGACCGTGCTGCCGTGGGGGCAGGCCGTGACGGCGATGTTCCCTGCCGATGCGGTGGCGAAGTTGAGTGGGCAGGATTTGGTGGTGATCGAGACTTTCTTTTCGAGGATGCTGGATTTACCGCTGCCAACGCGGTCGACGGTGGCGTACCAGATGGTGGGACAGATGACGGCGAAGATGGGAGTGGGGGTGCCGGAGGGGAATCCGGAGCGGGCGCTGGAATCGATGGCTTACCAGATGAGGAGTGGCGGGCGGAGAGTTTGATTGGCTGAAGGCGGGCCGGGGCGCGGTGACGGCTGAGGCATGGACTGCATCTGAGAGAGCGAAGAGGAGTGCGGCGTGCGTGCGAGCGACCACAGGTTAACCGCGATTGACCCACTGGCTCAGCAGATATGGGACCTGGTGTCGCGATCGCCGTTGCATGACTTGTGGGACTTCCAGGGGGCGAGCGCGGAGCTGGTGTGGAGGCGGACGTTTCGGGCGGTCCTGGGCGACGACCTGCTTTCGCGCGCGGCAGAGATGGGCTATTACTTTCTGTTCGCGCTGTTTCCGACGCTGGTTTCGGCGAGCGCAATTCTAGGATTGGCGGCGCAGCAGGCGTCGCATATTCTCGACAAGCTGCTGCACTACCTGGCGCTGGTGGTGCCGGGCGGGGCTTACTCGATGGTGATCGAGACGTTTAATCAGACGGCGGAACACGCAACCAAGGGGAAGATCACCATTGGATTAGTAGCAGCGATCTGGTCGGCGTCCGTTGGGTTTGCGGCGATCCAGGACGGGATGAACACGGTGTACAAGGTGCGGGAGTCGAGACCGTACTGGAAGGCGCGGGGGCAGGCGATTTTGGTGACGCTACTGCTGTCATTAATGGTGACGGCGAACCTGGGGGTGCTGCTGGGCGGCGACTTGATCGCGAAACTGATGTACCTGAAGATCTGGCATCACGGGCTGGCGTTCAGTACGGCGCTGGTGATTCATATTGTGCAGTGGTCGGGGGCGAGCGCGCTGTTGATGCTGCAGTTCAGCACGATCTATTACTTTGCTCCGGATCTGAAGGTGAAGCGGTGGCATTGGATGACGCCAGGAGCAGTGATTGGGCTGGTGGGGTGGGTGATTTGTTCGCTGGGGCTGCGGGTGTATCTACACTTCTTTGACAGCTTTTCGCTGACGTATGGGTCGCTGGGCGGAGTGATTATTCTGCTGACGTGGTTTTACATTACGGGGCTGATGCTGATGCTGGGCGCAGAGGTGAACAGCGAGATTCAGGCGGCAGTGGCGGAGAAGAAGCTGAAGGATAGCGGGGCGATTCCGCAGCACGTGGATGCCGAGCCGAAGATTGCTACAGGGGAACCATTGCCGTCGCCATAGTTCCGAGAACCCAGGTCCGCAGGTCCGGACCCCCACCCCGGACCTGGGGCACCCGGATTGTTGGCGCGTTACTTCGTTAGGGGGTCGAGGATGGTGTCGAGGCGATCGGGGCTATTCTCTACGCGCTCGAGTTGGGGATAGCGCTCGCCGCCGTGGTAGTCGAGGGTGATGGTCTTGAAGTAGCCGGTGTTCTCCACGATGAGATTGATCGCGGGACCGCTGCCCTTGGCTGAATCGATGGCTGCGCGAAGGAGGCCTGGGGTGAAGGCGCGGCCGTTCACGGCGATGATCTGGAAGCCGGGGGCGAGGCCTGCTTTGTAGGCGACACCGTTCATGATGACGTCGCCGAGCGTACCCGTGGAGCCAGCGGTGAGGCCGAGCGAGTAGGTGGCGCTGATGCCGTCGCCTTCGTTGAGAGTTGACCAGTAGTTGGGCTTGTCGGTGAAGGTGAGGTGGTAGCCGGAAAGGGTGTTGATGCCGGCGATCTCGGGGGCGTGGAGGTCATTGGAGTCGAGGCGGGTGCGGAGGAAGGTGGCCCAGTCGTAGGGGACGACGGTGTTGAGGCCGGCGACGATGTCCTCAAAAGTGTAGGGAACGACGCGCGGCGGGGTGTTGCCGCCGAAGCCCTCGAAGGCGGCGACGAAGTTGTTGAGTGTTTTCTTGCCCTGGGATTTTTCGCGGATGGTCTCGTCGATTTCGAGCCAGAGGAGGTCGCCTTCGGCGTAGTAGTCGGTATCGCGACGCCAGTTGTCATAGGGGCCGCTGGCGTTGTAGAGGATTTGCGCGGCGGTGGCTGTGTCCTGAAGATCGCGCCAGGTGCGGCCGGGGCGGGCGTCGTTAAATTCGGCAGCGATGGTGGCGAGGCGATCGCGGAAGGTGTCCACACTCCAGATGCCGGAGCGCACGGCGAGGACGCCGCCGAGATAGTCGGTGAGGCCTTCGTAGACCCAGAGGAGATTGCCCTTCATGGGCTCTTGGTAGTTGGGCGTGGCGAGGCCGGCGGGGCGGCGGTATTTGCCGTTCCAGGAGTGGGTGAACTCGTGGGGGAGGAGGTCGCCTTCTTCGGCAAAGGAGCCTTCGTCGATGAAGGTCTTTTCGGGGACGCGGTCGTCGGAGGACTGGTGGTGCTCGAGGCCGAAGTGGGCCACCTGGTCAGAGAGCGTGACGAGGAAGTGGTAGGAGCCGTAGTGGCGGGACTGGTAGAGCGCGCCGGTTTCGCGAACGAGTTTGGAGAATTGGTCGATGTGGGTTTGGTTGAGGGCGAGGTCTTCAGGGCCGTCGCCGGCGAGGTCGAGGTAGTGCTTGGGAGAGACTTCGGGGGCGAGGACGATCTCGCGAAACCAGCGGCCGGCGAGGACGGGTGAGTCAATGAGCTGCTCGAGGGAGACAGTCTGGAAGGAGGCGTGGACCGAGGCCTCGGTGGCGCTGTCGGTGGGCTGGAGAGCGGTGCCGAAGTGCCAGCCTTCGGGGAGCGTGATGCTGGGGGTGATCATGACGTCCGCGGCTTTGGTGTGCTCGATGTCGCCCGGCTGCGGGCCGCCGAGAGGGTAGACGAGGAGGGTGTTCCAGCTGAGGAGCGCGAGGTTGGCGCTGGTGGAACCGCCTTCGGTGAAGTTGGCGCCGCCGGTCGCGAGGAAGTCCATCTTGATGTCGAGCTGCGTGACGCCTTCGGGAACCGTGACGTGGTAGCTGTACATGTCGACGAGATCGCGCTCCCATTTGATGGGCTGGCCGGCTGACGTGGTAATGAGGAAGCCGGCCTGGTTGATGATGGGGCCTGAGGGCATGTGCTCGCCGGGAATCCACTCGGGATAGACGAGGGTGAGGGGGCCGGGTTGGACGGGAATGACTTCGGTGGCGTGGAGGATTTTGCGCGGGGCGTCCGTGAGGTCGACAGAGAGCGTGATGGGGGCGGACTGGGCACTGGTGGAGAGCGTGGCGGCGCAGAGGGCGGCCATGGGGATGAGGCGAAACAACGACATGCAGTGAGCTCCTGAGGCAGATAGTTCGTTCGATAAGTTTACGCGGTAGAGCCGGGGAGAGGCCCCTCTCCGATAGAATTGGCGCACGCATGATCCTATACGCAATTGTTCTTGGCATTATTGTTGTGACGCTGCTTGGTGTGTCGCTTGCGCGGTTGGGCAGTGTGAAGACCAAGGCGGATTACCTGGTTGCGGGGCGGTCGCTGCCGGCGTTTGTGCTGGTGTTTACGCTGCTTTCGAGCTGGATCGGATCGGGTTCGCTGCTGGGTGGAGCAGAGAATGCATACAAGCATGGCTTTTATGCGCTATGGCAGGGTGCGGGTGGATGGGCAGGGCTGCTACTGATTTACTTTATTGCGCCGAGGGCGCGGAAGTTTGCGCAGTTCACGATTCCGGACCTGCTGGAGTCGCGCTATAACCAGACAGCGCGGGTGCTGGGTGTGATTGCGGTGCTGTTTACGTATACCGCGATTACGAGCTACCAATTTATCGGCGGCGGGGACATTCTGCATTTGATTTTTCCGCAGATAACGGCGGTGCATGGACAGTACATCCTGGCGGGATTTGTGATTCTGTTCACGATGATCGCGGGGATGGGCTCGGTGGCGTATATGGATGTCGTGATTGGGCTGCTGGCGACGTTCACGCTGATTGCCGCGTTGCCAGTGCTGCTGCACCTGGCCGGAGGTTGGAGCGGCGTCCGCGCTGTGCTGCCCGCATCGCACTTCCAGATTTTTAGCGATATGAAGCCGGTGAATGCGCTGGAGTTGTTTCTGCCGACGTGTTTGCTGATGCTGGGGAACCAGTCGATGTATCAGAAGTTTTTCTCGGCCAAGTCGGAGAAGGATGCGACGCGGGCGGTGAGTGGATGGCTGGTGGGGACAGTGATTCTGGAGACGATTATTGTGTCGATTGCGGTGGTGGGGTCGGCGCTGTATCGGACGGGCGAAGTGGCTGCGCGGCCGCGGGAGATCCTGGCGTATACGGCGACGCATGCGTTTGGGCAGTACATGGATAACGCGGGGTTCGGTGCGAAGGCGTTGAGCGTGCTGGGGGCGCTGCTGGTGGGGGCGATCTTTGCGAAGGTGGTGTCGACTGCGAATAATTACTTGTTTTCGCCGGCGACCAATTTGGTGAACGACGTGTTTCTGCGGTACATCAAGCCGGACGCGAAAAACTGGGTCGTGCTGCTGGTGAGTCGCGGAACGGTGGTGGGGCTGGGAGCGTGGGCACTCTATCAATCGCTGGGGACGACGTCGGTGTTGAAGAAGTCGCTGTATGCGTACACGATTTATTCGGCGGCGCTGACGCCGGTGATCCTGGCGGCATTTTTCTGGAGGCGCGCGACGGCGAAGGGTGCGGTGGCGAGTATTGCTGCGGGGACGGTGATCACGGTGGGGTGGGACCTGCTGACGCCGCATCTGCCGGCCGTGCTGGCGGCTCGGGATGCGATTCTTCCGGCGCTGGTCGGGTCGCTGCTGTGCCTGGTGATTGTGAGTTTGGCTACCGAACCGCCCAGCGAGAGCCATTTACGGCCTTTTGAGGAAGGCTGACGCAGAGCGGCGGGTTGGCTCGCGGGGCGAGTGATCGAGGGGCGCGAAAGGCGTATTGTTTGAGTGCGCGCGGGTGGCTTTCTGGCATCTAACGGCGCAGGAAAGTGATCCGGAAGGATTACAACTCGACAAAGGAGATATCCCGTGGCTGAGAAGAAGATTCCTATAGCAACCGATAGTGCCGCAGAGTTGCATGAGCTGATCGGCGACGATGCGACTGCGACGTTCGAGAGCGATCCAAACTTTGTGGACTCGAACCCAACTGCTGATGCGTCCAGCGAACACATAACGATGCGTGACACGGACGATATGGAAGACAGCGAAGAGGAAGAAGACGAAGAAGGTTTGGAAGATGAGGACGACGACGACGTCGAGGATGACGAAGATGAGGACGACGAGGATGAAGACGATGACGACGATGAGTTTGAAGATGATGAGGAAGAGGATGATCCGGATGTTCTGAGGACCGCGGAACCTACCAATGTTCATGGGCCGGGCAAGCGCTCGAAGACGGACATTGAGCGGGAGTTGGAAGAGATGGAAGATGAGAACGCGGGAGACGAAGGGATTGATTCCCCGGAGGACGAGAATCAGGTGGAAGAAAAGGACGACGAAGAATGGCATGCGGAGCGTGGAGTGGATGCGGCGCTTCGGATGAGAGCGAGTGCCACGGCGGCGCAACCGTACTAGAAGCTTTATGAAGATTGAGGAGAGATAGCGGCGTGACTGAGACGAAAGCGGGTCGTTCCCTGGCAAAGGGTTTGGTAGCAGGACTGGTAGCGGGGCTGGTGGCCACTGCGGCGAAATCGTGCGTTGAGGCTGTGTTTCCTCCGCGTGTGCATGGGGAGCCGGAGCCTCCTGAGGCGCTGGCGGAAAAGATTGCGGGTCATCCTCTGGACCGCGGGACGAAGACAGCGGCGGGCAGAGCGATCCATTGGGGGTTTGGCGCAGCGGTGGGAGCAGCGTATGGCGGGCTGGCGGAGTATTATCCCGCAGTGACCAGTAAAGAGGGTGCGACGTTTGGGTTGACGCTGATGTCGTTGACGCACGAGACGTCGCTGCCGGCGATGGAATTGGCGGTGTCTGCGGAAGCGCAAAGCTTTCGGGAGCGGAGCAGCGAGGCTACGAGTCACGTGGTGTATGGATTGGTGGCGGAGCGGGTGCGGAGTTTGGTGCGGGGTATGCTCTAGCGCAGTCAGCGCGGTGGTTTGCGTGGTGTGAAACTAACCCGTGGCAATGCTTCATCCGATAGTGCGCGCAGAGCTTTTGGAATGGGATCGAATTAGCGAGCGAACTACACTCCAGAGTACCCGTGCCATCTGTCATGGGAAACGACGGAGTTTTGTTTTGACTATGCACCGCATTTCCAGTAGAGATAAGCACCCGAAGCGAGTGGTGATTGTGGGGGCGGGACCTGGTGGATTGGCAACGGCGATGTTGCTGGCACGGTCCGGGGTCCAGGTAACGGTAGTCGAGAAGAGCGCGCGCGTGGGCGGTCGGACGGCGACGCTTGAGCAGGATGGGTTCAAGTTCGATATCGGGCCGACATTTTTTCTCTACCCGCGCGTGCTGCGGGAGATATTCGCGGATGCGGGCTACGACCTGGAGCGCGAGGTTCCGATGAAGCGACTGGACCCGCAGTACCGTTTGGTCTTCGGGGATGGCGGACAGATTGACGCGACGGCGGATGTAGAGCGGATGGAGCGGCAGATTGCAACGATCTCTCCGACGGATGCGGGCGAGTTCAAAAACTTTCTGACGCAGAACCGGAAGAAGCTGGCAAGCTTTATGCCTGTGCTCGAGACTCCGTTTGAGAAGTGGAGCGACCTGCTGCGTCCGGAGATGCTGAAGCTGCTGCCGCTGATGAAGCCGTGGCTTTCTCTGGATGGTGATCTGCGGACTCACTTCAAGGATGAGCGCATTCGGTTGGGCTTCAGTTTTCAATCGAAGTACCTGGGGATGAGTCCGTTTCGGTGCCCCTCCCTGTTTTCGATCCTGTCGTTTCTGGAGTACGAGCACGGAGTCTTTCATCCGATTGGGGGATGTGGCGCGGTGACGTCGGCGATGGCGCGGATTGCCGAGGACATGGGCGTCGAGATTGTGACGGAGGAGCCGGTTGAGGAAATCTTGATTGATAGCGGCAGGAACGTTCGCAAGGCGGTGGGGGTGCGGACGTCGAAGCGGCGGCTGCAGGCGGACGCGGTGGTGGTGAATGCGGACTTCGCGGACGCGATGAGGAAGCTGATTCCGAATCAACACAGACACAAGTGGAGCGACAAGAAGATTGCGAGCAAGGAGTTCTCATGCTCGACGTTCATGATGTATCTCGGCATCGAGGGGCGCTACGACGATGTCGCTCACCACACGATTTACCTGGCTGAAAATTATCGACAGAATCTTCGCGACATTGAGGAAGCTCATCGGCTCTCGGAGAACCCTTCGTTCTATGTGCAGAACGCGTCGGTGACGGATCCGACGCTGGCCCCCAAGGGGCAGTCGACGCTGTATGTCCTGCTGCCGGTGACGCACGAGAGCAGCGATGTGGATTGGGCGCGCGAGACTGCGGGATTCCGGAAACTGGCGATTGAGCAGCTGAAGCGCATTGGAATTGAAGACGTTGAGGAGCGGATTCGTACGGAGAAGATTGTGACGCCGGCGGGTTGGCGGGATGAGTTTGGGTTGTATAAGGGCGCGACGTTTTCGATGAAGCATTCGCTGGACCAGATGCTGCATTTGAGGCCGCACAACCGGTTCGAGGACGTGGACGGCATATACTTGACAGGCGGCGGGACTCACCCGGGTTCGGGCTTGCCGGTCATCTTTCAGTCAGCGCGCATCAGCTCCAGGCTGCTGATGGAAGACCTGAATATCGATCCTCGGTGGTCTGCGTCTTCGGAGCTCGCGATGAATGATGGCATGATGCAGGTTGCGTCGTGAAGGCAGCGACGGAAGAGCTAAAGAGCGTGGGAGTCGAAGGGCCGTCTTGCCCTTTGCTGTCGGGGGCGTGCGGCCTGACAACGCGTGCGACTCCGGAAGGTGAACTGGCTCGGTGGACGAGCATGCCGCTGAAGGCGCGGCTGCGGGTGCTGGGTGCAGCGCGGCACTTGATGGCTGCTCGTGCGGAAGAATTTAGTGACGCGATCTCCCATCAGCTGGCGCGGACGAAAGCGGACACGCTGGCGACGGAGTTGCTGCCGCTGTTGGCAGGATGCAAGTTTCTGGAGCGCGAAACGAGGAGGATCTTAGCGCCGCAAAAGCTCGGCGTGAGCGGACGGCCGCTGTGGATGACGGGCGTGGCCGCCGAGATTCAGCGCGTTCCGGTGGGGCATGTGCTGGTGATTGGACCGTCAAATTTCCCGTTGTTTATTCCGGGCTCGCATGTGTTGCAGGCGCTGGCCGCGGGAAACCGGGTGACGTGGAAGCCGGGGCTGGGCGGCGGGCTGGTGGCGCAACTGATGGCGCGGATGCTGGTGGAAGCTGGTCTGCCTGCGAGCGCGCTCACGGTTACGGATGAGAGCGTGGAGGCCGCACGACAGGCGCTGGCGGAGCGGCCAGACAAAGTTATTTTCACGGGCTCGACGAAGACGAGCCAGGTTTTGATGGAGGGGTTGGCAGAGACCACGACGCCGGCGGTACTTGAGCTTTCGGGCGCGGACGCAATCGTGGTGACGCCTACGGCGGATCTTCAGCTGGTGGCGAAGGCTGTGGCGTTCGGGTTGCGGTTGAATGGCGGGTCGGTGTGCATGTCGCCGCGGAGGCTGTTTGCTACGCCATCGACGATGTCCGCGTTGCGGCCTCTGCTGCAGGCCGAACTGGCGAAGGTGCCGGCAGCCGCGCTGGATGCGGCGACGGCGGCGCGTCTGCGGACGATGCTGGATGAGGCCGCGGGAGCAGGCGCAGAGGTGCAAGGCGTGTTTACGCCGGACGCGCAGAAGCCTTTGCTGGTCGACGACGCGGCGGCGAACATGGCGATTACTCGCAGTGATATTTTTGCGCCCGTGATTTCGTTGATTGAGGCGGAGTCGATGATGCACGTGCCGGGACTGTATGCGCAGTGCTCGTATGGGCTGACGGTGGCGATTTTCTGCGCGCGCGGCAAAGAGAAAAAGGCACGCATGCTGGGGACGATGCTGGATGCCGGAACGTTGCTGATTAACGACATCATCGCGCCGACGGCTGATCCGCGGGTACCGTTTGGCGGCCGGGGAGCGAGCGGCTACGGGGTGACGCGCGGCGCCGAAGGTTTACTCGAGATGACTGCGGTGAAGACGGTGCTGACACGACGCGGCGGCATGATGCTGCATCTCGACCCCACGAAGGACAGCGATGTGCCGATGTTTGCCGGGATGATTCGGGCGATGCACGGCAAAGGGCTGGCGATGCGCTGGACGGCGCTCAAACAGCTGGTCAAAGCATCGCGACGGTAATTCCCGCGCTCAACAAAATTGAACGGCAAGAGCAGGAGAAACAGATGCGCGTTGGTGTGATTGGATCAGGATTGGCTGGGCTTGCGGCGGCTTGTACGCTGGCTGCCCGCGGACATACAGTTGAGGTATTCGAGAAGAACGATTGGCTTGGGGGAAAGGCTGCGCAGCTGCGTGGGGACGGATTTCGCTTTGATATGGGGCCGACGATTCTGATTCAGCCGTCGGTGCTGCGGAAGATTTTCGCGGAGGCTGGAAAGAGGCTCGAGGACTACGTGGACATGGTGCGGCTCGATCCACAGTGGCGCTGCTTCTTTAACGATGGGGCGACGATTGATCTGCTGGACGATGCCGGTGAGATGTCGGCCGCGCTGGATGGGCGGTTCCCGGGCATGGGCGCGAAGTATACGCAGCTGATGGATTTGTCGAAAGAGCTGCACACGATCAGTGACAAGTTTTTCTTCTGGAAGTCGGTCGGATCGATCAAGGACACACTGGATGTGAGCGGAGCATTTGATCTCAAGGTGCTGCGCGACGTGTTGAAGATGCGCATGGGGAAGACCGTAGCGGGAACGATTCGAGAGTATATTTCTGAGCCGAATACGGCGCAGATGCTGGACCACATGGTGCAGTATGTGGGTTCGTCTCCGGATGCATCGCCGGCGATCCTTACGGCGATTGGAAGCATGCAGGCGCAGGAGGGGATCTGGTATCCGATGGGCGGGACGCGCGCGGTGCCGGAGGCAATGGTGAAGCTTGCGGGCGAGCTCGGCGTGATCTTCCACCCGAGCGCCGACGTGGTGAAGATTCTTACGAGTGACGCAAAGCATGCGGCGGTAACAGGACTTGTGACGGCCGATGGGAAGGCGCATGCGTTCGATGCGATTGTGAGCAATGAAGACGCGGTGCGCACGCATCGTGAGCTGCTCGCACAGACGACTGCGGCAAAAGAGTTTGAACATAAGCGGAAGTATGAGCCGGCGTGCTCTGGTGTGGTGCTCTACTTGGGATTGAAGAAGCGCTATGAGCATTTGGCGCATCATGATTTTGTGTTTTCGCGTGATCCGCATGAAGAGTTCGATGCGATCTACGACCTCGGCGAGCCGGCACCGGATCCAACCTGCTATCTCGCGTGCACGGCGGCGAGCGATCCGAGCAGCGCACCTACAGGCGGAGAAGCGATGTACGTGCTGGTGCACACGCCGTATCTCCGGCCACATCATGACTGGTCGAAGATGCTGCCTGCGTATCGGCAGGTGATTCTGGACAAGTTGAAGCGGACGGCGGGCTGCGAGGATATCGAAGAACGGATCGTGTTTGAGCGAGCGCTGACGCCGCAGGATATTCACGATCGCTATCGGGTGTTGAATGGCGCGATCTATGGGCTGTCGTCGCATGGGCGGTTTCTGGGAGCGTTCAAACCGGCGAACCGAAGCAAGGAAGTGGACGGACTTTATCTCGCGGGCGGGGCGGCGCATCCAGGGCCGGGCATGCCGATGGTGATGATGTCGGGATGGATTGCGGCGGATTCGCTGGATGCGGATGCGAAGAGCAAATCGCCGAGCCGTGCAGCGTGACGATGTGTGAAGTGACAGAATGAGCTATGCCTGCGACACCAAATGTACGTGAGGTTCCTGTCGTGTCCGCAATGACGCTGCGCTTCTTTCAGCGCGTCGTGCGGATGTATTTTCGAAGACATTTTCGATCGGTGATGGTGCAGCAGGCAGAGGTGCTCAGTGGGTTGGCGGGGCCACTGATTGTGTATGCGAATCACTCGTCGTGGTGGGATCCGATGGTGTCGGTGCTGTTGGCAGAGACGCTGCTGCCTGGGCGCAGGCATTATGCACCGATGGATGCGGCCGCGCTGAAACGCTATCCGATTCTTGCGAAGATTGGGATCTTTCCGGTGGAGATGGGAACGGCGCGTGGAGGCGCTCGGTTTCTGCGGACATGCCAGGCGATTCTCGAAAGCGGCGGCGTGGTATGGATTACGCCTCAGGGGCGATTCGCAGATTCGCGGGAGCGGCCGCTGGGTTTCAAGCCCGGGCTGGGGGCTCTGGCTGCACGCAGTCCTGGCGTTCCGATTGTGCCGCTCGCGATTGAGTACACGTTTTGGGACGAACGGCTGCCGGAAGCGCTGCTGCGGTTTGGCTCACCGGTGCAGCTCGCGGACGACATGAGTACGGATGCGGCGAGCGAACGGTTAGAGAGAGCGCTGGTGGCGACGATGGACGAGTTGAAGGGGGCGGCGATGGCGCGGGATGCGAGGGCTTTTCGCGTGCTGCTGCGCGGTGGTCGCGGCACGGGCGGGATGTATGGAATGGGCCGATGGGTACGGAGCTTGTTCACGAAACAACCGCTGCAGTTCGATCATACGGATCGAGCGGGGACGAGCGACGGGCGAGAAGAATCATGATGCACTCGGCAACAACTGTGGCGATGGGCCTGGTTGCATTGGCCGGCGTACTTTGCTTTTTTGCGGCGATACCCGCGGTGATGTTTCTCTCTAATTTGCGATGGTATCGGGCGCCGGGTGATGCGGTGCCGATGGGTATGCGCGTGGCGGCGTTGATTCCGGCGAGAAACGAAGAGCGGAATATTGGGGAGTGTGTCGAGAACGTTTTGGGTAGTCGGGGTGTAGGCGTTGAGGTGTTGGTGCTGGATGATGCGTCGACGGATCGGACTGCTGAGATTGTACGGGAGATTGCGTTGGACGATGGGCGAGTGCGACTTGTCGCCGGAGCAGAGCTGCCGAGGGGATGGAACGGGAAGCAGCATGCTTGCTGGGTTCTGGCTCAACAGACCCATGCGCCGCTTCTGCTATTTGTGGATGCGGATGTGAGGTTGATGCCCGATGCTGTGGCGCGTTGCGTGGGCGAGATGCAGGCGCGCAGAGTTGCGCTGCTGTCGGGGTTTCCGCGACAGATTATGAATGGGTGGATGGAGCGAATGTTGCTGCCACTAATCCATTTTGTATTGCTGGGATTGCTGCCGATGGGGCGGATGCGGAAGACGACCAAGGTGGCGTATGCGGCGGGATGCGGGCAGTTTTTCCTGGCGGAGCGCGAGGCATATTTTGCGTGCGGGGGACATGCGGCCATTCGCGATACGCGGCATGATGGACTTCGGTTGCCGGAAGAATTTCGGCGGCATGGACTGCGTACAGATCTTGTCGATTTGACGGAGCTTGCCGAGGTGCGGATGTATTGTTCGGCGAGCGAGGTGTGGATGGGGTTGGCAAAGAATGCTACTGAAGGGTTGGGGTCACCGAAGCGGATTGTTCCGGTGACGTTGCTGTTGCTGATGGGCCAGGTGCTGCCGGTGGTTGCAGCGGCGTTGTGGATGGCGTTTTGCGTGAGCAGCGCGGTGGTAGGAGCAACGTTCGACGATCCGCGGGCGGCGGCGATGGTGAGTGTGCTGCTGGCGGTTGCGGTGGTTTGCGGCTACTTGCCGAGAGTGATTGCGGCGCGGCGGTTCAGGCAGCCGGTGATGTCGGCGCTTCTGCATCCGGTGGGGATTTTGATGCTGCTTGGGGTTCAGTGGTATGCGCTGGTGCGGCAGATGCTGGGGCGGCCGGTGGAGTGGCGGGCGCGCAGTTATGCGAGTGGGACGGGTGAAGAGGTGGTAGAGGCGCCGAAGGGCTAGACACCCTTTTTGCGGGGCTCCCAGATGTACTTGTGGATTTGGAGGCTGAGGCGGGCAGGGAGACCGTCGGCGAGCATCCACTCGACGAGGAGGCGGGGATCGAGGGCGGCGTTGTCGGTGGAGCGCTGGTCCGTGGGGTTCTTGAGGAAGGCGGGGGAGAGAAGGATTTCGCCGCAGCGGGTGGCGAGGCTGTGGGTGTGGATGAAGTCGCGGGCGAACTCGTAGTCGGCGCGATCGGTGAGGACGAACTTGACTTCGTCGTTGGGGGTGAGGGCGTCGAGGTTTTCTATGCGAAAGGTGTTGGCGGCGGAGCCGGCGCCGGGACACTTTACGTCGACGATTTTGTGAACGGATTTGGGAACGGATTCCAGGGGCTGCTGACCGCTGGTTTCGATCATGAGAACGTAATTTCTCTCGAGAAGGCGTTCCATGAGGGGGATGAGTTCGCGGGCCTGGAGCATGGGTTCGCCGCCGGTGAACTCGATGAGGCGGCAGGGCTGGAGGGCTTCGATCTGCGCGATGATTTCGTCGGCGGTGAAGGGTTTGCCGCCGGTGAAGGTGTACTCGGAATCACACCAGGAGCAGCGGAGGTTGCAGCCGGCGAGGCGGACGAAGATGCAGGGGACGCCCGCGAAGGAGCTTTCGCCTTGCACTGATTTGTAGAGTTCGATGAGGTGCATTACTTCCCTGCTTCTGGCTCGTAGTAGCGCGCGAAGCTGGTGTCGGTTTCGTAGAGGGTGCAGTCTTTGACGCGGACGCGACCGGAGGTCATCTCGTGCATCTGAGAGGCTGTTTCCTCGTAGAAGTAGCGGGCGAGGTTTTCGGCCGATGGGTTGAGGGTGGTGAAAGGTTCGAGATCGTTGATCATCTGGTGGTCCAGATACTCGACTGTGGGGCGGAGGACTTGCTTGAGGAGCTTGAAGTCCAGGAGGAGGCCGGCTTCGTCGAGAGTTTCACCGATGAGGGTTACGAGCACACGGTAGTTATGGCCGTGCGGGTTTTCGCACTTGCCTTGGTAGTTGCGGAGGTAGTGGCCTGAAGAGAAACCGGCCTGTACCGTGACTTCGAACATGGTGGTTGGGGCTCCAATCGGCGGGTGATTCGCGCCATCTCCCATTCTACCGGGATTCGTATTGGGGAGTGCTATTCGGGGCGGCTGCGGCGCTTGTGTTGGCGGTCGACGTCGTGGCGGCGCTCGGCCTGTTCGAAGAGCGAGCTCATGACGCCGAGGAGGGTGACGATGAGGGCGACGCAGAGGAGGGCGATGCTGGTCATGCGCCAGAGAGAGGCGTCGCCGGGCGAGCCGGGCTGCTGGGCGATGTTGGTGAAGGACAGCGCGATGGAGAGGAGCGCGAGGGCTCCTAGTGTGGCGGCGAGGATGTAGAGGTTGCGTCCCATGATGTTCCTGGTTCAAGGATAGCGCGGGCGACTTAGAGTGTGCAGATCACGTAGGACCTCGCGAGAAGCGAGAAGAAAACAAGATTTATTTGAAGAGGGTCGTCGGTCTAGGCGCCCCGACGATAAGAGCTCCGAACCCAACGGAGTTTTCGAGTTGGCATCCGTACGCGACGGCACTTTCGAAAGTGCACTCGGCGTTCAGGTTGTCTTTCAAGAACTGACAATTTGTGAAGATACATTCAACAAATTTGCAATCGGGAAAACCTGAGCCTCGAAAAATGCGATTTTCGAACCGGCACTCGATGAAGTTGGACATGTTGAAGAGTCCCCAGTACCAGTCGATATCTTTGAATGAACAAGCATTGAAGTCAGAGTCAACGTGTTCGCCTGAAGGAGTTAGACCTTCGAAGTTGCAATATTTAAAGTAGTTGTCGTGCCATTCAATCGTAGAGAAATTCTCTGGAGTTATCGTCGCTGATTGCATACCTCCTTGTTCGAACATTCGTGCCTCCGCTCGTGTTGCTGATTAGGATATCGTGAGAGCGCGAGAGAGCATCGAGGCGATGGGTCGTTCCCGAGAGATAGGACATGCAGGTCCCTTCGGGATGACAAACAAAGGTGCAAAGACAGAAGCAGATTCCTGCGGGAATGATAGCCAGAAAAACAACGGCAAAAGCCAAGAGAGAGGCTAGGAGGCGAAGAAGCGTTCGACTTCGGTGATGTCGTCGGTGCGGGCGTAGGGGGGGAGGGAGTCGAGGAAGGTGGCGCCGTAGCGGGTGGTGCGGATGCGAGGGTCGAGGAGCATGAGGACGCCGCGGTCGGAGAGGGAGCGGATGAGGCGGCCAAAGCCTTGCTTGAGGGCGATGACGGCTTGCGGGACCTGGAGGTCGTTGAACGCATTTCCACCAGCCGCGGTGATGGCGTCGGTGCGGGCTTTCATGATGGGGTCGGAAGGGACGGCGAAGGGGAGCTTGTCGATGATGACGCAGCTTAGTTGTTCGCCCTGGACGTCGATGCCCTGCCAAAAACTGGATGTCCCGAAGAGGACGGCGTTGGGGGTGTCGCGGAATTGCTGCAGGAGGATGTGGCGCGGCGCGGAGCCTTGCATGAGGAGCGGGTAGGGGAGTTGGGTGAGAAGGCGGTCGTGGAGCTCGCGCATCTGGGCGTGGCTGGTGAAGAGGCAGAAGGCGCGGCCGCGGGTGATCTCGAGGACGCGGCGGATCTTTTCTGCGGCCTGGGAAAGGAAGTTGGGATCGCGGGGTGGAGGCATGCCGGGCGGGAGGTAGAGGAGGGCTTGCTTGGCGTAGTCGAAGTGGCTGGGGACGACGAGCTCTTTAGGGAAAGGGATGCCCAGGCGGCGCTTGAGATGTTCGAAGCTGGGAGTGCCGTCCTGCGCGGCTACGGCGAGGGTGGCGGAGGTGAGGATGACGCTGGGGTAGTGGGTGAAGAGGGTCTCGGCGAGCAGGGTGGAGACGTCGATGGGCGTGGCGAGGAGATGAGTGCTGAAGGCGAATGGTGTTGAGGTGCCGGCGGCGCCTGATCTGGCTGCGTTGCGGAGGCCGCTGGTGGCGCGGCGCTCGATCCAGAAGACGGTGTTGGGGTCGGTGGATTCGAGGAGGAATTTCAGGTGATTACGGATGTCGGCGGCACGCTTGCGGAGGCCGGCGGCTTCGTCGACTTCGCGGAGGCGTTCAAGCTCGCCTTCGAGGCGCTGGAGGGAGTTAAGGGCTCCCAGGTAGGCATCGCCGCGGGCTTCGAGAAAATCTGCACGATCGATGAATTCCAGCCGTCCGAGGTCTGAGGAGCCGACGGGGAGCGAGGCAAAGAATAGCTTGGAGCGCTCGCGGATGGTCTGGGTGGCGCTTTCGATGGCGCTTGTGGTGACGCCTTTGGCGCGGAGGAAGGACTCGGTGTCGCGGGCGAGTTCTTCGAAGCGGGCGTTGGAGAGGGCGATGCCGAAGTATTGGCTGGCGATGTCTTCGAGCTCGTGGGCTTCGTCGAAGATGACGGCGGCGGCTTCGGGGAGGATGCCGGCATCGGATGCGCCGGCGGCCTGCTGCTTGATGGAGAGGTCGGCGAAGAAGAGGTGGTGATTGACGATGACGATGTCGGATTCGAGGGCCTTGCGACGCATCTGGGTGATGAAGCAGGACTCCCAGTTGGGGCAGGTTTGGCCGAGGCAGACTTCGCTGCGGGCGTCGAGTTTATGCCAGAGGTGGGAACTCTCGGGGAGGTCGTTGACCTCGGCGCGGTCACCGGTTTCGGTGGTGCACTCCCACTGGAGGATGGAATGGAATTGCGAGATTTCTTCGAGGCCGGTAAGCAGCGGGTTGTCGCGGAGAGCGTAGAGCTTTTGCTTGCAGATGTAGTTGGCGCGGCCCTTCATGTAACAGACGCGGAGGGGGCCAAGGAGGGTTTCGAGGAAGGGGATGTCCTTGAAGAAGAGCTGCTCCTGGAGGTTTTTTGTGCCGGTGGAGATGATGATGCGCTGCTTGTGCTCGCGGGCGCGGCGGAGGGCGGGCAGGAGGTAGGCGAGAGTTTTGCCCGTGCCGGTGCCGGCTTCAACGATGAGGTGGCGGCGGTCGGCGAAAGACTGCTCGATCTGCTTGGCCATCGTGTATTGGCCGGCGCGGTGCTCGAAGGCGAGGGACGAGTTGGCGAGGATGCCGCCGGGGTGGAAGAAGTCGTGGAGCGTAGGCAGCTTCTGGTCCGGGGGAG
>Ga0302302_1000871_pt1 | contig 18425 bp, 13 predicted proteins | sample III_Palsa_E1_3_FD_198766 | JGI IMG/M metagenome (GOLD analysis project Ga0302302, IMG submission 198766) | Peat permafrost microbial communities from Stordalen Mire near Abisko, Sweden - III_Palsa_E1_3 | ecosystem: Environmental > Terrestrial > Soil > Palsa > Peat permafrost | place: Sweden...
CTTCGAAGGGTGTTTCCTTATAGCCAAAACGAAGGATTCCATTTTCCAGACATTCCTTCTCCCAGCTACCGGACCGCCCGAGCTTGATGTAAAGCGCATTTGTAGGGCTGATGGTTTGCAACTTCTTTGACATAGCTATGGTGTTCTCCACTTGCGATTACCCGATGCCTTATCAATCAACAGCATACTGGTATATGAGCGCAATGTCCGCCTCAGCCGCCTCCTGGTAGTGGGTCAGTTACGATGACGCCCTTTATGTCTTTGCATACCGTATTGCTCGGCTGCTAGCTTTACAGGTACGGTGAAGCGAAGGCTGCGCCGCTCTATCCAATGGTACATTTGCCTTCGAAAGGCGGACTTGGTGGAATCATATGGCGTACGAACGTCCTGAAAACGAGTTGCCGCTATCCCCGGAAGAAAAGCCTATTTTGCTCAAGCAATACTTTGAATACTATCGGGCACTGTCCGAGACGAATCCAAGTGCTCTGAACGCGAAGCTTCCCCGCAGTGCATTCGAAGATCTCCTTAATGAACTGGGTGAGATGCTCCTGGCCAAATCGAGAAGCCTCGCGTCCATCGAGGGGCCGGTTGGAACTTTTCTGGACGACAACCCGTTGCCCTCAGCGATCGCTCAACACCTACCGCGCGAGTATCGGGTGTTCTGTTTGGCACTTAACGCAATCAAGCAGTGGGTCGCTGCCGAGCAAAGTGCGACTGACCGCTACCTACTCGGTGGCACGTCGCGCAAACTTTGCTGTGCAGCAGCTGACAGTTGTTTAGTTTCTGGAGATATTCTCGGCTCTGACTGCGAGCTGCATCATCCAGTTCGCGATGGACGGCCTGCAATTCCATTGAGTAAACACGGGCACGACTTGATAGAAGGTCAGATCTCATCTGAGGGCGATGACCCCATCGGACAGGCGCTGTCTAAGCTTCGTCGCGAGGGCAATCGATCATGGGCTCAATTGCGGCGTGGGTGTCTGGATTTGACTGGTCAGCCAGAGCCTGGAACGTCGAAGCGCGGCGCAGCGAATGATCGTGCGTTTGCGAGGAAGGCCGCCGTTGCCGCCAACGTCAGCTACGAAGAAATCCGGGAGTGGTTGAATGAAAATGGACTGTAAAAACAGCGCAATCCCTACTCAAATGTGAGTGCTCACTTGGGCGCATGCTCAGTTTACCGAAACTGACCCCATTACACGCCTCCTGCCGCAGCGAGGATAACCCCATGGGATTCGCCTTCGAGTACGACCCACGCAACGGACATCAATCTGAAAAGCGTGCTGCGCAGAGCATCAAGCCGCAGTTCCATCTCCCTAAAATTATCGCCTGTACGAGCGCGGTGCTACGCACCGGATGAATTATGACACTCCATCCCTCCGAGGGCCGTGCTGGGAATCCTTACGGATACTTGGAAGTGGTCGAACAGCATCAACAACTTGCAGCACTCAGGGATTCTTGGGGAAACCCAGGTATTCCCAAGAATTCTGAACAAAAGAACAGGCTATGCAGATGTGGAAAGCAAAGTACGCTTCCCACATCCGCACAGCCTCGACGACGGCGGCGAGATGAAGAAACCCATTGTCAAAATGGGGGGCGGGGAGGCTCCCGTCCATTGCTGAATCAGAACTAACGCGGTGCGATAGTCGCAGACTATGGCTGATCGTCCTCGAACGGTCAAGAAAGCACTCGCACGACCACTCCCGGCGAATCCAATCCGCGCTTTTGCTGGCAATCTCTACAAAGTCCGCCAAGTTGAGTTGCCTTTCCACCATAGGCGCGGCCTGTCGGGCCATAGTTAGAAAGTATTGGACGGACTCCACGGGAAGTCCCATGCTGAATGCAGGCAGTGCGGCGTATCGGGCGAGACGATGCCGTAGGCCCCCAACGGAGACCACCCATGGAAGAAGTACACCTCACCGAACGCAAGAGGCCCAACGTCACCGAACGCAAGCCTCCGGGCCGTGCTAGTGTCTCGCTAGATGACAAGCTCCTCGTAGGGCGCGTAGAGGCCGCCGGGATGCTGTCGATCAGCTGCCGAGCGCTGGACTACCTAGTAGCCAACAAGGACCTTACCGCTCGACGCATCGGGACACGGGTTCTGATCGCCGTTTCAGACTTGCGCCAGTTCGCCCGGGCCGATCACCCAGAACGTTTGGCTGGATAGGGGACGAGTCGCCCTTGCTTAGTTGACCGCACCTTGCTAAATGCGCTTCATCGGCAGGGCAATCGTTTAGCCTATCAATCGTGAACTTTGGGTGGCTCTACAGTTCCCATTTGGGGATGACGTGTCATAATTCATCCGGTGCGTAGCACCGCGCTCGCAGTGACGATTATTTACGAAGATTGATAGTCATTACGTGATGCCTTCCAAAACATGTTCGCGTGGAGCAGCTGCAGAGAGAAGAAGGTATCGCTTCGCGTTGCACACTTTTTCGTCGACGCTTACTGAGTTGGATAATTCACTCGCAGAACATGTTTCCGACTTCTGATCTGTCTGACCATGACTGTGGCGTTTTCCAATTGCACAATCCATCCTGAATCGACGGACTTACGGCCCTACATTGGCGGCTAATGGAAGGATTGCCGGAAACGCTGCACCCACAATCTTTGAGACGCTATTATCTCCGGCATTCGCTGTCCAAATGCTGCCCGAAGCATCTACAGCTATGCCGGAAGGCTGGTTGAGCGTCCCAAGTCCCGCTGCTGGCGAAAGGGGTGCGCTCTGTCCGAAGACAAGCTCCGAAATGCTTCCCGCCGTCTGGGTGTTGGAGACCCAGTCTGTCCCTCGCCCATCTATGACTACCGCAGCCGGAAGAGACAAGCCCCCACCGGTATAGGGCGAGGTCAAGAGCGAGCTTCCATTGGCGGCCAGCAAACTGACCGCGTTGATGCCGTTATCGGCGATCCACACACGCCCACTGGCATCGAGTGCGACTCCCTCTGGGGCGACCATCGCATTGTCCGTATATCCCGTGCCGCTCAGCAGCGTCTGGTTATTGCTGAATTCAGCCACATCGGACGCGCTGTTGTCGGTGACCCACACGTTGCCACCGGCATCGATCGCAATCCCAGCCGGACTCTGCAAAGTTCCGCCGGCAGTCAGTGGGCTCGAACCTACCGGTGACCCTGAGTTATTTAACTCGGTTACAGAGCCGCCCGCGAAGTTACTCACCCATACATTGTTCTGGCTATCGATCGCGATACCCAGAGGGCCGCTTATGCCGCCGGATGTAAAGCTCGTGCTCGACTGCACAGCTCCCCCGCTCACTGTCAGTTCAACGACGGAGCTGAGCAGGGTGTCAGCCACCCATACGTTGCCGGTCTTATCGACTGCAATTCCCTGCGCTCCGAAGATGTTGTTGCTCCCGGTATAACCTGTGGCTCCGGTCAACAGCGTGCCAGTGCTGCTAAGCGCGGTAATACTGTTGCCACCGGCATTGGCCACCCATACGTTGCCCGCGGAGTCCAACGCCAGCCCTGCCGGAGAACTTAGTCCACCGCCAGTGAAGTTCAATGCCACGGTCCAATCGCCGGGAGCAAGGGCAAGCACCGGCTGAAACGGCGCGGAAGGCTGGATCATGTTGAAGAGTGCAGAGACCTGGCTCGCAGGATTCGATGCGATATTGAGGATGACTCCCACAATGTCAGTAGGGGCATTGCCGCCGCTTGGCGTAGTCGTTGTAAAAAGCGTAGAACAGGCACCGCCGACTCCGGTGGAGTTGACGCAAGCTGCGAGCACGTCGGCGAGCGAGTTGAGTTCACTGACCGGGGCTGTGGCATTGACGGGAAGAGCGCTGCCCGGAGCAGCCCCCGTGGTCGTGTTGACCAGCAGATTGGCCGTGTTGAAAGCATTGATCAGACCTGTTGGGTTTGCGCCCTGTGCGCCGACATGCGCTACATCTGCCATAAACGGAGCAAGCGCGTAGGCGGCGGCGACCGTCGTCAACTCGTCGAGAGAGATGAAGGTAGAGGCATTGATGCCGCTGCACGGACCAAGCGCCGCTGTCATGTTGACAGCCATGTTGTTGGTACCGCTCGATATTCCCGGATTGCCGCCGGAAGCAACGATGTAGAGGAGTGGGTTGACGCCATAGGCAGCGGTGTTGGAGGTGCAGTTCCAGTCCCCGGTGATACTGAAGCTGCCGTTCTGATCCGTCGTCACAGTTGTGCCGATGAGCGGCGTCGCTGCCGATTTGAGTCCAGTAATGCCGACGGCGTAGAGCTGGATGACTGCACCGGAGATCGGCTGCTGTCCGCCGTGCACATGGCCGTTCAGCGTAGGAGATCCGCTGACTGCCACCGGGCTCCGCGTGGCTGGCGCAAGGCCCCCTCCGCAGCCGGCGATGAGCAAGCCAAGTGCCGTGAGGGCCGCCGCTGTCGTTATTGTGTGCGGCGTCTGAAGGTTTGCTCTCTGTATTCTCATGGCGTCACCGTAAAGCTCCGCACGACTGAAGTCGCCGGGGCGAAGGTTGCATTTCCAGGTTGCGATGCGGTCACCGTTACCAGACCGGTCCCGGTGAGTGTCACGACACTACCGGAGACGGTTGCCGGCCCAGCCACCGAATATGTGATTGGGAGGCCTGAGGTGCTATGCGCCGTCAGCGTAATCTTGCCAACCACAAGCGGCAAGTTGGGAATCGTCGAGAACGTGATCGTCTGTGCCGCTCCAGAATTCACTGTCAGCGTGCCATTCACAAAGCTGAACGTGTAATACGACGGAGCAGAGAGAGTACCCTGAGACACCACAATCGGATAGCTGCCAGACGATGAGTTGAGAACAGCGGTGGTCGACAAGGCAGGCGAGCCACCAACAACCAGACTGGTGTCCCCGTTGACGAAGCCCGTTATCTGATAGCTAAGGGCCGGATTCGCCGTTCCGAAGGAGCGGCTCAAGCTCTGTGCCGTTACGGTCAGCGTTGCCTGCACCACGACCTGTAGATTATGCGTCGAGCTGGCCGCATAGGTTGAACTTCCCAGGTAGAAGCCCTGGATGAAGTGAATGCCCGGCGTAAGCCCCGCCGTGCTGTAGGTGAAGGTGCCGCTTGTCAGCGGACCCGTCGCCAGCAGGGTGGTTCCGTCGTAGATGTTGACCGTACCCGTGGCCTGCACCGGGGATACCGTGACCACCAAATTCTCGCTCCCGCCTACGGGTAACAGCACGGACGAGAGTTCCAGTTGCGCCGTGGTGGGGATCAGCGCGGTTGTAATGCTGTCCGCATCCGATGTTTTGATCGATTCAGTAATGTTGAGCGTCATCGCCTGCACCGGCGTTGGTACCGTATCGGTGGTGGTGATCGACTCCATAATATTGAGCGTCATCGCCTGCACCGGCGTAGGCACAGTATCTGTGGTGGTGATCGACTCCATAATATTGAGCCGCATCGCTTGTACTGGTGTCGGTACGGTATCTGTGGTGGTGATCGTCTCCATAATGTTGAGCACCGCCGGTGGCTGGCCTACACCGGTGCCGTAGAGTGTGATTTGCTGCGGCGTGTCAGGTGCGTTGTCGGCCACGCTCAGCATCGCAGTAAACGGTGTTGCCGGGCTGGTCGGGCTGTCTGCGGTTGGCTTGAACGTGACGCCGATAGTGCAGGTGGCACCAGGCGCCAGCGTGGGACTCACCGCCATCGGCCCGAAGCAGGTGTTGCTGGCAATCGCGAACTGGTTTGGGTTGGTTCCTGTCAGGGTGACTGCCGAGATGATCAGCGGCACATTGCCTGTGCTGGTGAACTGGAACGAATGCACTGGGCTGGTGACACCAACGTTCTGAGGGGCGAAGTCGGCAGGGCTGGTCAAGCTCGAGTCGATCACGAACTGACCTTCCGGCGTGCCACCCAACCCCAGCAGGCCACCGAGCAACGTGGTGGGAAAGACCGTCGCCCCAAAGGTCTGGGTGTACACCACGTCCACCTGCGCCAGGAAGTTGCCCAGCGACGGGGCCGTGAACGTCACGGAGATCAGGCAACTGCTGTTGGCCGCGAGCGATGTCCCGCAATTATTCGGCGCCATGAAGGCGTTGGGATTCACGCCGATCACTGTGATGCTGCCGATGCCGATGGCCCCCGGCATATTGTTGGTCAGCGTGAACGTCTGCGGTGGCGTGGTCACACCGACTGCGCCGCCGAAGATCAGCAACCCAGGCGTGAGTGCTACAGGTGCCACGCCCGATGCGTAGCCGATCAGGGTGATCGTCTGCGCGCCGCCGGTGTCGTTCACGGTCTCGGTATCCTGGATCGGGCTGCCCGCGATTGTCGGCGTGAAGTCGATGTTGATCGGGCACTCCGTTCCCGGTGCCAGGGCCGCGTTGGTGGAGATGCAGTCTGGGTTGGCGGTATCGCGCACGTAGTCAGCGGTGGAGATACCGAACAGTGGCGCGTTAGTGAAGGGAGCATTGAAGCTCACCGTGCCCGTGTTGCCGGCGTTCACTACCGTCACTTGCTGCGGTCCGGCCATGCTGCCGATGCCTATACTCTCGCGGTTGTAGGGCGGGTTGGTGTCAAAGTATGGCGTGAAATCCAGAGCGGACTCCGACACGTTGATCATGCGCACGTTGCCAGTCTCGCTCATCACGTAGACATTGGCCGAACCGTCCACCAGCACATTCATTGGAGAGAGCAGCGAGGCATCGCGGGCCGAACCGTCCTGGCCGGGCAGAGGTCTGTTGGTGGTGGAATCGCCGGTCTCTATACCCAGGATGCTGTTCTGACCGCTGACTTCGACGATGATGCCGGTGCCAGAGTCGATACGGCGAATTTCGCTGGCCGACATGTCGACAACATAGATGTTATTGGCTGGATCGACAGCGAGGCCGGTGAGGCCGCAGAAGGTCGCGGCCGTCGCCGGGCCGCCATTGCCGGCGGAATGAAACTGAGCCGTGTCAATGGCACCGTTGGTGCAGCCGATTGGGACTCCGCCGGAATACTGACGGATATTGGACGCACCGGCAACGGTGGTGATCGTCCCGCTGCCCTTGTTGACGGAACGCACTTGTACGGTGTTATCGATGAACAGCAAATTGCCATTGCTATCGAAGGTGACGGCCGTAGGAATCATGGCCGCACCAAGCGCAGGGCCACCATCGACGCCGGCACCTTCGGTTAAGTTGTTACCTGACCCGGCGTAGAGCGTCACCTGGTTGGTCTGGAAGTTCAACTCGTGAATGCCATAGACGGTGGAGAAGTACAGGTTTCCGTCCGGCCCGAAGGCCATGCCGTTGGCGCCGGCATAGGCCACCTGGTTGCGGGGGCAGCCGTCACCATAGCTGTCCAACGCCATGGAACAGGGTATGTCCGTGCTCAGAACGTTGGTGTTGATGGTGGTCGCCGCATCGATTTTGACAAGTCCTCCCGTTTCGTCTGCGTAAAGGCTCCCTGAGCTGTCTAGAGCCAGCAGCAGGAGTGGTCTTTGGCTTGCGGCCGTGGCATAGATATTGACGATGCCCTGCGGATTGACCTTGTAGATCAGGCCAAAGTCGGTGTCGGAGACGTACAGGTTGTGCGCTGAATCGAGAGCGAACCCACCGAAGAAGCCCACGTTGGCGTCGATCGCGGGGCCGTTCATGCCGCCCGGCAGGGAAACGGACCCACCATGCATTCCGTTCGATGAAAGATACCCTTCGATAATGCCGGGCGTCAGCGCCGCGATGGTCCCGGTCGATTGGCCGGTCAGACCGAAGGCATACGGCACCGGCAGACCGCTCTCGATCGTAGTCGCCATCAAGGTGGCGTTGTGCTGCGAGCCGATGCTGGACGGAGTAAACGCAATATTGATGCTGCAGATTGTGCCTGCGGGGTTGACTGTAACGCCGTCCGCTGTGCATCCGGAGATGGAATTGACCACATACTCGGTGAATCCCGGGGCCATCGCAATTGATTTCAGCACGGTGGATGTGCTGTTGAGCGTCAGCAGGACATTCTGGCTTTCCGCCACGCTCACAGGAGTTGAGGGGAATGCTGTGTTCGCAATTGCGAAGCTCGAGGTCTGCACCGGCGTGGGTGCGGTCCCGGTCAACAATATCGTCTGGGTGACGAAGCTGTTGGTATGCTGGCCGCCAGAATCATCCAGAATAGAAATTTGCGCGGTTAATAAATTACCCGGCGCCTGTGGCGTGAAAGACACCACAATATTGCAGCTTGCGTTGATCGCAAGCGATGTGGGGCAAGGATTCGGCGCGAGGGTAAACGCTTCCGGGTGGGTTCCGTTGAGCACGACGCTGCTGATGTTTAGGGGCGATGTGCCGGTGTTGGTCAGCGTGACCATCTGCGAAGCGCTCTGGGTTCCGGGCTGCGTGCTGCCGAAGAACAGCGAGACGCCAGACAAGGTGGCAAACGGTGCTGTGGCTGTGCCGTTCACCGTGGCCGTCTCCGTGCCTGCCGCGGTGTTGTCCAGCACGGTCAGCGTATTGGTGGGGCTACCCGTCGCAGTCGGCCCGAATTCGACTTCGATCAAGCAGTTCGCGCCCGGCGCCAGGACCGAGATGCAGGTGGTCGTGTTGTCGACGCTAAACCCATCGTAGGTCGGGAAGTAAATCGCCGACAACACCAGGTATGCGGTCGCGCTGGTGTTAGTCAGGGTGAAGCTCAGCTCCTGCCCACCCTCATTAGCCACTCCGGTAAAGTTCTGCGACCCCGGCGTCAGCGTAGCCGTGGGCAGCACGCCGACCCCTGTGAGCGCAGCCGTGGTCTGCCCGCCAGAAACGTTGTCGGTGACGACCAGCGTCTGCGACACACTGCCACCCGCCGTGGGCGCGTATTGCACAACGATTGTGCAGCTCGCGCTCCGCGCCAGCGCGGAGGTGCAGTTGTTGGCCTGGCTGAAGCCGGTGACCGCGCTGTTCGCAAAGCTGACCGACGTCACTGTCAGCGGCGCTCCGCCGCCTGTATTTGTTAGTAAGAAGGACTGCATTGCCACGCCACCGGCCACACCCGCCATCAGCATTGCCGAGGGTGGCGTGAGTCCTGCGGTTGCGGGCACGCCCGTCCCCGTGCCGGAGAGGTTGATCGTCTGCGTCACCTGCGTCGCCGTCCCGGGAAGGTACTCAAACAGGCTGGTACCTCCCGCAAAAGGGCTGTCCACCTGAGGCGTGAAGGTGATCGACAGTGAGCAATACGCGGCCGGGTTCAGCGGAATACTCACTGCTGCCGTCGCCGTCGAGCAGTCCACAGCGCCGGTGCCCGGAGTTATCGTCGCAAACGGGATGTTCACGTTGCCCGAAAAATACACTCCCAGCGGGTTCGGAGTGGCTGCCATGGGCAGCGGCACATCGCCGTTGAAGAGCAGCACATTCTCAGGATTTGAGACTGCATAGATCTGCTCCGACCCGAAGGCCAGCGACAACGGATTTGTTCCAGTGCTGTCGACAAAACGCACACCGTCGCTTTCGAGGATGTATAAGCTGCCGGTGCCATCGACGACCACACCGTTCGGACTGTTGAGGCCGGCAGAGAGGGCGGAGCCGCCATCGCCGCTTGGAATGCAGGCGCCGTTACCCGCAATTGGGATCAGCGCGGAAGCGCCCTGCGGCAGCTTGTAGACGCCGCACAGCCCGGCCAGCGTGAAGTGCAGCGTGTCGGAAGCGTCGACCGCCACGCTAGTTGGAATGCCCACAGCCTGGTAGATCAGGTTCATGTTCTGCGTTGCCGCAAGGACCTGCAGCACCCCCTGCGTGCTGGCATCCGCGATATAGAGATTGCCCACGGAATCCACCGTCACCTGCTGCGGATTGGCTAGCAGGAAGCTCGTGGCCGGAATGCCGAACGCCTCCACGCTGGGATTGCCCTGCACCTGTGGCTTGCCCGCGACGGTGTTGATATAGCCGGTGGCCGGCGAGACCTCGCGCACGATGAAATTTCCCGAGTCCGCGATGAAGATATCGCCAAAGCCATCCACGGCAATGCCGGTCGGCGAGTTCAATTGCGCCTGGATCGCGGAGCCACCGTCGCCGCCATAGCCGGGGAAATTCAGCTGTCCGGCTACTGTGATAATCACACCCGTCACCGGGCTCACCATGCGGATGGCACCGTTACCGGTGTCGGCGATGTACAGGTTACCCGCCGCGTCGAGCGCGATGCCGGTGTTGCCGTTGAGCTGCGAGCCGGTAGGGTATGTGCCGTCGGTGCCAGCACCGCAGTTCGGCGCAGGTGACGGAGCGAGGCCTGCATACGTGCTGACGATGCGAGTGACAGCATCGACTCGCCGCACCACGCAGTTCGCGGTGTCGGAGATATAGATGTTGCCCTGGTTGTCGACCGCCATGTTCGAGGGCGCATTGAAGATCGCGCCGCTGGCCGGGCCGCCGTCGCCGCCGAAGCCGGTCTGCAGAGTTGTATCGTTGCCTACGAGGTCAGAAATTGTGCCCGGAACCACTACGGCTCGCGGCATCGTGCCGCCGCCGATCAGTCCCAGTGAGTACTCCTGCCCGTTGCCGTTCTCGGTGTCGAAAACTTGCAGCGCGACGGTGCGCGCGATGGGTTGCGGCGATGCGGCGTTGCCCGGCAGCGAGGGCTGAAAGGTGATGGGGATGATGCAGGTTGTGCCGTCGAGGTTGGGCGTCGAGCCATCGACCACGCAGCCGGTAATGGTGCCCAGCGTATAGTCGCTGGTGCCCGGCGCCAGCCGGATCAACGAGTAGATGACCTGGTTGCCGCCGCTCGCGACGGTCAGCTGCACGTTCTCGGTCACCTGCTGCCCAACCGGTGTCAGCGGGAACAGCGGGTTCGTGATCTGGAGCACGACCTGCGCGGCGGCGGGTCTTGCCGCCGCTGCGAGCAGCATCGGGATCGCCGCCAGCAGAGCGGCAAGCCGCAGCGCTGTGACGACTCGCTGCCGCAACACTGCTCCTCTGCCGCGACTGCTCGAATTTTGGGTACGGTCTGTCATCGCTGCTCCCTTTCCTGCCGGTTCGCTGCAAGGAGTGTTTAGGAGAAGCTGAGGTTGACAGTCACCTGGACAAGCTGGCCCGCAGTGAAGCCGAATGCGGTCGTGAGAGAGGTACTGGTGAAATTCTGGACGCCGACTGTATACAAAGCAGTTCCGGCTGGTGGCGTCGACTGGCAGACCTGCGGGCTGAAGTTGATGGCCGTTGGCGTATAGGGCGCTGTGCCATTTTCCACAGCCACTGCGGCCGTCGCTATGCAATACGAGGACTGGGTAGCAACAAAGTTTATCGATCCTGCGGACGCTGCTGTGAAGATGCCTGAAAAGGTTAGCGTGGTAAGTTGTGTGTTTGAGAACGGTGTGATCGTCTCCGTTAACGGAGTGGAGCACGCATATCCGATCCCACTACTGCATCCGGCGCCCAACGGATCTAGTGGTGACGTGATATTGTTGGCTATTTCGCATCGGACCGCGCACAACCCGGTCCCATTGAGGATGATGGCCCACTCGCCCGCCGTCGCCTGGCCGCTCAACAGCGAAGCCAACAGGTAATCTCCCGTGCCAGGGACCAGCGAGTTTTCAAACTCCACCGTCTTCGCCACGGTGCCATCCGGGTTCTTCGCAACAATCTTCCAGTGCCCATGCACCTTCAGCCCTTCGTGCCCCGGCTTTTGCGGTTTGGCGGTCTCTTCCTCTTCTTCTCCAGCCGGTTTAGCGGCAGCCTGCGACGCGCCCGGCGCGAGCGCCGAGAAAGCGACAGGCGTGAACGCCTTTGCCGGGGCCGCAGTCTGCTGAGCAACGCCCATCTGCGACAGGCTAAGAATCAGGCCAAGGCTGCACGCTCCCAACCACGAGCGCATCGGACGTACTTCAATCTGCTTCATCAACTGCTTCATATCGAACCTCACTCAAGATGGATTTCTGTATTGCCTATGTTTGCTTCTGAAACTCACTACCCTGCGTACCCGCCTGAACTCGTTCGCAACATCACTCCAGCTTCGTAAACGGAGGCAGCTCTAAAACCGGCGTCTCCGCCTGCCGCTCTCCGGCAATATCCTGCGCTCTGTCCTCGCCATGCCCGTGGGCGTTCACGGAGAGCCACTCGCGCTGCACCGTAATCTCGATCTCGCGATGGATCACCCGGTCCTCGATTCTTTCCGTTTCTTTGGTGCGAACCTTGCGGCTTAGGAAGTTCATGCTTTAGGCTCCTCGTACAGGCTTGCCGCTGTGTGCTTGAGCCCGACTAGAACGCAAAGGGCATTTGAATGTCTTGAAATCTGTCTGAAATCTTTCTGGAATGTTTCTGGAATCCTCTTATGCCCTTTTCTTTGAGCGACTTATACCGGTTCGATGAGTTCGTTCTGGATCCCCAAAACCGGTCGCTATTGCGCGATGGAATACCAATTCCGCTCTCCGCCAAGAGCTGCCAGGTGCTGACATACCTTGTTTCGAACCCCGGACGGGTGGTCACCAAGGACGAATTGCTGAAGGCGGTGTGGCCTGAGTCGTTCGTGGAAGAGAGCAATCTGCCCGGGTACATCTCGGGGTTACGCAAGGCGCTGACCGACCGCGCCGGGTATATCGCGACCATCCCGGGCCTCGGCTACAAGTTCACCGCTTCCGTCGAGACCGAGACGCCGCCTGACCTGCGACCTCAGCTGGCCGCGCACGACCTTCAGCTTCAGCAGATGCGGGAGACCACGCACTATCTCATCCGCGAAACCTCATCGCCCGTCCTCGCGCTGCCAGCCCCCAAGCCGCTGCTTCGCCGCTGGACTGTGTGGACAGCTCTCGCCTCGGTGGTCGCCGCAGCCGCCATCGGCTATGTGCTCTACCAGCGCTCAGAGTCACAGCAACTCAGTAAAGTAATGGTGGCCGACTTCCTCAATCTCACCGGCGATCCAGCCTTCGACCACACGCTCAAGAGCTCGCTTGAACTCAGCCTCGCGCAATCGCCTTACATTCAGTTGATGGGCGCCGCGGAGATACACTCCACGCTGGGCATGATGCAGAAAGTCCCTGACTCGCCCTTGCTGGGCGATCTTGCCCTCGAAATCTGCCGCCGCACCAACTACCAGGCGCTGTTGCGAGGCAAAATAGCGCCGGGTGACAAGTGGGGCAGCGATGCGATGTCAGTGGAAGTGGTGAACTGCGCCACCGGCAAGACTCTGACCGAGCTGCATGCGGACGCGCACACCAAGGACGACGTGCTGGGCACGCTCGATGGCCTGGCGATACGCGCGCGCAAGACGCTCGGCGAATCGAGCCAATCGATCGCACAATTCGACGTGCCGATCATGAACGAGAGCACCTTTTCCTTCGAAGCGCTTCAGGCCTACAATACCGGCTCCTACTTGGGCAGTAACGGCAAAATTCTGGAGTGCATCCCTTATTTTCAAAAGGCAGTCGATTTAGATCCGAAGTTTGCCATGGCCCAATCCAGTCTGGGTGTCGCCTATTTAACACTCGGAGACATAAAGAAAGCCGGTGACTATTCCAAGGTGGCGTTGGACCTGAGCGGAGGGGTGAGTCAACTGGAGCGGTTCTTTATCCGCAACAACTACGACATGATAACTCTTCGCGACCTCGATAGCGCCTTGAGCGTTATTCAAGAGTGGAACCATGTTTATCCACGGGACGACGCTTCCTGGCAGGCTCTCAGCTATATCGAAATCCTGATCGGTAACTATCCAGCTGCTGCGAAGGCCGCCGAGCATCTCTTGCAGTCAAGCGCCGCTAAATACGAAAGCGAGTACGGCAACCTAGCGGATGACTATATGCGAGAGGGACGCTTCGCCGATTCCAAACGCATCATCGCCGAAGCTCAAGCGCAGAATAAAGACGCAGCAGCGATGCACCAGCTACAGCTCCAAATTGCTTTTCTGGAGCATGACCCGCAAGCCGCTCATGCAGCAATCGAATGGGCGAGCAATCACCCTGAGCAATGGATCGTACTTGAGACCCAGGCCATTCTCGCCGCCGACCTCGGCAAGGAGTCGGAATCGGAATCTCTCTTTCAGCGGACCTTTCAGGATGCCATCAAGGAGGGCCAGCCTGTCCTTGTCGACTCCATGACGCTTGACGAGGCCGCCGTCGATGTCGATCTCGGCGAAATGACCAAGGCCACTAAGCTGCTCGCACAAGTGAAAGACAAGACCAGCGCCAACTGGGCGGTTCTTGCCACCAAGGCCGGATCGACAACCGCTGCGGACGCCTACTTCAAGCTGCCCAACGATTATCCCCAAGGCACACTCGCGAACAAGGTCCTCACGCCGGAGCTAAAAGCCGTCCTCGCCCTGCGCCGCAACGACCCGCTGGCGGCCATCGCTCTCCTCGAACCCAGCAGGCCGTATGAACTGGCGCTGCCGGAAGTAATCGATGTCCGCGCTCAGGCTTATCTCATGGCGAAGCAGGGCGCGAAGGCCCAGGCGGAGTACCAGAAGCTGATCGACCACCCAGCTATCGAGGAGCCCACGATGCCCAAAACCTTCCTCGCCCATCTCGGCCTTGCCCGCGCCTATGCGCTGCAAAATCGCAACGAAGACAGCCGCAAGGAATACGAAACATTCTTCAGTCTATGGAAAGACGCCGATGCGGATCTGCCTGTGCTGCGTCAAGCGCACCTTGAGTTCGCTCACCTACGACAAGAGTCTTACGAGCCTTGAGCCCGTATCGTCGACTGCCACTGATAGAAAGAGCAAGACATCTCCCATCGTCAGGTATTGTGGAACTCAAAGGCGAGTCGAATCATGTTTGCTCACGCACGACAACTCACTGGGCAAAAAACAGACCGGCGAATCCAATCCGCGCTTTTGCTGGCAATCTCTACAAAGTCCGCCAAGTTGAGTTGCCTTTCCACCATAGGCGCGGCCTGTCGGGCCATAGTTAGAAAGTATTGGACGGACTCCACGGGAAGTCCCATGCTGGATGCAGGCACTGCGGTTTATCGGGCGAGACGATGCCGTAGGCCCCCAACGGAGGCCACCCATGGAAGAAGTACACCTAACGGAACACAAGCGGCCCAACGTCACCGAGCGCAAGCCTCCGGGCCGCGCTACTCTCTCGCCCGATGAGAAGCTCCTCGTGGGGCCCGTGGCGGCCGCCGGGATGCTCTCCAGCAGTTGCCGCGCCCTCGATTACCTGGTCGCAAACAAGCAGCTCCTCGTACGCAGGATCGGCACACGAGTCCTCATCCCGCTATCCGAGTTGCAAAGATTTTCACGCTCAGACCACCCAGAGCGTCTTGGTCGGGTAAGGCGTCCGGCTGCCCAACAATCGGGCGTCCACAAAATATTTCTTAGCCTCCTCAATCCCAACAGCCACCAGAACAGCCACCAGACCAAAACGAAGAAAGCCACCTCTCGGGTGGCGCCTGCAAATTATTCATTTCTATGGTGTTTATGGCTCCTGAGGTAGGACTCGAACCTACAACCCTTCGGTTAACAGCCGAATGCTCTGCCATTGAGCTACTCAGGATCACGCTAGAATGCGTTGGCAACCGGGCGGCTGCGCTTTCATTGTTATAGCAAATTTGAGGGTGTGGGTCAAAGCTTTCGTGTAATTGAATCAACCCTGCCAGCAATGCAGTACCACACCTCTTAATGGAGTCCCAGAACCTACCCAGCCAGCGACTGCGGGGCAGCTTGCGGAAGCTGGTGTGGAACCAGTCGCCATATAGCCTCTAACGCTGATTTATGGGTATAGCAGGACCGCTATATTGAATGCGGTGAACGACTGGCTGGTGCGCGGGGAGCAGGCACCCACGGCAGCCTGATGATATCTACCGCTGGCGAGTGCGGTCTTTAGCGTGTCGGGGAGCCGCGTGAGATCGCCGGCGGTATAGCGCATCACGAACAACGGTCTGCGGGAGCCAGCGTAGCCCGTTTCCATGGCGCAGGTGCGACGCACGTCGTCGGATGTGGGTAGAAGCTCGACTGTAGCTGTCGACTCCAACAAGGAACCCACAGCGCTTTCCTGCTGTGCAAGAGAAAGGACTGCGACGGAGCGGTCAAAGTCCTGAACGGCATAAAGCTGGCCGTCGCGACGGAGAACGCTGATACCGACGGAGTCCACTTGCGGGTCAAGCAGGTTGGCGCGATGGCCGGGAGAGTTCATCCAGGCATCGTGAATGCGCACAGCGGTGGAAGCTTCGGCTACATTTTCAGCGATGACGCTGAAGCGAGCACCGGCACTACGGCCACGCTCTGTGAGTTCGGGTTCGCCGGGGTATTGGTGGGAGATTGAGGCCCGGGCGGCCATCTCCTGTGCGTGCCCCTGAGCGGCACGGTAGAGGGCGTTGTCCCAGCGAAGCGGAGGCAAACCACGCTGCGTGCGCTCTGCATTAGCGGAGGCGAAGAGGTATTGTTCGGCCACCGATCCTTGGGTTTGTGCGGAAGCGCAGTGATCCGAGATGATACCGATCGCAAAAGCCAGGACAAGAACGGATACCGGTCTCAGATACTTCATAGACACTTAGACCCACCTTCTATGGCTAAGATGCGCGCTGAGGATTATGAGGCTGATTCTGGTCCAGGAAGGCGGCAACCATAGCGGGCAATCAACGGGAGAAGCTTGCGTGCGTCCCAGTAGCGCGGGATGTAGCGTTTGGGCTCCGAAAGCGAGCGAAATAGCCAGCCAAGGTAGAGCTTATCCGCCCATACAGGGATGTGAACCTGATCACCGCTGAGAAAAGCTATAGCTGCGCCAATGCAATGAATTGCAGGCATATAGCTCAAGTTGCGCTTCAGGTAGAGCCCGAGCCGCTCCTGTGTTCCACCGCCGATGGTAACGATTATGTGTTGAGGGCGTAAGCGTTCGAGCTGTTCCAGCATGGCCGGGTCGTCGATTTCCTTGCCATACATGGGGGCCATGTAGATGTAGTCCGCAGGCACCTGAGTGCCCTGCTCGGCGAGCCAGGCGAGGTTGCATTTGGCGCTAACCGGGCTGGCCATGATCCAGAGGGTGTTGCCCTCATGGCGAACATCCGGCTGCGCGAGCAGGCAACGAAGGTACTCCAGGCCAGAGAGACGAGCGATCCAGCGGAAGTGGAGCACGTTCCAGATGAGCACCATGAAGCCGGAGTCCGTAATGGCTAGATCGGCGTTGATGAGTGCGTCGCGATAGTTCGCGTTTGTATTGAGATCCTTGAGCGCAGGAGCCGCGGGGACGACGAGCAGCCCCCCACGGCTCATAATTTTCACGGCGTCGAATGCGCTACCGTGAAAAAAATCGATGCCAAGAATGCGGGTAAAGCTGCGAGCGTTCGGATCCTGCGTGGAATCTGAATCCATCACCAGCTATTTGCCCTTCGTTCCGGTTGCGATCTGTTCTTCAATCCAGCGGTAGGTCTTTTCAAGGCCGTCGCGCAGACGGATTGAAGGCTCCCAACCAAGTTTTTCGAGGATGAGCGTGTTGTCACTGTTGCGGCCGTTTACTCCCTTCGGAGCATCCAGATTGTAGTGCCGCTTGAGCTTGATACCGGCGATATCTTCAACGATGTCGACCAACTGGTTGATCGTGACCAGCTCGCTGGAACCGAGGTTGATGGGTTCGTCGATCTCGCTTTCCATGATCATCTGCGAACCCTTGACGCAATCGTCGATGTACATGAAGCTGCGAGTCTGTTTGCCGTCACCCCAGATGTCGATCTCGTGCTTGCCGGAGTTCTTCGCCTCGATAACCTTGCGGCAGATAGCCGCAGGCGCCTTTTCACGGCCGCCATCCCAGGTACCTTCTGGGCCGTAAACGTTGTGATAACGGGCAACGCGGCAGGTGACGCCGTAATCTTCTTCAAAGTGGCGGCACATGCGCTCGCTGAAGAGTTTCTCCCAGCCGTAGCCGTCTTCGGGCGATGCGGGATAGGCGTCAGCCTCTTTCAAGGGAGTGACGGCGGGGCTGCTCTGCAGGTGCGCGTTGTAGACGCAGGCGGAGGAGGCGTAGAAGAAGCGTTGGACGGCGGACTCGCGGGCGGCGAGGAGCATGTTGGTGCTGAGCATGACGTTCAACATGCAGAGGGCTTTGTTGTTCTCGATGAAGCCCATGCCACCCATCTCGGCGGCAAGCTGGTAGACGTGGTCAACGCCTTGGGTGGCAACGAGGCAGTTGCGCTTGTCGCGGAGATCGAGGGCGAGGCTTTCGACGCCCTCGGTGCGTTGATACCACTCTGAGAGTGGCTTGATGTCGACTGCACGTACGACGTTGACGCCACGGTTCAAGAGCCCCTTGACGAGGTGACCTCCGATGAACCCTCCGGCTCCGCAGACGACGACACGCGGTGCTCGAATTTTCATAGCAAAACTCCAATCCTGGGATGAGGGCAGGCTCAGCCGCTGCTGTCATTGGCGAGAGAACGAGTTCGTTCTCTTGCGATAAACGCAGACTATGGGATGGGAGAATCGAAGTTGTCAGCGTCGAGTCACTGGATTGTCATGGAGTCTGAGGATGGGTGCGTGGCTACGAGACTCGTGTTCTAGTGGTCGTAGGGCGGCTTGGCGGTGGGATCGTAGGGGTTGCCGAACTTGTTGGTGTGAGGGTTCGCGGCGGGCGCGGGC
>Ga0302302_1000876_pt1 | contig 18361 bp, 13 predicted proteins | sample III_Palsa_E1_3_FD_198766 | JGI IMG/M metagenome (GOLD analysis project Ga0302302, IMG submission 198766) | Peat permafrost microbial communities from Stordalen Mire near Abisko, Sweden - III_Palsa_E1_3 | ecosystem: Environmental > Terrestrial > Soil > Palsa > Peat permafrost | place: Sweden...
ACCAGGTTCTGATTGCAATCCATAATGAACCGCGCCGCCTTCTGCGCAGCCTCCGTATAGATCACCCCGCCCACCTCAATCCGCTTCGTCCCAGCCTGCGGCCCCATCGCCACCGTCTGCATCTGGTTCGTCTTCTGATTGGCCACAATCCCCACAGCCCGCCCGCCAATCCGCGCAAACCCGCACAGCAGCGTCCGCCCAAAATCCGCCTTGTACTCATCGAACTCGCTGCGATCGACAATCCGCGCAATCACCTCGCGCATGTCGTAAACATTGCTGGCTCCCGGCGTCGGATTCAGCAGCCCATACAGCTGATCTCCGGGAAACAGTGGCGCATCCCGAACCGCATCGAACGGCCCCACACTAAACGGCCCACCCTTCCGCTCGCCGATCTTGTCCACCAGACTCCGCAGCCGCGCAATACACAAATGATCGTTCGGCTCCTTGAAGTCCACGGTCCCCGAAATCTCCGCATGCATCGCGGCGCCGCCCAACTCCTCCGCCCCGGTCTTCTGCCCAATCGCCGCCTGCACCAACGACGGCCCCGCCAGAAACAGCCCCGACCCCTCCGTCATCAGCACCGTATCCGTCATCACCGGCAGATACGCCCCACCCGCAACGCACATCCCCATAATCGCCGTAATCTGCGGAATCCCCAGCGAGCTCATCACCGCGTTATTCCGAAACACCCTCCCAAAATCATCCGTATCCGGAAACACATCCTCCTGCAGCGGCAGAAACACACCCGAAGAGTCCACCAGATAAAGCGTAGGAATCCGATTCTCCAACGCAATCGTCTGCGCCCGCAGCACCTTCTTCGCGGTCATCGGAAAGAACGCCCCCGCCTTCACCGTCGCATCGTTCGCGACGATCATGCAAAGCCGCCCACTCACCCGTCCCAGCCCCGTCACCACCCCAGCCCCCGGCGCCCCGCCATACTCCGAGTACATCCCATAAGCCGCCCAAAGACCCAGCTCCAGCAGCTCCGTCCCCTCATCCAGCAACAGCGCCAGCCGCTCCCGAACCGTCAGCCGCCCCTTCGCCCGCTGAGCCTCAGCAGCCTTAGCCCCACCCCCCAGCCGAATCCCATCTTCCTCCCCCCGCAGCGCCGCGAGCAGCGCCACCATCGCCGCGCGGTTCTCCCCAAACTTCGCAGCCCCCGCCACCACCTTCGACTCCAACCGATTCTCAGCCTTCAACTCATCCGCCATAACCACCGCCTCAGCCCGCCGAGAATACCATCTCCACCATCCCCAGCGCGAAGCGCCCTCGTAGGCGATAGTGGAGCTTCTGAACTGAATGTGACCGAAGTTGCCGAAACACGACTTTCAGAACGAAGCTCCATACAATGGATCCGATGCAAACTATTCCACTCGACGAACCACACGTCGATCTCACCTTTCCGCACACGTATCAGGTTCAGGATCGCTTCGAGCTTCCTGGCTCAGGCGAATCCGAGATTCCTACAATTTACATACCTCCTCCTCGTAATCGAGCGGAGCATCCCGGAGTATGGCTCAGGGTTCGAGCCTCAAGTGGTCGCGCGTGGACGGGAGTCTTCGCATACGGCTTAGGCGGCCCATTTGGGTTCTCGCGCATCATGAGTTCGCCTGACCCCGATAGTGTCATCGTTATTTCCAAAGGCGCAGCCTATCTGGTAAGAGCAGACGATCCCAGCAGCGTAAAGCAGCTTCCGATACTTCCCGTAACTGACGCAAGAGCAATCGCGGAGCACGGACTCGTGATCTTCGCGAACTTTAGCAGGTTGTTCGCCTATGGTCGTGATGGTCTGAGATGGGAGAGCTCTCATCTTTGCACTGACAGTCTAGAGATTCTCAGCGTGGAAGGACGCACCATAACTTGCTCTGGCTGGGATGGAGGAGGTCCTACAGAAATGATGGAGCTCGCGGTTGACCTCCAAACTGGCAAAGTCCACTTGCATTGAGCCCACCGGCTCCGGTTCTCGATAAGAGGCGTTACGCGGAATTGCGTTTGCGCCGGTATCGGAAAACCTCGCCACGCGAAGCCCCTCGCCGTGCGCGTAACACTATACTGGTAGTTACGACGAACTCTCCCTATGAAGACCTTCTACATCGAAACCTTCGGCTGCCAGATGAACGCCCACGACTCCGAAAAAGTCGTAGGCACCCTCCTCAACGAGGGCTACACCCAAACATCCGACGAAGCCGACGCCGGCCTCATCCTCTACAACACCTGCTCCATCCGCGATAAGGCCGAGCAAAAAGTCTTCCACCGTCTCAACGAGTACAAAAAGCTCCACGGAGAAGGGAAGCGCTTCGCCGTCATCGGCTGCGTAGCCCAGCAAGAGGGCACCAAGATCTTCGACCGCGCCCCCTACGTCTCCATCGTCGCCGGCTCCTCCAGCTACCGCAATCTCCCCGACATGCTAGCCCGCCTCGAAGCCGGAGAAACCCGCATCACCGGCCTCGACGACCGCCAGACCGACGAGACCTTCGACACCGAGTTCACCGCCCGCACCAACCCCCACCGCGGCTACATCACCATCATCGAAGGCTGCGACAAATTCTGTGCCTACTGCGTCGTCCCCTACACCCGCGGCAAGGAGCGCAGCCGTACCAGCGCCTCCGTCCTCGCCGAAGCCCAGCGCATCGCCCAATCCGGCTTCACCGAAATCCAGCTCCTCGGCCAGAACGTCAACAGCTACCAGGACCCCAGCGGCAAGCGCACCTTCGCCGAACTCCTCGCCGCCGTAGGCGAAGTCAACGGCATCCAGCGCGTCCGCTTCACCACCTCGCACCCCCGCGACTTCACCCGCGATATCGTCGACGTCATCGACGCCGTCCCCACCCTCTGCGACCACGTCCATCTCCCCGTCCAGTCCGGCAGTACCTCCGTCCTCAAGGCCATGCAGCGCGAATACACCCGCGACTGGTACCTCGAGCGCATCGCCTGGACCAAGGCCGCGAAGCGCGACATCTCGCTAACCTCCGACATCATCGTCGGCTTTCCCGGCGAGACCGACCGCGACTTCGAAGACACCATCACGCTCCTCGAAGAAGTAGGCTACGACGCCATCTACGGCTTCAAATATTCCCCTCGCCCCAACACACCCGCCATCCACATGGAAGACTCCATTCCCGAAGAAATAAAAGTACAGCGCCTCGCCATCCTCAACGCCCGCCAGCGCGAGATCCAGCGCACCAACTACGCCCGCCACCTCAACCAAATCATGCCCATCATGGTCGAACACGGCGCGAACTCAAGAGGCCAGATAACCGGCCGCAGCACCCAAAACAAAACTGTCAACTTCAGCTGCGATTCCGTTCCAGCAATCGGCAGCTACGTAGACGTCCGCATCACCCAGATATTCCCCAGCTCCCTGGTAGGCGAAGCGATCTCCCAACCCACTACCCCCTCGCCCGCCGCCATAGCCCAGGCGGCCCTCAACGCGAGAGTCGACCTGCAGCCCTCAGAAGCAGTCTGAACTGACAACTGAGAACTAACAACTAAGAACCGACAACCACAACCCCACAACCTTCGGCGTTACACTACCTCCATGCATCTCCCCGGCTTCAAACCCGAACCCGAAGAACTCCCGGCCCCCGAACCTGAAGTAGAAGTTCGCATCCGCGGCCTCATGATGGATCCCTCCACCAAGATGCCCATCGTGGTCCTCAACGACCTCGCCGGCGAAATCGTTCTCCCCATCTGGGTCGGCCTCTTCGAAGCAAACGCCATCGCGCTCGAAATCGAGAAGGCCACGACGGTCCGTCCCATGACCCACGACCTGCTCCGCAACGTCATCGACGGCCTCAACGCTCGCGTCACCCGCGTAGTAGTCGGCGACCTCCGCGAGGACACTTTCCACGCCACCATCTGGATGGACCAGAACGGCGAAGTAGTAGCCCTCGACGCCCGCCCCTCCGACGCCATCGCGCTAGCCCTCCGTTCAGACTGCCCCATCTTCGTCTCCCAGCAAGTCTACGAGCACGCCCGCAAGGCCTCCAACGGCAACACCACCCTAAGCCCCGAAGACCTCCGCCGCTGGCTCGAGAGCCTCAACGACGACGAAATGGGCCGCTACAAAATGTAGTCGCCTTGAGCCGCTGCAAGACGTATTCACATTCACCGCTTGCCCCTTCGCGCACGTTCGATCGTGCCCTTGCCGTTCTTTCTGTCATTCCGAGCGTAGCGAGCGAACCTGCTTTCTCCCGTTCTTGCCTTTCTCTCTGTCATTCCCTTTGGGAATCTGCTTCTTCTTTTGCACCTAACTGTGTTCGTGTCCCGGACGATTTTCGCGCCTCCGATTAGCAGGGGGCGTAGGCCTCCTGAATCAACCCCCACAAGAATGGGCTTTAGCCCTGGGCCGTTACTCTCGCCGTCCGCGCAGGACTTGATATCCTCAACACATCGCTTCCGTCCTCAAATCCGCAGCTCTCGTAAATCTCGGCATCTTCGAGCGCATGCTCCACCCCCGGCAACCCGACCTCGCCGACATTCGCAACCTCCTCCTCCTGCAATACCCCCTCGCCCTCGGCACGGCCATCCACGCCACCCCACTCATCGCCGCAATCCACGCAGCCATCCCCGGCGCGCGCGTAGCCGCCGCCGCCAGTGGCTTTGCCCTAGAGATCCTTCGCAACAACCCCGGCCTCGAGCGCCTCGTCTCCACGCCGTCTCCCCTCCGCGAACTCCTCCCCGCAGCCAACTCCATCCGCCGCGCCAACGTCTTCGGCCGCGAGCGCTACGCCGTCCTCCTCACCACCGGCAACGAGCGCTCCCGCGTGATCCTCTCCGCGCTGCTCGCCGGCGCCCCCACCCGCGTCGGCTTCACACTCCTCCCCGAGCTAGCGGCCGCGCATCTCCACTTCGACCCACGCCTCAGCCAGATCGCCAACAACCTACGCATCCTCGAAACCCTCGGCCACGGTCCCGCTCTCCTCGACCAACTCCAAGCCAACCCCAACCTCATCGAACCCCAAGTCTTCCCATCCGCAGACGACGTCGCCACCGCGCACCAACTCCTCCGCGAGCAGGGAATCAACGAGTCGAAACCCATCGCCGTCTTCATCACCCAGACCAGCCCCACGCAGCGCAAGTCGTGGCGCGAAGATCGCTTCCGCGCCGTGGCCGAATCCCTGCACCGTACCCACAACATGCAGATCGTCTTCGCCGGCACCGCCTCCGAGAGCCCCGCCATCGAAGCCCTCCGCGCCTGCCTCTCGTTTCACACCGCCAGCGTAGCCGGCCAAACGCAGTTGCTCGAACTCTCCGCGATCCTCGGCCTCGCCGACATCGCCCTCACGTTAGACACCGGCCCGATGCATCTAGCCCGCGCCATGCGTCTGCCAATGGTGATTATCGCGCCCGCCTGGTCACCCGCCGTCGAGTGGCTCCCCCTCAACAACCCCCGCGCTCGCATCCTAAAAAACCTCGACCTACCCACCGCCCCCGACGACTACCTCATCGACGAAGTAACGGTCCCCGAAGTCGAACAAAACCTCAACGAGCTCCTAACCCTCTACCCACCCCGCACCTTCACCCACCGCGCTCAAGTCTCCTCCTCAATCCGGCTATAACCCTGTCATCCTGAGCGAAGCAACGCGCGCAGTCGAAGCACCCGCCCCCCGCCAGCAGTCGCACTCGTCCCTTCTCCCCCAGCACCAAGCTATTAACGCTCGCCGTGCGCGTAGCACCTACCGCAGCGCCAGCTCATCCAAATACGTAAAGAACTCTGGAAACGAAATCGCCGCCGCCTCCGCCCCGCGAATCTCCGTCTCTCCCTCAGCCCGCAGCGCCGCAATCGAAAACGCCATCGCAATCCGGTGATCCATCCCCGAATCAATCACCCCACCCCTCAGCGTCTGCCCTCCAGGAATATCCATCCCATCTTCATGCTCCACGACCTCGGCGCCCATCGCGCGCAGATTCTTCACCACCAGCGCAATGCGATCGCTCTCCTTCACCCTTAGCTCCTTGGCATCCCGAATCCGCACGCCCCCAACGGTGTAAGGAGCAATAGCCGCAATCACCGGCAGCTCATCAATCAACTGTGCCGCCCGCTCGCCCGTAATATCAATCCCCACCAGCGCTCGTCCGCGATTCACCTGGATCGTCCCCGCCATCTCGCCATGCGTCTCTGCCACGTCGAGCACCTTGATCACCCCACCCATCGCCGAGATCACATCCAGCATCGCAGCCCGCGTAGGATTCATCCCCAACCCATCCAGCACCAAATTCGAATCCTCAAACAGCAACGCCGCACAAAGAAAAAACGCCGCCGACGACATATCCCCCGGCACCGTAGCATCCACCGCCTTCAGCCTCTGCCCACCAGCAATCCGCAGCCGCCCCTCCGTCACGCCCAGCTCCGCCCCAAACGCCCTCAGCGCATGTTCCGAGTGATCCCGAGTACGCACACTCTCCGCAATCGAAGTCACGCCCTCCGCCTGCAAGCCCGCAAACAGAACCGCCGTCTTCACCTGCGCGCTAGCAATCGGCGCCTCAAAATCAATCCCTCGCAGCTTTCCACCATGCACCACCATCGGCGCATGCCCGTCCGTCAAATCAATCTTTGCCCCCATCAACTCCAGCGGCTTCCGAATCCTCTCCATCGGCCGCACCGTCAGCGACTCATCCCCGACAAACTTGAACGTCCCCTTCTGCGCCGCCACCAACCCGGCCAGCATCCGCATCGTTGACCCGGAGTTCCCACAATCCAAATCACCCTTCGGCGCCCGCAGCACGCCCTCCGTACCCGTAACCTCAATCGTCTTCCCAACCGTCTCCACCCGCGCACCCATGGACTTCATGCACGCCAGCGAACTCAACGGATCCGCACCCGTAGAAAAATTCGTAAGCCGCGAAGTCCCCTCAGCAAACCCCGCCAGCATCGCATACCGATGCGAGATCGACTTATCGCCAGGCAACATCACCGACCCACGAAACCCCCGCGCCGGCGAAACAATCACACTAGAAGACGAAGCATGCAGAACAGAACTCATGCCACCATCTTAGCGTCTCCATCCCCGACTCTCCACCTAGCGAGGGTGCTGCCCAGCCTGGGGTTTGGCTCTCGGGACCCGCGAAATTTGGCTCTCGAGCTTAGGGCAAGGTGTTGCTCCGGTTTTCGACTGACTTCCAATCGGAGAAGGCAACGTAATAGAGGACGAGCAATCCGATGAGCGGAACCCAAAGAAGCAAACTCAGCGGGGGTGGGAAACCCGCCTTTTTGAGTATTTGCCAGAATGGAACGATAAATACGGCAAATACGAAGAGGAGGATGAAAAGGTGAAATGGTGCGAAGAAGTCTCCCAAGACAGATCTCCTTTACATGTTTGGCTCGTAACGATGTACCCGCCAACCTGAACCCTGCCTCTAATGTCCCGCCGGAGGATTATCCGGGTACAGCCGAATATCCGGAACCCCGCGATACCGCTCCGCATAATCCATCCCATACCCAATCACAAACGCATTCGGAATCTTGAAACACGCATAGTCCGCATCAATCGGCACCAGCCGTCGTTCCGGCTTATCCAGGCACGTCGCAATCTTCAGCGACGCCGGCTTATGCTGCAGCATCAACCCGCGCAGATAGCTCAACGTCAATCCCGTATCAAGAATGTCCTCCACGATGATGACGTGTTTGCCCTCAATCGGGTTATCAATATCCTTGATCAGCTTCACCGCGCCACTCGAAACCCTCGCGCGTCCATAGCTCGACACCGCCACAAAATCAAAGGTGTTATCCACACTGATCGCCCGCGCCAAATCCGCCAGAAAAATCGCCGCGCCCTTCAGCACGCCAATCAACACAATCGACTGACCTTTGTAATCCGCGGAGATCTGGTCTCCGATTGCCTGAACACGTTCAGCGATCTGCTCTTTCGACAGCAGAACTTCCATAACATCGGGCGAAACAAACTCAGGAACAGTCGAGACCATGCCGTTAGACTACGCGAAAATCACGCCCAGAAAAAACCCTCATTCCGCTCTCCCCATTGAGGAAATCGAGGCACCAATCGCCCCTGTCGCAGACCTGCCTCCGCGGGCGCCCATTCCTGACGCGGTTTATCCGGCATCCGTGGGACCAGAGCTGTTGACCCGCCCTTGCCTTTTACTCTCGCCGTCCGCGCAGGACCTACTCTCGCTGTCCGCGCAGGACCTATACTTAAACCTGCATGTATCCCTATTTGAATCTCGGTTTTGCTCATGTTGGAACGTTTGGCCTGATGCTCTGGCTCGCCGCCGTCTGCGGCACCATCGTTCTGCACAAAAATCTCGTTCGCAACGGCTCCGACGCGGACGCCCTCAGCATCGTCACCATGGTCGTCCTCGCCGGCATCGTCGGCGCCAAACTCTGGCACGAGCTCGAAAACGTCCCCGACATGGCAGCCGCCTGGCGCGACATCATCGCTCCCGGCCTCCATCACTTCACCGAAGTCTTATTCAACTTCCTGCACTGGTTCCAGGCCGGCTTTGCCTGGTACGGCGGCCTCCTCGCTGGCGTCGCCATGCTCATGTATCAAGGCGTCCTGGCCAAACCCAACGGCCTCACCGGCCATCGCGCCGCCCTCCGCATGCTCGATTTCGCCGCCCCCGCCGCTGCCGTCGGCTACGGCGTAGGCCGCATCGGCTGCCTGCTCTCCGGCGACGGCGACTACGGCATCAACACCACCCTCCCCTGGGGCGTCCACATGATGCACGGCCTCACCGAGTACACCCGCGCCCTCGTCCTCCCCAACCCTCCCACGGCGGCCGTCCAGCCCACCCCGGTCTATGAACTCCTCTTCGCCCTCGCCGTCGCCGCGTGGCTCTGGAAGCGTGCCTCCAAGCCCCTCCCGCTCGGCTTCCTGACAGGCGAATACCTCGTCCTCAGCGGCATCGGCCGTTTCCTCGTAGAGTTCGTCCGCATCAATCCCCGCATCTACTTCGGCCACACCATGTCGAACGCCCAGGTAGCCGCCCTCGGCAGCGTCCTCTTCGGAGCCGCCATGATGTTCCTCACCCGCCACAACGAGGCGATCATCTCCCAACCCCTCCCAAAATCTCCAAAGGACATCCCAGCCACCGCCTGACCGATCGACCCATTTTCTAATCCCCAAGTTGTCATCTATTGCCGCAGGCGGATGATCCGCTTCTTGTCCTTGCTTCCTCTCGTTACCCGCAAACACTGTCATCTCGACCGAAGCATCATGCTCTTGTCCTTGTGATGCGCAGTGGAGAGACCCCCGTATTGGTTGTTGCCCTGGCCCTTGCCTTTCGTTCTGTTAGTCCCTTCGGAAATCTGCTGCCTTGGCCTCTAGGTAACCCAAGGCTTCAGCCTTGGGCTTCCCAACCGCTGCGGAAGAACTGGGCTTTACCCCTGGGGCATGCTTTCTCTGATCCGGGCATCGATCGTGATCATTCGCCCCCAAAATAAATCCCCCGCAACACCCTCAAAACGCCCCATAATTCGCGTGTCAAGCCCTCACACACCCCGAAACGCACGAAACCCCTATGCCCATTGACGATTTATCTTCCACCAACCTGGCATAGTTGCCCCCGTCAAAGGACTAGAATTTAACTACGCCCACGAACGCAGGCTATTTCACTCCAGACCCCTGCCAATTGGTCTCCGTTGGCCGGCCTGCCTGACCCCGGAACGGCCCAATATCCGGATACAAAGTACCCACGCGCCGATGTGCCGCCTCTATCGACCTAACCTCTTTAGAACGGGGTACTTTGACCCTTAACCTACTTGAATGCAGCAGGTTGCGCTCAAAAATTCTACCTACCCCGGGGGTACTTTCACCCGTAACCGTCCTGGGCTGACTACTTTAGACGAAAGGTCATACTTGGGGGGAGGGGGCACCCTGCCGCGCTCCGACCGCGCTAATCTCGCTGTCCGAAGAGGATCATAGCCGCCGCAAAAATGCCTTCGCCAGCTCCAGCTCCGGAAACAACCGCTCCTCCGCCTGGAACTCCCGCGAGTGCACACACCGCCGCCCATGCCGCACCCTAACCGGATGCTTCAAGTGCAGCATCTCGTGATAAAGCAGGTACTCAATCGCATACCGCGGGGTCCCTGGCCGATCAAACACGCGGCTCACGACAATCGTGTTGTGCGCCGCGTCATAATGACCCAACATGCGCTTCGCCACATGCGCGCTCCAGGTCAACGTAGGTCTACCGAGCAGCCCATAAAAGAACCGTCGATTCACCGCCTCGAACACCTCGTCGAGATCGTACAAATGCCCCTGCGGCGAGCTCAGCACCTTGCGCCCACGCATCTGCCGCATCCGCTCAGCCTGCAAGGACACAGCCTCGGACCGCGTATACCGCCGATAACGGTCCGCATACACGGGCGCCACAGGCTTGCGATACAGCTTGGCCAGCAGGATATGAGCGATTGCCTGATGAATATTTGAGGGAGCGTGCTCCAGCAGATCGGAGAGCCGCACAATCAGCTTCCCATCGCGTAAACGGATGGTCGTATTCAGGCTAGTAAATCGCCGAAACTTCACCTCGAGTTCCGGTATCGGCGCTCGAGGACGCAGCTCGCGATACTCCTGTTCAAACAGTTGGAGTATCTCAGGCGAAACAGGTGGGAGAGCTATACGCGGCACGGCAACCTCAGCCTACCATGCACCGCTCGGTTGATTTTCGCTCCCGCCACATCGGGTGCCCCGAGTCCGAATTCTCGGACCCGGGCTTCGGTACCATCACGACAATCCGCGCTGTGCCTACTGCACATGTTGTAACGCGATAATGCGGTGCTGCGCCTCGAAAGTCTGATCGGGAAATTTGTCGCCGGCAATCGCTAGGAACGCTTTATACGCCGCAATCGCCTGCTTGTTCTGGTGCAGTTTATCGTGCGACGTGGCCTGCAGAAACAGGGAAGTCGGCGAGTTCGGCAACACCGTCGAGCGCGCATCGAGCGCCGCTAAACTCGTCTGCGGATCGTTGTTCTTCGAAGCTGCAAATGCTAAATGACCTTCGGCCTCGCCCCACGCTTGATCGTCATGGAACGCTGCACGCAGCTTCACCACCTTTACAAACGTAGCCTCTGCCTCCGCATCCTTGCCCTGCTTCACTTGCGCACTGCCCATGGCATCCAATAACATCGGATCTGTCGGATTTGCGGCTAGCAACTCTGTGTACAACTTTTCAGCTTCCACATTGTCGCCGTTCACGTACTCGAGCTGCGCCAGCAGACGCGTCATATCCGGATCAGCCGCAATCTTTGCGTCCGACGCCCGCAACTGCACCAGCAGGGGAATCGCTTCCGCAGCTTTGCCTTCCGCCGCGTACAGCGAAGCTGCCTGCGCCACCAGCCGCACATCGTTCGGATGCTCCTTAAGCGCCGCCGTGAGCACCGCATCGGCATCCGCCAGCTTGCCCGAATGTTGCAGCGCATGCGCCAATCCGGCAGTCGCGTCCAGATCGCCAGGCATTAGCTTCAGCGCTCGTCGATACGCAGGAATGGCATCCTCCGAGTCGCCTAAACGATCGGCCAACTCTGCTGCCATCAGCACATCATCGGGAGTTTCAGGAGTCAGCTTCAGTGCTGCCAGTAACTCTTCACGCGCTGCGTCGGGGTTGTTGGTCTCATCCAAGTGAGCCAGTGCGCGTAACGCTCGTCCGCGCAGTTCCGGCGCTGCAGTCTGAATCATCGCCGCATCGGTCAGCTGTTGATGCGCTTCCTGCATTCTCCCAGCCCGCGCGTCCAGCAATCCCAGCGCAACCTTCGGCTCGGCAAATTCTGGAATCGCCGCAATCGCCGCAGCATACGCCTTGGCCGCATCAGCATCTTCGCCATTGCGCTCCTCGGCAAATCCGAGGTCGTACTGCACGCGTCCGTCCTTGGGATTCGCCGCCGCCAGCACCTTCAGCTTGGCTTCGGCGCCCTTGTAGTCCTGCTTCTCGAGTGCGCTCTCCGCCTCGCCGATCTGCTCACTGGCAGCGTTGTGCTGCGAGTGGTCATCGACGCTATGCGTTCCCGGAGGAAGCTGCTGCGCAACACCAGCGCTCGCTGCAGCGGCAAATACGACAGTGAAGATCATGCAGCGGTTCCTCACGCGACCTCCCGCTTGCGCTGCGATCCGCCATCCAGCACCTTGCCAAGCCAGTAACCTGTATGCGATGCCTTGACCTTCACAATCTCCTCTGGAGTTCCTACAGCGACAATCTGTCCACCGCCTGACCCGCCCTCAGGTCCCATATCAATCACCCAATCGGCACACTTGATCACGTCCAGGTTGTGCTCGATCACCAGCAGCGAACCACCGCCATCGATCAGCTTGTGGAACGCCGCCAACAGCTTCGCCACATCCTCGAAGTGCAACCCCGTCGTCGGCTCATCCAGGATGTACAGGACCCGGCTCGCAGCTCGCTTCGCCTCACCCCGAACCCCGCTCGCGCCGCCCGATGATCCCGACCGCGCCGCTGCCAAATGCTGCGCCAGCTTGACACGCTGAGCCTCTCCACCGCTCAACGTCGTCGCACTCTGCCCCAGCCGCACATACCCCAGCCCAACTTCATCCAGCACAGCAAGCTTGTCAACGATCTTCGGATGCCCAGCAAAATACACCAGCGCCTCGCGGACCGTCATGCCGAGCACTTCGTGAATATTCTTGCCCCTGTACTTCACCTCAAGGATGGACGCTTTGTAACGCGTAGCGTTGCACTCCTCGCACGGAAGTTCCACATCGGCAAGGAACTGCATCTCAACCGTCACCGTGCCATCGCCTTCGCACACGTCGCACCTTCCACCTGGAACGTTGAAGGAGAACGACCCAGCCGTAAGGTTCTTCCGCCGAGCATCCGGCTGTGCTGCGAACAGCTCACGAATGGCATCGAAGGCCTTGATGTACGTCACAGGATTGGACCGCGGCGTCCGTCCAATCGGCGACTGGTCCACCAGCACCACATCGTTCAGATACTGCGACCCGGAAAGCTCCCGATAAAGATTCGCCATCTCCCGCTCGCCAGCTTCATCCTGCCCTAAAGCCTGCATCAGCGCCCGGTACAGCACTTGGTGAACCAGCGTAGATTTACCCGATCCCGAAACGCCAGTTACGCAGCACAACAGCCCCAGAGGAATCTCGACATCCACCCCGCGCAGGTTGTGGATCCGTGCCCCGCGCAACACAAGCTTCTCCCGCCCAGGCTCCAGGCGATGCTTCGGGACCGCAATACTCGCTCGCCCACTAAGATATCGCCCAGTCAGCGATGCAGGATTCTCCCGTACCTCGTCGACCGTCCCAGCCGCCAGCAAGTGACCGCCCAACTCGCCAGCCCCCGGCCCAAGGTCCAGCAAATGATCCGCCGCTCGAATCACATCTGGATCGTGCTCCACGACCAGGATGGTGTTTCCCAGATCACGTAACTCCTCCATGATTGTGATCAGCTTGGCCGTATCACGCGTGTGCAGGCCAATCGACGGCTCATCGAGCACGTAGAGCGCTCCCACCAGTCGCGAACCGAGGCTTGCAGCCAACTGGATCCGCTGCGACTCGCCTCCGCTCAGTGTTGAACTTAATCGGTCTAATGTGAGGTACTCGAGTCCGACCTGCTGCAGGAAGCGGACGCGTTGTCGCACCTCTTCAAGCACCTTGCCCGCTATCTCCTGCTGTGACGTGCTCAAGCTCAAGGATTCAAGAAACTCTTGTGCTTCTGTAATGGTGAGCGCGCATACCTCGCAGATGTTCTTACCGCCGAGAAGCACTGCACGAGCCTCGGCCCGTAGCCTTTGTCCGCGACAATCGGGACACGTCGCGTATCCGCGATACTTCGAAAGAAACACCCGCACGTGCAGCTTGTATTTCTTGCGCTCCAGCTCCGCGAAGAAACCGCGAACTCCCGCCCAGCTCCCTCGACCCTCTTCTATGAAGCGCTGTTGCTGTTCGGTAAGGTCGAACCAAGGCACATCGATCGGAACTCCCTCCGCCTTGGCTGCCCGCTTCATCTCGCCGTGCCACGCACGATATTTCGTCTTCGTCCATGGATCGATTGCACCTTCATCGAGAGTCTTGGAACGATTCGGGATGATGAGGTTGGGATCGAAGTCGATGGTGTTGCCAAAACCCTGGCAACGCGGGCATGCACCGAAAGGATTATTGAAACTGAATAACCGCGGCTCGGGTTCACGATACGCGCGATGACAGTCGGAGCATTCGAAGGCCGAAGAAAAACGCAAAGATTCTGTCGCTTCTGCGTCTTCCCTAGGAACAGTGCGCAGCACAATCTCGCCCGCTTCGCGATAGCCGGTTTCAATCGCATCGACGAGTCGTCCACGTATCTCCGCCGAAAGCGCCAGTCTGTCGATCAGAACGTAAATCGGTCGATCGGCAGTTGCGCCGAAATCTAACTCAAGCAAAGATTCCGGCGCTGAAAATTCAACAATCTTTCCCGCGCCACCTTTCTCATCTGCCTGCCAAAGCCGGTTATAGCCCCGCCTGCGCAACTCGCCAAGTCTTTCCTTCAGCGGCTCAGCTAAGTCGATTGCGACAATGACATCAGGCTTCTTGCCAGCCTTCGCGACCTTCTTTGCAGCCTTCTTCGGAGTAGGTGCCACTTCTATTGAAGGGTCGACTGCAGAACCCTGCATGGCCTCCAACTTTACCTCTCTTCGTAGAATCGGAAGCAAGGCATACACGCGCGTCCCTTCCGGCAGAGTAAGGACGCGCGCGACAATGTCATCGACCGTATCGCGCCGGACGATGCCTCCACAATGCAGGCAGGTGACCGTGCCACAGCGAGCAAACAGCAGGCGCAAATAATCGAAGATCTCCGTCGCCGTAGCCACGGTCGAGCGTGGGTTGCGAGTCTGATTCTTCTGCTTGATGGCAATGGCAGGCGCCAGCCCATCCATCAGATCCACATCGGGCTTCTCAATGCGTTCCAAAAATTGCCGAGCATAAGCCGACAGGCTCTCGACGTAGCGGCGCTGGCCTTCTGCATATACCGTATCGAACGCCAGCGACGATTTTCCCGAGCCCGATACCCCACTCACAACAGTCAACGCATTATGTGGGATGTCAACGTCGATGTTCTTCAAATTGTGTGTCCGTGCACCGCGAATCGTAATCTGATTGTTCGCGCTATCGGTCCCCATACGGCTTATGCACTCCTTTGTGGTCGCAACATCTCAAGGAGAAGCAGGCAGGCTCCCACCACGATTGCCGAGTCTGCCACGTTGAAGTCTGGCCAGTGATAGTGGACGATATGTACCTCAAGGAAGTCGACCACGTAAGCGAACCGCATGCGATCGTATAAGTTCCCAACGGCTCCGCCGAGGATCAGCGCGAATGCTACGGAGGTGAGGGTCAAACCGCGGCCCATCTTCCAAATCAGCACGAGCACCACGACTACGGCGACAATAGAAAATCCGATTAACAGATTGCGCACCAGGTTAGGCGACGTGCTGCCCTCGAACATGCTGAATGCAGCGCCGGTATTGAGCACGTGCGTCAGCCGAAAGACTTTGGGAATAATCACAATGGCATGACCCGGTTGGATATGAGCGATGATCCAAAGCTTGGTTGCGCGATCAAGACCAACCACGAGTGCGGCGATCGCCAGCATGAGACATCGCATATCTCGCGACGGAGAAGCAATTGACATTACGCAGCCTCCCCAGTCAATGGCGGGAAGCCAATTGCATTCAGTGCCTCGGTGCAACGAGAGCATACTGTCATCCATCGAGGGTCCGCGCCGACATCTGGCAAGACCCGCCAGCAACGTTCGCACTTTGCCCCATCCGCCACCGCTGCTTCGATCAGAACGGCTGCCTCCTGCTTGGTGTCGCCGACAAGTTGCACGGTCGCCTGCGAAACATTGAAGAACTCTGCCAAGGCGTTCTCGTACTTCTTCAACACCAGTGCCTCGGTAGAACCCTCGGCCGCAATAACACGCACGCTGGCGTCCAGAGACTTGCCAATTGACTTCGACAATCGAAGCGCTTCCAGCTCCACCATCACGAGCTGGCGAATGTTCGCCAACTGTTGCCACTCTGTTTCGAGGCTTGCCATTCTGCCTGGGATTACGTCCAGAACACTTGGAAACAGCGCCAGATGAACGCTTGGCAAGCGCCCTTCAATCTTGGGCAGATACTGCCACACCTCTTCCGCTGTAAACGACAGAATTGGAGCGATCAATCGTGTCATGGTCTCGGCAATGCGCCAGATCGCAGTCTGCGCGCTGCGTCGTCCCGGGTTCTTCGGGGCGAACGTGTACAACCTGTCTTTCACCACGTCCAGGTAAAGCGCACTCAGATCCGAATTCGTAAACTCATTCAACGCCTGATAGGCACGGTGGAACTCGAACTCGTCGTACGCCGCACGAATGGTGGCATCAAGTTCTGCGGTTCGAGCCAGGATGTACTGATCGAGCGGCTGCATCTCTGGCCATGAGATCGCATCGCTTGCCGGATCAAAGTCTGAAAGGTTGCTCAGCAGAAACCGAAGGGTGTTGCGCAGCTTGCGGTAGTTGTCGCTGACGCGTTGCATCAGGTTTTCGCTCGCGGCTACATCTTCGCGAAAGTCCACACTCGCAACCCAAAGCCGGATGATCTCGGCACCCAGACGGTTCGCGACGTCCACAGGATCAACGCCGTTCCCCAGTGACTTCGAGAACGCTCGACCCTGTTCGTCCAGCGTCCAGCCGCTGGTTGCGACCATCCTGTAAGGAGCAGCGTCGCGGATCCCAACGGAGCTCAGCAGGGAAGAGTGAAACCACCCTCGATGTTGATCACCACCCTCGGTATAAAGATCCGCCGGCCAGTGAAGCTCTGGTTCCACGTCAAGCACCGCATGCCAGCTGGCGCCACTTTCGAACCATACGTCGAGGATGTCCATCTCCTTACGAAACTGCATGACGCTTCCGCAAGCCTTGCAAGACGTACCGGCTGGCAGAAGTGCCTGCGGATCGTAGGTGTACCAGGCGTCTGCGCCTTCTTTCGCAAAGATCTCAACAACGCTCTTATTGATAGCTTCATCGTTGAGCGGCTCATGGCACTTCTCGCAAAGAAACACAGCGATCGGAACTCCCCAGATCCGCTGCCGGGAGATACACCAGTCAGGCCTGGTCGCAATCATGTTCGAAATCCGCTCTTCTCCCCACGCCGGATCCCAGGTCACGCGCTTGATCTCTTCCAGTGCCCGTTCGCGGAAGGTCGCATTTGGCTCTTCCGCTTTGGGTGAAAGCACCGGCGTTTCCATCGAGATGAACCATTGTTCTGTCGCTCGAAAGATCAGAGGCTTGTGGCAACGCCAGCAGTGCGGATACTTGTGTTCCAAGTTGTGCCGCCCCATCAGCGCACCCTTTTCTGCAAGGAGTGCTTCGATCGGCGCGTTCGCCTTGAAGACGAACATGCCGTCATACTCAGGCAACCCATTGCGCAACTTGCCCTGTGCATCCACATCACAGGTCAATGGAAGTTCGTAGCGAAGACCCGTCGCAAAATCATCGGGTCCATGGGCTGGGGCCGTGTGGACTGCGCCGGTGCCTTGGTCGGTCGTCACATAGTCTGCCGTTACGCCAAGAATCTCCCGGTCAAGAAACGGATGCGCAAACGTGGCGCGGTCCATCCTGGATCCATGAAAGGTTGCGATCACTTTCGCATGAGTGAGATTGCCAACCAGATTGCAGGCCTCTCGGACCTGCTCGAGGAGCGCCTCGGCAACGATATAAACATCGTTCCCATCCTCCAAAGCTACATACTGAATCTCCGGGTTGAACGCGACCGCCATGGATGCCGGCAAGGTCCAGGGCGTCGTCGTCCAGATGATCGTCCACACATTCTTGCCACAAAGTTTGGGATCGATCTTCTCCGGCGCGCTTGTTAGCTTATATCGCACGTAGACGCTCGGCGACGTATGCATCTCGTATTCCACTTCAGCTTCCGCGAGTGCTGTGTGGTCATGAGAGCACCAGTACACCGGCTTCAGTCCCTTGTAAACGAAGCCCTTCTCGTAAAACCCATAAAAGGTCTCGAGGATCTGCGCCTCGTAGGGGAAGTCCATCGTCGCATAAGGCTTCTCCCACCGGCCGAGGACCCCAAGCCTTTTGAACTGGGAGCGCTGCAGGTCAACGAATTTCGCTGCATACTCCCTGCAGGCCTTGCGGACCGCGACAGGATCCATCTCTAACTTCTTGCCGCCAAGCTTCTCATCGACCTTGATCTCGATAGGCAGGCCATGGCAATCCCAACCCGGCACATAGGGGGCGTCAAAACCAGCCATCGTCTTCGTTTTTACGACAAAATCTTTTATGCACTTGTTCAAGGCATGACCGAGGTGAATCGCACCGTTGGCATAGGGCGGCCCGTCATGCAGAATGTACTTTGGAGCCCCTGCACGGGCCTTGCGAATCTGGTCGTACAGGCCTGCCTCATCCC
>Ga0302302_1000880_pt1 | contig 18306 bp, 9 predicted proteins | sample III_Palsa_E1_3_FD_198766 | JGI IMG/M metagenome (GOLD analysis project Ga0302302, IMG submission 198766) | Peat permafrost microbial communities from Stordalen Mire near Abisko, Sweden - III_Palsa_E1_3 | ecosystem: Environmental > Terrestrial > Soil > Palsa > Peat permafrost | place: Sweden...
CCTTGATGCGGCCGTACTCGTCGCAATAGATCTCCTCGCCCGGCGGGCCGACCACGGTGGCGATGTGCGGGCCGTCGATGCGCGGCTTGGGCGGTAGCGGGGCTTTCCAGTCCACCGTCGCGGGCACCAGTTCAGCGACCTGGCGGTAGCGGGTGCCCTGGTCGCTGCCGGCCGCGTCTTCTTCCTGACTCGTGTGCTGCACGCCGTGGTGCACGATGCGCACAGCGCGCCATTGGGTATTGAGATCTTCGCGGGGATGGCCGTCCAATGCGAAGGCCAGTCCCGGTTCCAGCCGGGCATCGTCGCCTTCGACGGTGGCGCAACGCGATTCACGGCGCAACGTACTGAGCCGGGTGTGGGTGAACGGTGCGCCCGCTTCATCGAGTTTGTAACGACCCGGGTAGTCATAGCGTTCGTAGTCGCTGCGCTGGTGGCTCAGGTCGGTGCCGGTGCTGCGCTGTTCCTGGCTGTAGCGGGGGTTTTTGAAGGAATAATCGCGTTGCGTCTGGGTGGCCGTCTGCACCCGCTCGGTATAGGCGAAGCGCCACAGGCCGGGTTCGGCTTGGTCGCCCCCGGACGGTGCGTGGTACTGCACCGGATCGCCCGCGAGGCTGCCCAGGCTCTGCACGCGATCGGTGTACATCAAGGTATGGCCGTCGGCACGGTGGGCGAACGTATAAGCGAGGCCTTCTTCGGCGCTGAGCCGGGCCAGGAAATCCAGATCGGTTTCGCCGGCCTGCACGCCGTACTCGCGGGCCAGATGGGTGGCGTGGAGGTCCTGGCGGGTATCGATCACCCCGCGGGCCTTGAGCATGCTGCCGAGGATGTCCGGCACGCCCAGCTGCTGGAACACGCGCCAGTCCGACCACAAGCCCAGACGTGCCAGCGACGGTTCGAGCACTGCCGAATAGCGCGTCCGCCGAAAGCCGGTGGTGCCTTGCACCAGGGACGTGACGATGCCATGCACGTAGCGCACCGGCTGCTCGCCGCGCCAGAGCGTCAGTACGGCGGGCTGATCGAGCAGCGAGCCAAAGTCGACGGCCGGATCGCCACTGGACAGCTCGAGTGCCAGATGAAACGGCTCGGACAGGCCTTCGGTGAGGGTAAAGGCCACCACCTCCAGGGCAACGCCCGACGCGGGCACGAAGGTAAAGCGCAGGTCGGATTGGCGCGGCATTGACTACTGTCCTTAGATCGCCAAGGCGGTTAATGACAGTGCTTTTTGCCGGCCGTTTGCGTCAAGCCAATGGGGCTCAGCGAATACCACCACGTCATGAAGGGGTTCACCCCCATGACCTCATTTCTTCATGAAGCAGCGCTCTTTATATCGGTCAGCGGCGTATTCCGAATACCGCTCTCCACGGAATAGTCGATGACGCCCTGATCGACGTACGCGCTGCCCAGGGCCGCGAGCTTCACCAGCTTCTGACCGCCGAGCACGGCACGCTGACGTCGGTAAGGCGGCGTGTTCCCTAGTTCCTCGCCTCGACCTTTAGCAAAGCAGGCCGTCCGGACCTAACCCGCGCACGCCATCGGGCACAAACGGTGCCACTTCGATGCGTTCCAAGGGCTAAAAAACATCTAGTAACCCGCGCGCCGCAGCCATCGAGGCGTGCACATACAACAGAAGTAGGCGAAGGCCTTCACGTTTTTAGTCCTCGGACGGCATGAATTGCCTGACCGAAAAAACATCATGCAAACCGCAAGAACTTGTTGCTATATCGTTATTTATTTCGCTGTGTTCTTGCGGTAGGTACAAATAATTTCTTCTTAACTGGCATGTGGAACCAGCACGGGGAAGGCCTAAGGGCCTTTCGTTACCCCGTGGCCGGGCTCCACACGGCTTTCAAGTTTTTTCGTCAGCAATGATTTAGGGGAGTTCGACATGGAATCGTTTGATCAAGGCAAGCTAGTCATTGCCGTGCGTGTGGCCTTGGCCATGGGTGCACTTATCACCGCGGGGTCGGCTTTCGCCCAGGATGCCTCTGGCAACACGGATGCCAGTTCCAAAGCAGCCAAAAGTCTTGAAACCGTCGTCGTGACGGGCTCGCGCATTCGCAGCGTTGACGTGGCAACCGCGCAGCCGGTCTTCACCATGACCCAAGCGGACATCAAGAAGACAGGACTGGTCAATGTAGGTGACATCCTGCAGAACCTTACCGTGATTGGCGAGCCCACATTCAGCAAGGCAGCCGTGCTGACTTCTAACTCAGAGGAGGGCGGCCAGTACGCCAATATGCGTAACCTCGGTACAAGCCGTACGTTGGTGCTGGTCAATGGCAAACGCTGGACCTCCAGCCTGGCCGGTTATACCGATATGTCGACCATTCCGTCCGCGCTGATCGAGCGCATCGACGTGCTGAAGGACGGCGCCTCGTCGATTTATGGCTCCGATGCCATCGCGGGTGTGATCAACATCATTTTGAAAAGTAGCTACAGCGGTGCCGAGACTTCAGCCTATGTCGGTCAAAACGAGAAAGGTGACGGCACGCAACAAGCCTATTCGTTCACCGTGGGCTCGACCTCCGACAAAACGTCGGTCATGTTCAGCGCCAACTACACTCAGGAGGACGCGATCTGGGCGAAAGACCGCGACATAACCGCCTATACCTATGGTCCAAACCATGCCGAGGACGGACTGAGCGGAACCGGCCCATGGGGCCGGTTCCGTAGCGTCAACCCGATTACGGGCGCTGCCACCGGTTCTACTTACACGCTGAACCACACGGGCACATGGAATGGCCAAGGCGTGGGTCAGGACTCGCGCAATCTCGCGGATTACCATGCGGGTAGCAACCCCGCGACTGATTATTACAATCCCGCACAGCAGATGAACTGGACGGGCTCGAACGAGATGAAGTCGATCTTCACTTCGGCAAGCCACACGTTCAACGACTACGTCACGTTCAAGACGAATGCCATGTATTCGGAGCGTGACAATGATCGCCAAGTCGCGGGCTATCCGCTGAACAGTCGCAGTCAGCCGGGCTTTCCGGTTTACCTCAGCGGTCAGAGCTATTACAACCCCACGCCGGGCAAAGATTTGTTCTTCTACCGACGCACCGTGGAAGTGCCCCGCGGAACCAACTCGGAAGCGAAGTCCTATCACTGGGACGCCGACCTCGAGGGCGCGCTCACGCTGGGCACACGTAACTGGAACTGGGACGCAGGCGTCAACTTCAATCAGTACGACACTGTCCTGACCGAAACAGGCAATCTCAACCTGTTGAGCTTGCAACAAGCACTCGGCCCCTCGTTCTTGAACAGCAATGGCGCAGTTCAATGCGGCACGGCAGCCAAGCCGATAGGGCTCAATCAATGTGTACCACTCAATATCCTTGGCGGCCCGAGCGCCTCCACGCCGGCAATGATCAACTACGTCATGATGACGGGCCTGGAGAAACTGCAGAGCCAGAGCCGCGAATACTTCGCGAACGTCACCGGTGGCTTGTTTGACCTACCTGCTGGTGAAGTGGCAGTTGCGGCAGGCTACGACTATCGTCAGCTTTCCGGCTACGACCGCCCCGATTCGATGATCAGCTCGGGCTATTCCACCGTTCCAGCGGTTCAGCCCACTACCGCGAACTACAGCATCAATGAGTTCTACGCTGAGCTCAATGTGCCGCTGCTGAAGGATCTTCCCGGCGCGAAACAGCTTGCGTTGGATATTTCCAGCCGCTATTCGGACTACAGCAGCTTCGGTAGCACCGTGAACAGCAAGTACAGCCTTACATGGAAGCCGATCGACGATCTATTGATCCGTGGCACATATGCTCAAGGCTTTCGTGCGCCGACACTGAGTGATGTGTTCGGCGGCGGCACGCAAACATTCGATTACTACACCGATTCATGCGACCGAAAATTTGGGGCAACGACTGATCCAAAAGTAGCGGCTGCATGTACGGCAGCGGGCGCCGGTCCCGGCTTCCGCCAGACGGATATCAATGGCAAGCCAGTTACCGCTCCCAGCACGCAAGGCAGCACGCCGTTTATTGCCGGCGCAGGCAACGCTTACCTGAAGCCGGAGAACAGTACGACGCGCACGGCAGGCATTGTGTACAGCCCATCTTGGGTCGCCGGCTTGGATGTTTCATTGGACTGGTATGACATCAAAATCACCAACGCTATTACAGCGCTCGGCGCAACCGATGTTCTAAATAACTGCTATGTCCGCAATATTCAGGGCTTCTGCAACGCGTTCCAGCGCGACCCGGTAACTCACCAGGTGATTAACCTGTATCGCGGCAACGTCAACGAGGGTCTGCTGAGCACGGCAGGCTATGATTTCGGTGCGCATTACCGGCTACCGGAGTTTGGATTCGGAAAATTTGCTATCGGCCTGGACGCCAATTATCTAGCGTCTTACAACCAGCAAGCCACCTCCAACTCGCAAGCCTTCGGCTCCGCGGGCTATTACAATCAACCGCGTATTCGCGCGAACCTTAGCCTGGATTGGAGTAACGGCAACTGGGGCGCGACGTGGGCTATGCGCTATTACGGCGCTTTCCGCGATACATGCTGGTCGCAGTATGTGCCGGCCCAAGGGGGCGATCCTGCTGAGCCGGCTATAGAATGCAACCAACCAAACTATGCAGCCAAAAACTGGTCCGGCGTAGGTGCAAACCGCAAGGGCGCCAGCGTATACGACGACGCGCAGATTCGTTACGCGTTTCCGTGGAAAGGCACCTTCGCGTTTGGTGTCAAGAACGTCTTCGACAAGAGCCCGACGATCACCTACTCGGTGGACGACAGCAGCACAGCGAAGGTTGACCCGGCGCTGCCCATAGATCGCTACTTCTATGTTTCGTACAACCAGAAGTTCTAAATCTTTCCAGCGTTCCCGTAATGAAGAAGAGCCCGCAAGGGCTCTTCTTTTTAGCTTGATTTATCTTGTCGGCGACCCGTAAATCAGTACCACTCTAAATTAGAGGTCACGGGGCGTCTACCCCTTCGGTACCGGTACTTCGCTGGCTCGATTGAAGTCGCCGATCGCACCGACCAGATCGGCCACGGCGGCCTGCTCGGCTTCGCTGAGATCGGGGTTCCAGCTGTCGACGATCAGCACTACCCGGGTCTCGCTGCTGTTGTTCCATGCTTCGTGCAGATAGGTGTCGTCAAAGGTGACGCAACGGCCTTCTTTCCATTCGTGGACCACCCCGCCGACGCGCAACGCGCAATCGGGCGGCACGATGAGCGGCAGATGGGTGACCAGGCGCGTATTGGTGACGCCGCGGTGCGGGAGGATATGCGTGCCGGGGCGCAGTACCGAGTACAGCGTTTCCGGCGAGTGCTCGCGCACGCGGGCAAGCGGCAGCGTGTCAAGCAGCGCGGCGGTTTGCGGGCAGCGCGCGGCGTGCTCCTCATAACGTTCGCCGTGCCGGTGGAAGAAATACGCATCCCAGGCTGGCTGCTGGACACCGGATGAGCGCAGCAGGTCGGCTGCGTCCTGCGGCGAATCCGTCTGCAGAAATGACTCCAGGTCCTGCGGCTGCGACAGCACGACGCGCAGTTCCTCCCGGATCATCGTGGCGTTGGCCTCAAGCTCTGCCAGCCACGGAAAGCGTTCGCGTGGGTAATACGGCTGGCTCGGTACACCCGGGAAATATAGAAACTTGGGCTGCTGCCGTGAATCGGGCAAGGTGGCTTTTTGCGCACCGAGGTAGATGGCCAGACATTGTTCCACCCGTACCAGCTCCGAGGCGCCGTAGCGTTGTCGCAACGGCTCAAGGACGCCATTGAAAAGGCTGGTCTGCCCTTCAAGCACGTATTGCATGGCGCGCTTCACGACATCCCGCAGCTCGGGTGCGGTCGTGTCATCGCTGAGCCAGCGTCCTTTTGCCTGCGCCGTATTGAGCGCGTTGAAAGTGGCGATGAGGGCTTCGTGGGTTTCCCCCAGCTGATCGAGCAATATCCCCAGGCGCAAGCGCGCCAGGAACATCTCGGGCTTGAGTTCCAGCCCACGGCGCAAATCAGCGACGGCCTGCTGGGTATCGCCATTGGTCATCCGCGCCGAGCCCAGCTGATGCAGCGTGAACGGATCTTGCGGATGGGCACGATGTGCGATGGCCAATAGCTCGATTGCCCGATTCACGTCACCACGGCCGAGGTTGATGCTGGCCAGCTGCTGCAACGCTTCGAGGTCGTTGGGAAGAGTCTCGAGCAGATGCTCATAGGCCTGCTCCGCCACGGCCTGGTCCCCACGGCGCAAGCCGGACCGGGCCCTTTCGCGATGATCTACAGAGTGCTGATGTAACTCATTCTTCATTGCTGGATTCACTATCGGATGGGCAGCGGACCCCCTGAAACGGTACCGCAGCAAGCTTAACTAGCCGGCATAATACGCGGTGAGGCATGCCATTGCCTTCGTCGGCGCCAGGTCGGCTCGAAACATGGCATGCGCTGCGCTACATTGGTGCATCCACCCATCGCCTACCATCAGACGCAAGAAAGAGCAGAAATGAGTCCTCGTTTACAGGGGTTGAGCCCCGCCACCCGCACGCACATCATGGTCGCGGGCGAAGCGCTCGAAGCTGGCCGGGTGGACGAAGCCGAACGTCATCTTGCCAACGCGACCGCATCTGACCCGCATCACCCCGAAGTACTGCGGATGCAGGCGGGTATCCATAGCCTGCGCGGGAGGCCCCAACAGGCCCTCAACGCCATGCAGCAGGCGTTGGCGCAACGTCCGCAGGACGCGTTGTACTACAACACCATGGGCACCCTGTTGGGCAGCATCGGTGATTTCGATGCGGCGATTGCCTCGCTGCAGCGTTGTTGCGAATTGCAACCCGATCTGGCCATCGCCTGGTACAACCTGGGTGTCATGTTGACCCGGTGCGTGCGCAACGACGAAGCGGTAGTTGCCTTGCAGCGCGCTGTGACTCTGGCGCCGGATCATGTGGCCGCACGTGCCTTGCTGGGTGACATGCTGCGCACCCGCGGCCAAGTCGAGGCGGCTGCGGGAGAGTATCGCAAGGTGCTCGCGGAGCAGCCCTGGGCTGGCGCAGCCTGGTGGGGTCTGGCCGATCTCAAGACCACGCGGTTTGCTGACGGTGATATCGAAAGCATGCAGGCAGCGATGCGGTTGCCGCGGGCAGGCGATGACGATCTGATTTCCATGGGTTTCGCGCTGGCCAAGGCGCTGGACGATGCCGGCCGCTATGCCGATTCACTTGCCGCACTTGCCGAAGCCAATGCCGTTGCCAGGCGGCGACAGCAATGGAATGCCGCCGCATTCTCTACGGGGATCACCGCGGTCAATCAGGCCTTCGTGCCTCCGCCTGCTGGCGCGACGGAAGCGCTCGGCAGCGAGGTCGTCTTCATTGTCAGCCTGCCGCGAGCCGGATCGACGCTGGTCGAACAGATTCTTGCCTCGCATTCGTCGGTCGAAGGTGCCGGTGAGCTGCCCGATCTGCCACTGGTACTTGCCGAGGAATCGCGGCGCCGGGGCCAACCCTTTCCACGCTGGGTAGGCGCCATGCAGCCTGCCGACTGGGAGCGGCTCGGCAGGCGCTACCTAGAGCGCACGGCGCATTGGCGGCGAGAGCGTCCGGTATTTACCGACAAATTGCCCAACAACTGGATGTATATCGGCGCCATCAGGGCGATGCTGCCGTCGGCACGCATTGTCAGCTGCCGTCGCGATCCGCTGGAAACCTGCTTCTCCTGTTATCGCCAGCATCTGTCGAACAACGAATACACGCGCACCTTCAGCGATCTGGCCAGCTTTTGGGGCGATTTCGATCGCAGCGTGAATCAGTGGACCGCCCTGCATCCGTCCCGTGTTCTCGAGCACAACTACGAAGATCTGCTGGCCGATCCGGAAGCACGGATTCGTCGCCTGCTGGATTTCTGCGGCCTGCCCTTCGAACCCGCTTGCCTGCAGTTTCACGAAACCGAGCGGGAAGTCCGCTCACCCAGCGCGACCCAGGTACGCGAACCCTTGCGTCAGGATACCGCCAGCGCGCCGCGTTACGGCGCGCTGCTCGATCCGTTGCGGGAGGCATTGGGCATTCACCCTGAGGGCTGAGGCACCGGCTACGCGAGCGCAGCTACGCGCTGCGCTCTGTCGAAATAGTTTCGCGGAATTTCGCCAGTTGCCGCTCGTAAGGCCGCCACTCTTCAAAGGCGCGCGTATGGATGGGCTCGCGCACCTGCACCATGCTGAGGGTGGAGACCACTGACTTGTTGCGGGCGAGATCCGCGCAGCCGGGTTCCCAGTCGAGCCCACAGAATGCGAACACCTTGCGCGCCACGTCCTCGGGTTGGTGTACCAGGTCGCCGTAGTTCACATCCAGAATCTGCCCCGGCATGGCGCTGTGCCAATGCGCGATCACGCGGCGATACTGCATGTAATGCGCGGCCAGAGCATCCAGGTCATAGCTGTATGGAAACGAGTCGCCCAATAGTGCGCGGTAGTTGGAGAAGCACACGTCCATCGGCTCACGCACCAGATTCAAGATGCGCGCCTGCGGCAATGCGCGACGGATCAGCCCCGCGATCATCCAGTTCCGCGGCAACTTGTCGATGAAGAATCTTGCACCCGGCGCCCGCCATTGGGTCTGCACGAGATAACCCTGACCGATATCCGCGTAGTCAAGGTCGGGCAGTCGCTGCAGGATCTTCTCATCCAATGTGACCCGATGACCTGCCACTCGCCGCAACTGCCGACCGAAATCATCGAGCTCGCCAGCAGAACTCACTTGCGAGTGGTTACTCAGTATTCGATCAAGCAAGGTGGTGCCGGAACGCGGCATGCCTATGATGAAAATAGGCTGTGGTCCGTCGAAATGCGTTTCGTGCGGCTGCAGGAACTGAGGGGTGCAGCGCTGGATCAAGCCTTCGAACAGATTCCATGCGTACTTCGAATCGACTTCCTTGCGGGCGTACATAAGCGCGTTGCCGCGCGCGAGCGCAAACCACGCCTCGTCGTAGCGACCCAAGTCCGCAAGCTCTTCATACAAGGCAAATTCGAAAGAAGCGTGGTTTACCGTGCCAGGCGCGACGTTCCGGATTCTTTCAAGAAGAAGGTCAGGATGGTTCGACGGCGCTCGCTTGCGCATACGGGCCAGCGCCAACGACGCCTGACCAAAGGTCGGATCGATGCGCAAGGACGTTTCGTGTTCGCTCTGTGCCTCCTGCAGGCGTCCGTTATAGGTCAGCGCCAGGGCCCGCTGATAATGAAAATTCGCGTCGTCGATACCCGCCGCACCCGCGCGATCCAATAGCCCCAGCGACTCCGGATGCTCTCCCTGCATTCCGCGCAATTCGGCCAGGAACATCAACACAGCCCCATCCTGGGCAAGCACCGTCGCACGATCCATACAGGCGCGCGCGGCAACGGTCTCGCCGACCTTATGCAGCAAATCCGCCACATTGCTGATCAGCAGGGCATCGTCGGGAAGGTTCTGGGCCGCCGCAGTCAATGCATGACGCATGGCATCAGGCAGGCGATATTCCTTCCAGGCGATGTTGCCCAGAATCACATGCGCCTCGGCATCCCCGGGATCGCGTTGCAACAAACTTTCGAGGACGAAACGCGCGGCAACCGGCTGACCCTCGGCTATATAGCGTCGAGCCCTGCTCCAAAGACGATCATTGCTCATAGTGATCTTCTAGTCGTTGCAGAATAGTCACGCTTGTCGATGATGCCGGTGGTCAGCTTGCCCGAAGCGAGCTACACCCTCACTTCGCTGTCAGCCGGAAACCGCTTCACGAAGCTTGCTCATATGCTGCTCGTAAGGACGCCATTCTTCAAAGGAGCGGGTGTGTATGGAGCCGCGCACCTGCACCATGCTGAGTGTGGCGACTGTCGATTTGTTGCGGCTGAGATCCACGCATCCGGGTTCCCAATCAAGCCCGCAGAACGCGAATACCTTTCGCGCCGTGTCCTCAGGTTGGCGTACCAGATCGCCATACTCCACATCCAGAATTTGTCCGGGCATGGCGCCATGCCAATGCGCGAGCACACGACGGTACTGCAAGTAATGCGCAGCCAGCGCATCCATGTCGTAGCTGTAGGCGAATCCATCGCCCAAATGAGCACGAAAATTTGAAAAGCACACATCCATCGGCTCACGCACCAGATTCAGGATGCGTGCCTGTGGCAAGGCACGGCGGATCAGCCCGGCGACCATCCAGTTCCGTGGCAGCTTGTCGACGAAGAACCTTGCGTCCGGCGCACGCCATTGGGTCTGTGTAAGGTAACCCTGGCCGATGTCTACGTAGTCGAGATCTGGCAGTCGTTGCAGGACCTGCTCGTCCAGCGTGAACCGGTGGTTGGCCGCTCGCCGCAACTGGAGCCCGAAGTCTTCAAGTTCACCGGCAGACGCAACCTGTGAGTGGTTGCTCAGTATTCGATCGAGCAAGGTAGTGCCGGAGCGTGGCATCCCCAAGATGAAAATCGGTTGCGGCCCGTCGAAATGCGTTCCGTGCGGCTGCAGGAACTGAGATGTGCAACGCCCAATCAAGCCTTCAAGCAAAGCCCGTGCATACTTCGAATCCACTCCTCCTTTAAGGGAGTACATGAGCTTATTGCCGAGCTCCAGCGCAAGCCAAGCGTCATTGTAGCGGCCCAGATCCTCGAGTTCCTTGTAACGGGCAAACTCGAGCGCAACGTGATCTTCGGTTCCAGGCGCAACGTTTCGGATCCGCTCGGCAAGAAGATCGAGATGGTTCGATTCGGGCGTCTGCTTGCGGAAGCGAGTCAGTGCCAGCGCGGGGCGGCCGTAGGTCGGATTGATCCGCAAGCATGCCTCATGTTCGCTCTCTGCTTCTTGCAGACGTCCGTTGAAGGCCAGCTCCACACCCCGCTGATAATGAAATTCAGCATCGTCAATGCCCGCAGCACCCGCTCGATCCAGCGACGCCAGCGCCTCCGCGTGCTCCCCGAGCATCCTGCGCAGCGAAGCAAGGCGAACAAGCACAGCGCCATCTTCCGTATGCGCCAGGAGCGCGTGCCCAAGACAGGCGCGCGCAGCTACGTTTTCACCCAGCAGCAACAGCAATTCGGCCGCATTGCTGATGAACATGGCGTCGTCGGGATGATTGCGCGTCGCCATCTGTGCATGGCGAAGGGCATCCTGCAAGCGACCATCCGCCCAGGCGATGTTGCCAAGAATCAGGTGTGCCTCGGCGTGCGCGGGATCGCGTTGCAGCAAACTTTCAAGCGCGAAACGCGCGGGAACCGGCTGGCCCTCGGCCAGGTAACGCTGAGCCCGGCTCCACAGACGATCATTGCTCATAGTGATTAGCCATTTGTTGCAAAAGGGTCGCACCTATTGACGCGGGCGATGCTCAGCCCACCGCCATGTTATCGAATCAAGACCGTGCCTTCGCCGCGCACATGGCACTGTAGCAAGCAGCTTCCGATCAGTCGCGCAGCTCGGCGGGGTAGCCCCAGTGACGGAGCATGGGCTGCAGTATCGGCCACACAGGTTCGAATTCCTTTCGATAGCCCTGCCAGCGATTCAATCCCTTTTTATTCACCGGCACGATGACCTGGCTGTAGCTGGGTGTCGCAATATAGTCCTTACCACGCGCATGCTGATCGAATGTCAGCATCGGCGTGGCGTCTTCCAGCTCCAGGAATTGAGCGATACGCTGGGCCTGTAGCGGGAAGTTCGCGACCAGATCCTCATACCGCGACACCAGGACGTTTGGCTGAAAAGTCTGCACATCCTGCAGCCAATGTTCCATTGCCTGCACATAGGCCGCGGCCAGTCGCGGAATACTGGAGGCTGCCGCACCCAGGATGCTCGCGCGAAAATTCTGCATGTAGCAGCTGAGGATGACATCGCATGGGTGGCGCAACGCAAAGATGAATTTCGCCTGCGGAAACAGGCGATGGATCATCGGCATCCACAACATGTTCAGCGGATTCTTGTCGACCAACTGGGTGTTCCAGTCGCGCGGAATCGTTTCGCAAACCATCTTCAGGTAGAGCTTGCGCAGCTCATCGCAGTCGCGCTGTTGCAGTACCCCAAGATCCTGCAGGATGCGCGGATCGTGCGAACGCAGTTTGTCGGCAAGCCGGTTGAAAAATGGATTTTCGTCCATCGACTGCAGGGAAGGATGGGCGTCCAGCATCTGCTCCAGCAACGTGGTGCCGGAGCGAGGAAAGCCGACAATGAAAACCGGCGAATTGGCGGCATCCGGCGCGTGGGTCTGCGGCCAATGCCGGTAGGCCTCCGGCGACACACGCGGAATGGGAATCTCCGCGGGCAGCGCCGAGGCATCGGGCATGAAATGCTCCGGCGAAGCAATCGTCAGCTCGTCCACCTGGATCGCATGCGCCGCGTGCAGCGCCTGCATGGCAAGCTCCGATTCGGCGGACTTATCGTAGATCTCGGCTAGTTCGAAATAGTGGGCCATATCATTCGCGTGACGCGGTCCGGACTGCTCAAGCAGCGACCGCGCCGTAGCCCGGTCACCCTTGCGTGACGCGAGCTTGGCGAGCTGGTGATCCGCCTCCTGCTTGTCGGCGGAGCTCAACGCACCGCCAAGCGCGGCAATCGACTGCACCAGCGCTTCGGCTTCGGTTACCCGGTTCACGCGTTCGTAGACGCCGGCGAGCAGGAACTTCGCCTCGAGGTGGCTTGCGTTCCGCTGTACTACATCCTCAAGCAACGCCTGTGCACTGCTGGCGTCACTCAACAATATTAATAGTTTGGCCAATTCCAGCTGCAATGGATCATCGTGCAGCGGCAGCCATTCGCGCCAAGGTCGGAGCAGGTCCAAGGCACCATTGAAATCCTGGCACAGACAACAGGCGCGGGCGCCATGTACGCGCGCCAGCGGGGCTTGCCGATCCAGATCGAAAGCATCCAGCAGCATCTCGCGTGCGCCAAGGTAATCCTTGCGCTCGATCAGCATCAGGCCCAGATCGACCCGGGTCACGGGGTTGCGCGGATCCAGGGCGATCGCGGTGCGGTAGCCAGCCTCGGCCTCACTGAGAAAACCTCCCTCACGCAGGGCGGTGGCATGGTTTGCCCAGTGCACACCCTTGTCGGGAAACAGCTCGGTCAAACGCGCGTAGGCGGCGATCGCCTCGGCGGTGCGGTGCTGCAGATGCAGGCTGACAGCCAGCAATAACAGCAAGTCCTCATTCTCTGGTTGCTCCAGCAGGTCCACTCGGCACAGGCCTTCGGCAGCCGCGAGGTCACCGGACTGTATCGCTGTGTTGATTTCTTCAAATTGCATTGATGCCATGCCATAAAAAAAACGGGGCCGCGCAATCATATTGCGCGGCCCCTCTAGGTTAAAACATTAAGCCAAACTTAGAACTTGACGGTGACGCGGCCCCAGAAATAACGACCCAGCAGGTCGAAATCGCTCGGATCGGTATCCGCGTTGAGCGTGTTGTTGGCGTACAAGACCGGCGGCTGCTTGTCGAACAAGTTGTTGACGCCGAACTCGACGCGCGTGTTCAACGGTTCGATGTTGTAGCCCAGCGAGACGTCGTTGTAGACGGTCGCACCGTACTTCAGCTCGCCACCCTTGATCGTGCACTGGTAGGTGCCGCCAGCCGGATTCGGCGTGCCGTCGTAAGAGCAGGTGCCGAACGGGAACACGTCCTGCGTCGGGTTCGCCGAACCCAACTGGAAGCGGCCGATGTAACGCAGGCGCCACGAAGCGTCCCAGTTACCGTTCTGCCAGTTCACGTAGCCCTGACCCTTCCAGCGCGGGAACAAGCAGTTGCCGGAAGCACCCGGGCAAGCTGCAGCCTGGGCCGAGCCGAACGGCATGAAATGGCCGGCGTCGTTATAGGTAACGTTGGCGGCCGTACCTGGCGAGGTCTGCTCGTTGAAGTACTTCAGGTAGGTCGCGTTCACGCCAACGCTGATCTTGCCGAACGAGAACTCCGGCAGCTTGTAGTTCAGCGAGAAGTCGACGCCGCCCGTGCTGGTGGTGCCGAGGTTGCCGGTGGGCTGCAGGGTCTGCGCCGTCAGCTGACCCTGGTTGGGGCCACTGGCATAGCGCTGGATGAACTGGCAGTAGGTGAGGTCGCCGGCCGAGCAGAGGTCCAGCTCGCTCTGGACGCCCACGGTGGTGATGACGTCATTCAGGTACAGATGCCAGAAATCCACCGTGGTGGACAGGCCCGGTGCCCACGACGGGCTGTAGACGGCGCCAAAATCAAACGTCTTGCCCTGTTCCGGCTTGATCGGGAAACCCGCATAGGCGGAACCCGAAACGATGCCTTCACCCTGCAGGTTCTGCGTTACCAACTGGTTGCTGAAGGTGCCGTTGGTGGGCACATTCACGCAAGCCGGGTTGACCGGAGTACCGGTATAGCCGGTGCAGGGATCACTGGAGATGCGGTATGCCGACGAGCTAGCTGCACCATAGACCTCACCGAGGTTCGGGGCGCGGAACACTTCGGCCATCGTGCCACGCAGCAACAGGTCGTCGAACGGCTTGTATTCAACCGCGAACTTCAGGTTGTTGGTGGTGCCGAACATGTTGAACTTGGAGTAACGGTCGCCGATGTCAACGTTCAACGATTTGACGAACGGCAGATCGTTGAGGATCGGGAAGAACGCTTCGGCGTAGGCTTCCTTCACGTTGTAGCCGCCCTGCAAGCCGGAGCTGCACTGGCTGCCCAGGGTACAGGTGCCGGTGGCCGGATTAATGGTCAGCAAACCATCGACGTTGTCGTGCTCGTACTCGGTACGGTAGTCCGCACCGACCGCGAGATTCACGGTGCCGGCGGGCAGGTCGAACACACCACCGTTGAAGTCGGCGTGCCAGACCTTCTCGATCGAGTCACCCTGCTCAAGACCCGGGGAAGAAGCAGCCTGGAGTGCAGCAATCGACTGCGGGGTATGGATGTCGAACGGGTTGAACGGAATGCAGCCGGCAATGATGTTGCCCGGGGTGCCGCAAACGATCGTGCCACCGTTATTGAACGAGGGCCCAGCTTCCTGATTCAGGATGTTCAGATTCACCAAGCCGGTGATCGTGCTGGTCGTCGTGATATGGCCATAGTCCAAACCGGCATCCCACTGCCAGGTCTGGTCGCCGATCGGGAAGTCTCCCTTCAACCCGGTATGGATCTCACCCGTGGTCGTGCCGTTGAAACCTTCGCGCAGGCCCAGTGACGTCAGGCGCACGCCCAACGAATTGTAGCCATTGGCAAACTGCACGCCGGTGCCCGGAGTAAAACCGCCAGGATTACCGGGCGCATAGGTGAACGGGTTGTAATAGTTCTGTCCCGAGACTACGAAACCACCAGCAGTGGTCAACGGATCCGCCGCCAATGCAAAGGCGGACGAAGTCTTGTCAACATACAGATTCATGTACGCACTGACATGATCGGTCAGATTGTAGGTGCCCATCAGGAACGCATTGGTGCGCTCCTGCGGCGTCAGGATCAGGTTGACCGTGGCGTAGTTGTACTTGTCGCTATTCGGACCATTGTCCTGGAAGCAATGATAGTCCGAGGCGGCATTGGTGCCGGCACCTGGGTTGTGCGCAGCATAACCGCTCGCGCAGCCCGGAAAGGCACCAGCAAAGTTAGTACCCGCCAACTGGATGTGCCCGTTCGGTGCCGTTGCGGAACCGCCAACGTAGCCCTGCGGCGCACCGGCGCCGCCCGGATACGTTCCGTTCGTGCCGTACAGCGTCACTGAATTCTTGGAGAAATTACGGCTGCCAGCCTGGACGCCGTCGGTCTTGTTGTAGTCCACGCCGCCCATGATGCTGCCCTTGTCGGACGTCTGGCCAAACGTGAAGGTGTAACCCTGCTGCTCGCCGTCGTCATGGTCGGACTGACCAAAGTTCGTGGAGAACTCGGCGCCCTGATAATCCTTGCGCAGCACGAAGTTGACCACGCCGCCAACCGCGTCGGAACCATAGACTGAGGACGCGCCGGTGGTCAGCACTTCGATATGATCGATCATCGATGCCGGAATCGAGTTCGGATCAACGCCAGTGGCGACGCCAATGACGCGGTGACCGTCGACCAGGATCAAGGTGCGGTTCGGGCCCAAGCCACGCAGACCAATGCTGGTGGCGCCGGTGCCGCCCGAGTTGTTGACCTGCGGGTTGGTGTTGCCGCCGGTAACGGCTGGCAGATCCTGCACCAGGTCACCCAGGGTCAGCTTGCCGCTGGCCTGGATCTGTGCGCGATCAATGGTGATGACCGGGCTGGCCGTTTCCAGATCCACGCGGCGAATGTGCGAACCGGTAACCACAACCGTCTGCAGGGTGGCCGCTTTTGCCGGCGCGGCAGGGGCGGTGCCCTGAGGGGCCTGACCCTGTGTGGACTGGTCCTGTGCGAATGCGGCGCTCGAGGCACCGACCGCGAAGACAGCACCCAGCGAAAGCGCCAGCTGAACTGCCGATGAAAGTTTTTTGACCCCAAGTTTCATGAACACACCCTCCGATTAATTATCATCAATGGGTCAGAAAAAACGTTCTGCCCAAAATCCCACATCTTGGCCCGACCTTACCCAGACCGATCAACTTCAGACCCCTGATCTGCTGATCTGGGTCGATACTAACAGGCAAATAACGCTACGTGAACACGCTACATACTTGCGGCCACATACTTGTGTCGACCAGCAAGTGGCGGCTCAACATTGCGTCTTGACGCCTTTCCCTAATCCCTACCCACGCGTTTCACCGATGGTTAAGCGTCTTTATCACGCCTCTTTTACACATTGTCAACAAATTTTGTACGGCAAGAAGTTGCGTATCGCGTGGGTTCAGGTCGATGCTTCAGACGTACGCAAGCGCATGGCGATCGCCTTCGCGACCGCTTCTGCGAGCACCGGCGGGACGTCAGGGCAGGCGGATCACTCCCCTTCCGGGCCCTGCTCGAAACGCAAATGTTTGACGCTGCGGCCATTGCGGCGCACCAGCTTCAGGGCCTCAATACCGATCTTGATGTGTGCCTCGACGAACCGTGAAGTGACGCTGCCGTCGCTGGCCTCGGTCTTCACGCCCTCCGGAATCATCGGCTGATCCGATACCAGCAGTAACGCACCGCAGGGAATCCGGTTCGCAAAACCCGCCGCAAAGATGGTGGCGGTTTCCATATCCACCGCCATGCAGCGGGTGCGGCGCAGATAGTCCTTGAACGTCTCGTCGTGCTCCCATACCCGCCGGTTGGTGGTGTAGACGGTGCCGGTCCAGTAATCGTGACCCAGATCACGAATCATCGTGGACACCGCACGCTGCAGTTGGAACGCCGGCAGCGCCGGCACCTCCGGCGGCAGGTAGTCGTTGCTGGTGCCTTCGCCGCGAATTGCCGCGATCGGCAACACCAGATCACCTAGCTGGTTCTTTTTCTTGACGCCGCCGCATTTGCCCAGGAACAGCACGGCGTCCGGTGCGACCGCTCCCAGCAGATCCATCACGGTCGCCGCGTTGGGACTGCCCATGCCGAAGTTGATCAGGGTGATGCCGTCGGCCGTGGCGTTTGGCATCGGTCGGTCGCGGCCCTGCACGTCCACTCCATGCCACTTCGCAAACAGTTCGACGTAATGACCAAAGTTGGTCAGCAGGATGTATTTGCCAAACTGCTCCAGCGCGGTGCCGGTGTAGCGCGGCAGCCAGTTGGAGACGATCTCATGCTTGTTTTTCATTGCGTGGTATCCGAGTCGCGTTACCGGCGACGCCACGCCGGCGAGATGTCCGTTAGGTCACGCCATCTTAGGGCGCGCGGACAGTTTCGCGAACTGGAACAACTTGTCGTGTGGACTGCCCGCGGGCGCTGCCATCCACGGGCTGCATGGTGCTATGTTTCGATTGCCATTCTTGAGGGGGCGACGCGATGCGGATGGGCCTGGCTATCGATGCAGCTTGCGACCTGTCGCAGGCATTCTTGCAGCAGCACAACATCGCGGTGATGCCGATCACCGTACGAGTGGACAGCGAAGTCTTCATGGACGACCGCGAGCCGGCGGAGATCCAGCGCTTCATCGACCGCCGGCTGGGCAGTCGCAGCCACTCGGCAGAAACCGAACCGTGTCCGGTGGAGGAAGTGCAGAAGCTGTTCCTTGGCCGCCTGGTGCTGGAGCAGGACTGCGTGTTCTGCCTGACCATCACCGCCACGCGCAGCCCGATCAACGAGCATGTCAACCGCGCCAGTTTTGCGATCCTCAAGAACTATCGCAAGACGCGCGAGGAGGCGGGCGTTCCCGGCCCTTTCATGATGCGGGTGGTCGACACACGCAATATCTTTGCCGGCGCAGCGCCAGCGATCTACGAGGCGGCCCGGCTAATCCAGGCCAACGAGACGCCTTCAGCGATCCGTGAGCGACTCACCTATATTGCCAATAACAGCTACGGCTACATGCT
>Ga0302302_1000883_pt1 | contig 18250 bp, 15 predicted proteins | sample III_Palsa_E1_3_FD_198766 | JGI IMG/M metagenome (GOLD analysis project Ga0302302, IMG submission 198766) | Peat permafrost microbial communities from Stordalen Mire near Abisko, Sweden - III_Palsa_E1_3 | ecosystem: Environmental > Terrestrial > Soil > Palsa > Peat permafrost | place: Sweden...
CGGTGACCGGGCGCTGGACCTGCTGCTGGCCCGCTCCAAAGACGAGGCCGGGCAGCTGCGGCTGACCGGTGAGGGATCAATGCTCGGGGAGCTGGTGCGGGCAGTGCTGGAGCGGGCGCTGGAGGCCGAGATGGCCGCGCACCTGGGATATGAGCCGCACGAGCGGGCCGGCCATAACTCGGGCAATTCCCGGAACGGGACGATCGCCAAGACGGTGCAGACCGGGGTCGGGCCGGTACCGCTGGCCGTGCCGCGGGACCGGGCCGGGAGCTTCGAGCCGGTGCTGGTGCCCAAGCGGGCCGGGCGGATCTCCGGCGGCCTGGACGACATGGTCATCAGCTTGTACGCGCACGGCATGTCCGTCCGGGACATCACTCACCACCTGGAGCAGGTCTACGGCACCGTGCTGTCGGCCGAGACCGTCTCGCGGATCACCGAGGCGGTGATGGAGGAAGTACGGGCCTGGCAGTCCCGGCCGCTGGATCCCGGCTACGCGGTGGTGTTCCTGGACGCGATCATCGTCAAGGTCCGCGACAGCCAGGTCGTGCAGAACAAGCCCGCCTACCTGGCCGTCGGCATCGACGCCGACGGGGACAAGCACGTGCTGGGCATCTGGCTGGCCAAGACCCCGCCGCAGGCCGCGGCGGCGGGCGAGGGGGCCCGGTTCTGGGGCAGCGTCATGAACGACCTGCGCAACCGCGGGGTCCGCGACATCCTGATCGCCTGCTGCGACGGGCTGGCCGGGTTCGAGGACGCCATCACCGCCGCGTTCCCCGCCGCCGTGGTCCAGCGCTGCATCGTCCACCTGGTCCGCAACGCGCTGCGCCCGGTCGCCCGCCGGGACGCGGCCGCGGTCGCGGCCGGACTGCGCACGATCTGCACCGCGCCGGCCACCGAGGCCGCCTTCGACGCCCTGGCCGCCTTCGCCGCCTCGCCCTGGGGCACGAAATACCCCCAAGCCGCCCGGGTCTTCGAAGACGCCTGGGACGCCTTCATCCCGTTCCTGGCCTTCAGCCCCGCCGTCCGCAAGCTGCTCTACACCACCAACGCGATCGTTATCTCTAGCCTCAACTGACCTGTCCTTAACGTCCGTCACGAGCCGTCTCCGGTATCCGGATGACGGTTTTTTCGTGGTTATCTCCTGTCTTGTCCATGACGTTGCTCAAGGAGGAGACGATGCTGGTGCATCCGGTGACGGTCCCCGGTTCGGGGACCCGATCGTGGACGGTTCTCGGGGACGATGACGTGCCGGTCGTCCCGGTCGACAGGTTCCTGGCCTATCTGACCGACATCGGCAGGTCGCCGAACACGGTGAAGGCCTATGCCCACGATCTCAAGGACTACTGGTCCTTCATCGGCTTCCGTTCCCTCGACTGGCGCGAGGCCCGGCTGGAAGACGTCGGCGAGTTCGTGGCCTGGCTGCAGCTTCCCCCGGCGGGCCGGGCAGGCGAGGTCGCGGTGCTGCCGTCGGTGACGGCTCATGTCGGTGCATCGACGGTGAACCGCAAGCTCGCGGCGGTGAGCGCGTTCTATGCGCACCAGGCGCGCAACGGAGCCGGGGTCGGGGACCTGCTGGCCGCCTGGCGGGTCGGCGGGCGGGGCGGGTGGAAGCCGTTCCTGCACCACGTGAGCAAGGGCGAGCCCTATCGCGGGAGGGCGATCGCGCTGAAGGCGCCGGTGAAGCTGCCGCGGATCCTGGCCGTCGCCGAGGTGCAGGCGGTCCTGGATGCCTGCACCCGGCTGCGGGACCGCTTCTTCTTCGCCGTCCTTCACGAGACGGGCTGCCGGGCCGGCGAGGTACTCGGCCTTCGGCATGAGGACATCGCCGCCGCCGAGCAGGAGGTCACCATCGTGGCCAGGGAGAACGCGAACGGGGCAAGGGCGAAGTCCGGCGGCCGGACGGTCCCCGTCGGCCCCGAGTTGATCCGGCTCTATGCCGACTACCTCCACGAAGAGTACGGAAGCATCGACAGCGACTTCGTTTTCATCAATCTGTTCGCGGAGCCGAGAGGGCAGGCATGGTCGTATCAGGCGGTCTATGACCTGGTGGTGCGGCTGCGGTCGAAGACCGGGCTGGACTTCGACCCGCACTGGTTCCGGCACTCGGCGGCCACGAGGTGGCTCCGCGACGGCGTCCCGATCGAGGTCGTGTCCACGCTCCTTGGCCATTCCTCGGTGGCTGTCACGTCCTCTGTTTACGGGCACCTGACGGCTGAGGACGCGCGGGCGGCGCTGGAGAAGGCCGGCTGGCTGTCCGGGAAGCAGGTGTCGTGGTGACCGCCGTTCCCGCCCCGGGCGCGTCCAGCCTGCCCGGCCTTCTGGAGAAGCTGGCGGCCGCGGTCCGTCCGGAGTTCCGCGGCGACGAGCTCGTCTTCGACCTGCGGGATCCGGTGTTCGGCGGGAAGCCGTGCCTGGTCCCCGCATGCGAGCGCACCGCCGTCGGTCACGGGCTCTGCCAGGGGCACCGGCAGCGGTGGGCGGCGGCGGGCCGACCCGGCGTCCGGGAGTTCGCCGAGTCGACCGCTCCGTTCGCCGCAGACGGGGGCCGGCACCCCGGTTCTGCGCTGTGAGCGGATCAGGCTGGACGCCCTGCCTGCGCGCCTGAAGCTGGAAGTGCAGTACGCGCTGCAGCGCCGGCGCGACGAGCGCGAGGGCAAGGCCCCGCCGTTCATCGTGATGATCATGGTCCGTTTCCTTGCCGCCAGCGGAGCGTCCTCGCTGCTGGACCGCACCGAGCAGGAATGGCGGGAGGCGTTCGGGAGGAAGCGCAGCAACGCGGTCGCGCTGCTGGCCTGGTCCCGCCGGCAGGTCACCGACCTGGCCGAGGGCGGCGGCTGGGATGCCGAGTATCCCCGCGACGCCTGGCAGATGCACCGCCTCGGCTTCGCGGGCCGGAACGTCCTGGACTTCTCCCGCATCCCGCAGCGGCAGCTGAGAGACCTGGTCAAACGGTGGATCCGGTGGCGGCTGAGCACCGGCCTCGGCCTCGAGGCAGGCGGCGTCCGGCCGCTGCGCGTCCTGACCCGGTTCGCCGTCTTCCTCCGCGACCGCGACATCGACGGCGTCGGCGGCATCAGCCGGGCCGTGCTCGAGGGCTACCTCGCCGACCTCCACGCTGCCATGGCCGCCAGGCCGGAGCACGGCGCCCACGTCAGCGTCATCGGGCTGTTCCTCACCGCGGTCCGCCAGCACGGCTGGGCCCCGGGCCTGCCTCCGGACGCGATGGTCTTCCGCGGCGACCAGCCGCCCCGCATCGAGCTGCTGCCCCGGGCGCTGGCCGGGCACGTGATGGCCCAGGTCGAGCAGCCCGGCAACCTCGCCCGCCAGGGCAACCCCGCCTACCGGCTGGCCACGCTCATCCTGATCCGCTGCGGCCTGCGCGTCTCCGACGCCCTCAAGCTGCCCTTCGACTGCACCGTCACCGACAACGCGGGAGCGCCTTACCTGCGCTACCGCAACAACAAGATGAAACGCGAAGCGCTCGTCCCCGTTGACGACGAGCTGCTGGAACTCATCCGCGGCCAGCAGCAGCGCGTCCTGGACCGCTACCCGCCCGGGGCCGTGCTGTTCCCCCGGCCGGAGAAGAACCCGGACGGGAAGACGCCGGTCAGCAGCTCCACCTACCGGCTGGCGCTCTACCGCTGGCTGGAGCTCTGCGACGTCTGCGACGAGCACGGGCGGCCCGTGCGCCTCACTCCCCATCAGTGGAGGCACACGCTCGGGACGGTCTTGAAAATGGGCAGAATTGCATCTGGTGCATCATTCGGCAGACCCGGTGAACACGCGCTGCCTGCGCCGCAGCGTGCGGCCCTGCAGTGCGCTCCGCGTGCCGGGGCGCCGGACGGCTGCGGTGACCAGGGACTTCACGGGCCGCCTGGATCTGATGCAACGATGATGCAGCTGATGACGTTGCGGTAGCTGCATCATCGTTGCACCTGCGGGTATCGCGATGCATCCGGGAGCAGCCGGTTGCAGCGGGTGCATCACCGGCCGCGACGGTGAGCGGTGCGCGGCCGGCGCCGCAGCTGCAAGGGCCGCGCCCAGCCTCCGCCTTACCGGTCACGTCACGCGCCTGACCTGGCAGTCGGCCGCTCCCGTTGCACCTGATGCATCCCCGCGCAACCGGGACGGACGTTCCCCCGGCCGCCAGTTCGCCCGTCACCCACGCGGCACGCCGCCGCGCCACCGTGACGCGGACGTGCCCGGCACGCATCGCAGTCGCGGCCGACAGACGCTCCTGGCCTGGACTGCTGCACGGCCGGGCAGACTCGTACCCGTAATTGTCAACACGGGGAGTAGCCTCCAGGCGCCCCACTCCGGCTGAGGTACTCAGCGTGGTCGGAACATTGCTCTCTACCAGTTTCAACCGCGACGTCCCCCAGCATGTCGTGCAGAAGATACTCGACCACGACTCGCCGCTCATGACAGCCCACTATGCGCGGCTGTCCGACAAGACCGTCCGCGAGCACTGGGAAAAGGCCCGCAAGGTCGGCGCCCAGGGCCAGCCCGTCCAGATCAGCCCCGACGGCCCGCTCGGCGCCGCCGCCTGGTCCAAGCAGCGGCTGTCGAGAGCCACCCAGGCGCTGCCGAACGGCTACTGCGAACTTCCCATGGTCCGCACCTGCCCGCACGCGAACTCGTGCCTGACCTGCCCGATGTTCGTGACCACGGCGGAGTTCCTCCCGCAGCACCACGCCCAGCGGCGGCAGACCCTGCAGATCATCACCGCGGCCGAGGCGAAGGGGCAGGCCCGCGTCGCCGAGATGAACAAGCAGGTCGCCGCTAACCTCGGCAGGATCATTGCCGCCCTCGACACCGACGACAGCGGGGAGGCAGCCGGCGATGCGCACTGACCCGCTCTCCGAGGCGGCCAGCCGGCGGCACGAGCTGACCAGGGCCAGGGCAATCCATGCGCTGCACGAACTCGACCGGGCCGGCGTCCCCGTGACCTTCGCCGGCGTCGCGCGGGCAGCGGGGGTCTCGCGGTCGTGGCTCTATACCCAGCCCGGCATCAGCAGCCAGATCCGGCGGCTGCGGCAGCAAGCAGACGGCGCCGGCTCCGCCGGCGCCGTCCCGGCCGCTCAGCGGGCCACCGACGCGTCGCTGCGCGCCAGGCTCACCGCAGCCCTCGACCGCAACAAGGAACTCGCCGACGACAACGCACGGCTAAGACGCCAGCTCGCCCGCGCACTCGGCGACCAGAGATCAGCACGGACCCGAACAGGTAACGATCAAGGAGTCTGAAACAGCCAGGATCAGGCCGCGAGCGTCCCGCCGGCGACACTGTCCACGACGGGACGCCGCAGGCCACAGCCCCGGCTGACGCCAAAGCTCAAGATAACGATCGAGTCGCTGAACTACCAGCTCCGCAAGGTCACCAAAGCCAGAGGCCACTTCCCGAACGACGACGCCGTGGTCAAGCTGCTCTGGCTGGCCATCATCAACATCGAGGACAAGCGCGCCCGCGAGCGCGCCGCCCGCCGCCAGGCCACCGGCAAGCGCTCGGACCAGCCCGCCCGCCTCGTCGAAGGCCAGCGGACCATGGGCTGGCGCGAGGCACTGACCGAACTCGACGACGCCTACCCAGGCCGCCTCAGGTAACAGAAAACACACAGCTCAAAAGAAACTTACACACCTGAAGTTACAAGCTCCTAGCCACCGGGCCCAGATGGGGGGATAACCGCATAGTGAGGCGCGCTCAGCCCGATGTACAGTGCACGCCATCGGGGTACCCGCTACGCACGCGGAGGATCTCATGGCCAGCCGGAAGTGGAGCGATCTCAGTCCGTGCACCCGCAGGTTGCTCATTGCCGGAGCGGCTGCCGAAGCCGGGGGACTGTAATTTCAACCGCCGTTCGGAGCGGCCGAGGAAGTTTCAATGTCCGTAAGCTGGGCTGTGCAGGACAGGTTGATCGGCGTGTCATGACCGGCGCGGGCGGCCACGGCCGTCGGACCGGCCGGGCCATTTGTTCGCCGCCTACGATCTTCTGGCGAATGCGCGGCGAAGTTCCGGCAGCCGGACATGAAGCAGCAGGCCGTGACCAGTCTGACATTGGTCTGCGGGATCGCCCCAGCCTGCCTCGAGCCGGGGCGCTGGCGCCGTATTCCCGCGCAAGTACCTGGCAGCCGGCAGCAAACGCTCGAGTAGCCCCGGCGGGTGCAGGTGCGCCTGACCTACGTGATCCCGGCCAGACCGGACACACCGCCGCTGCCGGCGTGTGGTTCACCGGGGGAGCGTAGCTGGGCGGATGCGCTTGAGCACGCGGGTCACCGGCCGGCCGGCCCGCTCTGCGCGCCGGGATGTCCTGGCGTGCTCGCGGAGCTGGTGCGCCAGGCGCTGGTGGCCGGCTTGTGCCTGCATTTCGTGCTGCCGCTGGCGGGCGAGCTGGCCGCCGGCAGAGGGGTGCGTGAACATGGCTTTCTCCTGTTAGCTATGGGCGGGCAGTGGATTGTCAGCCGTATGAGACGGATCGTGTCAGCGGAGCATTGGGCGCCAGTTGAGCCGCGATTGCCCGTTCAGCTGGCGTTGCGGAGCGCTGGGTCTGTTTGCTGGGGCTGGGCCGGGGGGTGCTGCCGCGGAAGCCGGGTGAGTAGGCCAGGTGGAAGCCGCGGGTGGGAACTGTGGCGCCTAGCTGGGCGAAGAGTGCGGCGGCGGAGAGTGTCGCCCGCCAGACCAGGGCGTATTCGGGCGGCGGCGTCAGGCTGCGCAAGGCGGGGGCGAAGCGCGGTGCGGTGAGGTGGGCCATGAGCCCGCGCAGCCACCCGCGGGAGTAGGTGAAGCTCGTGTCGGCCCCGGTGGCCGCGAGCGGGTGCAGCAGTTCGATGATCAGCTGCGGGTCGACCTCGGCGTCCGGGGGAAGCGCCCCGGTCTGGCGGGCCAGCTGTATCGCCGCCGGGCCGTCCCCGGCGAGCACGGCGGCGGCGAGCTGCCCGAACGGCGCGGGGATGCCGCCGGGTGTGGCGGCGGCCGCGCCGAAGTCCAGCATGCCGAGCCGGCCGCCCGGCAGCAGCAGGAAGTTGCCGGGGTGCAGGTCGGCGTGCATCCAGCCGGTGCACGCTGCGGGGGCGTAGATGGCGTGCCCGAGCAGCCGGGCGGCCAGGTCCGCTGCGTCGCCTGGGCCGAGCTCGCGCCAGCCGTCCGGGAGCAGATCGGTGCGCCCGTCAAGCAGTGCGGACAGGGGCGCTCCTTCCAGCCAGCGGGTGATGAGCACCCGGGGGGTCGCGGCGTAGACGGCCGGGACCGTGACGCTGGTCCGGCCCGGCGGTTCGTGTGCCCCCGCGGCGCGGGCGGCGGCGAGTTCGGCCGGCAGCCGGTGCGTGAACGCGGCCGCGACTTCCGCCTGGACCCGCCCCTCGCGCACATAATCGAGCTCCTCAACGATGCGCCCGGCAAGCTCGTCCGCCAGCCCGGACACGTTCAGCTTGGTGAGCCGGGCCATCACCCGCGCCAGCAGCCGGGCCTGGCGAAGGTCTGAGCGCAGCGCCTGGCCCACCCCGGGGTACTGCACCTTCACCGCCACCTCGACCACCTGGCCCTCGCCGGTCCGCCACTGCCCGCGGTGCACCTGGCCGATCGACGCCGCCGCGGCCGGTATGTCATCGAAGGCCACGAGCCGGTCCTGCCAGCCCGGCCCGTAGGCGACGGCGAGGTCGGCGGCGACCACCCGGCGGGCGACCTCGGCAGGCATGGCCGGCGCCGCGTCCGTGAGCCGCCGCAGCGCGGACCGGTAGGGCGCCGCGACCTCCTCCGGCATCGCCGCCTCGAACACCGACATCGCCTGACCCAGCTTCGCTGCCCCGCCTTTGAGCTCGCCCAAGGTGGCGAACACCTGCTCGGCGGTCCGGGCAGCGACCTGGTCAGCACCGGCCCGGGACAGCCGGCTAGCGGCCGCGGCGGTACGCCCCGCGTGCCGCAGCGGCAGCAAAGCCAGCCGGCCGGTACGCCCGAGCACACCGGTCGGCAGCACCGGCCGCTCCCGGGCCCCCACCGCCACCGATTCCTGCTGGCGCCTATATCCGTCGGTCATCTCGACCGTCCTCCTTCTGTCGTTGCCTGCCTGCCGGGGCGGCTCGTCGCCTGGCGGCGGCGTGATCGCCAGGGTGGCCTGGCCCGCGCGCTCATGGCGGCACGGTCAGGTCCGTAACCTGCGCTGGCGGAGCCGGGCCGAGACGACTAAACATTCGTGTCCTCACTGGTGAGGGATCGTCCCGCCGGTCGGACGCCGGGACGGCGCAGGGGTGGTGCCGCCATCAACTACTAACACGCATAGGAGACAAGGGGTGTTCAGGAGCCCCGGTCCGGCAGACAGTCCGCTGGTCCCATCTCGCTGGCGGGGGACCTGGCGGGGGACACAGTCCGGCAGCCGGCCGCAGGCACGGGCGCCGCGCGGCGTACGGGGCCGCCCCTCCGGCCTCCAGGCTGCTATCAACGGCCGCGACCCGCAGGAGGACTACGACGCCCGGCACTCAGCTCCGACCGGGCGGGCAACGCGGCTGGCCGTCGGCAGCTGCGGGTCGATCCGGCACAGTCGCATGCCTCGTTCACCGCGGCGGGCTGCTGCGGGCCCGGGTGCGCTGCGGGTCACCAGGTGGCTCCCCTGTCGATGGTGCACGGGTTTTCGGTGTATTGGCCCGGCTGCCCGGCCGCACCGGCGGTGGCCAGGACAGCCACGGCCAGCAGAACTCCCAGGGCGGCGGTGGCCGTGTCGGGGATCGTGTACGGGCCGTGGAAGCCGGACATGGCCGCCTGCGGGGCCGACGCGGCGCCGATCAGCAACGCGGCCCAGCCTGCCCAGCGCCGGCCGGCCTGGCATCCGCGGGCGGTCCGCACGCTCAGCACGGCCACGGCCAGCCCGGCCGCGACCAGCCCCGCGGTCGGCACCGGGTGCCGGGCTGCTGCCAGGACGAGACCGCACCGGGTCAGGTCCAGGACTGCCGCACCGATCAGCATCACGGCGATCAGATGCCGGCCGGGCCTGGGCCTGGCGGCAGGTGCGGCCGTCTCGCCATCGGCGCCGGCGGCGGTGATGTCCCCGGGCATGCGGTCGAGCATCAGCACGCGATCGCGTCGCGCTCTTCGAGGTGCTGGCGCAGCGCATCCAGCGCGTAATGCAGCCGTGATCTGGCTGTGCCGTACGGTATGCCGAGCTCGCGGGCGACCGCCGCCATGGTCCCGCCCCGGTAGAAGGTCTCCACGAGCACGCTCTGGTGCGCGGGCGACAGGTGCGCCAGGGCGGCGGAAACGAGCTGCCGGTCCAGGACCTTGTCCAATCCAGAATCGGTCCCGATCTCGGCCGGCGGCGCTGGCGCGCTCACCGGCCGGGCCCGGGCGGCCCGGTTGGCGTCGATCAGCAGGTTGCGCGCGACCGTGTACAGCCAGGGCCGGACGGGCCGGTCGTCGGCGCTCAGCTGGGGCAGGTGACGCCAGGCCCGGATGAAGGTTTCCTGGACGATGTCATCCGCGATCGCCGGGTCGGGGCAGAACTTCTCGACGTAACCATGCAGGGCCTTGGCGTAGTGCGAGTACAGCTGGCGGATCGCGGCATCGGGGTCGCCGGGCAGCTCGCCGCCGGGAGCTTTTGTGTTAGCAGACATATCTACTAACACGGATAGTAAGAAGGTTGCGTTCACCGTGGCCGCCCCGGTTTCGGCGGGGGCGTCTGCGGCACGCGGGCATTCACCGCAGACTTTCCCGGGCCGGCGACGACGCCTCCGTTGAGCAGGCAAGCCTCCGGACGCGATGAACGACCTTCCGGCCAGCCCTGTTTTGCCTGATACGAGCACCAATCGCCAGAACGATCTGCCCGGCGCGCCCGCCGGGCGGCAGGACCATACGACGGACGCCCCGGCCGGACGCCACCGCTGGCGGCCACTCCGCCGCAGGAGCCGTGAGCGGGCCCAGCGCGCCAAACGGCGGCGCCGATGGCGGCCAGACGATGGCGGGCGCCATGCAGCTGACGATCGGGCTTCTCACCGCGAGCCTCGACTCGCCCGAGCTGGAGGCGTGGGCCGCGCAGGCGGAGCCGGTGTCAGCAGGACCGCTCGGGCGCTGTGCCTGTCCGCGGCCTGCGCGCGGGCCTCGGCCGTCCCTGCGTGGTACATCCACTGCCCTGCGCCGATGGCCGCCAGCGGTCCGCCGGTCAGGAATGCGGCGAGCAGTCCGACGCGGATCCAGGTCATGGCCCGGTCGGTGGCCCTTCGCAGGGGTTGCCGTCCAGCCCGAGAGTCCGTGCGAGCCGCGTGGTCCTAGCCCGGCGGGCGGGTATCGCGCTCACCGTGATCACCCTCCTGGTCGGCTGCGCGACGGCCACGGCTAACCGCCCGTCGGCGTACCGCGGTACCTGCGTCGATTGGCCATGCCCGGGCAGAGCCGGCCGTGAGCCAGCTACCCGGACGCCGAGCGTCGACATCCGCCGGCCCGGCATGGGCGCTCTGCGCGGCATCCGCGGCGTCCACCGCCGGCATCGGCTTGGCCAGCGCCGACCCCATCTGCGGGACCGACGCGGCCGGCGGGATACTGCGGCCGCCCGGCCGGGCCTGGCCACCAGCGGGCGGCGCCGCTATCAGGTGTCTAAGCAGCGCGCGGGCCATCCTGAGTGCTCGCATGCTGGACAAGGCGCGGCGCGAGGTGCCGGCCGCAGGGGCGGGCCGACCCCTTCGCCAGGCGTGACTGGTTGCCGGGGGCCTGTCCGAGATGCGATCGAGGATGGACAGGCCGCGGCCATATTCGTGCGGGGAGGCGAGCCATCGGCGGCGCAACGCGGCCCGGTCGGCCGCGACCAGGCCGCCCCAGACGCCGTGCTGGCCGATGGTCCAGTGCCGCAGCGACAGCTCCAGGCACATGCCGCGCACGGGGCAGGCCGTGCAGATAGCGATGGCGTCGGCCGCCTCGCGGCGAGCTGCCTCCGCGTCGGTGCTGGCGGGGAACCATTCGTCGGGATCAACAGTGCCATCGGCGCACCGCGCCTTTCTGGAGACCTCGGCGGCTAGCGCCCGATCGGTCAGCTCCGCGGACGGCTCCAGGCCACCCGACGTGCCCATGACGTATTTCACGCCCCTGCCTCCTTAGTCCGTGCCACGTGACACCCCCGGCTTTGGCCGTCCGGGCGGGCCGGACCATGTCTGCGGCGCGCCGGCATCGGATCCTGCAGCCCGCGCCGCGTGCCCGGGGCTGTCGCTGTGGCACTGGCCTGTCGGCCAGCATGGCGCGTAGCATGCGGGGGATCTGCGGCTCGCCGGCGATCGGGACACGGTCACTGCGGCGCCGTGCCATGCTCGGGCGCCGTCGTGATCGCGCTCGGCGTCGGGTAGATCCCGATCCGTTCGCGCTCGCGGCTGCCAGGCGAGCCAGGGCATGCCCGGGCCGGCCCGGGTACCGCGGGCACCGAAATGGCCATGGTCAGGCCGCCGCCAGGAGGCTGCTCCGGGCCCAGCGTGCCGGCCATCGCCTCGGTCAGGCCGCGGGACACCGCGAGCCCGAGCCCGACACCGGTGGTGGTGCCGGTGTCGCCGAGCCGCTCGAAGGGCGCGAACATCCGGTTCCTGTCGGCCTGAGCGACGCCCGGCCCGCGGTCGACCACACGCAGCTCAATCCGGTCGCCGCGGGCGCTGGCCGTCAGTAGCGGCGGCGATCCGCGGGGAGAGTACCGCAGCGCGTTGGCGGTCACGTTCGCGATGACCCGTTCCATGATCGGCGGGTCCACCATGACCTGGGGCAGTTCGCCCGGGACGTCTACCATGACCGCCTCTGCCTGCGGCCCGATGCCGTTGAGCGCGCGCGATGATCTCCTTCAGGTCGGCCGGCCTGGGAAACACCGGCAACGCCCCGGCCTGCAGCCGGCTCACGTCCAGTAGGCTCGCGACGAGGTTGGTGAGCAGGTCCAGGGACTCCTCGGCGGTGGCCAGCAGTTCGTCCTGGTCCGCCGCCGTCAGCTGGATGTCACCGGAGCGCAGGCAGCTGACCGCCGCCTTCGCCGCGGCCAGCGGGGTGCGCAGGGTCACCGATTCCATGCCGGACGCTTCGCGGGCCTGGTCCAGCAAGGCCGCGAGGGACTCCTGGCCGTACAGGAGGCTGGCCGCCGCAGCGGCCAGCAGCTCGGACTCCGCGATCGCCCGGGCGGCCTGCTTGCCGTGGCGCACGGCATTGCCTACCAGGATGCTGACCATCAGGGCCACGGCGGCGAAGACGCCCAGGGCCGCCGGGTTACTAACCGCGGTGATCGCGGAGTTGTGTACCGGCACAATGAGGCAGAAGCCGAACAGCAGCGACCCGGCGATCGACTCGAGCGCAGACGGCGCCAGGCCGCCTGCCAGCGCGACCGCGATCACCGTCACCAGGAACGTGAGCGCGTCGGTGGTCAGGCTGAGCCGGCCGCGCAGGCCGGCCAGCAGCGTGAGCACCGGTGCCGGCACCGCGGCCAGGGCATATCCGGCCAACCTGCGCCGTGGCGGCAGGCCGGAGTTGGCCGAGGTGATCAGGGACTCCCCGGACGCGCACAGCAGGACGGCCACGCCCGCCAGCGCGCCCGCGGCGGCGGCCGATGCGAAGGCGAACCGCAGGACGATCACCGCGATGAGCAGCCACGCGAGGCTCGTGAGCAGGAAAACCTGCCACGGGCCGGCCGGCTGCCGTAGCACTGCCCGGCTGCTGGATCGCGTGCCCGCGCGCTCGCCCATGGCTCCGGGGTTAGCGTCCATGTCCAGCTTCCTTCGGACCTCGCCCGCCGGCCTCGGCCAGGTGGCTGGGGGTTGCGCCTGGGTCCGGCGCGGCCTGGAGGCCCGGGCGACGGGGTGGCCGCAGGGGGCTAGGCCACCGCATCGTGAGCGGCCAGGGCGTGGCGCAGCGCGCGCAACGCATAGAAGGTGCGTGATTTCACGGTGCCGGGCGGGATCTGCAGGATGCGCGCCGTTTCGGCCACCGACCGGTCGCGGTAATAGACTTCGGTCAGTACCTGGCGCTGGGGACCGGGCAGAGTGGCGATGGCGGCGCGGACGTCGGCTTCCTCGATGCTGGTGTCGGCCCGCTGGCTGTCGGTGAGCGCAACGTGGTCGTTCAGCTCGACCTCACGGGGACGGGCGCGCCGGGCCCGGTGGGCGTCGACAGCCAGGCGGCGGGCGATCGTGGCCAGCCAGGCTCGGGGTTCGCGGAGCTGGATGTCCAGGTTGCCGCGGTGGGTCCAGGTCCGCAGCATGGTTTCCTGAAGCAAGTCCTCGGCGCGGCCGCGATCACCGTTGGTCAGCGCGGTGGCCAGTCGCAGCAAGGCCGGGCCGTGCTCGGCGTACAGGCTGCGGAACGCGGCGTCCGCGTCGTCAGCGGAAACCGCGACAGGCTGATCACCGAGCATGATGCCTTCCCTGCAACACGGGGACCTCCTGGTGCGGGTGGTACGAACGGCTGGGCCACAGCGCTGGTGCCGCGGCTTCGGGCTGGGGCTGCACGCCCCGCCCGCGTGACGTGCAGCGCACGGAGCCGGGCTTTCCCGGGCGACGGTCCGCGGGCTGAATCGGGCCCGCCTGACGGCGGCGGATGGGCGTGGCGTGTGATTTGCGGGACGGCGCGTGCCGGATGCGGTCTGTCATCGCCATCGCCTATACCGGGGTGTCCGGGCCGGCGCGGAAGGCGGCCCCGTGGGCGGGCACGATCCGGCTGGCCACTCCCAGCACCCTGGTCTTGGCCCGGCGCAACGCGCCCGGATCACCGTCCGATAGCTGCCCCGCGCCGTCAGACCGGGACTTCCACAGGTGAGTGACGGCGACGATGCCGCGCGCGGTCGCCACGAGCAGCGTCAGGTCGTCCGGGCGGTGACCTGCGGTCTGGATGAGCCGCGCCGACGGCGAGATCAAGAACCGGTCGGCCGGGCGGCGGACCTTCCGGTCATTTTGATAGACGGCCGTGGCATCGTGCAGCCGTGCGACCGGGAACAGCGCCGCGTTGATGATGTGGGCGGGCCGTGCAGTTAGCAGAACCACGTCGGTGACCGCTGCCGGGCGCACCCCGAGGTGCCGGAGCGGCCGAAGGATGGACTCGATGTCGGCCACCATGCCGGGGTTGACGACGATCAGGGCGGTACCGTCACGCACGAAGGTAACCGTGCTGGCGAACCGTCCCCCGAGATAGCCGGTGGACAGCACCTGAAGGCTGGCGGTGCCTTCGAGGGGCGCGTCGGGTGACACGGCCCCGGGGTACGGCGAGTGCCCGGCGGACGGTGGTTGCGCCTGCGGCGCGGCCGCGCTCATGCGTAGTACCGGTGGTGGGGGCAGCGGCGCGGGCGGAACAGGTCCGTGTCTGAGAGGAGCGGCCGGGTCATCACCGTGGTGGTTGGCCGCTGTGCCATGGCCGTTGCCTGGTTTCTATCCACGTGACCAGCATCCAGTCCTAACCACCGGTCGCACATCGGAAGGAGTTCTAACTCTTGAAGGTGCGCACGCCCTACCAGCAGCCCTGGGCCGCCGCGCACGTCCTACGGACATAGGGAGAACTCCTTAGAGCGCCACCGCCGGCGTCTGTCGCGCGAGCAACCCCGTGAGGGATAGTGGAGGGATGAGCGCCCGGGTCTCCAGCCCGGTACTGGTCGGACGGCAACGCGAGCGGGAATACCTGCGCCGCGCGCTTGAGCGTGCCGCGGGCGGCGAGATGCTGCTGGTCACCGTGGGTGGCGACCCAGGCGTGGGCAAGACCCGGCTGGTGCTGGATATGGCCGGCACCGCCGCGGGTCTGGGGTTCCGGGTCCTGGCCGGTGGCTGCCTGGACGTCGGTGACGGCACGCTGCCGTTCGGGCCGATCGTGGAAGCCTTGCGTCCCCTCGGGACCGAGACCGATGAGCAATGGCGCCGCCAGATCCTCGGCGGCAGTCCGGCGCTCGCCACGCTGTTTCCGGGGCTGGGCCTCGTGCCGGACGCGCACGGGGCAACGGGTGAGGGACAGGTGATCGAGGTGGTGCGCGGGATCCTTGATCGCCTGGCGGCCCGCCAGCCTGTCTTGCTGGTGGTCGAAGACGCACACTGGGCGGACGCCTCAACGCGGCACGTTCTGCTGTACCTGGTCCGTAACCTGCGCGCTCCGGTATGCCTGGTCGTCACCTACCGCATGGAGGAGCTCCAGGAACGTTACCCGCTGCGGCTGCTGCTGTCCGAACTGCATCGCAGCAGCCGGTGCGAGAGGATCACCCTGGGCCCTCTGACCCGCACCGAACTCGGCGAGCTGCTCGGAACCATCCTGGGTCATCCTGCAGCACGTGCCATGACCGACGAGATCATGGACCGGGCGGAGGGGAACCCCTTCTACGCCGAGGAGCTGCTGGCAGCCCGCGACAGCGACAGCGCCACGGGTCTTCCGGGCGAGCTTCGCGGCCTCCTTCTGGCGCGGGTGGAACGGCTTCCTCGCGACGCCCGGCCCGTGCTGGGTGCAGTTGCCGCCGGGACGCGGCTCCCGCATGACCTGCTGGCGGCAGTCACCGCATACGACGAGGAACGGCTGAGCGAATGCTTGCTGGCCGCAGTCCAGCATCATGTGCTGGTCGCAGACGCGAACGGGGCGTCCTATGGCTTCAGGCACGCGCTGGTGCGGGAGGCGGTGTACGACGACATGCTCCCCGGTGAGCGCCACCGGATGCATGCCAGGCTCGCAACCATGCTGGCGGACCGCGCTCAGACCGCGCCATCGGCCTCTGAGCTTGGCCAGCTGGCGTTCCATTGGTACCGGGCGGCGGACTGGCCGCGCGCCTTGCTGGCCTCTGTGCAGGCGGGGCTGGCCGCCGAGGCGGCTGCGGCACCGAGCAGCGCCGAGCGACACTACGAGCGGGCTCTGGAGCTGTGGGACGATGCTCCCGAAGCTGCTGCGGACAGCCCGCTTGACCGCGGCGCGTTGCTTCGGCGAGCGGCCGAGACCGCGCACCTGTCCGGCGACTATGCCCGCGGGATCGCGCTGATCGGCGAGGCGCTCGCCGGTGTTGACGCGGATGCCGAGCCACTGCGCGCCAGCTCGCTGCTCGAGTTCCTCGGTTACTGCCGCATCGCCGGGGCGGACAACGACGGAGCCGCCAAGGCGTGTGCGGCCGCGGCTCGGGCTGCCTGCGTGGAGCCGGTCAGCCCGGAGCGGGCGCGAGCCCTCGCGGGAATGAGCATGGTGCAGTCGATGCAGGGCCGCTACCAGGACGCGATCGCGACCGCTGAGGAGGGCAGAAGGGCCGCCGTCCAGGTCAGCGCCCCGGCCACCGAGGCCCGTGCGCTCACGGTGCTCGGATGGTCGCTGTGCCATCTTGGGTGCGTGGCGGAGGGACTCGCCCACCTGGAACGTGCCCAGCTCCTCGCCTCGGCGGAAGAGGACATCGCGACCCTGCTGTGGACACGCGGCCAGCGCGCTGGCGGGCTGCTTGCGGCCGGCCGGGCGGCGGCGGCCATCGACGCGGCCTCAGACGTCCTGGATCTGGGCCGGTCGCTGGGGGCGGAGGCGGCGTACGGCCCCTACAGCGTCACCCCCGGGATCGAGGCGATGATCCTGCTCGGTGACTGGGCAGCCGCGCAACAGCTGATCGGCCGGCTCCTCAACCTGGAGCCGCCGGGCGGCGTGGCCGCGTTTCCGCGGCTGGCCTTGGGGCGGCTGCGTCTGTGGCAGGGCGACGCGGCGGCGGCCCGCGCCGACCTGGCCCAGGCGCTGCACGACAGCCAGCAGGCGATGGTGCCGGAGGTGGCCTCGGTCGGTCATGCCCGGCTGGCCCGTGTCGCGGCAGCGGAGCAGCGGTTCGACGAAGCGCGCGAGCTGGTGCGGGCCGGGCTGAGGTTGTGCGCCGGATCCGATGGTGCGGCCCACCTCATCCGTCTCGCGGCAGCCGGCGTGCACGCCGAGGCGGAGCGCGCGCAGGCCGCGGCTGTCCGGCACCGCGGGAAGGAGGTCGCGTCCGCCGTCGCGACCGCGAGCGACCTGATCAGCCGGGCACGCAGCGCCGCCCGGGCGGGGATCGGCGAGCTGGCGGTCACGAGCGCTGAGATCGCCACCGCCGAAGCGGACTGGGCCTGGCTGCGGCCCGACGAGTCCGATGAGGTCGCCCGCTGGCGCGAGGCCGTCGGCCGCTGGGACGCACTGTGCTTCCCCTACCCGGCGGCACACGCCCGATGCCGCCTGTCCCACGCACTGCTGAGCCGGTCCGGATCGTCCGCCGAAGCCAGCCAAGAACTACGATCGGCGCTGGCTGCGGCCGACGCGCTCGGCGCGAGGGCCCTGGCCCGGCAGATCCGCGAGCTGGGTGCCCGGGCCCGGGTCGATCTCGAACCCGCGCTCAGCGACGAACCCCCTGGCGCGCGCGAGCCAGCCACGGCCGGGACATCGACCGGCCTCACCGCGCGCGAGCGCCAGGTGCTCGAACTCCTGGCCATGGGCCTCACCAACCGGCGGATCGCCCAGACCCTGTTCATCACCGAGAAGACGGTGAGCGTCCACGTGACGCACATCCTTGAAAAGCTCCAGGTGACCAACCGCAGCCAAGCCGGCGCGATAGCCCGCAGCCACGGCAAAGCCCCCGCTGAGGGGGAGGTAACCCCGGCCAATGACCCTTCAGGACGCGGCAAGATTAACTAGTGCTCTGGCTGTCCATGTCCGCCCTGCCGGCAAGACGCCGATCGAGGTCCCTGGTAGTTGGGTGATCATCGGTTCACCCTGGCGGGCAGGCCGCGTGCGGGTGCGTACGCAGGCGGCCCCACCTGGCCGGCCGGCCGTCATCACCGGCTGCTGGCCGTGCCGCGGATCGGCCGCGAGGTGCTCCCGTTCCTGCCGCTGATGCGGGACGCCGAACAGCAGGTAGCCCGGCCGTCGGTGATGAACAACCTCCCGGCCGGCCTCGTGTTGCCGGATATGAGGATCCATCACCAGAACGGCCCGTCCGGCGCGCCTGCCAGGCGGCAGGACAACATGACGGACGCCCAGGCCGGACGGCTCCGCTGGCGGCCGCGCCGCCGCCGGGACCGCGGGAACGCCCGGTGCGCGCCGGGATCAGGCGCCGCCGGATTGCCCGCCGCGTACGGACGGCCGGTAACCGGGTCGGTACCGCGGACATGATCATGGATGCGCCGCACCCGGGCCGCGGCCTGCACGGCCACAGCCCGCTCACCGAAGGTGACCGTGGTTCACCGTCGGCGGCTGACAATCCGACACGTGCGACGAGGCCGCTGGGCATGCCACGCCGGTGCGGCGGCTGAATACGAAGCGCTGATGGCTGTTTACTTACCATCGCCGGCTGCCGGGTACCCGGCAGCCGGC
>Ga0302302_1000884_pt1 | contig 18248 bp, 18 predicted proteins | sample III_Palsa_E1_3_FD_198766 | JGI IMG/M metagenome (GOLD analysis project Ga0302302, IMG submission 198766) | Peat permafrost microbial communities from Stordalen Mire near Abisko, Sweden - III_Palsa_E1_3 | ecosystem: Environmental > Terrestrial > Soil > Palsa > Peat permafrost | place: Sweden...
AACCGACGCCGATCATGGTTCTGGCGGCGCGTCAGACGGCGGCGGGCTCTTCGTCCTCGATGAAGCCGCGGGTCTTGTTCGGGTCGACGGGGATGCCGGGACCCATGGTCGTGGTGATCGTGGCCTTCTTGACGTAACGGCCCTTGGCGGCAGCCGGCTTGAGCCGCATCACCTCGTCCAGCGCCGCGGCGTAGTTCTCCAGCAGCGCGCGGGGGGTGAACGAGGCCTTGCCGATCACGAAGTGCAGGTTGCCCTGCCGGTCGGTGCGGAACTCGATCTTGCCGCCCTTGATCTCCGTCACCGCCCTGGCCGCGTCGGGCGTGACCGTGCCGGTCTTCGGGTTGGGCATCAGGCCACGCGGGCCGAGCACTCGGCCGAGCCGGCCCACCTTGCCCATGAGGTCCGGGGTGGCGACCACCGCGTCGAAGTCCAGGAAACCGCCCTGAATCCGTTCCACCAGGTCGTCGGAGCCGACGTAGTCCGCGCCTGCCGCGCGGGCCTGCTCGGCGCGGTCACCGGTGGCGAAGACCAGGACCCGGGCCGTCTTGCCGGTGCCGTTCGGCAGGTTGACGGTGCCGCGGACCATCTGGTCGGCCTTGCGGGGGTCAACACCCAGCCGGAGGGCCACCTCGACGGTCGGGTCGAACTTGGTGACCTTGGCGGACTGGGCCAGGGCCACCGCCTCGGGCGGGCTGTACAGCCGGTCCCGGTCGATCTGCTCGGCGGCGCTGCGGTACGCCTTACTGCGCTTCATGCTTGCTCCTGCTCAACTGAGGAGGTCGTGGTCCCAGGGCCGCGCCCGGCCCTCCCACGCCTACGTGTTCTTTTTCTGTGGTACTGCGGGCCGACGCTGCGTCAGCCCTCGACCGTGATGCCCATCGAGCGCGCGGTACCGGCGATGATCCGTTCCGCCATCTCGATGCTCCGCGCGTTGAGGTCCGGCATCTTGGTCTGGGCGATCTCACGGACCTGGGCGGCGGAGATGGTGCCGACCTTGGTCTTGTGCGGCTCGCCGCTGCCCTTGGCGACCCCGGCGGCCTTCTTGATCAGCTCGGGCGCGGGCGGCGTCTTGGTGACGAACTCGAACGACCGGTCTTCGAAGATCGTGATCTCGACCGGGATGATGTTGCCCCGCTGGGCCTCTGTCGCAGCGTTGTACTGCTTGCAGAAGTCCATGATGTTCACGCCGTGCGGGCCAAGGGCGGTGCCGACGGGCGGCGCCGGGGTGGCCTGGCCGGCCGGCAGCTGCACCTTGACAACCGCGGCGACTCGTCTCCTCCGTGGAGGCATGGTTCCCTGTTCCTTTTCCTAGTTCCTGGCTGCGTCTAACAGGCAAACGTCAGATCTTGGCGACCTGGTCGAAAGACAGCTCGACGGGTGTCTCCCGGCCGAAGATCGACACCAGCACCTTGAGCTTCTGCGTGTCGGGGTTGATCTCGTTCACGGTCGCCGGGAGCGTCGCGAACGGGCCATCCATCACGGTAACCGACTCGCCGACCTCGTAGTCCACGGATGGCGCCTTGGCTGCCTCAGCCTGCTTCACCTGCTCCTCAGGCTCCGGCGCGAGCAGCCCGGCTACCTCGCGCAGGCTGAGCGGCGAAGGACGGCTCGACAGTCCTACAAAGCCGGTCACGCCCGGAGTATTCCGGACCACCGCCCACGACTCGTCGGTGAGCTCCATTCGGACCAGGATGTAACCGGGCAGCACCTTCTCCGAGACCTGCTGGCGCTTGCCCTGCTTGATCTCGGTCACCTTGTGGACCGGTACCTCGATCTGGAAGATGTAGTCCTCCATGTTGAGCGAGGAGATCCGGTTCTCCAGGTTCGTCTTCACCCGATTCTCATAACCCGCGTAGGAGTGGATGACATACCAGTCGCCGGGCATCGCCCGGAGCTGGCGCATGAACTCCTCCATCGGGTCGACCTCAGGCTCCTGGACGGCCGACTCGCCGACGGCCGACTCGCCGACGGCGGACTCGCCGACGGCGGACTCGCTGACGGCAGTCTCGCTGACGGCAGTCTCATCGCCGATGACCTCGTCGCCGACCGCAGCGTCTCCCGCCTCGGTCCCGGCCGCCAGGGCGCCATCCGGCTCGGAGCCGTCGGACACCGCGCCGTCGGACACCGCGCCGTCGGACAGCCCGGTGTCGGACAGCCCGGTGTCGGACAGGGCGGCATCGGACAGCCCGGTGTCGGACAGGGCGGCATCGGACAGCCCGGTGTCGGACAGGGTGGCGTCACCGAACCCGCCGGACAGGTTCTCGCCCGAGGAGTCGTCATCGTCGTACGACGCGTCGTCCTCCGGGACCTCGGAGTCTTCGGTCACGTCGGCCTCCTCGCCTCGCTCGAATCCTGCGATCGCCTCGTCCGCGTCTGCGGAATGGTCCACCCGTACTTGGGGCTCGGACACAATTACTCTTCCCTCTATGCTTCCCCGCGGATTCCTCCGCGCTTCCTTCGGTGCGGTGCTGGCCCGGGGGATGGCCCCCGGAGCCCTCCGCGACGCCCCGCTCGGGCCGGTCGCCGTGACACCGGCCACTCACCCAGGCGCAAGGCCGGGGTTCGCGCCCGGTCGGCCTCCGGCCCGACCGTCCGTATCCTTCACCGGCCTCACTCGTGACCGGCCGCGGCGGACGACCCCGGAGCCCGTCAGCCGAAGAGCGCGATGACCAGCTTGGTAAAGCCGTAGTCCAGGCTGGTGACGATCGCGATCATCACGACGATGAAAACCAGGGCGACGGTCGTGTACGTGCCCAGCTCCCGCCGGGTCGGCCAGATCACCTTGTGCAGTTCGGCGACGATCTGGCGGAAGAACAACGCCGGAGTGGTGCGGCGCTGTGCGGGGGGCTTCGAGCCGCCGCCCCGTCTCTCCGCGGCCTCACCGCGCGTCTGAGTCGCCATGTCCTCACCTATGAAGCGCTGAACGGTCAGGTATCTCTACAAGCCGTCTTCCTACGATCAGTTTCCGTTGCAGGGCAGGAGGGACTCGAACCCCCAACCACCGGTTTTGGAGACCGGGACTCTAGCCAATTGAGCTACTGCCCTATGCCTGATGACCTGGCCAGCCCGTGCCTTCCGGCCGCCACCCGGTGGGCGGCGTCGCCCGGAGGGCATGCGCCAGCAACGACGGAACACCATCAGACCCGAAAGTGTAGCCCGCATACGCCCCCCCGTCGAACGGAACGGTGCTGGCCCGGGGGGACGACCCCCCGGAACCCCCCGCTGCGCTGTGCTGGCCCGGGGGGACGACCCCCCGGGTAAGGGGTTTATCGATGTGCGGCGCAGGGCGGGTTGATGCCACCATGGGTGTATGCCTTCGACCCATCCTCGCATCTCGGCGCGCCTGTCCGCGATCGCCGAATCAGCCACCCTGGCGGTGGACGCCAAGGCCAAGGCGCTCAAGGCGGCCGGACGGCCGGTCATCGGCTTCGGCGCGGGCGAACCCGACTTCCCCACCCCCGGCTACATCGTCGAGGCGGCCCAGCGGGCGTGCGCGGAGCCCCGGTTCCACAAGTACACCCCCGCGGCCGGGCTGCCGGAGCTGCGGCAGGCCGTCGCGGACAAGACCGCGCGGGACTCTGGCTTTGAGGTCACGGCCGGCCAGGTCCTGATCACCAACGGCGGCAAGCAGGCGGTGTTCCAGACTTTCGCGGCGCTGCTCGACCCGGGCGACGAAGTGCTCGTCCCCGCGCCGTACTGGACCACGTATCCCGAGGCCATCCAGCTGGCGGGCGGGGTGATGGTCCCGGTGGCCACCGACGAGAGCACGGGCTACCTGGCGTCGGTCGCCGACCTGGAGGCGGCGCGCACCGAGCGGACCAAGATTCTGCTCTTTGTGTCGCCGTCCAACCCCACCGGCGCGGTCTACCCGCCCGAGCAGGTGGCCGAGATCGGCCGCTGGGCCGCGGCCAACGGGCTGTGGGTCGTGACCGACGAGATCTACGAGCACCTGGTGTACGGCGACGCCCGGTTCTCCTCCATCCCGGTGATGGCCCCCGACATCACCGAGCAGTGCGTGGTGCTGAACGGCGTGGCCAAGACGTACGCGATGACCGGCTGGCGGGTGGGCTGGATGATCGGCCCCGCCGACGTGATCAAGGCGGCCACCAACTTCGAGTCGCACGTCACATCGAACGTCTGCAACGTCGCGCAGGCCGCCGCGCTCGCCGCCGTTTCCGGTGACCTGTCCGCGGTGGCCCAGATGCGCGAGGCATTCGACCGGCGGCGGCGCACGATGACGCGGATGCTGAACGAGATCCCCGGCGTGGTCTGCCCCGAGCCGGAGGGCGCTTTCTACTGCTACCCGTCCGTGAAGGGCGTCCTGGGCAAGGAGATCGCCGGCCACCGGCCGGGCAGCTCCGCCGAGCTGGCCGCGCTGATCCTGGACGAGGCGGAGGTCGCGGTGGTGCCGGGTGAGGCGTTCGGCACACCCGGGTACTTCCGGCTGTCCTGCGCACTCGGCGACGCCGACCTGGAGGAAGGCGTTATGCGCATCGGCAAGCTGCTCAACCAGGCGAGGTAGGCGCCCGGCGGGGCGCAGCCATGCGCCCCGGAACGGCCCGGCGGCCCGGCGCCAAGGGTCACACTGGGCGGATGGCACGTCCGCTCGATGAGCTCCCCAAGGCGCACCTGCACCTGCACCTCACGGGAGCGATGCGGCACTCGACGCTGGTCGAGCTGGCCCGCGCGCACCACGTCCATCTGCCGGCCGCGCTGGTCGAGGAGTGGCCGCCGAAGCTGAGCGGCGCGGACGAACGGGGCTGGTTCCGCTTTCAGCGGCTGTACGACACGGCCCGGTCGGTGCTGCGGACCCCTACGGACATGCGGCGGCTACTGACCGAGATCGCCGAAGACGAGCGGACGGAAGGATCCCGCTGGCTGGAGATCCAGATCGACCCGTCCGGGTACGCCGGGCGGTTCGGCGGGCTGACCCCCACCGTCGAGCTGGTGCTGGACGCCGCGGCCCGCGCCAGCGCGGCGACCGGGGTGGGGATCGCGGTCATCGTCGCCGCGAACCGGACCAGGCACCCGCTGGACGCGCGCACACTGGCCCGGCTGGCCGTCCAGTACGCGGGACGCGGGGTGACCGGCTTCGGCCTCAGCAACGACGAGCGGCGCGGGCGGGCGGAAGACTTCGCCCCGGCGTTCCGGATCGCCGAGCGCGGCGGCCTGCTCGCGGTGCCGCACGGCGGGGAGCTGGCCGGGCCGGCCAGCGTGCGCGCCTGCCTGGATGAGCTGCACGCGGACCGGATCGGGCACGGCGTGCTGGCCGCACCGGACCACGAGCTGGTCAAGCGGCTGGCCACGCGCGGCGTCACGCTGGAGGTCTGCCCGTCGTCGAACGTGGCGCTGGGCATCGCCGCCCGCACCCGTGACGTGCCGCTGCGGCCGCTGTTCGAAGCCGGTGTGCCGATCGCGCTGGGCGCCGACGACCCGCTGCTGTTCGGCTCGCGGCTGGTCGCCCAGTACGGCATTGCCCGCCGCCAGCACGGCTTCTCCGATGCTGAGCTGGCCGACCTGGCCCGGATGTCGGTACTGGGTTCCGCCGCGCCCCCAGCGGTGCGCACGGAGGCGCTGGCGGCCATCGACGACTGGCTCGCCGCCTGACGTCAGGACGAGGTGCCGATGAGTACCGGCTCGATGACCAGCGTCACGCCGAAGGTGTCGCGCACGCCGTCACGGATCTGCCCGGCCAGGGCCAGCAGGCTGGACGTGCTGGCGCCGCCGGGGTTGATCAGGGCCAGCGTGTGCTTGGACGAGATACGGGCCGGCCCGGCTTGGCCCGGCCCGGGATAGCCCTTCCCGAAGCCCGCGTGCTCGATCAGCCAGGCGGCGGGAACCTTCACGTGCCCGTCCGGGCCCGGGAAGTGCGGCACGCGCACGTCCGGTCCCTGGGCCCGCTGCGCCCGGCGGGTGACGCCGGCGAACTCGGCCTCGGTGAGGATCGGGTTGGTGAAGAAGGACCCGGCGCTGCGGGTGTCCGGGTCGCCGGCGTCCAGCACCATGCCTTTGCGGGCGCGCAGCTTCAGCACGGCCGCGCGCGCCTCGCCGAGAGGAACCCGCTCGCCCACCGTGACCCCGAGCTCGGTGGCCAGCTCGGGATAGCGGACCGGAGCGGACCGCGGGCCAGGCGTGAGCCGGAAGGTGACGGCCAGGATCACGAACCGCCCAGTGGGCGATCCGGGGATGAAGGGCGTGCGCTTGAAGGAGCTGGTCCGGTAGCCGAACCCGCACGCCGCGGCCGGGATCTCGGCCACGTGGCGGCGCTCACGGTCATAGGCGCGCACGCTGGTGATCGTGTCGGCCACTTCCTGGCCGTAGGCACCGACGTTCTGGATCGGGGTGGCACCGGCCAGGCCGGGAATCCCGGACAGGCATTCCAGCCCGGCCAGTTCGGCGGCGACGCACTGCGCCACCACGTCGTCCCAGTTCTCGCCCCCGGCGACGGTCATGGCCCGAGCCCCGGGATCAGCGGGAGCGAAGGAGACCCCCCGGGTCGCCACCCGAACGACGATGCCGGGGAAGCCGGCGTCGGAAATCACCACGTTGCTGCCGCCGCCCAGTACGAACACCGGCTGGCCACGCTCGTCGGCGTCGCGGACCGCGGCCACCAGGGCTGCCTCGTGGGCAGGCTCGGCCAGGGTGGCGGCCGGGCCGCCGAGGCCCAAGGTGGTGAAGGCGGCCAACGGCACCTGCGTGCGCATCAGGGCAGGACCACGACCGCCCGGGCGCGGGTCAGGACCTTGGTGCCGCCCGACCGGGCCACCAGGGCCAGGACGACCTTGTTCCCGTCGAGCTTCTCCTCGACGGTGCCGCTGACCTCGATCGTCGTCCCCTTGTCGTCGTCGGGCACGACGACCGGGGAGGAGAAGCGCACGCCGAACTCGACCACGGCACCCGGGTCCCCGGCCCACTCGCTGGCGAACCGGCCGACCTCGGCCATCGTGAACATGCCGTGCGCGATGACATTGGGCAGGCCGACCGACTTGGCGATCCGCTCGTTCCAGTGGATGACGTTGAAGTCACCGGAAGCGCCCGCGTATTTCACCAGGTCAAGCCGGGTGACCTGGTAGCTCTTCGGCGCTATCTCGGCGCCCGGTTGCACGTCCGCGTAGTTGACCGTTGCTGCCACGTTCCCGCCCTCCGCTTCGCACTCGCGGCCGTTGCCCCGTCAGCCCCGTTTTCCCGGTCTCCCCCGATGTCGTTCGTATCCCGGTGCGGCTACCGGGCCGGGTCCCCCGACCCAGCCGCGCTGTCCTGTCCAGCAGAGACTGTCATGCCCAACAAATGGCCGCACCCCCGCACCTCAGCCCGCGCCGCCTCGTTCGACGAGCGTGGACAGGGCGGTGCAGACGTGCTCACCGCCGGTGGTCTTGATGTCGGTCCGGGTGGTCAGCATGACATTGCGCCCGGCGTCGCGGATGTCGGTGATCGTCGACTGCGCGACCACGATATCGCCGGCGTGCAACGGGCGCGCGTGCTCGAACCGCTGTTCGCCGTGCACGACCATCGAGTAGTCCAGCCCCAGGCCATCGTCCAGGACCGCGTAGGAGCTGTTGGCCATGGTGATGACGATCGCGAACGTAGGCGGCGCGATGACGTCCGGATACCCGGCCGCCTGAGCCGCCGCCTGGTCGCGGCAAAGCGGGCTGGGATCGCCGATCGCGTTGGCGAACTCAGCGATCTTGACCCGGCTGACCTCATACGGCTCGGACGGCGGGAAGCTCCGGCCGATGTAGTCCCGGTTGAGGGCCATCGGGCCGGTTAGCGGGTTTCCCGGTGCGGCTGGTGGCAGCGGCAGTTCGGGCAGTACTTCTTCAGCTCGAGGCGGTCCGGGTCGTTCCGCCGGTTCTTTTTGGTGATGTAGTTCCGGTGCTTACACTCCTGGCAGGCCAGGGTGATCTTGGGCCGGACGTCGGTGGCAGCCACAGCGCGGTGCCTTTCTTTCTGGGCCTTCTCGGTCAACTGGACAGCAGGACAGCGTATCAACCGCCGTCCTTGTTCCCCGCAGGCCAACGGCCGACGGCCCCGGTCTGGCCCGAGCCCCGGCCCTCGGCCAAGCTCCAGGCCGGAAGCCGGCACCGGGATCCGTCATCGCGGCTGAAAGCCCGCACCGGGGTTCCGGCATCGCGGGCCGAAGGCCCGCACCGGGGGGTCCGGGGGGCGCCCCCCGGGCTAGCACTGAGGACTAGGCGCCGCCGATCGAAGATCGGCAAGCATAGTCGCCCGTAGCGGAGGCCGGACTTGAACCGGCGACACAGCGATTATGAGCCGCTTGCTCTGCCTGACTGAGCTACTCCGCCATCTGACCGCGCGCCCGGCTGTCACTGGGCGGGCGCAAAACGGGTCGCAGGTCAGATTACCCGATCCCGCGCCCGCCGCGTGACGGGCGGCATGTACTCGCGGCCCGGCGACCGCTGCCACCACGCTCCGGTCTCCCGGAGCTCGCGCCAGGTCGTGAAACGGTAGCGGTACAGCCGGGCCCGGACGAACACGGGCGGCGCGTCGGGGAACGGGTTGCCGCGCAGCAGCTTGAGGACGTCGGGGTCACCGGCTAGGAGCCGGTGCAGCAGCAGCGCGAACCACGGCTCGGCGTACCGGGGCGACAGCGCGGCGAACCACATCAGCCAGTCCAGCCGCAGATGGTAGGGCGCCACCTGCGGCGGCCGCCGCCGCGGATCGCCCGGCTTGCCCTTGAACTGGTACTCGAGCCACTGCGTGCCGGGGGTGATGGAATCGTCGCTGGTCCCCTCGATGATCAGTTCGTAGCGCTGCCGGGTGATCCCGCCGAACGCGCCGTAGGCGCTGACCAGGCGGAGCGGGTCGAAGCTGTAGTTCATCAGCTGCTGCCGGGACAGCAGGTTGCGGGCGGGCCGGTAGCTGAGCACCACCAGCAGGGACGTCACGGCCAGCACGATGCCCTCGTACCAGCCGGGCGGCGCGGCCAGCCGGGGCGCCGCCGGCAGCGGCAGGACCCGGCGGGCGGCGGAGTCGTCCAGCACCGAAACGCCCAGCACGATCGTCAGCCAGTTGAGCCAGGCGAAGTTCCCGGACAGCACGAGCCACAGCTGCGTCGCGATGATGATCGCGGCGGCCACGCTGGCCACCGGCTGCGGGGTGAACAGAGCGAACGGCACGACCAGCTGGGCGAAGTGATTGGCCAGGGCTTCGGCCCGGTGCAGCGGGTCGGGCAGGTGGTGGAAGAACCAGCTGAACGGCCCGGGCATCGGCTGAGTCTCGTGGTGATACCGCAGGCAGGTCAGATCACGCCAGCAGCGGTCGCCGCGCATCTTGATCAGGCCGGCCCCGAATTCCAGCCGGAAGACCAGCCATCGCACCAGCCAGAGGATCAGGACGGGCGGCGCGGTCCTGGCGTTCCCCAGGAAGATGGCCAGGAAGCCGCTTTCGGCCAGCAGGGTCTCCCAGCCGAAGCCGTACCAGGTCTGGCCCACGTTGACGATGGAGACCTGCAGCGCCCACGGCACGGCCCACAGCAGCATCGACGCCCACAGCGGCACCAGATCAGCGAGCCCGGCGGCCAGCGCCGCGGCGAGGATCGCCCCGCCGCCCGCAGCCAGCGCGAAGAAGCGGTCCGAGTAATACAGCGCGAACAGGCTCGGCGCGCGGCGGAACGGGGTGCGCGCGGTGTAGGCCGGGATCGGCAGCAGGCCCCGCTCGCCCAGCAGTGGGCGGAACTGGCGGAGGGCGGCGACGAAGGCGATGAGATAGATGGCCGCGAGGCCGCGCTGGAATGCCAGCCGGGCGAACCAGTAATCCGGGTCCGTGAACCACCGCATCGGGTCACCCCCGGCCGGGCCGCCCCGGAATCGGGCGGGACGGCCCGGGACGGCCCGGCGGCGCTGCGGCGGAAGCCGCTACCGGCGGCACCGCGCCCTGTGGCACCGGGTGCTGCGTCTTCGGCTGCTTCATGGGGTTTTGGGGCAGGCGGCGGCCGAAGACCCGGCGCAGGGCTGCGGCGGCCGCGTGGTAGCCGCACATGCCGTGCGTTCCGGGCCCGGGCGGGGTCGCCGCGGAGCACAGGTAGATGGCCCGGTTCGGCGTCGCGTAGGGGACAGGCGCGAACGTGGGGCGGAAGAGCAGCCGGAACTGGTCGCAGCGGCCTTCGGCGATGTCACCGCCCGCGTTGTTCGGGTTGCGGGCCTCGACGGCGGCCGGCGCGGTGATGGTGCGGGCCAGAATCAGGTCGCGGAAGCCTGGCGCGAACCGTTCGATCTGCGCCTCGATCGCGGCGGTGTGATCCTCCCGCCACCCGTTCGGCACCTGGCAGTACACCCAGAAGATGTGCGATCCCTCCGGCGCGCGGGTCGGGTCGAACAGGCTCGGCTGGGAGGTGATGAGGAACGGGCGTTCGGGCGCGGTGCCACGGTGCACCGCGCGCAGCGCGCCGCTGATGTCCCCCAGCGTCGCGCCGAGGTGCACGGTGCCGGCCCGGCGGCACGCCGGGGCGGTCCACGGCACGGGGCCGCTCAGCGCATAGTCGATCTTGAAGACGGCCGGGCCGCGCTGGTACCCGCGCATCCGGCTGGCGTAAGGCGCCGGCAGCCGGGAGCCGGCGATGCGGGCCAGCTGCTCGGGTGAGGTGTCGAACAGGTAGCACCGGGCCCGGGGCACCTCGGCCAGATCACAGACCGGGTGACCGGTCATGATGGTCCCGCCGAGCGAGGTCAGCAGGCTGGCCAGGGCGTCCGAGAGCGCCTGCGTGCCGCCGAGTGGGAAAGGCCAGCCGACCTCATGGGCGGCCAGGGCGAACATCAGGGCGATGCCGCCGGTGACCGGCGCGGTCAGTGGTGCGGTCACGTGCGCGGCCAGGCCGGCCAGCAGGCCGCGGGCCCGGTCACCGCGGAACGAGCGGGCCAGCATGGCGGCCGGCGCGGCGGCGAGGATCCCGAAGGCGGACAGCAGCAGCGGATTGGGCGGCAGGCCGTCCAGCGGGGCCCGCAGCACGCTGGCCGCCAGGTCGTCCCAGCGGCCGTGGAAGGGCCGCAGGAAGTCGAGGTACACCTTGCTGTCGGCGCCGAGGGACGCGGCCGTGTCATCCATTGAGCGGGTCAGCATGGCCGCGGAACCGTCCGGGAACGGATGCGCGAGCGGCAGGTCCGGATGGATCCAGCACAGGCCGTGGTCCTCCAGCGGCCACGTCCGCAGGATCGGCGAGCCGGCGGCGAGCGGGTGGACGGCCGAGCACGGGTCGTGCCAGAAGCCCGGCAGCGTCAGCTCCTCGGTCCGGGCGCCCCCGCCCACGGTGCCCGCGCCTTCGTAGACCACGACCTCCAGGCCCGCCTGGGCCAGCGTGATCGCCGCGGCCAGCCCGTTCGGCCCCGCGCCCACCACTACCGCGTCGAGCATCTGCATCTCCTCCCGGTTACCCGCCACGGAGCGGGGCAACCGCCGGCCGCGCAATCAGGCGGCGTCTGGCGCTAACGGCCCTCCAGCAGCGGGCGGATCGGGTCCCAGGAAGTCCCGGCGGCCATGTCGAGGCGGCGGCGGGCCAGCGCGGACAGCGCCTCCAGCACGACCCGGTTAGCCAGCGACGAGGTGATGTCGGCGTGGTCGTACGGCGGCGCTACCTCGACCACGTCGATCCCGGCGACCGGCAGCTCGTAGCAGATCCGCCGGACCGCATCGAGCAACTGCCGGGCGGACAGCCCGCCAGGCTCGGGGGTCCCGGTGCCGGGCGCGTGCGCGGGATCGCAGACGTCGATGTCAACGGACAAGAAGACGCCGTCGCAGTCGTCCAGCGCGATCGCGAAGGCTTCGGTCAGGCAGGTGCCCAGGCCACGCGCCACGATCTCGGTCATCTCGTAGGAGCGCATGCCGCGGGCGGCCATCCAGGCCAGCGTCTCCGGCCCGGGCCAGTAGCCGCGCAGCCCGATCTGCAGGAAGCGGTCTCCGCGCACCGCCCCCGACTCGATCAGCCGCCGCATCGGCTGGCCGTGCCCGATCAGCGAGCCGAACTCCACGTCGCCGGTGTCCGCGTGCGCGTCGAAGTGCAGCATGGACACCCGTCCCGCCCCGGCGTGCTGGGCGACGCCCGCCGCGTCGGGCCAGGTGATGGTGTGATCACCGCCAAGCACGAGAGGGATGGCGCCGGCCCGCGTGACGGCGTGCACCGCGGCCTGCAGGTCCCGAACCGACCGCGCGGCGTCGCCGGAGAACATCTCGACGTCCCCGGCGTCGTAGACGCGCAGGTCGGTCAGCCCGTCGGCGCGCAGCGCCAGCGACGGCCGGGAGCCGTCGTGCGGCAGATAGCAGGTCTGCCGGATGTACTGCGGCCCGAACCGCGCGCCGGAGCGGTAGGAGGTGCCCCCGTCGAACGGCGCGCCGAGGATCACCACATCGGCGCCCGGGTAGGTCGCCGGGTCCGCCCAGTCACACCGGGCCACGCCCAGAAACGTTATGTCCGGGCCGAACTGCGGGCCGTAGCGAGCCATGACCGGACTTTAGCGGACGTTTAGCCGAATGACATTGGCAAACAGACCGCGGCGGCCGGCGGCCGGACTGACGAAGGAGCGGATCATTCAGGCACTTACCAAATGGACACGAGTCCGATCTTTCCGTTGCGCGGGGCGGTCAGCGTGACATGCTCCAGGTTCAGGCATGGCGTCGCGGAGGGGAGGCAATGACATGGCCGGCATAAGAGCGAAGCGTTCGAAGGCTCAGCCAGCGACCGAGCCGGAAAAACCCTGGCGGGTCTGCGCGGCCAGCGGTTTCACCACCAATCACCGCTCCATGGCGACCGCATTCGAGCAGGTCAAGGCGGTACACCGGTGGGGCATGGCGGCCTCGGTCTATCGCTGGCGGGACCAGAGCTGGGAGCTGTACCGGCACATGGAGCCACCCGAGCCGGAGCCGGCCGACGACTCCTGGCCGTTCTAGTCCGGTTCTAGCGCCGCACGAGGGAGCGCCAGTCGGGGCCCCGGACGAGGGAGCGCCAGTCGCGTCTGCGCGTCGGCGTCACAGCCCGCAACTAGTGTGTCGCAGGCCGGCCGGCAATGGACTCCTTGTTGGCCGCTCGTAGCGGGCGGGTTATCCACAGGCAGGCGGAGAATTTCGTCAGATCCGGGCCGCGTGTGTTAGCTCTGAGATATGGATACCGGGCAACAGCGGCTATTGCGGACGATGCCGCTGCACGCGATCACCTCGGCCTATGGCGAAGCGGGGCTGCGGGATCGGTTCGCGGCGGAGATCGCCGCCTTCCCGGACGCGGAGCGGCGGCGCCTGGAGCAGGCCCTGGAGCTCGCGTCGGCACTGCACGCCGGCGACCGGAGGCACCGGGAGCCCTACCTGAACCACCTGCTGCGGGTGGCGATCAGGATCCTCTCGCACTACGAGGTGCACGACGCCGACGTCGCGACGGCCGCGCTGCTGCACGATGCGGTGGAAGATCACGCCGCGGAGCTCGCTCCCGGCGGCGACCGGGAGGCCGCGTTCGCGGTGCTGGCCGACCGGTTCGGGCCGCGGGTGGCCGAGCAGGTCCGGGCCGTGACCAACCCCGTCTGGCAGCCCGGCCGCGACAAGAACGAGCAGTACCGGGAGCACGTCGCGGACAGCCTGGAGCACTCCCCCTGGGGGCGGGTCATCAAGGCGTCCGACTTCGCCGACAACGGCGTGGGCCTCATCCACACCACAGGGCCGCGGACGGAAAGGCTGGCCGGCAAGTACGCGCCGCTCATCCCGGTACTCCGGGACCTGCTGACCCGGCCCGATACGCCGCTGAACCCCGCGGCCCGGCAGCGCATCCTGGACCAGCTGGGCCGGGCCAGGGAGCGCTTTTCGGCCCTCCTGCCCCCGGATTAGGCACCGGTCGCAGAGTAAGTTGCCAGTTAAGCGTCCCGGTACCGGCCTGCAGCCGGCCGTCCGGGCGTGCCCGGGAATCGTATGGCGCAGAGGGAGCTGGTGGGTGTGAGCATTCTGGGAACCCGGGTCGTGCGGACCGAAGACCCCGGCTTCCTGACCCGCGGCGCGGTCTACACCGACGACGTGGAGGACGAGCGGCTGACCGGCGCGTGCCACGTCTTCTTCGTCCGGTCCCCCGTCGCGCACGCGCGGATCAACTCGATCGACACCAGCGCGGCGCGGGAGGCCCCCGGCGTGATCGCCGTGTTCACCGGCGCCGACATGGCCGACCTGCCGGCGCTGCCGCCCATGATGCCGGGCCTGATCAACGACCGGATGAACCAGCCGCTGCTGGCCGGCGATGTGGTCCGCTTCGTCGGCGAGCCCGTCGCCGTGGTCGTCACCGAGGACTCCTACCAGGGTGAGGACGCCACCGAGCTGGTGGACATCGACTACGACGTGTGGCCAGCGGTGGTCGACATGGCCGATGCCCGCAGCGGCACCCCGGGGCTGCTGTTCCCCGAGGCCGGCACCAACGTGGCGGCCACGTTCGGCGACCCCGCCAGCTTCGACGCCAGCCTGTTCGACGGCTGCGAGGCGGTGGTCAGCCGCACGATCGAGAACCAGCGGGTCGCCCCGGCCCCGATGGAGACCCGCGCGGCCGCAGCGGCCTGGGGCGGCGACGGCCGGCTGACCGCGTGGATTCCTAACCAGGGCGCGCAGGGTACCCGCGCGGCCCTGGCCGCCATGCTCGGCATCGACCAGGAAAAGGTCCGGATCATCACCCCGGACGTGGGCGGCGCGTTCGGCGCGAAGTTCGGCGCCGACCCCGAGCACGGCCTGGTCTGCTGGGTGGCCCAGCGGCTCGGCCGTCCCGCGCGCTGGGCCGAGACGCGGAACGAGAACCTCGTCGCGATGACGCACGGGCGGGCCCAGCGCCAGACGGTGACCATCGGGGGCCGCCGGGACGGGACCGTGACCGCCTACCGCCTCGAGATCCTGCAGGACTGCGGCGCCTACCCGAAGATCGGCTCCATCCTGCCGTCCCTGACGGTGCTGATGACGCCGGGGCCGTACGCGTTCGGAAAGGCCGAGGCGGCGGGCGTCTCGGTGGTGACGAACACCACGCCCATCGGGGCCTACCGGGGCGCCGGACGGCCGGAGGCCACGGCGGCGGTAGAGCGGGCCATCGACCTGTTCGCCGCCGAGATCGGCATGGATCCGGCCGAGGTCCGGCGCAAGAACCTGCTCCCGGCGTTCACTGAGCCGCACACCACGGCGTTCGGCGCGGTGTACGACAGCGGCGACTACGCGGCCGCGCTGGACAAGACACTGGACGCGGCCGGTTACAACGAGCTGCGGGGAGAGCAGGCCAAGCGCCGGGAATCCGGGGACGCCGTTCAGCTCGGCATCGGCCTGGCCTGCTACGTGGAGATCACCGGGGCCGGCATGGAGGCCGGCAACCCGAAAGAGAACGGCACGGTGGAGGTGCATCCCGACGGGACCGCCACCATCCTGACCGGGACCTCCCCGCACGGCCAGGGCCACTCCACGGTATGGGCCATGCTGGCCAGTGACGAGCTCGGCATCCCAATCGACAAGATCACCGTGCAGTGGGGCGACACCGACCTGATCCCCGAGGGCGGCGGCACCGGCGGCTCCCGGAGCCTGCAGCAGGGCGGCGCGGCCGTCCGGCAGGCATCCCTGGAGCTGATCGAGGTGGCCCGGGAGCGCGCCGCCGGCCAGCTGGAGGTCAGCCCCGCCGACCTGGTCTTCGACACCGGCCGCAGCGAGTTCACCGTGGCCGGTGACCCGGACGCCTCGGTGCCGCTGGCCCGGCTCGCCGAGACGGAACGCCTCATGGTGCGGTCCGTATTCAGCGCTCCCGGACCGACCTTCCCGTTCGGCGCGCACCTGGCCGTTGTCGAGGTGGACACCGAGACCGGGAAGGTGGGCCTGCGCCGGGTGGTGACCGTCGATGATGCCGGGACCGTGGTCAACCCGCTGCTGGCCGAGGGCCAGCGGCACGGCGGCATCGCGCAGGGCGCGGCGCAGGCATTCCTGGAGGAGGTGGTCTACGACGCGGACGGCAACCCGTTGACCGCGACGTTCGCTGACTACCCGTTCCTGTCGGCGACTGAGGTGCCCAGCTTCGAGCTGGCCGACATGGCCACCCCCACCACCTACAACCCGCTCGGGGCCAAGGGCATCGGGGAAGCCGGCACGATCGGCGCGACCCCGGCCGTGCAGAACGCGGTGATCGATGCGGTGAGCCATCTCGGCGTCCGGCACATCGACATGCCCACCTCCCCGCAGCGGGTATGGCGGGCGCTCAACGAATCGAGGGACGCGTAGATGAAGGTCCGGCTCACGGTCAACGGGCAAGAACGGTCCGACGACGTAGAACCCCGGCTGCTCCTTGTCCACTACCTACGGCAGAACCTGGGACTGCGGGCCGCGAACGTCGGCTGTGACACGACATCCTGCGGCGCCTGCACCGTGCTCCTGAACGGGCAGTCGGTGAAGTCCTGCACGATGCTTACCCTGCAGGCCGCCGGCCAGGAGGTCACCACCGCCGAGGGCCTCGCGGCCGCGGGCGACATGCACCCGGTCCAGCGGGCGTTCCGGCAGGAGCATGGGCTGCAGTGCGGCTTCTGCACCCCGGGCATGGTCATGGCGGCCACCGGCCTGCTGACCGAGAACCCGCATCCCACCGAGCAAGAGGTCCGGGAAGGGCTGGAGGGCAACTTCTGCCGCTGTACCGGCTACCACAACATCGTCCGGGCCGTGCTGGCCGCCGCCGACGCGATGAGCCCCGGCCCGGCCGCCGCCAGCCCCGCCACCCCCACGGAGTCGGCCCAGTGATCCCCGCACCGTTCGAGTACGTGGCGGCCGAGTCCGCCCCGCACGCCCTGGAGCTGCTGGCCACCCACGGAGACGACGCCAAGCTGCTGGCCGGCGGGCACTCGCTGCTGCCGATGATGAAGCTGCGGCTCGCCGTCCCTTCGGTGCTGATCGACATCGGGCCGGTCACCGACCTGGCCGGCATCCGGGCCGACGGTGATGATCTGGTCATCGGCGCAACCACCCGGCACGCCGAGGTCGCCGCGTCCGAGCTGATCCGGGCCGAGGCCCCGCTGCTGGCCTATTCGGCGGCGCAGGTCGGCGACCCGCAGATCCGGCACCGCGGCACCATCGGCGGCTCGCTCGCGCACGCCGACCCGGCCGCGGACCTGCCGATGGCGCTGACCGCGCTCGGCGGCTCGGTGGAGCTCACCGGCCCGGGCGGGACCAGGAGCGTGACCGCCGACGACTTCTTCGTGGGCTACTTCGAGACCGCCCTGGAGCCCGATGAGCTGCTCAACGCGGTGCGCGTGCCGCGCCGCCCGGGCGCCAGCTGGGGCTACCAGAAGTTCGTCCGGCGGGCCAACGACTGGGCCATCGTCGGGGCCGCAACCGTGGCCGGCCGGATCGCGCTGGCCAACATGGGGGCGGTCCCCGTCCGTGCCCGGGCCGCGGAGGAGGCGCTGGCCGGCGGGGCCAGCCCCGCGGAGGCTGCCGAGCTGGCGGCCGACGGCACCGAGCCCGGTGAGGACATCCACGCCGACCGCGCCTTCCGGCAGCACCTGGCGCGGGTCCTGACCCGGCGCGCGCTGGAGCACCGGGCGGACTAGGCAGGCCGGTTCCCGGCGGGCGATGACCGGTCCCGTCAGAACGTCCGGATCGCGATCTCCGCCGGCGCTGCGAGCAGCTCACCGATCTCCTGGTCGAGGCGGCTCAGGGGGATGGATACACCTGCCATGTCAAGGGATGTGCAGTAGTTGCCGACGTAGTTGCGCCGGACGTTGATCCCGCGTTGGGCCAGCTGCTCGTGAGCGTATCCGTAGAGCAGGTACAGCTCGCTGATCGGCGTGCCACCGAGCCCGTTGATCATGAGCGCCACGTCATCACCCTGGCGGAGGGGCAGATCGCTCACCACGGCTTCGAGCAGCTCATCGACGATCTCGTTGGCGCTGGCCAGCTTTTCACGGCGGCGTCCCGGTTCCCCGTGAATGCCGACACCCATCTCCATCTCGTCGTCCCCGAGCTCGAAGAGCGGAGAGCCCTTGGCTGGTGGCGTGCACGAGGTCAGCGCCATTCCCATCGTCCGGGTCGCCGAGTTGACCCTGTTGCCGATGCGCAGCAACTCATCGAGATCGGCGCCCTGCTCAGATGCGGCCCCCGTCGCCTTGATGACAAAGAAGTTCCCGGCCACGCCGCGCCGGCCGACCGTGTAGGTCGAATCCTTCACCGCGACATCGTCGTCAACCAGCAGCGTGCCGATCGTGATTCCTTCCGCCGCCGCCATCTCCTGGCCCATCTCGAAAGCCATCCGGTCGCCGGTGTAGTTG
>Ga0302302_1000888_pt1 | contig 18208 bp, 23 predicted proteins | sample III_Palsa_E1_3_FD_198766 | JGI IMG/M metagenome (GOLD analysis project Ga0302302, IMG submission 198766) | Peat permafrost microbial communities from Stordalen Mire near Abisko, Sweden - III_Palsa_E1_3 | ecosystem: Environmental > Terrestrial > Soil > Palsa > Peat permafrost | place: Sweden...
ACGAAAAAGCATTAAGTTAAGTAAGTAGTAAGTAATACACCTGCCCAGGTGGCGGAACTGGTAGACGCACTACCTTGAGGTGGTAGCGACGTAAGTCGTAGGGGTTCGAGTCCCCTCTTGGGCACCATTGTTAAGTTGCGGAAGGTTGTTTTAGCCGCAATGTTTTATAAGAAACAAGCACTTAGGCCATTCCTTCGGGGTGGCCTAAGTTGCTTATGGTTGCAGTAAATAGCTGAAAGTTGCACCCTACTGCACACAAACTGCACATGGGATTGCACACGGATGGCTAGCATCTACAAAGTCGGCAAGCGTTGGCGTGCTCAAGTCCTGATCGGCGACGACAGGCGCGGGAAGGTATTCGACACCAAAGCCGAGGCATCGCAGTGGGCGATGGCGTTGGAGGCTGACGGCAAGAAACCGCTGGCTGTCTCCACTATGCTGGTGAGGGACGCCGCCGTCCGACTGCATGCTATCTGTGTGAACGAGGATAAGGGCCGCTCTGAGATTTCCAGGGCAAAGCGGCTGCAGAGTGACCCTATCGCCGATAAGCGGCTTGTTGATGTTTCCAATGACGACCTCGCCGAGTACCGCGACCGTCGCATGAAGGATGTCGAGGCAGCATCAGTTCGTCGAGAACTGAACCTGATCCGTGGCATGTTCCGTCGATGCCGAGAGGATTGGAAGTGGATGTCGCACAACCCATTTGAAGGGTTTAAGGCACCAAAGTCACCAGATTCGCGCATGCGCCGAGTTAGTGCAGACGAGATTGCAATGGTGCGCCACGCTTTCGGCGTGAGTGAAACACTTGCTAGCGTGACATTAGCGAATCGGGTCGGCCTGGCTTTTCTGTTCGCTATTGAGACGGCAATGCGGTCCGGCGAGATCGTAGGTCTAACGTGGAAAAGCGTGCATCTTGATAAGTCCTATGCACACCTACCAAAGACGAAGAACGGCGACAAGCGGGACGTTCCGCTTTCGCCGTTCGCGCGTGAGATTCTAAACGCACTGCCGCGCGAGGAGGGGCAGCCGTGCTTTATGATGAACGATGAGCAGCGGGACGCGAATTGGCGCAAGTGGCGCGACAAGTTGCCCGTTGACGACCTACATTTTCACGATACGCGCTCTGAGGGAATCTGGCGCCTTTCCAAGAAGCTAGACGTTTTACAGCTGGCGCGCGTGATCGGTCACCGTGACATTAATTCGCTGCTGATCTACTACCGTGAATCGGCCGAAGATATGGCGGCAAGCTTGGCGGCTTAGTTCAGCTTCCGACGACACGACCAGTCTTTGACATCGTCGGGCGACCACCGCCGCATCCGGCGGCTTAGCTCGACCTTCGGTTTCGGAAACGTCGGCTGTTTGCTGGTGCGATTGACGAACGTCCAGCGTGCGACGCCAAGATATTCCGCGCAATCATCTGGCGTCCATAGCCGCGATTCTGTCGGTAGTGGTGTGCGTTCGGTGGCGGCTATCTGCTGCTGCATTGTGTGATCCGAAAAGTGCTATTGAAAGAGCGGGCCGAATGGCCCGCCCTGGTGCTATCGCTGGAAATTAGAACGGGATCGAATCGTCATCAAAGCTATCGCCGGCCAGCGGTGGGGCTGACGGTGGCGGAGAGCTTCCGCCCTGCTGACGCTGCCCGCCGCTGGACTGCTGGCGGTCGCCGCCACCATTGCTTCCGAGCATTTGAAAATCGTTACCGATGACTTTCGTCGAGTAGCGCTCAATGCCTTCTTTGTCCGTGTACTTTTCGGTTTTATTCCGGCCTTCGATATAGATTTGCTTGCCCTTGCGCATGTATTCGCTGATGACTTCGGCTTGACGCCCGAAAAACACGACGCGATGCCATTCGGTTTCTTCTTGGGGCTCGCCGGTCTGCTTGTCTTTCCATTTCTCCGACGTCGCAACATTGAAGTTTGCAACGGCGGTGCCGCTGGCCGTGTGCTTCAATTCTGGATCGCCGCCGAGGTTGCCGACGATAATCACTTTATTCACTGATGCCATTTTCGATAACGCCCTTTTTGTGAGCTAGGTAAATTGACTTTGCGACTAAAAAAACAAAGTAAAAGATGATGACGGCGAACACGGCGAAGGCCGCTAAAACGCAGGTGTAAATCGGCATAACGCCAATTAGCCACCACGGAGCAATGAGAAAGCCCACTGACTTAGCGATGGACAGGGCGAGCCAGTCGAAAGCAAAGGCCGCGAAAAATAGCTGAATCGTTCGCATGGTGTTGATGCCTTTTCAGTGAATGCGCCGGCTGTACTGCCGTTCGCAAAGTGGATCGCAAAAGAGTTTTTGCGGATTTTCAAACGGGGCTTCACAGTCAGCATTGAGGCATTGACCGCAGGGTTTCGGGCTGACCGTGTGGGCGGCTTTGATTTTCTGCGCCGCCAATCCTTGCGCCAGGTTCAGTGCGTCGAAGTCCTGGGCCATATCGATGACGTCAGACATTCGCACACTCCGCCAGGCGAGCCCGTTCGAACTCTTCGATATTACGCAGCGGATAGAGCACGCGGCCGGCGACTTTGACGAAAGCAGGGCCAGCATTGAGTACGCGCCAGTTTGCGAGCGTGCCGACGCTATACGCTTGGTTCCACCTGGTGACGACCTGCGCGGGCGTGAGCGTCGGGTCTGTCGCCGCCCCAATCGGCCCTTGCCTGCGGGAAAGCGCCCGCAGGGTTTCCATGAAAGCGGATGCATTCATTCGAAGGCCCCCGCGTCGCCGTCTTCGGCTAATTCTTTGTTCAGATCATCGAGTGCCGCACCGCCAGGTTTGGAGTCGACGCGCTGTTTATCGAACGCTTCGGCGGCAGCCTTCAGGCTTTCGTGTGAGCCGTCATCGACAAGTGCTTTCTGCACTTTTTTCGGCAGCTTCGGCCACGCCGCGCGGTATGCGTCCATGCCCTGTTCGCTGATGCTGCGGAGCATGTTGCGTGCGGCCTCAATGGCTGGATCAAGCTGTTTGGCGCCGTCGACCCAATCGCGCAGCGCCTTGCCATCGGCGGCCGTGATGTAGCCCGATTCACGGCCCAAGATCGGCTTGAGTTCGGCAGGGCACTTGATCACCGTCTGTGCGGTGCCTTCGTTCCACATGAGCATCGACGCGGTCATTTCGAACATGAAATTCTTTTCGCAGATCGGCTGCATACCCTGCGATTCGACGACCGTTTTCCCGCTGCCATCTTTGCTGATCTTCACCTTTTCGCGTGCGCGTACGCACACGATGATGTGCATATTCGAAGCGAGCATGGTGTTAACGAATTTCTTGTGCTCTGATTTCGAAGTCGACCAGTCTTTCATCCCGCGAACGGCGCCGCGCTCGGCTATCTCTTCGCAGCCGCCGGTTCCTTCCCATTCGTGCGAGCCGCTATCGAGCACAAGCACTTCAACGCCGGCATTTTGGAATTCCAGAATTGCTTCGGTATAGCGTTTCGGACTGAACGGCGCATCAAGATCGCCGATCTGAAACCGCTGGATTTCGCCCGCGTCGTTTTTCAGAATTTCGGCGTACAGGCTGCCGCGCCGGTTTTCGGTATCGATGAAACCGACCTTGCGCGAGTTGAAATTGGCGAGGCCATAAGCCAGCTGCAGCGCCGTGTATGTTTTACCGCCGCCGCTGATTCCCGCCAGGGAGATAACGAGGCGGGCGCCTTCGCGCTGGGCTTCGCGTATGTTGAGCACTGACATTTAGGTAAAGCTCCAAGGTGCAAGAGAGAGGGCGTGCGCCAGATCGACGCGGATGAATAGGTAAACCGCTGACAGAATCAGGAAGTCAGCAAGGAATCGCGCGACGCGCTTCAATGCAGCGCTTCCGACGCGGCTAGGGCGGTCTGCTGGCGGTGCCAAGCTTTCAGGGAGATGCGCTGGATGCCGACACCGTAGCCAGGCCATTCGCCTGCATTGCGGCAGTACGCGAGCTTGCGCACGTCGGCTTTGTATTCCAGCCGGCCTAGTTCGACGTCTTCAGGATCGAGGCTGTAAATGCAGTACGCATAGGGCGGCTCTTTTTCCTGCGCGATAAAGACAAATTCGCGGCACTTAGCTAGGTCGCTGCGGCTCTGTTCAATCGCCGCGTTAATGCCGTCCTGATAAAACGGATGCTGGACGTCGTAACGGTAATTTTGAATCGAGCTACAAAAGCCGTCCTGACTGGCGTCGACCGTTGTTTTCAAGTCGACGCATATGCCGTTGAATGTGTAGTAATCAGGGCGGCAGCGCAGCAATTCGCCGGTTTCGATGTCGTACCAGTAAAACGACATTTCGGCGCGGCCAGGCTGACGCAGTAGGCGGCGTGCATACGGATCGCTAAACAGCTTTTCGCGCATCTCGTGCAGCGTTGTCCAGTCTTTCTCCGACAACACGATGCGGTCCGCGTTGTTTCGCAGCCATTCCGCCTGCAGGTCGCTCCACAACGTGACCGCCACACCATTCGCACGTAGCAGGTCGGCTAGATCGTGCCGCGAACCTACCGTGGACAGTGGCGGCGTGCGCAGAGCGTTTAATCGATCGATTTCCGCTTTCAGGTCGGCGCCTTTCAGCAGCGACAGCGCGGCGGGCGTGACGTCCGTCACCTCTTCGCCCTGTTCCGCCATGCCGGCCAGAATCCGCTCGATAACTTCAGCTTTCGCACCACTGCTTGCGAGCTTCGGCAACCGGCCGACGTTCAATTTCTGCACCATCGCCACCAGCACTTCGCGGTCGTCGATGGCCTGTGGGTTATCCGCCAAGCTGATTCCGCGTGTGTAGGTGCGGACAAATACATCCGGCTCCAAAACAATCGCGTGATAAGCCGAGCCGAACGCTTGCGATGGCGTCGGCACACGTTCAGGCGCTTCGGGCGACCTGGCGAACGCGAATTTCTCGGCCGACTTGTGAATGATGTCGAGACCCGACTTCGACGTGCCTGGTCCGCCGTGGTAGGCGGCGTTTGTCAGGTCATGTTGACCTGGACGTATGGAATGCATCATTAGTGCGCCTTCATGACATTGAATGAATGAAGATGAAGCATAAGTGTAGATAAGATACATGGTCAACACTTATCATTCACTGCATGCCTACGTCGCTGCCGATCCTTCGGCCAGATCAAAACGAATTCCTTCGAAACATATGGGCCGCCTTGCATGAGCACGATTCCGTCATGGGTTGCGCGGCGACAGGATTCGGCAAAACGATCGTTTCTGGTGCGGCTGTTCGGGCGGCGCACAACAAGCAGCGACGAGTCATTTTTACCGTTCATCGTGAGAACTTGCTCGCGCAGACGTCGCAAACGTTTGCGGATTTCGGTGTGCCGCATGGCTTCATCGCGCCGGGCTATCCGTATCACTCGGGAACGTTGGTGCACATCGCCAGCATCGCGACGCTGCAGCGCCGGTTAGATCGCATCGAAGCACCAGACCTACTGATGATCGATGAAGCCCACATGGCGATGGCGAAGGGCTGGAAGCTGGTAGCCGATTACTGCAGGGCGAAGGGCGGCAAGACGTGGGGTAATTCTGCAACCCCTATACGCCTTGACGGTCAGCCCCTTAGTCCGCTGTTCGATTACATGGTCGAAGGGCCGCCAGTTCGTTGGCTAATGGATCAGGGCCACCTATCCGACTATGAGTATTACGCGCCAGATATCCCCGACCTGTCGCAGCTGAAAAAGCGGCTGGGCGATTACGACCAGGGGCAGGCCGCCGACGTCATGGACAGGCCGAAACTGATCGGCAGCGTCGTCAAGCACTACAAGCAACTAGCGCGCGGCAAGCGGGCGATTTTGTTCGCGATGAATGTCAAGCACAGCGAACACATGGCGGCCGAGTTCAACCGCGCCGGCATCCCTGCTGCACACATCGACGGCGACACGCTAGACGGTGACCGTAAGCGGATTTTGAACGATTTTGCTGACGGCAAAATAATGGTTTTATGCAATGTCGAGCTTGTAACGACAGGCTTCGACCTGTCGGCGCAAGTCAAGCGCGACGTGCCCGTGGAGTGTGTGATTTTGTGTCGCCCGACGATGTCGCTGGCGCTGTTTCTGCAGATGGTTGGCCGCGCACTGCGGCGCAAGCCTTATCCCGCGATTATTCTTGACCACGCCGGCAACAGCATGCGGCACGGCTTCCCTGATGACCCGCACGAATGGTCGCTTGAGGGCAACGAAAAAGGCGAGGGCGGAGCGAGTGAAGGGCCACCACCACCGATCACCTGTGAGGGCTGTTTCAGGCAGATACGCCGACCAGCGCCACCGCAGTGTCCGTATTGCAAGCGCGAGTTTCATAAGCCCACGAAGCCTATCGAAGAGGGCGAAGGCGAACTGATCCTGCAGACCGCCGACATTAAGGCGGCTCTGCGCGCAAAACGAATAGCGGAAGACCGCGAGGCGAAGACGCTGCACGAGCTTGTAGCGCTGGGCGCGGCGCGGGGTTACGCCAGTCCACAAGGCTGGGCTTTCAAGAAATGGTCAAACAGTAAGCATCGAAGTAGGTGAAACCCTACGTCGTTCTATCGTAATTCCTTACGTCGAATAATGGCTATTTGTGACTGGCAGTGACAGATAGTGACGAATAGACATTTATTGAGCACAAAATTCGACAAATATCCATGAATGATATTGATAGATGGTTCATGTTCATGCACTATCGCCAGACGCGGTGCGCAGGCGCCATTTACCAGGAGTGGGACGTATGAAAGGCAACGCACGGTCGGCGATTCGCTGATGCAGCACGTCAATTTCAATGAGCTACGACGCCAGCTGGAAGACACACCAGTCAGCCAAATCGAAAAGCTACGCGACTACAGCGAAGAGCAAGCGAAATGGCATCAGGGATACAAGGATTTGTTGGGCCGCGTCATCAAGCACCGAAAGGGGGAAACAGCTGCGGCGACCGTTCTATGAGAAGACCGTCGATTAAAGGAAAGCAGATGGGCATTCGTGCATGAAAGAGCACGGCATACAAAACGCCATCCGCAACGAACTCGCGGCGGAATGCTTTTGCTTCCGCGCGAACGTCGGAACCGGGTGGCAGGGAACGGGCAAGCCGTACCGCGTGCCGTCAAAAATGGTGGTTGCCGTCAATGCGGGTGACGTCGTGTTGCGCCAGGCGCGGACCTTTGATACAGGGTTACCTGCGGGTTTCCACGATCTGTTCGGCTGGGTTGAAGTGACGATCACGCCCGACATGGTCGGTCAGACGTTCGCACGGTTCTTTAGCCTTGAGGTCAAAACGGATGACGGCCGCGAAAGCAAGGGCCAGACGGCCTTTCGCAACGCCGTGAATAGTTCCGGCGGCGCTTCAGCAATCGTGCGTAGCTCGGCTGACGCGCAAGCACATATCCAATCAGTAAGGGCCGGGAAGACGTGCCATTAAACCAAGCGTCGCCTATCGCGCGTGTCACACAAAGCGGGTTTGGTTCCAAGAAAGCAGGGCGGGAAATTTTCGACAGGGGAGGCGGCGCCGTTTGGCTTAGCGACAACGGCGACGTCTACTTAGCGAAGGATTTCCCAACGCCAACACCTTCGCGAATTGTTGGCTGGTATTACCGAACAGACAACGCCAAAAAAATAATCGTCGACTTGCGCAAGCGGGCCGAAGACCTTAAAAAAACAAACAGGGCAGTGAGTTATGAAAGAGAACTTGAACACCAGGGAAAACAGCGCAGCCGAATTGCTGGCCGCACTTTTGAGTCATGGTCCCCATATCTTCGACCGCGACGTGACGCCGCTAAAGTTCAAGCGAACACACGTTGATGCGTTCATTCCGCGCTATGCAACGGACGGCTCCGCCTGCTTTGACTTGATGGCAGTCCATGGGGGCACCATCGCCGCCTGCGACGCTGTGACGTTCGGGCTCGGCGTGGCCTTCGAAATACCGGCAACACACGTCATGCTGCTGTTTTCGCGCAGCGGCCACGGCTTCAAAAACGACGTGCGCTTTTCGAATTGCGTCGGCGTGATCGATTCCGATTACCGAGGCGAAGTGTGCGTGAAGCTGACAAACGATGGCGAGGAGGTTTTCGTTGTCAGCCCTGGCGATCGCATCGCGCAGGCCATGCTTGTTCCGCTCCCGTTCGTTCACTTGGTGGAGGTCGACGAAATCTCAAAGACCGCGCGAGGCGCTCGCGGTTTCGGCTCAACGGGCGCGCACTGATGCACGCGGCGCCAGTACGTGTCGAACAATGTGCTGGCGCCGAGTATTTCTATCTGATCGGTTCCAAGCGTCCCGCCTGGGCTAACGACATGGTCGAACTCTGCAGGATCGGACACCACGTTTTTCTAAGGGAGAAAACAGGCCATGAATCGACATACCTTCGAACGGCAGATGGGGCGCATCGAGCAGCGCCACGGACACTTCACTAAGGCGACCGGCGACATCATGGCGAAGATCGTCCGCAAGGCTCGCGCGCGCTACGTGGTGGCGAACGGAAAGGTCACTGGCTACCGATTACCAGATGGAACGATGGTGTGCCGTAAGCGGCGCTATCGCGACAGTATGGCGGCAGAGGTTCACCTAGCGCAGATCACCCACGTATCGAGCCGCGCTCATATCCCGGTGCGCGCATACCAGTGCACGAATTGTTGCGGATGGCACCTGACCTCTAGCGCATGAATTATATGATGTATTAAATGTGCAAAATGATTCACATCAGTGAACGTCAGGTGTAGTATTGCTGGACGTTTTTCATTTTGATACAGGCATTCATCTTGTGATCGACCGTACCGCGCGCCTGCTGCACCTGATGAAAGAGCACCAATTGAGTTCAGAAGACGTCGGCGGCATGCTCACGCGATCCGCGCACACCGTTCGCTGCTGGCGCTGCCAGTGGGAAGCGCGAACGATTCCAGAGCACACGTTAGCTGTGCTGGAAATGAAAATCGTCGAGCGCGGGGCTGTCGCGTGACTATCGACTTCGCCGTGATTTCGGCGAGCCTTGATGCTGCAACGCTGGTGCCGCAGTGGTTGCCGGGCGGCAAGAAACAGGGGCGCGAATGGGTAGCTGTCAACCCGAAACGCAGTGATCGCAACGCCGGTTCGTTTAGCGTCAATCTTGTCACGGGTAAATGGGCAGACTTTGCAGCTGGCGAGACTGGCGGCGATCTTGTGTCGCTATATGCGTATCTGTTCCACCATAACGACCAGGGCGCTGCGGCTCGCGAACTCAGCAGCGAGCACTCGATTCGCGTCGACGCGGCATCGCGGCAGAAAGTCAACGATGACGTTGCCGTGCGCAAGATCGACGACGCGAAGCCTGTCCCGATTTTTCCGATTCCTGTCGGCGCACCCGCGCCTGATTTCAAGCACTTTCGTTTCGGCGAGCCGACGGCGGTTTATACCTACCGCAACGCGGAAGGCCGCGAGCTTATGCACGTCGTGCGCTTCGATCCGGCTCACTTACCGCGTAAGCAAGTCGTGCCGTTGTCGTGGTGCAAGGATGCGAAAGGCGTCGAGCGCTGGGCATGGGCTGGCGTGCGTACAGGTAAGCGCCCGCTATACGGCCTGGAAAGGCTCGCACGCAACCCGACCGGCGGCGTTATCGTGGTGGAGGGCGAGAAAGCCGCTGACGCAGCGCAGGCGCTTCTACCCGAATATGTCGTGGTGGCTTGGCTGGGTGGTACGGCGTGCGCCGATAAAATCCACTTGAAGCCGCTGCAAGGTCGTGACGTCACGCTCTGGCCCGACTTCGATGCGCAGCATGAAAAGCTGACTGATGAACAGAAAGAAGCCGGCATGCTTCCCGAGCACATGCCGCTTTTGAAATTGCATGAGCAGCCAGGCATGGCGGCCATGATGGCAATTGCGCAACAGCTGAAGGGCAAAGCCTCGCATCTCTCGCTTGTTGGCTATACGGTCGGAGCATTCGAAAGCGGTTTTGATCTGGCGGACGGATGGAACGGAACCGATGCACGCGCTTATCTGGTCGAACATGCAGGCGATCCCTGGGACATCATCACCGGCCGAAAATCTAAACCCGCACCAGGTGAAGAAGCAACGCTGCAATTTCCATCGCTGACGGTCGGCGTCAATGTGCATGGATGGCCCGATAAAGGGCCGAAATATAACGCGCTTGGCACGCTGGAAAACACGCAGTTTCTGATGGATTACTACGGCATCGTTTCGCGTTACAACGATGTCAAAAAGAGCGTTGAACTCCACTTTCCACAGCGCAACTATTTCGGCGACAACGCGCAAGATTGCGCCTTCACCGAACTGTGTAGCTTGTGCGCGGAAAACATGCTGCCGCAGAGCATGCTGCAGGCGTACGTCAAGAACATCGCGAATGACAACTCATATTCGCCTGTACGTGATTGGATCGAATCATCGCCATGGGATCGGCGCACGCGTTTGCCTGACCTGCTGGGTACGCTCACGACCACACCGGGGAACGAGGCGCTGAAAGATGCGCTTGTCACACGCTGGCTTATATCGGCCGTCGCTGCGGCGTGGCGCCCTGATAATTTTGAAGCGCATGGCGCGCTTGTTTTCACCGGCCCACAAGGCGAAGGAAAAACGACATGGTTCCGCCGGCTCGCACCTTCGGCAATGGGTGTGATTATGGTCGGCGCGTCCGTTGACCCTGCGGACAAAGACAGCGTTATCAAGGTCGTTTCACACTGGATTGTCGAACTCGGCGAACTCGATGCAACGTTTCGTAAGGCGGACATTGCGCGACTGAAAGCGTTCATCACGTCGCCAGTCGACAAGATGCGCCGGCCGTATGACCGAATAGAGTCGAGCTATCAGCGGTCGACGGTCTTCGGTGGTTCCGTCAATGAAGAACGTTATCTAGTCGACGACACCGGGAACCGCCGATGGTGGACCGTGCCGGTTCAAAAGGTCGATTACCTGCACACGATAGACATGCAACAGCTATGGGCAGAAGTGCTGACGATCTACAAGGGCGGCGCGCAGTGGTGGCTGACCAAGGATGAGACCGAGCAGCTAAATGCGCTGAACGAAGCGCATGAAATGATCGACCCGGTTCGGGAAATGATCCTGGGCAAATTCGATTTCGAAAAAAATCCCGTGTTGCGTCGTGAGCAGCTCAGCGCGTCCGATGTGCTCCGCATGATCGGCTTTGACAAGCCCAACAAGGCGCAGGCGACGCATGCAAGCAAGGTACTCAAGGGGTTGACAGGCGCAGAGCCCACGCGCACCGCGCGAGGCCGCCTGTTCAACATGCCGCCGTTTATAGGGAGGTCGCGCGATGACGGCTCACCCTTCTAACGTGTGCACGTTCGCTGTCGGCAGCGTAACGCTGATCGATGGCCGCGCTGTTCCGTTAGATAGCGAGGAATGGCGCGCTGAATGCGAAGCGCGCGGCGTGCTGAAGCTGTACAGCAAGCAAGCCCGCCTTGCGTATTTGCAGGGCGTGGCTACGAAGAGGGGCGAGGCGAGCAAGACGCAGCTTTACCGCGACGTGATGCGGGTCTATGAGCACGAACGATCAACAAGGGGAATCCAATAGATGCGGGTTTACTCGTTATTTCTTGCTTTGATCATCATTATTTATTAGGCGGACGTCGCTTGATGGGGTAAGGGATTGCCTACAGCGTCATGTGAAAAACATGAATTGGGCTTATAGAGCCTTGAGACTGCTGCCTCGTACCTTTTTGCAAAAAAATATCGTAATAAAATACGTCTTGACATGTGAAAGCCTGCGCTCAATATTTTGAGAACGCCTTAAAGAAGTCTGACTAGATTCTTTGCATTCATGGGGAATCCAATGCTTGACACAGGGATTGTTTCGACAGGAAGTCATGGATGCGCGCCGTGGTGACTGGCTGGGCGGCGTCATCTTGCCGCGCCGCTGTCGCGCTGGCCAGCCGACGCGGCGCGGTGTTCTTCGCCGAGATGACAGGGTGGTAGCATGAAGCGCACTGTGTGCGGTGGTTGAACCGTTCTACCTCAAGGCGCCCGCCTGGGTGCGAGTCTTCGGGTAGAACGACTCGATCACTTCGGCCGCGGATCAAGTCTTCCGTGCCAGCCGCAACGCGGATTTCAAGCCATTCGTGGCAAAGCTTCGACACGTAATTATTGGGCAGGAGTGAAGAGTTTGAAGAAACAGGAGTGAAGAGTTTTAAGAAATATAATGTGGAAATTCAACTCAACAACACAACATGGAAACGTGAACTATGAAAGGATATGTCAGTCTAATTTTGAGTTCGATGCTTGGCTTTATGAGTTTTCAAAGTCACGCTGCTGCCGGCGATTACTTTGTATTTGATATGGTCAACCAACGGTTGACCCATTGGAGCATTGTAGGTACGCCGGATAGTCAGCACATGACTTTAGTGGCAAATTCGTCGCAAGTGACGACTCAATTCAATCAAGTTCAGCAACTATACAACGCCACAAAGACGCTGAATTTCAGCGCAGTGTATAATGTTTCAAACGCTGTAACGGCTACAGTAGCCAATCCGCTTCATACAGCAGCTGTTTATTCAACTCCGAAACAAATTATGGCGGCGACAGGCCCGGGTATGCCTGAATCAGCTTTCGATTTAGTCAATACACCTGCAAATCAAAGCGCAGCACTTACAGCATATGGCACCGAAACGTTTAAGGCCTTTGGTAGTTATACTGAAGGATGGTTAGCCACATTCACAACCTATTTTACGGGTGTTCAAGCTCTGTTTCCGTTGCCTGTGATCATTGATTTAACGCTGCAATTTTCGGATGGATCAACTGCAACTTGGACTTGGGATCCGGCGAATGAAAGATATGTCTACGTACCGGGTTCTGGCAAAGATGCAATAGGAAATCCGATTCCAGAAAGTCCTGCGCAGGTAGTAGGTTCAACTGATCGGTTGAATTATATCTTCCCCAACACTGCTGCCGGCACAGATGCCCTCGTTCGACAGTTGCAGAACTTTAATAATATTGGGGTGCCCGCGGGTGCCCCGGTGACCACGAGCACTACGGGGTGGGGTGAGGCTTGTGTGAGGGTTGGTGGTCCGAGTGGTACTGTTTCCTGCACTCCTTATCCACTTTGATTCTTGAATGAGTTTCTAAGTCCGATCATTTCGAAGGTCATGATCGGACTTTACCTTCATTAAATAGGATTTAGTATGAACACTGAAACAATTCACCCGATACGAAATTTTTTTAATATTCTCGGATCTGGGATATATCTCTTAGTTTCAATTATGTGTGTTATCGGTGTTTTACAAATGAACTTCACTGCCAAATCAACTTCTGGTGAAGGAGTTTTTATGCTGGTAATGGCTGTGATGAGTTCCTTGAGTGGGTATATCGCTTATTCCTTCTGGTCAAGGAGGTTTATTGCAAGCTCTGCAGCAACTTCAGCGTTGTTGAATGCAATTTCATCGGCGGGGTTTTTATTTTGCATAGCATATGTGTTGATTAATTGTAATTTTTGATCCTGATTAGCCCCGAAGCCATCATGACCTTGAGCGAAAAACCACGTGTTTGGATTGCTTTATTTTTAGTCGGTTGTGCGGCGCTGATTGTTATCGTCTTTAATTTCCCACTTCTTTCCGGGAGCAAGAGTGTGGCATTTAATGTTGCTATGCTCGTTTCGCTCGTGGGCATTATTCTAGCGTTGCCCGCATTCCGCCCGAATCAGAAATTGGGCCAAGTTTACAATGGTGTTCTGACTACTCAGCGCCGTCTCACGACTCCTCTTCAAAAGCTGTGCTTAGCGTTCGGTATCGTTCTTCAAGTTATTTTGATGTATCAGAACTCCAAATAGCTGCCTGCCGTGAGCTGATGTGGCCGCGCCCGTTCATCAACACGCGCGCACCACGTCCATCCGCATGGACAAGCGCAAAAATCGAACCAGCTGGAACCCAGTCGTTAACTGGTGACGCCTGTCGCAGTAGCAGAAGCCCAGCTTGTTCGACTGGCGTAGCCGGACTAAAGTCATCACGCCACCGTTGGCTTGACTCTAGGGAAAGGAGGATAGGATGTCGCGCGTTCGATCAAGGTTTATCGCTCTATCGGTAATTGGTGTACTCATGCTGGCGGGGATGGCTGCGCCGGTATGGGCGCAGAACCCGACTACGAGCGAGTCTGCTCAAGCCGCCGAGGATCAGAGGATACATATTCGAGCATCACTGCAACCCTGCATAGACAGCGCCGATGCTAATACTTGGAACGTGCGCGATTGTTATGTCGCCGAAACCAAGTACCACGATAGCCGTCTCAATAGGGCGTACAAGCTGCTTATGGCCAAATTGGACGCAGATAGTAGGATTACGCTACGCGACGATGAGCGCAAATGGATCAAGTATCGTGATGCGCAATGTGCAACAGGCGCCGATGCAGGCCAGCAAGAGATACTTGAAGGGTATGAATGCTCTATGACGGAAACCGCTAAGCGCGCGACCGAACTTGAATTGCGCTTGAGCAATGCAAAGTGAGTTGAGTATCTAAAACACGCCAAAACCAAGGAGAAAGGCATGGCTGATCCACATATTCCGGAGGGATGGCATCTTGGCATGACGTCTGCCAGCAGGGAGAGTCGTGGAGACCCTGGGACGATATCCGCAGGCAAGGACGATCACGGGGGTGTCTCTTATGGCACTTATCAGTTCTCCAGCAAGCAGGGAACGCTCAACGAATACCTCCAACAATCGGCATACAAGAAGGACTTCGACGGCTTGCAGCCCACGACACCGGCTTTCGATGCCAAATGGAAAGAGCTGGCGAGCAAAGAACCGGGATTTGGCCAGGATCAGTTTGACTACATCAAGCGAACCCACTACGACACCCAAGTGGAGGCTCTGAAGAAGGACGGCATCGATCTCAGTTCGCGCGGGCCGGCGGTACAAGATGCGCTGTGGAGCACCGGAGTGCAGTTTGGCGGAAACACGAAAGTTTTCGAGAATGGCCTGCACGAAAAATTCGGTAAGGATCTCAAGCTAGACGCGCTGTCCGACAAGGATATAGTCACAGCCGTGCAGGACTATAAAATTGCGCACAACGACACGCTTTTCAAAAGCTCCCCTAGAGAGCTATCTGGACTAAAGCATCGCGCCGAAGAAGAAAAAGCCGATCTGCTGAACCTCGCCGACGGCAAACTCCCCGATCATGCACACAAGCAAGCCGCACCCAGCCATGCCGCCGCTCTGAAGGAGCACAGCAAGGGAGCGGATGTCAGCGCGTTGCAATCTGACCTTGGCGCACTTGGCTACACGGACAGTCATGGTCAACCCTTGCATGCAGACGGTCGGTTCGGTCCCGATACCACCAGGGCAGTGGAGAGCTTTCAAAAGAATAATGACCTGAAGGTTGACGGCGTTGCTGGCCCCAACACCTTGAAGGCGATCAGGGGAGAGGAACAAGCACTATCAAACAATCCAGGGCCGTATGCCGATCCTGCCAAGGCTCCCCATTTAAACGACCCCGCGCATCCTGATCACAAACTATTTCAGCAGGCGTACGACGGCGTAAAGAAGGTGGATGCCCAGCATGGCCGCGCATCGGATCAGCATAGCGAGAACTTAGCCGGCGCCTTGACGGTCGAGGCTAAGGCGCAGGGGTTGAAGCGGATCGATACGGTTGCGCTGAGCGATGATGGCTCAAAGGCGTTCGCGGCTCAAAACGTCATCCCTGGCGCGTTCAAGAACGTTGCCGGTGTCGAGACAGCCCAGGCGGTCCATATACCCATAGAGCAAAGCACGCAGCAGATGACGCAGGTCAATCAGAATTTGCAGCAGCAGGCACAGGCGCAACAGCAGGTACAGCAGCAAGCCCCTCAAGCGCCCCAAGGGCCGCAGATGGGTGGTCGTTGATATCGAAGCAGTCTCCCCGCACGAAGCGGGGAGGTTTTGGTTTACCTAATCGCCACTTGATTAATTGTTATTGCCCAATGGGATTTGTGCATGGGGGACAAATAAATTCAACGTTTGTCGTATTGGGTGTTGCCGATGGAGTTGCCAACGCTGTTGGCGCTTTCTTGGCGATGGCCGTCCATACGGTATTGCCATCGCTTTGATAGCGAGCCGTCAGCTGCACCGCACTGTCCTGATAGACCACAATGGCCGGCGCCGTGCTGTTGACGACCGCCGCCAGCGTCCGCCCCGGCGTGGACACGCGTTGCCCGTCGGCACCTAGCGGCAGTACGATGAAATAGCCATTCTGCGTCGCCACTGTCACGCGTACCGTGCCAACAAGGTCGTTGACTTGGATGTACTTGACCCCGTCCTGCACGAAGACGTAGACACGCCAGCCGGGTGCCGCACTGACATTTTTCGCCTGCGGCCATGACTGTCCGAACCCCGACTGCTGCTGGCTTACCCCAGTCTGCTGCTGGGCCATGGCGGGCAGCGCCACGGTGCCGGCGATCAACCCCGCCAGCAAGGGTATACGCAATACCTTGTGTCGAATCATGATGTCACCTCTGTTTATTTATCCGTTGAAGTACCTACCAAACGCCCGTGGCTGATGCATGCAGTCACATCGCCAGTGTTATGCGGCGTAAACCGCGCGTCGAGCTTTGTTTGCGGGGTATCCAACGTCGAGGTTGCCGTCCGGCGCATCCAACAACGACACACTGATGCGTTGCTCACGCTGGTTGGAACGGAGCCTGCCTTGATAGAGGCTGGCTCGATCCCGCATGCCGGCAAGGTCCAAACCCATGGCGCCGAGTCGGGACAGCAGCAAATGGCTACTCTTGGGCAGCGCGATCAACAGGGGTGGCGCTGTGGGTGGTTCGGGTTCGCCGGTCACGACTAGCATCGTCCAAGGAATGCGCGTCGGTCCCACCATCACTACCCGTACGTAAAGGCGGATAGATGGCGTGGCTGGCGCTTGCATTAGCGTATAGGCCACTGCTTCGCAGGCCAGCCGGTAGAGGGTCCATTGCACGCCCGGCGTCAGCAGGTTGACCCGTTCCGATATGTGGCCATCGAAAGCGATACCGCATTCTTCCAAGGTCTCCGCGATCGCGCCGCTCTTGAGTGCTATAGGCAAGCCCAGGCGTTGCCACTGCCACGGTGACGGAAGAAAACTCTCTTGCACCGAGGACGTAAAACGTTCGACCAGTAGCTGCAAGGTACGGAAGTAATGCTGCTCATTTTCGGGAATGACGTCGCGGACGCGTGTGAGCAGACGGCCGTAACCTTCCTTGATGTATTCATGGGCTTGTCCCTGCATCTCCATGCCACGGCGCAGACGCAGCTCGCCCTGATAGATTTCGTGGCGCGCAGCTTGCTGGATCTGTACATGATCGCTCGCCAGCTGCCGCTCTTGTTCATTGAGCGCGTTGATCTTGGCGCCTAGCGGTAATAGGAGAGTCAGGCAAAAAGCCATTAAAGTTTGAGCGCCGATGGTCGCTGGATCATACTGCGCAGGCATGGCTAGCATTATGCCGATGCTGGCAGCGGTGCCCCCTACAGCAGCGCCCTGCCAACCATAGCGCACAGCCATCCATGCCACCGGCAAAAACAGGGCCATACGCGCAACCTGACGCCACATATCGCCCGCCAAGCCCGCGCCCATCGCCGTCAACAGGCCGACGCAGGCCAGTCCGAGCACCAGGCCCTCAAGCAACAGACGGCTGCGCCCCATCCGCTGAACTAGGCCACGCCATGAATCCGCTTGACGAAGGGCCTCATGGATGGCTAGCGCCAACGGCACCAGTATCAGGCAGCCGAGATAAGACCCTAAGAAAAAACGCGCGGACCAAACGCCGACCAGCCTAGGGTCGTCTTGTGGCGTCAGTGTCAAGATAAGCTGAGCCGTGCTGTCGACTGACGAGAGCAGGGTGAATGTGAAAAAACAGCCGAGCAGGACGACGATTTGTCGGGCGGTAACCAATTCCAGTATTGATTTCCCCGACACTGTGCCTGGTAACCGCGCGCGCAGCGGCCACATCGCCATCATGGCGAAGGCCGTTATGGGGATCAGGTGTAATAGTGACCCGATCCAACCGTACTGGTCAAAACACGCATATGCGACGGGGGCGATTGCGGCGATATTGGAAACAAGCAGCGCAGGCCAGAAGCGGCGCGGCAATAGCAGTACGCCGCCGAACCACAATCCGTAATGTGGCATCCAGTAGTGGAGTGAAACGCTACGCAAGAGCAGATGCGCCGCGCAGAATGCGATGGCGATGAGCAACTGCTGTAGTCCTAACGTAAGCCGTCTATCCGTGAGCATGACTGTTTCTCTCCCTGAAGAGATCGGGCGGTCCGTTATGCGGTGCAGCGGCTTCCTCAGCTTCTGGCAAATGCTAATAACGTCGCCATCCCCTTAA
>Ga0302302_1000890_pt1 | contig 18203 bp, 20 predicted proteins | sample III_Palsa_E1_3_FD_198766 | JGI IMG/M metagenome (GOLD analysis project Ga0302302, IMG submission 198766) | Peat permafrost microbial communities from Stordalen Mire near Abisko, Sweden - III_Palsa_E1_3 | ecosystem: Environmental > Terrestrial > Soil > Palsa > Peat permafrost | place: Sweden...
TTTGAGTGGTGATGATTATATGTACTATACACAAACCCCCCAACGAAAAACGTCCAGTCGTAGGTCTTAGACCATGACTGGACGCGTGTCAATAGGGATTTAATAACAGATGGGTAACAATGTACGATTTGGGAAAGCGCTTTCCGACCATGAGCTTGGTCGTATTTTGGCTCGTCGCACAGCGAGCATCTGCCCGTGAGCACTGAATGCTCGTAGGTGTGGTAGGCGATCAGGTTTGGACTCATGTGAGGGCTTTCGCCACGTTCAGGGCTGTGTGGTCGTGGAAGGGGTCGTTGGGCCGCCCAGAGTCGGGGCGAGCGTTGGGGTTCACGTCGGCGCTCCTAGCACCGCATCGGCATCGGCAGAGCTGTGCGTGACCTGGGCCGAGCCCGCAGGTGTGGTGTGTGTGCCGCCCGTCGTTGGGTTGGGTGATCTGGTCGAATGTGCGGCCGCAGTCAAGCATTAGAACGCCTCCTGCCAGATGAGTGCGCCGACAATGATGAGCGCGCCTACCATTGCCCACGCTAGGGTGATCAGCGTTCCTAGCATGAGAGTCTTCTGGCGCGGGCTAGCGTGGGTTGCTGTACTCATTCGGTGGGGAGTCCTGCCTCTTTGAGTTGCTTGTCGCTTACGCCGACTTTGGTGGCGGTGAGGAGTTGGCGATCTTTGAGTACTGCGATATCGACGGTCTGTTGGGCTTGGACTTCACCGAAGGTGTCGATGCGCGAAATGATGCGGCGAAATGAGTACCATGTAACAACCCCGACTGCGCCGAGCGCGAGGAGGATATACGGCCCCCAACTGATCGTCGAATTGGCCGCTATGGTGCTCACAAGATCCATCGTAGCGCTACTTCGTGTTGCTAGCGGCCACGAAGCCGAAGGCCGCGCCGATCTTTAGCAGAATCGATGTGGTGAGCCCTACGGCCTTGATTAGCGCATCGGTGGCATTTGTCGGCACCACGCCGTAGGTTACAACGTCGGAGCCGCAACTTATTACCAGGGCCGCTCCTGCGTACACGTAATAGATTCGCTTGCGGGTTGTGGGCTTGCCCGCGAGGAGCCCGGCGAGGGGCGCTCCCGAGCTGCCTACGGTTGCGAGATGTGAGGCGTCGGCGTCGAGCTTGGCGGCGTCGGCCTGTAGCTGGGCCTGGGTGAGGGGCTCGGGGGCCGTAGGGGTCATTTTGGGGGCCTTCTGTGATAGCACTGGAGTGGGCGTGGCCGGCGGCGTTGCGGGGGTAGATGATCCTGCGGTAGTCGAGCTTGTAGGCGCGATAGCGACAGGGGTGGGAGCTGGAGTCGGGGTGGCGACCACAGGAGCTGCAACGGGAGCAGGAGCAGGCTCAGGAGCAGGAGCCGGGGTAGCAGCTGGCGCTGTGAGGTCACGGTAGTGAAGCTCTGCTGCGTAGGTCGCAGGTCCTGGGATGCCATTGAGGAGGTCGTTTTGCGGGTAGACACCATCGAGTTTGCCAGCACGCTGGACCTCCCAGTAATAGTGTGAGCTATCTTCGCCCGGTAGCACGTTGATGCCGGTCTGCGCGGCTGTCGTGGTTTGGCCTAGGCCGCGACCGTTCAGGTAGGTTGCTACCCGCTTGACCTCATCGGTGGTCAGGTTGTGCTCGATCGTGGGTTCATTCCACGAGAGCACGCCCGTGTAGGTGAACGTGTAGGGGTTGAATTCGGCGAAACCGAACTGGGCGGCAACGGCTGGGGTCACGTTCTCAATGTTGAGCCGGATGCCAAGGCCGTGGGGGCTCGCGCCGACGGGGGACAGGTTCTTGTCAGTTACGCCGTATTTTGCCGGGTTGGCGTGGATATCATCATCGAGTTGACGGGACCAGTACGCGCCTGCCGGGGGGTTGCAGTATACGCCCGGGTGCGCGGCTTTCAGTCGGCCGTAGGCGGCGGCTGTGTTGCGCTCTGCGACGGCGGTTGAGCCTGCGAGGGTGGCGAGGAATTGGGGGGGCACGTAGCCGTTGACGGGTTCGGTCATTAGATGGCCTTCACTGTGATTGTGGTGGCGTCGATGACGTGGGCGCTGGAGAGCATGAACCCGTCTTTAGCGGGGGCGGTGCCGTAGTAGTATCCGGTGGTGGTGTTTTTGAACATCACTGTCATGCCGTCGCCGCCGTTTGGGTTGTTGTAGTAGACAGCTTCGTAGTAGACGATCGTCGGGCTGCTGGTGTGGGCGACGTGGTAGACGCGCATCACCACGTCGAAGAATGTCGGTGCTCCAGTTGTATCGGACACGAGGTCGAATCGCGCGATCCCGCCTAGCGGGTTCACCCCGTCGGGGTCGTGTGTGAGCGTGCCATCGTTGAGTTGGATGGTTTCGCCGAATGAGGCGTAGAGGTTAGCGCCAGTGTCGGGGCCGCTTTCGGTATTGGAGAAATTGAATTGCAGCACGCTATTGAAGGGGAGCTGCCCCCAGGTGTGCATTTCATACCCGCTCGACAAGTCGTTGGGTAGACCGGTGTCCGGGTTGGTGTCGGGGGCCACGCCCAGGACCTCGATAGCGGTCATGTTATTTGCGCTGATCGAGTTGTCGGGGTTGACGAAAGCGGACCCCGACCCGGCGCTGTGTGATCCTATGGTGGGGAAACGGTTGTAACCGTGGTCCTGGGTGAATGCTTGGTTGTGGACTGACCATACGGGGTGGGTTCCGTTCACGTCTTCGCTGGCGAATGCACCTTGCAAACTCATGTTGGCGAGCGATCCGGTGACGAAAGGCACCGCGAAGGCGGTCCAGTCGGCGGGTACGTTGGTGGGGAAGCTGATTACGGGGGACTGCCACACGCTGTCGCGGATGGTCCAGAGCGAGACGATACCATCGGTGACAAGTGCGCCGAGCTGGCCGTCTGGGAGGGTGTCGCCGGACGCGGCGGTGTTCATGACTACGGGGTCTGTGTAGACAGGGACGCCGGGCTGGCCCGTGACGATGGGGTGAGCCGGGTTGGTGGAGTCGACGTTGATGTTTGCCCCAGCGACGACTGAGGTTACGAGCCCGTCTGAGCCGTTGGTGCCGGGCTCCCCAGGGACGCCTTGGATTCCCTGGGCACCTTTCAGGGTTCCTTGGAAGTTGACGGTGACGTGGGTGGTATCGATGATGGCTGTGATCTGCCCAAAGTTGCTGTCTGAAGTCGTGTCGAGCACAATGTCGCCAACCTGGAAGGGGTTGGTGTCGTCGGCTGCGAGGGCCACGTTGGTGGTGCCCTCATCTGCGATCGGCGTGTTGGTGAGCCGGACGCTGTACCCGGTCGGCCCGCGCAGTGATCCGAGGTAGGTCACGGTGGCGTGTGTGGCGTCGATCACGACGGTGATCTGGCCGTAGTTGCCGTCGGAGCTTTCATCCAGCACGAGGTCGCCTACGACGAGTGGGCGAACGTCGGTTGAGGTCAGCACCACGTTCGTTGTGCCCTCGGGCGCGATCGGAGTGACTGTGGTGCGGAACGAGTACCCCGCGACGGCGTACTCGGTGATGTATTCCTCGGCTTCGGTCATCCATGCGTCGAGCTGGGTGGCTACGTCGCCCTCCCATTCGGTGAGCTGCGACTGCCAGCTTGTCGTCCACGGCAGGAGGGACACGCGCACCCATGTGCGGATGGCTTCGAGGATCAGGTCCCGGTTTTGGCCGTCGACGTGGATGAAGGGTGACGCCGTCCCGACCATGGGAGGGTTCAGGGGAATGTTGGGAGACAGAACGTCGGGGACTGCCGGGAGGTCGAGCGGCGGCGGGTCGGGGGTGAATTCAGCCATGACCGGATTCTAGCAGTATCCGGGTGCGATACCGAGAGCGCCATACCCGTAGCCGTATCCGGGCCAGGAGAGCCCTTCCGAGTATTCGGCTTCATCCTGGTCGAATACCCCCAGGAATAGGCTTTCAAACTCATCCAGCACCTGCGCATCGACGTTCAGGTAGGAAGCTCTCTGCTCGGCCAGTAGAGCCATCACCGACACCCCCATGCGACCCTCATACGTCGTGTTATCGGTTCCAGCACTCACCTGGTCGGTGGCGTCACTCGCATAGTCCTGGTTGCCGGAGAGCACCCCTTGTGGAAAGTCGCTGTGAGCGTCCCGAGACTTCTCGCCCGTGGTGCGGTCGGTTGTGGCGTCCTGCGTGGTCATGGGCAGCTCAATAGCGGTGGAGGCGTAGGCGCGGTTGATGGTCGACATGGGGCCAAGGTTCAGGTTGAGCCAACGGCGGACTGCGCGCCCGAAGTCGTCGGGCGTGTCGTAGGACAGCCGACGGTTGGCGAATCGGTCGAGGATGTTTGACAGGAGGATCGGCTGGTAGGCCGCGTTGAACAGCGGGAGCGCGGCGAGGTAGAATGAATCGGAGGGCACCGGTTCGCCGGGGCGCTGCCAGGTAAGTACCGAGAGGCGCAAGGGGGGCACGACGATGCTGCCGGTGATCCCGTAGCTGTCCACAGCGATTGCGGTTCCCTCGAAGTCGGCTTGGTCGATGGTGTAGCCGGCGAATCGTAGGGCATCTTCAAGTTTGAGGGGGGTGGCACTCATGGGGGCGATCTTACAGCCTATCGGCCAACGGCAGCGATAGCGCCACAGTCTTCACACTCTAATTCGCCGGAGGGCTCGATATCCCCGCACTCCTGCGGCGTTCCGCATTCAGGGCAATCCCAGAAGTAAAGTTCGTAAGTTGTCGCGGTTTCCATTGCCGATTTCCTAGGGAGGCGAGCCCGGCGCTATCACAGCTTCGTATCGGCTAAGCGCCGGACTCTCGCAAGTTTGTCAGCCACCCGTGCTCTCGGCGAATCACCGCCCCTTGCGTGTGGGAAGCTCGCCTATAACTCAGATCGACTAACAGGGTGATAATATAGCACCAACCTGAGAATAACCTGTCAATAGGTGAAACCGGTAACGGGTGCGTTATCGGCGGTAACGTCGGTGCCGATATCGGCAAGGTCGTTCCAGAGGGTCACCCCTCGGTTGAATGCCTCGGCTATCGTCTGGCGTTTCTCCTGTGGGGTTGAGCCAGTAATGAGGGCACCCTCAGTCTGCCAGTAAGTGAACTTGGTCATGGCGTCGAGACGCGAGGGGGTGAACGCTTGGCCGATCATGTAGCCGTAGCGCTCCCATTCGCTGATCAGTTTCTTGACCCGCTCGGCAGATGGCATGGCGATGATGGCGGTGAATGCTTGGCCGATGATGGCGCGCCAGGCTGACGCCAACTGGTCGGGGCTGCCGCCGCCCGGTACCGAGTCGAAGGCTTGGACGGCGGCCTGGTAGGCGTAGTAGGCCGAGAGCCCGGCGATACCGAGCTGGTAGGCCCCAATGTCGAAGGATCCATCCGTTTCGATGGCGAGCAACTGGATTGTGTTGTCGGCGGTGACGCCAGCATTGATCTGGCTCACGGCTGCGCCTGCAATGGCGGTGCCAGCACCGACGGCGGCCCCGCCGGGGCCTGCCAGTGCTGCGCCCTCGAACGCACTTTTGACAGCCCCGGTTACCCCGGCGAGCTGGCTACTGATCTGCGCTGCGCCGAGGCTCAACTGCACGTTCTCCAGCCCCAGGTTCTGGGCCAGTTCGCGCTGCCTGAACTGGACATTCCAGCTCGAATTCGCTCCGTAGGCGGCCATAAACTGGGTCATGTCCGACTGGGCCGTGTTGGAAGCCGCAACGCCGTAACCCTCCCGGGTGAGACCGGCGCTCCCGCCGACAGGGGTTTCCACGCCGAGCTGCGAACCAAGCTCGTTGTAGCCGGTCGGGATGATCCGAATTGACGGGGCGCCGTGGGCGGCCCCGGTGACAGCCACGAAAGCTACGTCGCCGGTCTCCCACTGGTCGGGATGGAATGAGACCAGCTCGCTACCGTTACCCACCATAAGGTCGGTGAATTGGGACGTAAGGAGCTTTCGCCAGATCGAGCTAGCACCGACGGCCGACAGTGCGGCGTCGCGCCAGTCGGCCAGCACGCTCGGTGTGGCTGTGGCGCTCACAACCTGCGCCCGGTAGACGGGGATACCTGCCGCTGTCGCGTACATTTCGTCGGTCGGGTCGAGGGCCGGAATGTTCTCGGCGTAAGCCACTGCGGCGCCCCCCGAGACCGCCCAGGTGGGCACGAGCCGGATAGCCGAGATACCGGCAGTCACCCACGGCACCCCCTGGGCAATGTTCATGTAAGTTGCCCAGCCAGACTGGGTGAACAGATAACACCCGCCACCCGCGGCAACCCCGTCGATGGTAGAGACTGGAGAGGGCGCGACAGCGGGCACATAAACGTCGAGGTCGCCGGGCGTTGGGCCGGACTCATCCCAGACGTAGGGGCCTTGGTAGGTGAACGTGTAGGAGTTGAACGCCGAGAAACCAAACTCGGCCATCTGGGCCTCGGTCACGTCTTCGACGTTGATACGAATACCGAGGCCGTGAGGCGACTCCCCGATAGGCGACAGGTCGGGGTCTGTGATGCCGTAGGCGGCAGGGTCGGCATGGATGGCCACGTCGAGGTCGTGCGACCAGTAGGCGGCGGCGTTGGCCGGCGCGCTACCGATCGGTGGAATGTGCGCAGACGGGTAGCTGGCGATCACGTTATTGAACGCGGCGACAGTCTCCAGTTCGGCGCTGGCCGTGCCGTCGCCAGGTAGTGCAGCCAGGTAGTCGTCCGGCAGAAACCCGTTCGCAGGAGGGCCAGGGGGTGGTCCAGGCGCAGTGCCGTGCGACCATGGCGGGGTGACGAACGGGATACTGGTTTGCACGTCGCCTTGGCTGTTGATTGTGGCGGCCTCGGCCAAGTTCTCGGACTGGTTGATCTGGTCGTCGAGGGCGCTTAGCTCCCAGAACGCGGTCGCCCCTCCGGTGGTGCCGCGCAGGTCGTTAGCCGAGACAACCAGCACCGTCCAGTCTCCGGCTTGGCTGGCGAGAATGTCTGCGTCGAGGACGCCTCGAACGGGTGGAGCGTCGATGGGTTCCGGAGCTGTCAGGAACTCGCTCCCGTAAGTGTCATCCTGGGAGGCTGCGACGGCGGCGTGTCCGCGCTCGATCATTGAATAGCCGAGCCCCCAGGTGAACGACGGGAACTCGTCAATATCGGCGCGGAACAGGGTCACGTTGGGATTCAAGAAAACGGGCGTGTAGAACACATACCAACGTCGGCCGCCCGGGAAGGTGATACGGCCATAGTTGTACAGCCGCACTGCGGTGTCGTAGTCGATGGGGAACTTGGGCGAGTACTCCGGGTCATACATAACCTGGTCGGTGACAGTCCACGCAGGGCCGCCCGGCGTGGTCGGATCCTCGGTGGCAGCAATCTGCGCGTCGATGAACGTGTCATAGGCTGCCTGGTTTAGCCCAGCGTTTTGGTGGTCGGGGTCGGCGGGAATGTTGACCAGATCGATGGTGACGGTCGGAGGCGGGTCGGGGTAGCCGTAGGACTGCCCCGCAGCGGTTACCGCGTCGGGTACGGTGTCGATGGTGGGCAAACTCATTGGGCGATCTTACCAATAGGGGGTGCGCGGCGCGGTTTCGACATTCACAGGTTGTTGTCAGGTTCGGGGTGCTATCTTATCGTTTGTCAGCCGATCGCCGGAGCTATATGTTGCGACATAATAGACCGGTCACTGAAAGGATTGCATTTAGGTTCTGACTGTAAGGATCGGCTGACATTCAAATAGCAAACAATCAAAGGACAAAGCAAAATGGCAGGTTTCAAAGACAAAATCCGAACCCCCTCTGCAAAGTTCCCCACCGTGGGAACAACCGTCGAGGGTGTCGTTCTCGAAATGATCGAGGTTCCGGTTCCGGTCTTCGACAAGAACGGCCGACCGACCGGCGTGCAGGCCACCGACAACGATGGCGAGCCACAGTTCCAGACTGACGTTCTGCTCGAAACCACAACCGGCAAGGTTACCTTGCACACGGCTGGCGGGATTGGCTGGGCTATCGGTCGCGGGCTTGGCGAAATCAACGCGGAAGACTTGGAGATTGGCGACACTCTCCAGGTCGAGTACTCCGGCGACGGTGAGGCAACCGCGAAAGGCCGCACTGCCCCGAAGCAGTACACGGCCAGCATTATCAAGAAGTAGGCACCCGCTAATGAATCTCGACCAGCCCACCCCCGGCGAGCCGACACCCGAAGCGGTGCGCGGGCTGGTCGAGATTGACCCTGGCACCGCGCGTCCGCTTCCCCGGGCTCGCGTTACCGCGTTACCCCGCCACTATTCGCCCAAAGTGGCGGGGTACGCGCGAGGGCCATTCTTAGAGCCCCAACTGGTCACCCCCAGCGCATGGCGTTGGCGCAACTGTCGCACGTATGTGATACACCACAGCGACGGTTGCGACTACCGGGCTGTGCGCGTGCTGGACACGTCACGTACCCCCGAATTTATTGGCTACTGGGCGGTCGAGCTTTTAGGGCTCCCGCTGACTTTGGAGGGTTGAAATGAACGCGATTTGTGGCCTTCGATGGCACGGCCTTTGTATGGCAACTAGCTCGACAGCGCACCTTTGCAGTAGCCCGCCGTTTCACGGTGGCTTAGAGGCTCACGAATGTGAGTGTGGTGCAGTTCATGGCTGAAATATGGCGTGTCATTCCCGCCAACGGCATGTCACCGACACAACCGTTTACCGACCGCGAATCCCTCGATCGCACTATGGCGTTTTGGCGTAAGACGGCCGAGGATCGCACCCGCCGCCCTTCAGAGCGTGCAGCCGCCCGGGCTCTCATGCTGGGCCGAATTCAGGTAGCAGCGAACGTTACGTGGGTCGACAGTGAATAAGTCCGCCACGGCTCACTGCTCGGTCGAGCACTGCAAACGCTGGGCATACACGCACCCCGCCAAACGCCGGATGGCCCTAGGCTGGTTTTTCGGACGCGACGGTTCGGCCATGTGCCCCGATCATCTGTCGGGCGAGCTGGCCGAGTTTATGGCAGCAAAGCCGTGAAAGACCTGTTTAGGCTGCTCATTATTGCCCCTTACACTGAGTGGGGCTTCAACTGGGTTGAGAAGGCACTTTACACGGTGGTAGTGGCGTGCATGGCTACCCTGCTAGTGGGGTTGGTCGTCCGATTTGTGTTTGTGGCGATCTGGCATGAGTGAAGTCAAGGCCGAGTACGAGTGGTATGACTACCGGGCAATTCTCTCGCGCGGCGCGCTCTGGTCTCTGGTCTCGGGCCCGCGCTCGATCGGTAAGACGTTCGGAGCCAAGCGTGATGCGGTAAAGCGGTTCCTGGCGAAGGGCTCCGAAACTATCTGGTTACGCCGTACCCACACCGAGCTAACCCCCGCCAGGTCTGGTTTCTTCGATGGCGTAGCGCCACTCTGGCCCGGGTTCGATTTCCGGGTCGACGGCATGGTCGGTCAGATCCGAATGGAGGCCACCGGCGAATCCAGTGACTGGCATACGATCATCCGGTTTGCGGCGCTTTCTACGTCCGCCCAGATGAAAGGCACCGAGTTTCCGCTAGTCGACTGGATTGTCTATGACGAGTGTTTCGCAGAGCCCGGCCAACGCGAACTGCCAGAGGAGGTTGAGCGACTTCGCAACCTTTGGATCACCGTCAACAGGTCGCGGGTCGACAAGAATGGCCGAGCCAAAACCCGCGTGCTCCTCCTCGGTAACGTCACGTCGCTCGACAACTGCTGGTTTCTGGAGTTCTATTTTGACGGATCTAAAGAGTGGCAGAAGGCGAAGAACACGAGTGGCGACGTGATGCTGCATCTGGTCGACGCAGCCAAGTATGAACGCCGAGTGGGTGAGACCATCTACGGGAAAGCTCTCGGCACCCTACAGCTCGACTACGGGACGGGCGGCTACTTCCGGTCTGACGGCGGTTTCGTCGTGCCTGAACGCCACCCCGACTCCACCCCGTTCGCCACCCTGATCACCTTGCGCGGCGAGTTCGGGCTGTGGCGGCTCGGATACGAAAAAGTGTTCGTTACCGTTGGCGCAGTGGCTGATAAGAACGTGCCAACCGTCGCATTCGAGCCGCTAGCAGTCCGCCCAGGCGTACCCTACGCTGACAAGACCACGCGCATAAGGCGTGAGGCTAACCGGCAGTACCGCGCCGGTCGGTTGTTCCTGGTCACCCCGGGCGCTATGGCGGCCCGGCAAGCATTGGTGAGGTAATTATGCCCAAAGATAAAGACACCCCCACAATTCGCGAAGAGTGGCGAATGGTTTGGCCCGCTAAGGATGGGCGAAAGCGGGAGACCGGCGCTATTAGACGATTCCCGATTACCGGGTCTGGAATCGTCATGCATCGGACTGTTACTGAAACGCCGTGGGAGCCGGAGTCTGACTAATGGCCGTCGATCCCGAAATCCGCCGCGAGCAAAACCGGATCAATAAGCAGAACCAGCGCGCCCGCGACAGTGCTCGCGCGCAAGGTCTCCCGACCCCTCGACATGTCACCCGCTATGTAAAAGATCAGGCGGTGTCGCGAGCGTTCAATGCCAAGTATGTGGCGAAAGAACGTCGCATAGCGGCCCTCGAATCGTTGCCCAGCGTCAACTCCCCGACTAAGAATATTGAGGTTGATCGCGGCCAACAGAGCGCGGTCGCCGGAACAACGAAGTTCGGGGCTAAGCGGCAGGCAGAGGCGTTGCGGGAGAGCGCCCGTAACCAAAAGTTGGAGGCGGTCGGCTCAGGTCGACGTAAAAAGTTGCTTGCCGAGGTAAACGCCTCCGAAAATTCTCACCGGTATGACGCGCTGAGTCCGTCGCAGCGGGCACGGTTTGTCGAGATAAATAAGCAGATCGCGCGGGGGTCCAACCAATCCCTGGCGATCCTGTTCGAGTATCAGGGCGGCGCAGAGGCCTATAACTCGATTGTCTCCGACCTGATATATCCCAGCTCGGAAGCGATAGACGAAGCGCTCGGCACCCTCGAAGAATTCGCGACGCTAGCTGCCAAGGCCCGGGTCATGTATGCCCCGTCGAAGATTGGGAAGCTCGGCGTGTGACCCTCGAAGTGGGGCGGCGTATTCACATGACTTTTTCAGGTTCAAATGCCACTATTGACATATCGGCAAACGGGCCGAACTAAGTAAGGGGATATCGTGAACCGCAGAATTATCGCAGTAGGGCTACGGGGCTACCAGAAGCCCACCCTATGGCGTAACGCAGCCGGGACGCCGTTCATCATCGGCTCGCACGGCACTCACGCCAGCTACGCACTCGTGTTGCTCCGTAAAGGGCACACCGTCGCGTTCGGCTCCCTTGACGACGGAAAGGTATCGTTCTAATGGAAACCGCACTTTACGCACTCGAAACCACCCTCGCGGGAATGGTCAAAAATAACGACCCCGACGCCTACACGAGCGGCATCGTTAGCGGGCTCGAAATCGCTATCGACGGCATCAAACGCGGCATGGCTCGCGACACCCTCGTGGCGGTGGCAGCATGAGCTACGCATACAGCTACCCATCCGTAGGCGACTACCAGTTTGTATGGATCGACGGCGAAGAATCAGACGGAATTATCACCGAAATTCGTCTAGGCACATCAGACGTGCAGATCGACGGCATAACGCACACCTTCTTGAACGAAGAGATTGAGGCGTGGGCCGAAGCCGCGCCCGATTGGGTGGAAGCCGCGCTCAACTACCCGCGCCACACGATCACCGCCCCATGGCTCGACCCCACGGAGCGAGTCGCATGGCTCAACTGGACGTACCGCGCATGGGGCGTCGAAACCCCCGTATCCGGCGACACCCTCGCATGGGGGAGCCGATGATCTGCCCCGCCTGCGGCGCGCTCCCCCGCTACATCGTCCAAGGCATCTGCCGCCAATGCGGGCACGCTACCGAAACCGAGCCGACAGAATGGCGGGCTGCACTATGACCCCCTACGCCATCGAAATCGCGCGAGCCTGGTCGGCCTACAATCGGAAGTTCCCGTTCGTGCCGTTCTACCAGTTCGCGGTCGCCTTCAAAGCCGGGTGGGACGCGACGACCCCCTACGTGAAGCCATGAAAGACACTGCGCCGGGCGAGCCCCGATACGTTGACCCGATCCCGTCGATTCGTTGGCGGATAGTCAAAGAGCGGGTGAGGGTTCGACCGCTATTACCGGGAGAAGATTTACGCCCTTATTGGTCGTTCATGGCGTGGTCGGTCTATTACGGGCCGCGGCGAGTCGCGCGATACCGTGAATGGCCTAGGGCGTGCGACCATGTCGCCACAGCTCACCGTAAGTTTGGAATATGACCCCCGACGACGGCCCAATCAAAGACTCGATCTGGTATGCCGACGACTTTGAGACCACAACCGACCTCGACGGCCCCGTGGAGGAGTATCTGCCTACCGCCGACGAGCTGGCCGAGAACGCCGACCTGAAAGCGGATGAAACCCGCCTGCGCGTGGTGGCGGGTCGAATGGTCAAAACCAAAGAGGGCCTGAGAGAAATCCCGACCCGCACCGTCAACTACCTGCAAACCGTCGATGGCCTCACCGCGACGACCCGATCCGGTCGGGTGCGCGTGTGGTCGTGGGCGATAGCGCCCATCGGGCAGGCCATCATTCACCGCGGCACCGACATAGCCGATTACGTTGAGCTGGCCGCACAACTCGGTGGCATCCACTGGTTTCACAACCTCCGATTCGACGCCGCATTCCTAGACAGCTACCTGCAAGAGGACTTCCCGATAGGGCTCGGAATGGTGCCCGGGACGTGGCCGAAACGCTACACGCCGCCCGGCGCGTTCGGGGCGCTCATATCCGACCAGGGGGCGCACTACTCGCGCAACGTGCACCTGTCCGACGGGCGGAAGTTCGAGGTTCGCGACAGCCTCAAAAAGTTCCCCGCGACCTCGGTCGCCCAGCTCGCTGTAATGTTCGGAGCCCCAGACCCCAAAGGTGAGATTGACTATGACGCGCCGAGACCGCAAGGTTACCGGCCCACGCCCGAAGAATGGTCGTACCTAGAGACCGACGTGGAGGTCGTTAGGACTGCCCTGAAAGTAGCCCAGGACGCCGGAGCCGAGGGCCTGACCGTCGGCGGTGACGCACTCCACGAATACAAAATGTCGCGCGAGCGGATCAAAGGCCACAAACAGTTCAGGACCACGTTCCCGCTCCTCTCCCAGAAAATGGACGACTTCATTCGCCGAGCCCTCCGAGGGGGCTGGACCTACGTCAATCCGATCTGGCAGCGCGAAGTTCTCACCTGGGAGACGCCTGCCGTTCGGAAGCTCGTACCCGGGCTTTGCGAAGGCGACCCCATCGGGGCGACCGAGGATGTCAACTCGATGTACCCCGCAGTCATGTATCAAGAGGCATATCCGGTAGGTGAGCCCGCGTGGATGGCCCCCGGCCAACTCCAGATCAAAGGGCGCCCGCACACCATAGTCGGGGCCATGTTCGACGCCAAAATCAAGCCCGGGAAGCTCCCCATCATCCAAGTGAAAGGCGACCCCAGATACTCGCCCACAATGTACCAAACCGAGGTTCGGGCGGTCGAATGGTACGGCACCGAGATTGACTGGAAACTGCTCGAAGAAAACTACACCGTCACCGTTCACGAATGGTTAGGCGGCCTCGCCTTCTACTCCAAGCGCGGGCTGTTCAAGGATTACATCGACAAGTGGATGGCGGTGAAAGAGCAAGCCGGGCGCGTGATGGCCGAGGAGAAAGCGGCCGGTCGGGAAGGCTCGCGCGCCTACCGGGAAGCCCTCGGCCAGCGCACGCAGGCCAAGTTCGCCCTTAACAATCTATGGGGTCGATTCTCGATCAACCCCCTACGCGGCGGCAAAACCCCCGGGCTCGCATTCGACGGTACCCCCACCTATGAGACCGGGGTGATCGAATACGACGAGCCGTGCTACACCGCCGTCGGCGTCTGGACAACCAGCTACGGGCGCGACCGGGCTATACGCGGCGCGCAGAAGTTCGGGAACCTGTTCCTGTCAGCCGACACCGATAGCATCCACCATTTGGGCCTAGAGACGAAAGATCTAGAGATGCACGACACTAGACTCGGCGCGTGGAAGCGCGAAGACAAGTTCACCAAAGCCAGTTATCTGCGCGCCAAGGCATACGCGGAAGAGATTCACGGTGAAGTACAGTCCCACGTTGCGGGGCTACCCCGGAAGCTACTCGGCGGGATGCGGGTTGAAGACCTGATCGTTGGGGCCAAGTTCAGCGGCAAGCTCGTACCGAGGCGAGTGCCGGGCGGGGTTATTTTGGAATCAACCGACTTCATTATCGGAGAGAAAGACGCATGGGGGAACCGATGACCGAGCCAGTTTGCAGTGATTACAACCCGAGCGGATACATCCAGTGCGAGGGCGAATATATCTTCGGCCCCGATCCCTATAACTGGGAAATCAATGACGACGAAACGCCTGTATGGCTGTGCGCTCGGCACTATCACGAAAGCGGAATGGACATATAGACTAGAGCGTGCGACTTCCGAAACCTAAGTGACCTACGACACCCCCAGGGGCCCGAAGCCCGGTTAGTTGGTTCGCTGTAGAGGTACAGACGCGACACGTTTCGGGTCAGTCCAAACACACGCCCCCGGTTTCGACTGGGGGCGTGTACTATGTCCCCATGACCGAATCAACCAGCACCCCCGCGCAGAGCGATACCGAGCCGACCGAGGCTGTCGAGACTGAGCCGGCAACCGGCTACGGCTACCTGACCGAGGCCGAGGCCGCCGCCGCCGTCGCAGACCACAAGCGCGCTGTCGACAAGAACTCGAAGGGTTCCAAGTAATGGACCCCAAAGCGATCCTCGCATGGCTCGCCCAGCAGCTCGGTCTCTCCGGGGACGGCGGCGCAGGCGAAGGTGACGTGGCGCCCCCAGAAGGCGACGCGCCGAACCTCGACGCCCCCGAAGGCGAGGAGGGCGCAAACATTCGCTCGGAGGATGGGCCTACCTCCGACAGGGAGAATAACCCCGTAGCGGGCGCTGGCGTTTCCACCGCCGAGGGCGAGGAAGACGATCAGTCCGAAACAATCCCCGGCTCCGAAGTCTCCGAAGCCGAACTGCGCGACTCGCTTACCGTCCTCGCCACCGAGAACGAGCGCCTGCGCACAATCCTCGCAGACAACGGCATCGCCTACGACGACGAGTCGGCCGTCGAGGACGGCGAAGCTGTCACACCCGTCACCGACGTTGACGCGGAAGACGACTACGACGACGAAGCCGCCCAGGCCGATATCGATGAAGTCAAATCCCGCAACGCCAAGTGGGACAAATAACCGCCAACGCGCCACCAATCAGCTAGGATATGCACATGTTTACACGCAAGAGCCCGCGACTCCGATACGCGATCCAGCCGATCACCGCGATCGACAACGTCAGTCTGTTCGAGACCATCGCCTCGGGCGGCCAGGCTGTCACGCCGTCGCCTGCCGCACGGTCGTACTACCAGGAGAGCGTAGGGAAAGCCTTTGGCAACCCCGCCTTCCGCTCTGCTTGGCTCGAAAACGCGTGGATTCCCTTCATGCAGGCGCTCGACACTCCCCGCGAGTTCGAGGGCTACCAGGACAAGATTCTGAAGCGTCGCAGCGACTACGGCCGGACCATCATCCAGCTCGACGCCCACGACGTTCCCGGCACCGTCCAGAACAACCCCAACGACCCACAGAACGAGCTGCGACTGAGCCGCTGGCGTCCCGGCTACCGTCAAGCGTTCCTGCGCCAGAACCGCGACGAGTACATCCCGATTACGGTCGACACGCTCGAAATCGCGCGGATCATGCAGACGACCTCGCCGGACTCCACCGAGGCCAGCGAGTTCGTCGCAGGACAGATGACCATGGCGGGTAACAAAGACGTCGTGGACGAGCTACACACGCTGTTCTGGACCATCGCAGACTTCGCCTCGCAGGCCAACGTCTGGCAGCTCCAGCTCCCCGACCTGCGGCCCAGCGCCACCCCCACCGAGGACACCGGCCGACAGTTCGCCGCCCTCATTCGCGCGCAGGTGCTCACGTTCGCCAACTTCACCGGGGCATTCACCCCGGCCAAGAACAACGTCAACGTGCCCGCCGATCAGGTTCGGCTCATCATCCGAATCTCGACCATGCAGCAGCTTGGGGCTATCGCCTACGCCACCAGCTTCAACCCAGAATTCGTGTTCGCCCTCCCGGCAGACCAGATCGTGGAAGTCCCCGACGAGTACTTCGACCGGAACCCGGGGCTGTCCGACCAGGTGGCATTCCTAGTCGACGCGGGCACCGACAAGAAGTGGGGCACGCTGGTCCTTGACGACACCTTCTACGGAACGGCCGTCGATATCAACCAGGCGAAGACCAGCGAGAACAGGGTGCTGCACCACTCCAGCATCATCGGCGTGAACCCGTTCAAGTCGTTTGTGATCGCAGGTATCGGAACAGGAAGCCAGAGCACCTACGTGACATTCCAGCCCACCGCCATCGTCGGCACCGTCTACGGACCGCCCGACGTAGGTGTCATCACCGCAGGCGGCGACCTCGTGCGCGGCCAGCAGTACTCCACCACCGCGCTCGTCACCGACGCCAACGGCTACCCCGCTGGTGGCTGGATCGTCACCGCAACCGGGCTCGAAGCGGAAACGTCCGGCGTCCAGATCTACGGAAACCTGTTCATTGCCCCCGACGAGTCCAGCGACAGCGTCACCGTCGTCTTCACATCGATCGCAGACCCGACCATCACCGAGTCATACACGTTCGATATCACCGGAACGGCTTTCGAGCCCGACGGCTCCGGCATCATCGTGCAGACGACCCCGACGCTCACGTTTGCAGCGGGCTCCGGTTCAGGCGGCGCGCTCACCTACTCCGGCATACCGACCGGCGTGAGCCTCTACGGGTCCACCGACGGCGGCACCACTTACACCGTCCTGGGAGCCTCACCGGTCGCTGTGGCCCACGGCACGCCGCTCCTCGTCCAGGAACGCGCAGCCAGCGGGTACGTCTTCCCAGACGGCACGCAGACTCGCCAGCACGGCCCATACACGGCCGCGTAACGTTTCACGTGAAACATCGTTGTGGCCCGGGATGGAGACTCCCGGGCCACTTCGCTAGGCACTAGACTGTAGGGACAATGACCAGGTATTCGAAGACCAACGCCTCGCGGATCAACGCGGGCAACGGTCCCTTCGATGTTGGTAGTCTGAACGAGGTATACCACCAGTGGTATTCACGCCTCCTCGCCGTCACCACAACGCGCTACCGGTGGCTCGGCCTCGGCCCGTGGATAGACCCCATGCGCCTCGAATTCCTCCTGGTCACGCGCGGTATGTGCGCCTTCACGTACGTGAATCACTCCCAGTCCCTCCCTGCCGTTCTCACGCAGGCTCGCACCGACTACTACAACAAGCAAGGCCCCTCCATGGGCGACATTGTGCCGTGGACGCCCGCTGCGCCCGGGCAACCCAAAGAGATATTCCCCGACCGGTTCACGGTCACGCAGGCTATCGTTACCGGCTACCTTGACGACACATACACGCCAGCCGGCTACTCCACCTACGCGCCCAACGGCGCGGGCGGGATCAAGTTCAACACCCTACAGCCGCTCAAACAGTGGAAGGCTGTGCCAATCTGGGGCGACGCTAACCGTTCCGAGTATGACGCCTTCACAATCGCCTACTACGCCAAGCGGCTCGCACAGGCAGCCCTCGCGGTCGACACTGACCTACTCAACACCATGCTCACCCCCATGATTGTCGGCTCCCAGGATGAGCTCAAAACCCAGCAGATCGCCCTCCAAGGTGTCTACGCAGGTGTTCCCCAATTCATCGCTAAGAACGCCAAAGGCGGCACGCTGGAAGACGTTCGAGCCCTCGCCATGGGTGTCGACCCTCGAACCGTGGAAGGTGCTGTGCGCACCATGCAGCTCATCTACGCTGAAGCCCTCGAAGCCCTCGGAATTGAAAGCCCCCTGGCTGAGAAGCCCGAGCGCCGAATCTCCGACGAGGTTGACCGTAACGGCGGCCACGTCGCAGCTATCCGACGCTTGACCCTCACACCTAGGCGTAGAGCGGCCCAGCTAATCAACCAGCGATGGTTCGAGGGTGAGCCCGTCGTCGAGGTAGTCGACCAATGGTAAAGCGCCTACCGAAGCATAAAGCCCATATACACTACTGGGCTCCAGATGAGTGCGGCTATCGGTGCGTGATATGTGGAGAGGCAAGCCGAACTAATAGTAACCTAATCGTTATCAAATCCCTATTGACACGCGTCCAGTCATGGTCTAAGACCTACGACTGGACGTTTTTCGTTGGGGGGTTTGTGTATAGTACATATAATCATCACCACTCAAA
>Ga0302302_1000898_pt1 | contig 18144 bp, 10 predicted proteins | sample III_Palsa_E1_3_FD_198766 | JGI IMG/M metagenome (GOLD analysis project Ga0302302, IMG submission 198766) | Peat permafrost microbial communities from Stordalen Mire near Abisko, Sweden - III_Palsa_E1_3 | ecosystem: Environmental > Terrestrial > Soil > Palsa > Peat permafrost | place: Sweden...
CTTCAGGGCCCGCGGCACGGTCTGGTTGACGATCTGCATCGAGCCGCCGCCGACCAGCTTCTTGAACTTGACCAGGGCCAGGTCCGGCTCGATGCCCGTGGTGTCGCAGTCCATCATCAGGCCGATGGTGTTGTGACTCACCATGCCGTTCGCCACGTACGTGACATTGTCCGGCACCGAGAGGTCGTAGGTCGGCTGGACTCCACCGTCGTCATTGCTCGTCACCGATTCGAACAGGTAGCCGAGCGCCTTTCCGAGCCGCTGGTCAAGGGTCTCATCGAAGATCCTCCTGGCCAGCATGCGCGGAACCCCGCCGTGCTTACGCCGTGACAGCTGCACGGCGTTTCGAGCTGAATGGCCGGCCGGAACCAGCTCCGCCCAAGCCTCGTCCGGCAGGAAGACGTAGTCCTTCTTCGCCGAAGCGTTCAGTTCCAGTCCGGCGACCAGGCGCGCCTTGCGCTCGCCGATGAAGCCGACGTATTCGCCGAAATTGAGCGCATGATCGACATTACGCAGCCTGATCTGGCGGATCGGGCCGCCCCATCCGCTCAACGTCCGCGTCGTGGTGGCAAGACCGATCGCGAGCAGCAAAGTCCGGATCTCAGCCGCGAACGACTCATGTGCCGTTGACACGCTAGGCACGCCGTCCAGGACGGTCCCGTCGGCTTCGAAGAGGCCGCGCAGGAACGCGCTGTACACGGCCGGATCGTTCGCCTCCAGGACCGCCGACGGAATCCGGGGAATCCAGCCCTTCCCGGTGTGGCCACCGGCCGGGAGTTCCTTTGCGAATCCGGCTGCCTGCCACCAGCGGGCGAGCCGGACCGAGGAAAGGGTCAGCTCCTGGTAACCGTCCTGAGACGTCACCGCTGGCGAGATACTGAAAAGCTCCTTCGCTAGGACAGCGAGCCGTTCCGCCACATCTAGGTCTGTGTCCGCGACACACAGCCGGATGCCCTCTGCATGCAGGCTCCCGTCCCCCATGAAATAGCCGACCAGTTCGGCAAGCTCAGGCGTTACTGACTCAGGCACGCGGACATGGCGATCCCCGGTGTAGTAAGCCTGATCCAGAACTGGCAGTGGAACATGCCGTGGCTGGCCAACAAGGGTGCCCATCTGGAGCGGAACCACGTCCCCCGGCGCAATGTCCGCCAGGCGCTTCCAGACCCACGCACCGGACGCCGGTTCCACGGCCTTGACCCGGTGAGTCAGCGTGCCCTGGATGCGGTAGCCGCCCTCCGTCATGATGAGGCGCGTCGGCTCCTCACCATTCACGAAGAACTTCGTCGCCTGGCGGGGTCCCTCATCGGTGGACACCCCGATGCCCAGGTCCTGCCAGCGGTCCCCATGGGCGTCACCGAGTTCGGACAGGCGCGTGATACCCCGGTCGGTCGTTACCAGGGTGTCCCCGGTCAGGCATCCGGTTGGCGCGAGCAGGCTCGCCTGGGCGTTGCGGTAACCGTTCGCCTCGCCGATCCGGAGGCACTCCTGCCAGGTGGCGTTGGCGTCGGCGAGGATTTCGCGATCCATCGAACCGACGGTCCGGATCCGGTCGCTGGCGTCGGCGTGCTTGCGCACGACCCGCTTGTGCCCGGCCGCGTTGCGCTCGTAGCCGTCGTACGTGCCCACTACCCCGGCCAGCTCGGCCGAGCGCTTGTACGCCGTGCCGGTCATGTGCGACGTGATCGCGGCTGCGATGGCCCGGCCACCGTCTGAGTCGTAGGCGTGCCCGGTCGCCATCAGCAGCGCGCCGAGGTTGGCGTAGCCGATACCGAGCTGGCGGTAGGCCCGCGTCGTCTCGGCGATCTTCTCGGTCGGGAAGTCCGCGAAGCAGATGGAGATGTCCATCGCGGTGATGATCAGCTCCGTGATCTGGCGGAACCGCCCGGTGTCGAACGTGTCGTCCGCGCGGAGGAACTTCAGCAGGTTGACGCTGGCCAGGTTGCAGGACGAGTTGTCCAGGTGCACGTACTCCGAGCAGGGGTTGCTCGCGGTGATCCGGCCGGACTCCGGGCAGGTGTGCCAGTCGTTGATGGTGCCGTCGTACTGGATGCCCGGGTCCGCGCAGTCCCAGGCCGCCTGGGCCATCTTGCGCAGCAGCCCCTTGGCCCCGACCCGGGACACAACCTCGCCGGTACGCCGGGCCAGCAGGTCGAAGTCGCCGTCGTCTTCTACGGCCCGCATGAACTCGTCCGACACCCGGATGGAGTTGTTGGCGTTCTGGTACTGGACGCTCACGATGTCCTTGCCGCCCAGGTCCATGTCGAACCCGGCGTCGCGCAGGACACGCACCTTCTCTTCCTCGCGCGCCTTGGTCTCGATGAATTCCTCGACGTCAGGGTGGTCGACATCGAGGACCACCATCTTGGCCGCCCGCCGGGTGGCGCCGCCGGACTTGATGGTGCCGGCCGAGGCATCGGCCCCGCGCATGAAGGAGACCGGGCCGCTGGCGGTGCCGCCGGAGCTGAGCAGCTCCTTGCTGGACCGCAGCCGGGACAGGTTGACTCCGGCCCCGGAGCCGCCCTTGAAGATCAGGCCCTCTTCCCGGTACCACTCCAGGATGGAATCCATGGTGTCGTCCACGGCCAGGATGAAGCACGCGGAAACCTGCTGCGGCGACGTTGTGCCGACGTTGAACCAGACCGGCGAGTTGAAGCTGAAGACCTGATGGACGAGGGCGTACTTGAGCTCGTGCTCGAACACTTCGGCGTCGGCGTCCGAGGCAAAGTAACCGTGCTTCCGGCCGGTCTCCACGTAGGCGCCGACCACCCGGTCAACCAGTTGCTTGAGGCTCCACTCCCGCTGCGGGGTACCCACCGCACCGCGGAAGTACTTGGTCGTGACGATGTTGGCGGCGTTGATGGACCAGAAGTCGGGGAACTCGACACCGCGCTGCTCGAAGTTGACCGTGCCATCGCGCCAGTTCGTCATGAGGACGTCGCGGCGCTCCCAGGTCACCTCGTCGTAGGGGTGGACGCCCTTGGTGGTGTGGGTCCGGCCGATCCTGAGCCCCTTGCGTGCGTTCTTGCCTTTGGAAGCAGCGGTCCCGCTCACCGTCTCCGTCATGCCAAAGCCCCCTTCTGCGACCTCGCCCGGGCCGCTCATGCCTATTAGGTCTTTTGCAGCGATCAACTGCGGTGGTGCCGCCGGCCACGATTGCGGGGCCGGCTCTTTCGTTACTGCCTGATACTTACTGGTACCTGCCCGGCGCTTGCCCGGTACTTGCCTGGTACTTGCCTGGTACTTGCCCGGTACTTGCCCGGCCGCCTAGAACGTGTCCGCGCGCTCTTCGCGCAGCGCCTCGATCTCTTTCTCAAAGTCCGCGAGAGACTCGAATCCCCGGTAAACAGAGGCGAAGCGCAGATACGCGACCTCGTCGAGTTCACGCAGCGGGCCGAGGATGGCCAGGCCGACCTCGTGCGAGGGGATCTCGGCACAACCCCTGGACCGCATCGCTTCCTCAACGCGCTGGGCCAGGATCGCGAGCTGGTCCTCGTCGACCGGGCGGCCCTGGCAAGCGCGCCGCACACCGCGGACGATTTTGTCCCGGACGAAGGGCTCCGTCACCCCGCTCCGCTTCGCCACCATCAGGATGACTGCCTCCTGCGTGGTAAAACGCTTTCCGCACTCAGGACATGCCCGGCGGCGGCGGATTGCCACGCCGTCATCGGCGGTGCGGCTGTCGATCACCCGGCTGTCCGGGTGCCTGCAGAAGGGACAGTGCACGCGACCAAACCTCCTCGCCGACATCCGTCAAGCATCCCCGCCGGGACACAAGTTCTGGATAAAACACATTGGTGTAACTACTAGATGTTGTGGTTACGGTAGACCACCACGGCTGGTCCCCGCAAGTGCCACGACGGGTGTGTCCTGAAGCGCTGACAACGAAGGGAAAGCGAACCCCAGACGGCGTGTCGCGGCATCCGCACCCGGCACCGGCACCGGCCTCGTGGCACGATCCCATGCAGGCGCGGCGGCTAGCCTCGCGGCACCCATAGGCGCTGCCCGGCCGTGATGTCGGCAGTCTTGAGCCGATTGGCCTGCAGCATTTCCTGGACGACGGTCCGGGCGTCGGCGTGCGGGTCCGCGGTCTCGGCGATGGACCACAGCGTGCTGCCCGGCTGGACGATGATCCGCTGGCCGGATCCGGTCGCTGCATGGGCCGCCGCCCGGCTGCTGGCCTGGGCCGCGCTGGCCCCCGCCACGAACAGCCCGCAGGCCGCCACGACGGCCAGCGCCGCTACGACGATCCGGCCTCGCCTGGTGAGCCGGATCCGCCGGGAGGGGACTGCCCCCGCCGCCCGGGGCGCCGAGACCGGCCGCCCCACCAGGACCGGGCGCCCCAGCCTGGCGGGCACTGGCCTGGCGGGCACTGGCCTGGCGGGCACTGGCCTGGCGGGCACTGGCCTGGCGGGCACTGGCCTGGCGGGCACTGGCCTGGCGGGCACTGGCCTGGCGGGCACTGGCCTGGCGGGCGGCGCTGCCCTGGCGATTCGTTCGGCTCCGGCCCCCGCAGGGGGCGCCGTACCGGTTACCTGCGGGATCAGGGACCCGGCCGAACTGCGCCCGGCAGGCAGCGGGCGGGACGACCGGCGGGAGTAGGGCTGGGACGCACTGGAGAAACGCTCTCCCCCGCCGGGAAAGACGCAGTCACCATCCGGCAGGACCGCCCGCTTGCTCGGAATCAGCGGATGTACGTCCCGCCGGGCTGGGGCACCGGCCAGGCGGGGCCGTGGCCCCCGTGATCCGCGGTCTGTATCCGCGGGGATGGCCCCCGACGGCTGCTGCTCCACCGGCAGAGCGCTCATGCCGACCTCCTCAAACGTTCATTCGAACAACTCTGTTCGATCGTATACCTGTTCGATCGAACGAACCTACGACATCTTTGTACCCGTCGGGTCTGACAGTTTGCCGACACGTCGAACAGATGTTTGAGATCGAGCAGCGCAGCTACTACCCTCGGCATCAGATAGGCAATAACCGGATTGGAAGGTCGACTGATGGACAAGGGCAGCACGGATAACAACGCAGAGGGGACGTCCGCCACCGTCGGCGACACTCCCCGGCCCAAGGGAAAACCAGGACGTAAGCCAAAGGGCACCGTTCCGCCCGTTGTCACGGTGACGCCGGAAAGGCCGGAGCCCGGCCACGTGCTGACCTGGCGGCAGCGCAAGGTGCTTCAAGTCATTCGCGACTCGGTGCAGAAGCGCGGTTATCCGCCGTCAATGCGCGAGATCGGCGAGGCAGTCGGGCTGACGAGCACGTCGAGTGTTTCGTACCAGCTTTCGACTCTGCAGGCCAAGGGGTACCTGCACCGGGACGCGGGCCGGCCGCGGACCGTCGAGGTCCGGCTCCCGGGCCACCCTGCCGTCCGCCCTGATTTCGAACAGGATGAGGAGGAAACCGCCGAGGCACCGGCTGGGTCTTTCGATATCCCGTCACAGGAAGCGGCGTATGTTCCGCTGGTCGGCCGGATCGCCGCCGGCGGCCCGATCCTGGCCGAACAGCAGGTGGAGGATGTTTTCCCGCTGCCGAAACAGTTGGTCGGCGAGGGTGAGCACTTTCTGCTTCAGGTCAGCGGTGACTCGATGATCAACGCTGCCATCACCGACGGGGACTGGGTCGTCGTCCGCTCGCAATCGGACGCCGAGAACGGTGAGATCGTCGCCGCCATGGTCGAAGGCCAGGGCGCGGAGGGCGAGGCGACGGTCAAGACCTTCAAGAAGAGCGACGGGCACGTCTGGCTGATCCCGCACAACCCCCTGTACGCCCCGATTCTGGGCGATGAAGCTACCATCCTGGGCAAGGTCGTGGCCGTCCTCAGGCGCGTCTAGCTCGGTCGGAGACTGCCTGCCGCCGGGCTGCTCGTCAGCCGCCGCCCCCGATGCGGGCGGTCATGGCCAGCAGGCGCTGAGCGATGCGGCCGCACCCCGGCGGGGTGCGGCCGCTTGGCAGCCGGGGCTGATCTGCCGGAACCGCCGTCAGCATGCTGAAGCCCGCAAGATGCTGCCGGAGGCTTCAGCCAGTGACCACGTTGACCAGCTTGGGCGCGCGGACAATGACCTTCCGGATGGACTGGCCCTCCAGGGCACGGACCGCCCCGACCGCGGCCAGGGCCATCTCGCGCAGGTCCGCGTCGCTGATGTCCGGGGGCACCTCAAGCCGGTCCCGGACCTTGCCGTTGACCTGGACCACACTGGTGACGGACTCGGTGACCAGCAGGGCAGGATCGGCGACCGGCCAGCCGGCCTTGGCCACCGACGGGTCGTGGCCGAGCAGTTCCCAGCACTCCTCGGCCGTGTACGGCGCGAGCAGGGACAGCAGCACCGCCAGCACCTCGGCCGCCTCACGGACCGCCGGGTCACCGGCGCCCGGACCGGAATCGATAGCCCGGCGGGCGGCGGTGACCAGCTCCATCAGCCTGGCCACGGCCACGTTCAGCCGGTGGACCTCGATCAGCCGGGTCACGTCGTCAATGGTGTGGTGGGTGACGCGGCGCAGAGCGATGTCGCCCCTCCCTGCGCCGGGCAGAGCGGAACCCGCCGCCGCGACATCGGACGCGAGCCGCCACGCCCGGCCGAGGAACTTCACCATCGCCTCCGGGCGCACGTCGGCCCAGTCGATGTCGTCCTCGGGCGGGCTGGCGAAGATCATGGTGAGCCGGATGGCGTCCACCCCGTGTGCGGCCAGCTGCTGACCCAGGTCGACGCCGTTGCCCAACGACTTGGACATCGCCTTGCCGCCGTTGATCACCTGGCCCTGGTTCAGCAGCCGGGTGAACGGCTCGGTGAAGTCGACCAGGCCCATGTCATGCAGGACCTTGACGAAGAACCGGCTGTACAGCAGGTGCAGGATGGCGTGCTCGACACCGCCCACGTACAGGTCGACCGGCGCCCAGCGGCGTACGTCTTCCGGGTCGAACGGGCCGCCGGCGTACCGGGGCGAGCAGTACCGCAGGAAGTACCAGGACGAGTCGACGAACGTGTCCATGGTGTCGGTGTCACGCTTGGCCGGCCCGCCGCACTTGGGGCAGGTCACGTTCACCCAGTCGGTCGCCGCGGCCAGGGGTGACACGCCCCTGGGGGCGAGGTCCTGCCCGCGCAGGTCCGGCAGGACGACCGGCAGGTCCTCCTCCGGGACCGGCACTTCGCCGCACGCCGGGCAGTGGATGATCGGGATCGGCGTCCCCCAGAACCGCTGCCGGGAGACGAGCCAGTCACGCAGCCGGTAATTGACCGCGGCGTGGCCCAGGCCCTTCTCCGCCAGGATGGCCGTGATCGCCGCGATCGCCTCGGCCTTGCCCAGCCCGTTCAGCGGACCGGAATTGATCAGCATGCCGTCGCCGGCCGTCGCCACGCCGGAGACGGCCGGGTCCGTCTGGTCGGTGGCCACCACGACACGCACGGGCAGCCCATGCGCCCGGGCGAAGTCCAGGTCGCGCTGGTCGTGCGCGGGAACCGCCATGATCGCCCCGGTCCCGTAGTCGGGCAGCACATAGTCGGCGGCCCAGATCGGGATCAGCTCGTCATTGACGGGATTGACCGCGTGCACGCCGAGGAAGACGCCGGTCTTCTCGCGGCCGGTGGCCTGCCGCTCGATGTCGGTCAGCTTGCGGACCTCGGCCACATAGCTGCGCAGCTCCTCGAGCCGACTGGGCTCACACAGCTCCTCGGCCAGCGGTGAGTCGGCCGCCACGACGAAGAACGTCGCCCCGTACAGGGTGTCCGGGCGGGTAGTGAACACCGTCACCGGCTCGTCGCGGCCCTCGACCGCGAAGTACACCTCCGCGCCCTCGGACCGGCCGATCCAGTTGCGCTGCATCAGCAGCACGCGCTCCGGCCAGTTCCCCTCCAGGGCAGCGGCGTCGGCCAGCAGCTGGTCGGCGTAGGAGGTGATCTTGAAGTACCACTGAGTCAGCGTCCGCCGGACGACTTCGGTGCCGCACCGCTCGCAGCGGCCGTTGATGACCTGCTCGTTGGCCAGGACGGTCTGGTCCTTCGGGCACCAGTTGACGTAGCCGTCCTTGCGGTAGGCCAGCTCACGCTCGTAGAAGCGCAGGAACAGCCACTGGTTCCAGTGGTAATACTCCGGGTCGCAGGTCTGCAGCCGGCGCGACCAGTCGAAGGAGACCGCGTACCGGCGGAACGATTCGGCCTGCGTCTCGATGTTCGCGTAGGTCCAGTCGGCGGGGTGGGCGTTGTTGCGGATGGCCGCGTTCTCAGCGGGCAGGCCGAAGGCGTCCCAGCCGATCGGGTGCAGCACGTTGCGGCCCAGCTGGAACCAATACCGGGCGATGGCGTCGCCGATGGCGTACGCCTCGGCGTGCCCCATGTGCAGGTCGCCTGACGGGTACGGGAACATGTCCAGCAGGTAGGCGCGCTCACGGGGGTCCGCTGGATCATCGCTCGCCCGGAACGGATCCAGTTCCGCCCACCGTCGCTGCCACTTTGGCTGAATCGCACGTGGGTCGTAGCGCTGCGCCGCCTCGGCGCTCTCCGCCGCTGTCATCGTTTCCTCACAACTCTTCGGTCCGGCCGCGTGCGTGTCATTGTGAATCTGGCCCCGTAATGGACGGCCCCGGCAATGAAAAGGCCCCTCGCGCACGAGGGGCAGCCACGCCGACGGAGCTCAGTCGACGTGGCTAGATAAGAGGCAGCCGGACGCCACGCATGCGCTGAGGATAGCGCATGTTCAGGACCACCGCGGGAGGGGGCCGGGGCCCGGGCCGGCGGCCGCGGCGGGGACGGGCGCCGGGCCGCCACCGGCCCGCGCCGCGGATCGCACGGTCCCGCGATGACCGCAAAAAACAGGATTCCCCGGAAAGGGCCATTGGCCGGCCTATTCTTCTGGTTACTAACGCTCCGGTAAAGGAACAGCGGGGCGGATTTTTATCGGACGAATTAGGCCCGGATACGCTTTCCGGCCGTGCCGCCGGGCGCTTTAGCGGCACGGGCCACGTCTGCTGGCCGGAAGCCCCCAGGGACGAGGTCTGCTCGCGGTAGACCTGGGCTGCTCCGCCGGCCAGGGCACGTACGGGCACCGGGGGCCCACGGACCTGGGCGCAAGCCTGGCCGTTGCCCCCCACTGGCGGCATGTCAGGAAAAGCCACCACGCGGTATTCATAGCCGACATTGCCACGCAGAATTAAAATTGACGCGGGAATCGGTGAATCCCCTAATGGCCCTTGACCGCAAATATTCATGCTCAATACAGTGAGGACGGCCGGTGAACCGGCACCGGCCGTGGCCGGGACGTAACGGGTATCCGGCACCTTGTTGGCCAGCGCGCCAGCAAGCCTGAGGACCTGTGGCCCCGGGCCTTATGGGCGCAAGCCCATAAGGCCCGGGCAAGCACAGGAATGCAGGCACGGCAATGACTGTGCTTACCGTCCGGTACGTGCGGTCAGGGCCTGAGGCGCACCTACTGCTTCCGGGGAAGAATGGGCACTGGGGTTACCGCTGGATCAGGGCGTCCAGCCGCAGGCACGGACGTCTTCGCGCTCCGCAGCCGGGACCGGCAGGCGCTCGTGACCACGCTGGAACGGATCGCCGCCATCGCTCCGCGAATGCCCGGCCGCGAGCGGCACAATCTGGCCTGCCAGCTGGGGCGGGAAGCGGTGCTGCCCGCCCCGTGGGCTGCGGTCGACGGTCGGCTGGGGGCGTCCGGGGGTGGCGCGTCGTGGCCTGTGGGCGTCGACCATCCTGACGTGCCCGGGGACGGGCCGGCCGGAGCTCGCCGGGCTGACCCCGGGGCCCGGGAGATCCGGGTGGCCCTGACCGCGGCGAGCGCGGATCAACTGGCCGAACGGGCCCGGCACGCCGCCGGTCTCGTGGACGTGGCGCGGGGCGGCCCGCTGGTCAGCGAGGCCGGGGTACACGTCTCCTGCGGGGCGGGCGGCCGGGTCGTGCTGGTGTTCCCCGGCTGGGCGGCCGACAGCGGCATCGCCACGCCGAGGGCCGAGGCCGCCACCCTGGCCCGGTCGCTGAGCGTGCTGCAGTGGCTGGACGAACTCGGCGTTCAGGCCGATGCCGCGGTAGGCCACGGACTAGGCGAGCTGGCCGGCCTGGTATGGGCAGGCAGCCTGTCGGCGGCGGAAGCCGCGCGGCTGGCCGCGCGGCAGGGCGAGGTGCGCCGGGGCCTGGCGGCCCGGCGTGGGGCAATGGCGAGGTTGACCGCCGACGAGGCGACGGCGCAGGCGCTGAGTGAGGCGTGCGGCCTGGTCATCGCGGCGTACGAAGGCCCGCGATCGCACGTGCTGGCCGGCCCGGCGGCGGGCCTGCGGAAGCTGGCCCGGCAGGCTCCGGCCGGCCTCAGCGTCAGCGTGGTGGAAGCAGCGCACGCGCTGCACACCCCGGCGATGGCACCGGGCACTGCCGCGTGGCGCAGCGTGCTGGCCCGGGTCCGGTTCGGGCCGCCCCGGCGGCGGCTGGTGTCTACGGTTACGGCGTGCGAGCTGACGCCGCAGGACGACCTAGCGGCCCTGCTGTGTGCGCAGCTCACCTCTCCGGTGCACTTCGGGGAAGCACTGCGGCTGGCCAGCGACGGCGCAGACCTGATCATAGTCAGCGCCGGGGACGCCACCCTCATGGCGGCGGCGTCCGCCAGTGGCAGGCCAGTCCTAAGTGCGGGCCCTCAGGTGCGTGCCTGGCCGGTCGGCGCGCCGCCGGCGGTGTGGGGCGAAGACGAGGCCACGTCCCTCGCCGCCCTGTTCGCAGCGGGCGCCCTGCCGGGCACTGTCCTGCAGGGCCCCGGCGACGCGGAGCCGGTGGACATCTGGCAGGACCGGCCCGTGTCCCGTCCGCAGCCGGTCGTGGCCCCGCCGCCCGCGCCAGCTCCGGCGCCGCACCGGTTCGTCGAAAGCATCATGGCACACCGGCCTGGCGCTGGGCTGGAAGCCGAGGCGCGGATCTCCGTGCGGACCGACCCGTACCTGACCGACTACGTGATCGACGGGCAGGCCGTGCTGCCGGCCGCGATCAGCCTGGAAGCGATGGCGCAGGCGGCGTCGGTACTGGCCCGCCGGCCGATGCGCAGCGCACGGCGCGTGTCGCTGGGCGTCCCGCTCGTCATCGCCGACGCGGCCACGGCAGACGGCCAGGTCATTCTGCGGGTCCAGGCGCGGGTGCGGGGCAATGGCGTGGAGACGATCCTGCGGGCCGGTACCGGCGGCCAGACGGCCGAATGTGCGCGTGCGGTGTTCGTCGGCTCCGGCCCCGGTGCCGCGGGGACGACCCGGGAGACGGCCCCGGCTGGCCAGGAAGGCGCCGGTCTCAAAGAGGCCGGCCAGGACGCGGCCGGCTCGGGGTTCAGCCTCAACGCCGGGCCCGAAATCGTGGATGGGGCGGATCTGTACGGCTCGGTGTGCTTCCAGACCGGACGGTTCCGCCGGGTGGCGCTTGTATCGGGTAAGCCGCCGCGGTCGTGCCGGGCCATCGTCCGGGGACGGGACGAGGAACCATGGTTCGGGCCGCTGGCGATGCCGCCCAGGCCACTGGTCCTCGGCAGCCCGGGCCTGAACGACGCCGTGCTGCAGGTGGCTCAGGCGTGTGTGCCGGACCGCAGGCTGCGGCCAGCCGGGTGTGACTCGCTGACCGTCGGCGGCGATCAACTGCCCAGCGCCGTGGAGCTCCGGGTGTTCCTGATCGGCACGCCGGACGGCGAGTACGTCTGGGACATCCACGGCTACGACCTGGCCGGCCAGCCGGTGCTGGCCTGGATCGGGCTGCAGATGCGGGACGCGGGACCGGCGTCAGCGTCAGGACCAGCGGAGGCAGACAAGGACGCGGGAAAGGACGCGGGCCAGGACCCGGGACTGTTCGCGCCAGACCTGGAGCCCGCGGGGATCTCCGCGTAGCTCCAGGCCTACGGCTCAGGCCATAGCCGAGTCGTGCGCGGGCGGGGCCGTGCCGTCTCCGGTGGAGCCGTCCGCCGGGCCGGGCCGGGAGGGTGTCTGCGCTGAGCTCTGGTCCCAGGCAGCCGGCCGCTCGGTCCAGGTGGGCCGCAGCGGCATGCCGGACACACCCTCGGCGGTCAGCTTGGTCCCCAGCACCTGGTGCAGCTGGATCTGGTTCCGGTCGAAACCGAGCCGCGAACCGGCCATGTAAAGGCGCCACACCCGCGCGGTACCCGGCCCGACTTCGGCGACGGCCTCCTTCCAGTGCGCGTCCAGGTTCGCGCCCCAGGCGGCGAGCGTCATCGCGTAGTGCTCGCGGAGGTTTTCCTCGTGCCGGACCTCGAACCCGGTGTCGGTCATCAGCGAGATCAGGTAGCCGGGACCCTCCAGCTCGCCATCGGGGAAGACGTAGCGGTTGATGAACCCGCTCTTTCGGGCGGCAGGCTCGGTGTTGTCCGGGTGGGTGATGCAGTGATTCAGCAGGCGGCCCTCCGGCCGGAGCTTGCCGAGCAGGAACGCGAAGTAACCCGGAAGCTGCCGTACGCCGATGTGCTCGGTGAGCCCGATCGAGCTGACCGCGTCGAAGCCGGTCTCGCGGACATCCCGGTAGTCGAGGTGGCGGACCTCGGCCAGGCCGGACAGTCCGGCTTTCTCGATGGCCTCCTGGGCCCAGGCCGCCTGCTGTTCGGACAGCGTGGCCCCGAGCGCGCGGACGCCGTATTCCCGGGCCGCGTGCATGACCATGCCGCCCCAGCCGCAGCCGACGTCGAGCAGCCGCATCCCGCTGCGCAGCCCGAGCTTGCGTGCGACCAGGTCGAACTTGTACTCCTGGGCCTCTTCCAGGGAGGACTCCGGAGTCGGGTAACAGGCGCAGGTGTAGGCCATTGACGGGCCCAGCACCCACTCGTAGAAGCGGTTGGACACGTCGTAGTGGTGTGAGATCGCGTTCGCGTCGCGGCCTTTGGAGTGCCGCCGTCCGGTCAGCCACCGGCGGCCGGGGCTGACCTCCTGCGGCGGCGGAGCCAGCCGCGGGAGCAGGGTGCGCGGGCCGCCCAGCTCCCGGAGCAGCCGGAGACGCGCGGCCAGGTCGATGTCCACGGTCTGGGCCTTGGCCATCCGGGCCAGCGCGGTGTACATGTCCCCGTCCACGTCGAGGTGGCCGGACACGTACGCCCGGGCGAGCCCGAGCGCTCCGGGCGCCTGGGCCAGGTAGGACACGGCGACGGGCGACCGGACCGTGATGCGGACGGGGGCTCCCTCCGCGCCCGCGCGGCTCCCGTCGTACGCAACGAACTGGACCGGGGCGTCGGGTCCCGCGAAAGTCTCGAAAACTTGCGCCAGGGCCATTTTTTTTCCTCACTTTCCTCGATCTAACCGTGGGCCGGGTCAGGGCGAACAAGGCGGGCAGGCGGGTCAGCGTCCGCGGACGCACTTGTCGTACAGGCCCGGCAGGCGGCCTGCACCGTCGTATTCGCGCTTCAGCTTTTCGTGGGCCACGCCGTTGTAGAGCCGGTTGAAGTCGTCCTCGGTGTAGTAGGAGGTCGAATACAGCGACTTGTGGCCGCCGAGCGCGCCGACCTCGTTTTCGATCAACCGGTTGTGGTAGCCGTCCGGACGGCCCGAGGGCAGCGGCACGGTGCCCCAGAAGCCGAAGTTGACGTACACCTCGCCGGGCTTCAGCGGATACAGCGGCCAGTCGCGCGCGCCGCGTAGCCGCAGCGGGCACATCCAGACCGGGCTCATACCAACCTGGTCCGCGAAGAAGGTGAGGAAATCCGCGGCGCGGCCGACGGGGATCTCCACGTCCTGGATCACCGCCTCGCGGGCCGGGCGCTGCCTGCCCTGATTCAGCGCGTCGGTCAGGCCGAGGCGGCGGTCCAGCGCGACCAGCTTGCGGTACACATCAGAGCGCCGGTAGCGCCGCGGCCACAGGGCCCGGATCAGCGGCTTCTGCATCCCGAACGGCCGGGAGCACCAGAACCAGTCGGTGTCCCACCGCCACAGGTAGTCACGGATGGTCAGAAAGTCCTCGTGCGGCCCGCGGATGGAGGTGTAGTAGATGTCCCGGCCGGTGTAGTCGCTGCGCCAGGGCGCCACGTCGCTGAAGGCCCCGACGGTCAGGTAGAGCTCATCGGGACTGAATGCCACGCCGTCGACGAAGTCCGCACGGTGACCTTGGTAGCCGCCCTCGGCGGCAATCTGCGCGATGGCGGCCATACAGGCGCCCGGGTCGCGGAACGGGAAGTGGCGCAGGTGCACGAGCGGCCGGACCGGCTGCAGCTCGATGGTGAGGGACAGGGCGTAGCCCAGGGTCCCGTAGGAATTGGGGAAGCCGGCGAACAGGTCGCTGTGCTCGTTGCCCGGAGCCGCCGTGACCACCTGGCCGTCGCCGGTCAGGATCTCCATCTCCAGGACCGATTCGTGCGGCATGCCGTTGCCGAGCGAGGTGGACTCGATGCCGAGCCCGGACACCGCGCCGCCCAGGGTGATCGTCTTGAGCTGCGGGACGACCAACGGCATCAGGCCGTGCGGCAGGGTCGCGTCACACAGGTCCTCGTAGGTGGTCATGCCGCCGACGACGGCTACGCGGGCGACGGAATCGACGCTCAGCACGTGACCGAAGGCGGACACGTCGAGCCCGGGCCGGCCTTCGCCGGGCCGGCCGCTCGCTGGGTCCCGGAACCGGAACAGGTTGGAGGTGCGCTTGGCCAGGCGTATCGGCGCATCCGGTGGCGTCGACGCGTAGGCCTGACGGAGCCGCGCGACCGCGGCCCGGTGCTCGGCCATGGCGGCCGGCGGCGCATCCTGGCGGGCGGTTTCCGTCATGCGCCCTCCTTCCTTCGGTACGACTGTGCGGCGCTGCGACCCAGTGCATTCCAGGTCGCAGGCCGCTACACCCGACAAACAGCTCACGCAGTTTATCTTGGCGGGCCCGTCCGTCCAGGACAGTGCTCGGCCGGGCCGTCATTCCGGGGGCTCGGCGGCCTCCGGACCGGGTGCTTCATCGTCGGCGGCGTAGCTGGCGGCGACCTCCTCCGGGGTCATGGGCAGCCGGGCCAGGGACGGCGGGACGCCGGCGTCGATGGTGTCCCGCAGCAGCAGCGCCATCGAATAACCGGGATCGGCGTCCAGGGCGCGGTCCAGGGCCACGTTGGCCAGCGCGCCGTTGCCGCACTGCCAGGCGGTGAAGGCCAGCAGCGCCGCGGGAGCGGGCAGGTAGGCGGGCTCGGCCCGGCGCACGACGTCGGTCCAGAGCCGGGTGTGGGCGTCGCGGAAATCGGGATCCATCCGGGCCCAGGCGTCGTCCCGGACAGCCAGGTGGGCCAGGGAAAGCGACAGCCACGCGACCTGGTCGTCGGTGGCGAACTTGCCGCCGCCCCGGTAGACGCGGAGGGCATCGGCCACTGCGCTGAGCCCTTCCAGCCGGGCGAGGCGGCCGCGTTCGCGCGGGCGGCCCGAGCGGGCCGCGAGGTTGAGCAGGTCCTGGGCGTGGCTGGTCGCGCGGCTGGTCGCCTGCCGCATGGACTCGCGGGTGATCCCGCCGAGCGGGGCGATCGTGGCGGCTAGGGAAGCCCGGTCCGGCAGTACCGGCAGGCCGGCCGCGGCCATGGCCGCGGCAGCCGGATGGGCCGGGTCGAGGCGAACTCCCTCGGGCGGGCAGCAGGAGGGCTCACGGCACAGGTAGGACCAGTAGCGGCCGTCCTCGACGCGCAGGGCGTCCCGCAATTCCAGGCCGGCCCGCTTCGCCTCCGCCCGGATGAGGTCGATGACCGGGGTGACCAGGTGGCCTGGGCCGTAACCGATGACGACCGCCATGGCCTGCCGCTGGCTGGTGAGGACGGCGATCGCGTGCTGGGCGATGGTGCTCGCGGCGGCGGCGGCTGGAGGATCGGGAAGGTCAAAGCGGAGGGTGACGTGAATGCGGCCCTGCGGCGGCCCGGCGCCGAGCACGATCAGGCTCCTGGCCGGGACGAAGCCGAGCAGGTGCGGGACGACAGCGAGGACCGCGGCCGGGGAGCCGACGCTGACGGTGCGCGGCGGGGCAGGCGGAGTAGGCGGGTTCTGCGGAGTGCTGGGGTGGCCCGGATGCGGGAGGTTGCGTCCCGGGGGGAGGTTTCTGGTCATGGGGCCAGGGTTGCCGGGGCGGGTGGCGCGGGGGGCGGGGGCGATGAGCGGGCTGTGGAAAGGGGAAGGAGGCTACACGGGCCGGAGCGGGGCCTTGACGGCAGGAGGTCAGTTGTGCTGCGGGAGCTGGTCGTCGAGGAATTTGGCCACGAGCCCGCGGATCACGGTCGCCATCGAGAACCCGTGCTCGGAGCACCACTCGCGGAGCTTGGCGTGCTGGTCGGCCGGAAACCGGACCGGGACCATCTGCTGGGGCGCTCCGGGCTGCTGAGCGGACGCCGACTTCGCCTCCTGGAAGATCCGCCAGATACCCGCGGTGGCGGTCCGCGGCTCCAGCAAACCAGTCGCACCCGGCAGCCGGTAGGGCCGCCCCCCGGCACGGAGCAGCCAGCCGAACACCTGATCCCGGTCCCCGGCCGGAAGCTGGTTGACGGCCTGGACGAGAAGGGTCACAGCGTCCTCGGGCTCACCCGGCGACGACTTGGGTTCTCCGCTCACGATCAGCTCCTGGTAGGCAGCCCGCATCCGATATCGCAATAGATATCACACGTAGCGCCCAGCGGAGCCACCGCGAGCTGGCGGATTTACTCGCCTGCCCCTTGGCCAGCAGCGGTTACGCGGTCAGCGTGCAACCGGGGCCCGGCTACCGGCACGCGATCGACGCGATATCCCGGGCCGCCAGGCCGGGCTACAGGGCCACGCCCAGCAGGGCATCGACCGCGTCCCGGACCAGGGTGCCGTCGGCCGTGTCGGCGGGTGCGGCGCGGCCGGTGGGCAGGCTCCCGGCGCGGACCTGTTCGGCAGAAGAAATAGCGGCCGCCCACCGGTCCACCACGGCCAGCGCGCCCGGCGCGTCCAGGTCATCGGCCAGCCGCGCACGGATCCCGGCCAGGGTGGCGGCCGCGCTGCCGTGCGGCGCCAGGCCGTCCCGGGCGACCGCGGCAGCCGAACGCCAGCGGGCCAGCCGCGCACGGGCCTCGGCCAGGCCGCCGGCCGTCCATTCCCAGTCTTCGCGGTAGTGGTGCGCGAGCAGGGCCAGCCGGACCGCCATCGGGTCCTCACCGTCCGCCACCAGCCGGGAGACGAACACCAGGTTGCCCAGCGACTTGGACATCTTCTCGCCGTTGAGCCCGACCATGCCGGCGTGCGCGTACGAGCGCGCGAACACGTGCCCGGGATGCCCGGCGAACGCCACCCGGGTGTGCGAGGCGCTCATCTCGTGGTGCGGGAACACCAGGTCGTAACCGCCGGCCTGCACGTCGAAGGCGGGGCCCAGGTGGTCGGTGGCGATGGCCGCGCACTCCACGTGCCAGCCGGGTCGGCCGCGACCGAACCGCGAGTTCCAGGCCGGCTCGCCGGGCCGCTGCGCCCGCCAGACGACGACGTCGAGCGGGTCCTTCTTGCCCGGGCGGTCGGGATCGCCGCCGCGTTCCGCGGACAGCTCCAGCATCTGCGGCAGCGTCAGGTCAGGCAGCGTGCCCGGGCCTGCCAGCGCACCGAAGCCCGGATCGGCGCTCCGGGCGAAGTAGGTATCACCGTCCAGCTCGTACAGCGCGCCGCGGTCGGCCAGCCGCTCAGCGAACCGCTCGATGACTGGGATCGCCTCGACCGCCCCGACCAGCTGGGCCGGCGGGATGAGCCGGAGGGCTTCCATGTCGCCGCGGAACAGCTGAATCTCCCGCGCGGCCAGGTCGCGCCAGTCCTCGCCGTCCCGTTCGGCCCGCTCCAGCAGCGGGTCGTCCACGTCGGTCACGTTCTGGATGTAGGTCACCGGCCGGCCCGCGTCCAGCCAGGCCCGGACGAGCAGGTCCCAGGCGGTGAACGTCGCCGCGTGCCCGATATGGGCCGCGTCGTAGGGGGTGATCCCGCAGGCGTAGATCGTGGCGGGACCCGATCCTAGGTCGCCGGCCGCCGGCCGTATCTCTCCGGTCGCCGTGTCCCGGAGCCTGGGCTCGGGTCCGCGTCCGGGCAGCTGGGGAAGGCTCGGGCGCCGCCAGGAATCCATTGGTAGTCAGGGGCGCCGGTGCCGCGTAGCGGTCCGGTTTCCCCATCCCCCTTTCAATCCGTACGTGCGGTCTTTCAATCCGTACGTGCGGTTTTCCCGCATACGGCTTACCGATGATCTTCCA
>Ga0302302_1000899_pt1 | contig 18141 bp, 18 predicted proteins | sample III_Palsa_E1_3_FD_198766 | JGI IMG/M metagenome (GOLD analysis project Ga0302302, IMG submission 198766) | Peat permafrost microbial communities from Stordalen Mire near Abisko, Sweden - III_Palsa_E1_3 | ecosystem: Environmental > Terrestrial > Soil > Palsa > Peat permafrost | place: Sweden...
AGGATGCAATATCGCAGAACCGGCCGTTGGACCATCACCGAAATAATGGATACTTCAATTCCAAGTATGATAAATTTCGATGGATCGTAAGGTATTCAACAGCAGCTTTTCGCCGGCAGCGAGCCATATAGCCCGGTGAACCGACGAGGTGGAACAAGGCGTGGATAAAATCAAGCTGGGTCAATTGGAAATGCTCGTCGCGGCGGTCGATGCCGGGAGTTTTAGCGCCGCGGCGCTTGAGTTGGACTGTACTCAATCGCGTATCAGCCACTCCATTGCCGAACTTGAGCGCTGTGTCGGGGCGCGTTTGCTGGTACGGTCCCGCGCCGGTTGCGTGGCCACCGATACAGGCCGTCAAGTGCTGCTCAAAGCCCGGCAGATGCTGCGCCTGGCCCAAAGCATAGTGAACCTGGGCGAGGAAGACGCCACGGTGACCGGTCACGTGCGCGTTGCGTGTTTTCGCAGTGTAGGCACCCATTTATTACCGTTCGCTCTGGAAGCGTTGGCGCGCGACTACCCCGGCATCCAGGTCGATGTGAACAACGGCTGTGTCGATTACGAAGAGGTAGTCAACGCGGTGGAGCAGGGCGTGGCCGACCTCGGCATCACGCGCGCGGATGACGAGGATCACTTGCTGCACTACCCGTTGGCGCACGATGCTTATGTTTGCGTGGTGCCGGCCGCGGCCAAGCTACGTTCGCCCCTGACCTGGGAGCAACTGGCCGGCATGCCGTTTATTCATGCCCAAAATGCCGGCTCCAAACGGATTCTGGACGCATGCCGCGCGGATGGATTTAAACCCAGCTCATCGCGTAAATGGGCCAGCGACAGCGGGGTGCTGGCGATGGTCAGCCGCGGCATGGGTTTTACGATTACGCCGCAATTGGCGATCTTCCCGATGCCAAAAAGCGTCAAGATTCTGGACCTGCCGTTTGTCGCCAAACGCCATATCTCGCTGATTGCTCAACCTGAGGCAAACCGCGCAAAAGCGTTCAAGATTGTCACCAAGCTGATCCGCGATAAAAAAATTCTGAAGCTGACGGATGCATTTCGGGCTGGGGTGATCGGTCTGGATTAAGCACGTACTGTCCGCTGCGGCGCATCCTCGCGCTTAGTGTCCTAACAGCCCCTGGCGCGCGGCGTCCAGGATTTCGTCGGAAAATTCATGGTCCCGGGTGGCGCGCGCGAGGGTGACCGCGCCGAGCATGGTCGCGACCGTCAAGAGCGCGCGCTGACGGCGTGCTTTCTTCGACAGAGTCGGGGGCATCATGCGCTCGACCGCATCCGTCATGCCATTGATACCAGCCGTATAGGCGGTGCGAAAGTGATCGGTCTGCGTCTCGCGGATCGAATCGGACGCCAGGGCCGCGCCGGGACATCCGGTGCGGGGCTGGTCCCGGTGTGCAGCGGACAGATAACGCTCCAGCACCTTGGTGCGCACCTCGCCATTGCCTTGTTCGGCGGCATCAAGCAGCGTATTCCAATGTTCAGTCGCGACCTTGAAAGCGTACTCGCACGCTTCCACCGCGAGCATGTCCTTGGACTCGAAGTGGCTGTAGAACGCTCCGTGCGTTAGACCCGCTTCCCGCATGATTTCCGCGATCCCACTCTTCTCGATACCGCGTTCCCGGATGACACGCGAAGCGCCGGCGACGACGCTGTCCCGATTGAGATCTGCTTTCTGACGTGATGATCGACCCATGCCAATCTCCTTAATTAGCTTGATTTTACATGATTACGAACATATAAATACATTATTGTGATAATGTATTTATCATAAAAGACCCAGAAAAGCATGGTGCTGAACGGGTCGGTCACAGTTACTTCACTTCCGGATACCACCGCCATGAACCCATTCTCAATCGCTGCCGCCGTTATTACCGCCACTCTGATGTGCGCCTCCGTGGCGCATGCGGCCCCCACCGATGCGCCGCCGATACAGGTGGACGCAACACGCCCGCTACCCGACGCCGCGCTGGATCAAGTCAAAACGCTATTCCATCAGTTGATGGCGTCGGCGAACCAACATGATGTCGCCGCCATCCGGCACATGTTCTGGGACTCGCCGTCCGCGCTGATCGTAGCCAAAAGTGTGGACCCAGACCAAGGGGACTGGGCGGGATTCTGGGGTATCGATGCGGTCACGCAGAAAATCCACGATATCGCCAATTCCGGTCCCGTCACGCTTTACCCCGATTTCGACAGGCTGAAGGTGGTGGGCATCTCGGCGACGGTTGCCGAAACCTACGCCCCGGTGAAGATCGCCGTATCGTATGGCGGCCAAAACCCCGCCCCGCGCCCTTTCCTGATCGTGGTCGATTGGTTGAAGACTGCCGAGGGTTGGAAAATTGCTTCCGAAATCATCATTCCGGTACCGTCCGCACCGGCTAAAGCAAGCTGACCTTTTGGCTGGGCGAGCAGGGGTTAGCGTGTTACTCGCTGACTGTACTGTGTCACACCGAAAAACATGTTCCGCTTCAGATGTTTAGACCAACTACACAGGTGTTATCCACAAGCCTTTCAACACAAACGGTGGATAACTTTTACCGGACTGGCGGTGCTGATAACATATCGCTACGCTCTTAGCCCGCATTTGATCTGGCGCGGTTTAAGAGCCATGGAGACGAGATTCAGAACACAGCTTCAAGCCAAGGAAAAAGATGAGCGACTCGATTCATCGGCGCGCTAATTACGGCCTCGATGCACCGGCCGCGGTGCGTAATCCATGTATCGGCATCATCCTCGGCCTGTTGTTGTGGGGTTCCGCGGCACTCGGGTTATGGGCGGGGCAGATTGTGATTCCACTGGGTCGCGCTGTGATCGAGGTGGGTCTTGCTGCTACGGGGTTGGGTATTGCCATATGCTTATCCTGCGGCGCCGCCTGGATGATCTGGGAAAGCAAAATCGGCAAATTGCGTAGCCGTGAACAGTTGTTGCAACACGTTTCGATTAAAGTAAATGCTTTAGATGGAAAATTGCGATGATGAAGTCGAGCCTAAGCAAGCCGAGCATCTTTGTGACGGATGTGATTGACCAGCGGATCGTCGACGTCATCAGCGGCGGTCTGGAACGTTACAACGACGAGATCACGGAATATAACGACCGGCAACCTCTGGCGGTGGTGGTGCAGGACCCAGCCAGCGGCGAAATTCTGGGCGGCGCTACAGGACGTACATCCTTGGGCTTGCTGTTTCTTGAGCTATTTTATTTACCGCAATCGCTGCGCGGCAACGGTTTGGGCACACAGATTCTGCAACGCTTTGAAGAGGAAGGGCGAAAACGCGGTTGCCGCTCCGCAGTGCTCTACACCATCAGTTTTCAGGCGCCGGCGTTTTATGAACGTCATGGCTGGCGCATCTTCGGCGAAATCCCCTGTGACCCTCCTGGCACCAGCAGAGTGTTTTTAACCAAGGCGCTGTAGATCCGGGCATCTTGGGCGCGATCAAGGTGGAACGTCAAGTGCGCTGCTTGATTGTCAGATGCCGATGCGCTTCCAATACAGCAGGGTCCCGGTTAGCCCGCCATGCGGTTTTAGCGCGTAGTCCGGGATCATGCCGGCCAGCGTATAACCCAATCCTTCATACAGCCCCGAGGCGCCGCCGTCCGTCGCCGTGTCGAGCACCAACAGCGTACGCCCGCGTTCCACCGCCAAACTTTCGGCCGCGCGTATCAACGCTGCCGCTACACCGCGGCCGCGGTGACTGACGCGCGTCATCAGCTTGGCGATTTCGGCGCGATGCGGCTGGTTGGGCGGGCAGTCGAGCAACAGGCTGACGGTGCCTGCCAACACTTCGCCGTCCCATGCGCCGAGGACCACCCGTTCGCCGCGTGCAGCGGCCGCGAGTGCCTGGCCCCAAAACGCACCTGCCGCTTCCGCCGACAGCGGATGCATAAAGCTGACCGAGCCGCCGTGTGCGACTACTTCGATCAGGATCTCGCTGAGCATCGTGCTGATGGCGGGCGAGGCGCTCAAGGTTTTGATTTCGATCTGGGGCATAGGATTTGACCGCGAGCGAGTGCGACGAGACAGGTCCGGGCGGGGCGGCGATCCGCGGGTCGGGCTCGTCTAATATATAGAAGGCTTTTGGCTATTATGGCGGACGGCAGGCCCGCTGTACAACATGAGAAAATAAGGCGATGGAAGATTGGGTCTATCGATTGAGCAACTTCTATCAGGCTTTATCGGACTTCGAGCCCTAAGCTTGAGGTCACCCACGAGGAGTTTGCTTTGAATTCAATCGCTGCAGCGCGTTATCGCGCCAGATTGCATAAGGTGCTCGACTATATCGACGCGCATCTTGAGCGGGATCTCTGCGTCGAGCGTCTTAGCCGCGTTGCCGCGTTTTCGAAATATCATTTCCATCGGCAGTTCACCGCGTTGTTTGGTATCGGCGTGGCGCGTTATGTCCAGCTTACACGTTTGAAACGGGCCTCGCATCAACTGGCATTTCGTCAGCGCGACCCGGTCATTGAGATTGCCTTGGCAGCCGGATACGAAGGGCCGGAGGCTTTTTCGCGGGCCTTCAAGAAAAGCACCGGACAGTCGCCTTCGGCGTTTCGCCGCCAGCCTCAGTGGGGTCTTTGGTATGACACCTTTCAACCTTTAAGCGAACTGAGGATAAATCATATGAAAGCGGATCATCGGGCGGACCAAGTCAGGATCGTCGTCTTCAAGGACACCAAGGTGGCGGCGTTCGAACATCGCGGCGACCCTCGGCAACTTGGCGATTCGATTCGCCGGTTTATCGCCTGGCGTAAGCAAAACCGTTTGCCACCGGCGATGAGCGCAACCTTCAACATTGCCTATGACGACCCCGCCGTCACCCCGCCCGGCGACTATCGTATGGATCTATGCGCCGCCACGGAACATGACGTTGCCGACAATCCGTTCGGAGTTGTCGGGAAAACCATTCCAGGAGGCCGCTGCGCGGTACTGCGCCATATCGGGTCCGATGCGACGTTGAGCGACACGGTCACCTACCTGTATGCGGTTTGGCTGCCTCAGAGCGGCGAGGAATTGCGCAGCTTTCCTGTGTATTTTCAGCGCGTCAGCTTTTTCCCAGATGTCCCTGAGCATGAGACGGTGGTTGACGTATTTCTGCCTCTCAAGTAGATGCTAAAACCTATGCACAACGGTTAAGATTGGTCGGTTGGCCGGGTCTTGGCCGCTACTGTCGGGCAGGGATATCCTGTTTGCGTCAACCGCCGCGGCCGCGGCGGCCGATGTCTAAGTCACACGCCTTATGCCACTCTCCACGAGCTACTACCTCGTGGTTTTTCTTGCCTGATTCAACTGACCCCCTTTGATTTTTCCGGCGTTCCGTGCCGATCGGCTATCTAGCGCAGGGTTTCGCGATCGTGTTTGATCTGCGGGTGAGCGCATCGATTCGCTTGGCGCAATTGGCGCCGGGCATATCCGCGTCCCATGACGCCTTCCGCTGCGCTCGCGGCTTAGGTCGACCGTTTGCGCGGTAGCGCAGTTTGGCTCGGAATTAATTTACTGGGGGTACAAATAAAATTGACAGTCATATATATCGGGGGTACATTTATTGGCATGGACATCTCTTACGATCCGTCCAAAAACGGAATAAACGTCGCTCAGCGAGGTTTGTCGTTTGAGGTGGCTCGCGGCTTCGACATGGCGCGTGCCCAGATCTTGGAGGATATGCGCTATGCGTACCCGGAGCGCCGGTTTCAGGCACTGGGTTTTATCGGCGACCGCTTGCATATGTTGGTGTTCACGCCGCGTCATGGCAAGGTTCATATCATTAGTCTGCGTAAAGCAAATCCACGCGAGGTAAAACTGTATGAGCAAACGAATCAGCAAGGAAGTGGCGGACGATAACCCGGAGTGGAGCGATGCGGAATTTGCCCGTGCCCGGCCTGCTACCGATGTCATACCGGAATTATTCGGTACAGAAAAGGCCGAACAAATCCTGCGGCCGCGCGGAAGGCCGAAATTGGAAAACCCCAAAGAGGCCATCAAGCTGCGCATCGATGCCGATGTGGTGAACGCTTATCGCGCGCTGGGCGGCGGTTGGCAAACCCGCATGAATGAGGCGCTACGCGACTACGCAAGGTCGCATGGGATGATATGAACGGCGGCTCGTTAAGTGACTTGCATCAAGGTATTCTTTGATATTTTACAAGTCATTGCCCCTGTTAGGCCTCAATCGATCAACTACGCCATCTCGCCATGAGCCTGAAATTTATCTTCACCGTCTGGACTGTCATGATTTTGATGGTTCTGGGTCCGGGTGCTGCCGCCCAGGAAAAAATTCAAATACCCTCGCTGGATACCGACGCATCGGGTCATCCGGTGTTACTCGACGCCTATTTGTTCAAACCTGCTTTGGCGACCGCGGCAGGTCCGCTTCCGGCGGTGGTGTTCATGCATGGTTGCAGTGGTTTGATAACGCATTCCGGCAAGCTTATGTCGCGCGAACTCGACTGGGCTCAGCGCCTGAACCAGCAAGGATATGTGGTACTGGCGGTAGATAGTTTCAGCACGCGTGGCGCCGCTAGCGAATGCGCTCATGGTGGCGCCGTAACACCTCAAGTCGAGCGGCCGCGCGATGCGTACGGAGCGTTGCGGTTTCTGCAGAGCCAACCCTACGTCAAGCCCGATCGTATTGCACTGATGGGATGGTCGCATGGCGGCGGTACCGTATTGTTCTCGATCGGACCGCGCAGTCCGGCGCGTGAAATAAACCGAGGATCAATGCAAATCTCGGCGCCGGCATCGCCACCTCGTGCCGCATCTGAAGTAATATCCGCAGCCACAACCGAAGCCACACCGGCCGCCAGTGATTTTCGTACGGCGATTGCTTTCTATCCGGGCTGGTGCAATACCTCCGCGCAACATGCCTCCGACTGGAGCACCGCGATTCCTCTATTGATCTTGCAGGGGGAAAGCGACACCTGGACGCGTGCCCAGCCGTGCGAGGATTTTGTGCAAGCAGTGCGAGCCAATAATATGCCGGTGGAAATCCATCTTTATCCCGGCGCATATCATGATTTCGATTTCCCGCATTTGCCGCTGACCGAACATCCCGAGTTCGCCAAGCGTACGGGGCCGGTGCCGATTACGGGCACCGACCCGGTGGCACGGGCCGATGCCATTGAGCGGGTCACGGCCTATCTGGCGCAAGCGCTGAAGCCCTGAGGTTTGAAAATCGGAATTTTGCTGAAGCAGGCGTGCCGGCTTGCGGTTTAAGCGATAAACGCCAGATTTTCCCGCAACGAGGCAATTGCCGTCGCGGTTTCGCGTTTTAATTCCGTCATCAAATCAGCCGCCGATAAAACCCGCGACAACGGTGCGGCTTGCCCGGCCCAGTGCGCGGCGAATTCCGCATTGCCCTGTGCCTTGGCCGCCGCATGCAAAGCCTTGCCTGCGTCATACACAATCGGGTAATCGGGCAAGGACGGATGGGCGGGATCTTCTCCCAGTTGGGTAAAACGATTGGCAATGGCGCGCGCCGGCCGTCCGGAAATGACTCTGGTGAAAACCGTGCGCCGGGCGCGGGCTCCGAGCAAGTTTGCGCGAAAGGCCGGGTCGGCCGCCGATTCAGGACAGCCAATAAACGCCGTGCCCATTTGCGCGGCTTGGGCTCCGAGCGCCAGGACCGCGGCAATTCCCGCACCATCCATGATGCCGCCTGAAGCGATCACCGGCAGCTTTAATTCGCGTACCAGCAAACGCACCAGGGCCAAGGTGCCCAACGCTTCATCGGCCCGCGCCATATCGAATAGGCCGCGATGGCCGCCGGCTTCGACGCCTTGCGCAACGATGGCGTCCACGCCTGCCGCGGCGACCTGTGCCGCATCATCCAGATTGGTCGCGCTGGCCAGCAGGACTATGCCCGCTGCGCGCAAGGCTGCGAGTTGGGCGGCCGGCGGCAGCCCGAAATGGAAACTCACTACCGGCGGGCGTTCCTCCAGCAGCATCGCGTACATCGCCGGGTCTTCCAGGAAGCTGAGATAGATATTGCGCAGGGAGACGGGCGGGGTCGCGCCGAACTCGGCGAAGCGCGGCGCCAGATAGGCCAGCCAAGCTGCTTCGCGTGTCGGGTCGGCCTGTGCCGGCGCATGGCAAAACAGATTCACGTTAAACGGTTTATCCGTCAAGGAACGGGTTTTACGGATAGCCGCGCGTGCGGTTTCAGGGCCCATTGCGCCCACCCCCAACGAACCCATCCCGCCGGCATTGGACACGGCCGCAGCTAGCGCCGGTGTATCGATACCGGCCATCGGCGCCTGGATGACGGGCATCGAGAGGCCCAGCCTGGTGAATAAAGAGGGGTGCTGTGTGGATCGATTCATCAGTGTTTTCTCCCAGGATGCGGCGTCTTTAGTCAAGGCTGCTAGAGCTCTTGAAGCACGCGTTGAAATTCTGCGTAAGCCGAGGTGGCGTAGCCGGTGCGGCGCACCAGCAAGGTGTCCACGGTAAATAAGGAATAAGTGCGCAGCGGCAGGAGACTGTGCTGCAAGTCAAGCACCGACTTGGGCAGAATCGCCACGCATGAGCCCGCCATGACACAGGCCAGGATCGCATGATATGAACTCATTTCAAGCACTTTGAGCGGAGTTTCCGGCCCGCGCGCGGCGGATGCCAGCCAGTTTTCGGCGAACTGGCGATACGCGCAGCCTTGGGCGAAGCCGGCCAAGGTTCTGAGGTTCAAATCGTCCGGCCGGCGCACCTCGGGATGCGACGCCGGCATCACCAGCAGCAACTCTTCGGTAAACACCTGGATGCCTTCCAAGCCGGGGTCCAGACCGAGATCCTGGGGTAAAACGGCTTGGATTTTGAGCTTGCGCGTGCTGGGGCCGGCCGGTGGCGTTTTCGCTGTGCTCTGAGCCACCAGCGCGCAGTCCAGACGCCGCGCCAGCACATCTTCCTGCAGCGCGCGCGTGGTGCCTGTCGTAATCCGCAGTTCGACCTCCGGCCACAGAGCGTGATAACGCGCCAACGGCACCGGTAAACGGCTGGCCGCGGTGCTTTCCATCGACCCGATGCGCAAATGGCCGCTCGGTGTTTCCGGGTGCAAGGACTGGCGTGCCTCTTCCGCCACCGCGAGCAGCGTTTCGGCATAAGACAGGAAGCGATGCCCTTCCGCCGTGAGGGTCATACGTTTACCGTCGCGCAGAAAAAGGCGTACGCGCAACTCTTCTTCCAGTTGCTGGATGCGGGTGGTGACATTCGACTGTACCCGCGCCAAGCGTTGGGCGGCGCGCGTCACACTGTGTTCGGCGGCCACCGCACGGAAGATTTCCAAGTCCGTAAAGTCCACACATGCCTCGTTGAAAATCTTTAAAAAAGAATTATTTATAGAAAATAATCATATTTTATGATTTAAAAGTCAAGCAAGATCTTTGTCTGAACTTTGAGTCGTGGCATGAGAATGCCCGGCGCATGCTAAATAACAGCATGGTCAAACTTGATCTGAGCACGATGGTGCGTGTCTGTAAAACCGGCAGTCGCAGCATAAACCGCACTTGGTCTGGTTTTTGAGATGCAGCGGCCGCTGTTCGACCCGCATCGCTTAGGCTAACGCGGCACGTCGAGAGGAGTCCACGCTGCGATACCAGTCCGGCGATGTGGGTGCGGGTTATCGCGTGGGTCGGCTTCAACTTGGACGATATCGGCTAATCCGCAGCGCTACCTCTAAGCAAAAACCATGAACTTATTCATCCGTTTCGCCCTTGCCACGTTTGCCGTGACGGCGTTTTCCCCGGCCTGGTCTCAAGCTCCCGCCGCCCCTGCGCACTCGGCCTCACCGGCCACCTCATCTGCCACCTCATCTGCCACATTACGGCAAACCATCCAGAGTTTTGTCCCGGTTTTTTCCGGCCGCGTCGACGTCCAGGCTTTGCCGCTGTCGCAGGCGATCAAAACCGTGCAAGGCACAGGCCAACGTACGGTCTATATTGTCACCGACCCGGATTGCAAATATTGCAGAAAGCTGGAAGTGGCACTGAGCCAGATCAAGGATGTGACGATTTACCGTTTTGAATATCCGCTCACGGAGTTGCACCCGAATGCCGCCAATATTGCCAAGCAGATCTGGTGCGCGCCGGATCGCTCACAGGCGTGGGAGGTTTATGAAAATCAGCACCTCACACCGGCCAACAATGGTCTCTGCGCCAATCCAATCGACGCCAATATCGCCTTGGCGGCGCGCTTGGGTATCGAGGGTACGCCCTACATCATTTCCAGCAACGGCCGGATGAATGCCGGTACGCTCTCGGCCGAAGGCTTGGAAAAGTTTATTGACGGGACGGCCGAGTAAGTCGGTGCCTGGATGAAGCGCAAGCCTGCGTTTTAATAAAAAGCAAGCTCTTGGCTAATGAGCCGCAAGTGGATGGCTTAAGCCATGGAAAGCAATGCGCCATAGACCGGGAATAAGCCAACGGCTTAAGCTTCCAATGCCGATTCCTGCTCGACTTCGGTCGACAGCACTTGCAGCACCGCATCGCGTTTTTCCAGCAAATGCTGCCGCAGGATCGCCGACAGCCGTTTACCGTCACGCGCATCGAGTGCCTTGAGCATTTCGTCGTGATCGTGGATCGCGCTATCCCACTTGGGGATCTGGAAGTTGGAGCGAAAGCGCAGGGCCTGTAGACGCCGGTTTACCGTGATATAGATTTGCCGCAAGGCGGTATTGCGGGCGGCTTCATTGATCTTGTCGTGGATCGCCTGATTGCGGCTGTAATAACCGGCCAGGTCGTTTTGGCTGCGGCACGCCAGCATGGCGTAATGCAATGCCTTGATCTCCGCGATCTCGGCGGCGGTGATCCGCTCGCACGCAAGTTCGCCGGAAAAGGCCTCAAGGCCGCTCATCACTTCAAAGGTTTCGCGCAATTCCGCTTCCGACATTTTCGATACGGAGGCGCCGCGATTCGGCGAGATATCGATCAGCCCTTCGGACGCCAATACCTTCAGCGCCTCGCGCAACGGCGTGCGCGAAATGCCCAGCATCTCGCACAACTCGCGTTCGTTGAGTTTTTTGCCGGGTTCAAGCATACCTTCGACGATAAAGCTGCGTAGATGCTCGATCACGGCGTCGTGCAGTTGCTGGCGCTCGACCTTGGGCATCAAGGGTATCGGCGAGGCGTTGCCCTCAAAGTTAGTATTCTGCATACAAAAGCCAAAAGTGGTATGAAGGTAATTATATAGAAATTCATGATGCACATGACTTTTAAGGGTAAACCTTGGAAATAAAAGAAGAATAAAATATTGGGATAAGGGCTGTTGGCCTGCTATAGTATTTTGTATTCAAAATTCGATTTGTGAGGAATTATGCTTAAGCTCGATTTTCACCCGGCCGGCCGTCATTTTTTGCAGATTCCCGGGCCTAGCCCGGTTCCCGACCGTATTTTGCGGGCCATGAGCTATCCGACCATCGACCATCGCGGACCCGAGTTCGGCGCACTGGGTCTGAAAGTCATCGAAGGCATCAAGAAAATTTTCAAAACGCAGCAGCCGGTGGTGATCTACCCGGCATCGGGCACCGGCGCCTGGGAGGCTGCGCTGGTCAACACGCTCAGTCCCGGCGACACGGTCCTGATGTTCGAAACCGGTCATTTTGCGACCTTGTGGAAAAAGATGGCGGAAAGCCTCGGCCTGAAACCGGAATTCCTCGGACTGCCGGGCATCGAAGGATGGCGGCGCGGGGTCCAACCGCAGATGATCGAAGCACGGCTGCGCGCCGACACCGGCCACCTGATCAAAGCGGTGTGCGTGGTGCATAACGAGACGTCGACCGGCGTCACTTCCGATATCGCCGCGGTGCGCCAGGCTATCGACGCCGCCGGACACCCGGCCTTGCTGCTGGTCGATACCATCTCCGGTCTGGCCTGCGCCGATTACCGTCATGACGACTGGGGTGTCGACGTCACCGTTTCGGGTTCGCAAAAAGGCCTGATGTTGCCGCCTGGTATCAGCTTTAACGCGGTTTCGCCAAAAGCGCTGGCCGCCAGCAAGCAGGCCAAGTTGCCGCGCGCCTTTTGGGGTTGGGACGAAATCATCGAGATGAATGCGACCGGTTACTGGCCGTACACGCCGAATACCAACTTGTTGTACGGTTTGTCGGAAGCGCTTGAGATGATCCTCGACGAAGGTCTGGACAATGTCTTCGCGCGCCATGAACGCTTGGCCGAAGCCTGCCGCCGCGCGGTCACCGCGTGGGGTCTGGAGATTCAATGTGCCGATCCGGCGGTGTATAGCCCGGTGCTGACGGGCGTGATGACCCCTGAGGGGGTTGACGCCGATGCGGTGCGCAAGGTGATCTACGAACGTTTTGACATGTCGTTGGGGACAGGGCTGGGCAAGATGAAAGGGCGCATGTTCCGCATCGGTCATCTGGGCGATTGCAACGATCTGATGTTGATGGCAACCCTGTCCGGTTGCGAGATGGGACTGCGCTTGGCGGGTGTGCCGCTGGCCGCCAGCGGCTTGCCGGCCGCGATGGATTATTTGGTGGCGGAAGCCAAGGTCAAGGCGCTAAAAGCCGCTGCTTGAAGATGAGCTGAACGGACGGTGCAGGCGAAGGCGTAAGCCTTCAGCCTGCGAGGCCGCGAAACCGAAAATGCAAGCAGGGATGCCTGTGTTTCATCTCAAATTAATCGATCTACAGGTTTTCGTAAGGCTATTCGTAGACAATAGCCGGCGTAACGCAAATACACATCGGCCGCGGCCGATGTAGCGCGACCAAGCATGCCAGTTCCGGCGTGCCGTCGAGAGAGAATAACGGAGATAGGCGATGAAGCGGTTTCGTGCGACCAGTATCGTTCTCGTTTTGTTATGCATCATGTATTTCATCACCTACCTGGATCGTGTGAACGTCAGCACGGCAGCGGCAGGCTTCGGTAAAGATTTTCATTTATCTCATACTCAAATCGGCCTGGTATTTTCGGCCTTCGCTTATCCCTATTTGTTATTCCAGGTTATCGGCGGTTGGGTCAGTGACCGTTTCGGCGCCAAACGCACCCTGATTGTGTGCGGTCTGTTGTGGGCCGGGGGCACCATCCTGACCGGCTTTGCCGGCGGTTTGTTTTCGCTTCTGGCGGCGCGTTTGCTATTAGGCTTTGGCGAAGGGGCGACCTTTCCGGCGTCAACCGCCGTGATGTCGCGCTGGATTGCCAAAGAGCGGCGCGGTTTTGCCCAAGGTATCACCCATGCCGCATCGCGCATCGGCAACGCGGCCGCGCCAAGCGCCATTGTGTGGATCATGTTGAATTATGGCTGGCGCCAATCGTTTTATATTTGCGGCGCGATCAGCCTGGCCTGGGTTCTGCTGTGGCTGGTGACCTTTACCGAGTATCCCAAGGACCATCCGCGCATTACCGCCGCCGAACTCGCAATCCTGCCGCCGCCGAAACCCAAGGCCGCTGCGGTGCCCTGGAAAGCGTTATTCAAGCGTATGGCACCCGTCACTATCGTGTACTTCTGTTATGGCTGGACCCTCTGGTTGTTCCTCAGCTGGATTCCCCAATATTTCCTGCATAGCTATCGCCTCGACTTGGCCAAGTCCGCTTTGTTTGCCTCGGTGGTGTTTTTTGCCGGGGTGCTGGGCGATACCCTGGGCGGTATCGTTACCGACAAAATATTCACCCGCACCCGTAGCCTGAAAAAAGCGCGTAGCTGGATGGTGTCGATCTGCATGCTGTTCACCTTGTTTGTGCTGTTGCCCTTGATGTTTACGCACAGCCTGTATGTGTCGATGGTGTGCCTTGCAGCCGGCTTCTTTTTTGCCGAAATGACGATAGGCCCGATGTGGGCGATTCCGATGGATATCGCGCCGGAATATTCGGGCACGGCCAGCGGCATGATGAACACCGGGTCGGCACTGGCCGCGATTATTTCGCCGCTGTTTTCGGGTTACCTGATCGACCGTTTCGGTAGTTGGGAATTGCCCTTTCTCGGCAGCATGATATTGATGGCCATCGGTGTGGTACTGGCATTCCGCATGCAACCGGAAAACAAGTTCGACTCGGCGCCGGTGGCAGGAGCCCAGCCCATTCCGCACCTGGGTGTTTGAGATGAGCCATTCGACCTCGCGTTTGCTGTCTCAGCCGATTCATCTTGTGCCGACGGCGGCGCGTGGCGCAACCCCACTGGCACGCCATTTGCGCGATGCCGTGCGCGGTAACGTATTTTTCGATGCGGCGGCGCGCGGCCGTTATGCCACCGACGCTTCGATCTATCAAATCATGCCGATCGGGGTGGTGGTGCCGCGCGATCAGGACGATCTGCGGGTGGCGCTGGAAATCGCCCGTAGCGAAAAGGTGCCGCTTCTGGCACGCGGGGCCGGCACCAGCCAATGCGGACAGACGGTCGGTGAAGCGTTGATCGTCGACACCAGCAAATGGCTCAACGCTATCTTTGAATTCGATGCTGAAGCACGCACCGTCACGGTTGAACCGGGCGTGGTGCTGGACCATCTGAATGCCTGGCTGAAGCCGCACGGTCTGTGGTTTCCGGTCGATGTGTCGACTGGCGCGCAGTGTACGATAGGCGGCATGGCAGGCAATAATTCCTGCGGTTCGCGCTCGATTGAATACGGCAATATGGTGCACAACGTCGAGTCGATCGATGCGGTGCTGGCCGACGGCAGCGAAATGCGCTTCGCTTCGCTGCGCGAACCGGTGACGAACCCGCGACTGCAATCGATGGTCGACGATTTACAGCGGATTGCCCTGCGCGAGCGCGGTGAAATCGCCGAGCGCATGCCCAAGGTGCTGCGCCGCGTGGCAGGTTATAACATCGACTTATTCGATTGCCAAAACCCGCGCGCTTATACCGATGACGGCATCGCCAATCTGGCGCATATCCTGGTCGGCTCGGAAGGAACGCTCGCCTTTAGCCGCCAGATCACCTTGAAGCTGGCGCCCTTGCCGGTGCATAAAGTTCTCGGCGTGGTCAATTTCCCGACCTTTTATCAGGCCATGGATTTGACCCAGCATATTGTCAAACTGCAACCGAGTGCGGTCGAGTTGGTGGATCGCACCATGATCGATCTGGCGCTCACCAATCCAGCCTTCCGGCCGGTGATCGAGAAAGCGCTGATCGGCCGCCCGCAGGCCATTCTGCTGGTCGAGTTTGCCGGCGAAGATCATGCCGCGCAGTCGGCGCAACTGGCACGCCTGGTGGAGCTGATGGGCGACCTGGGTTTGCCCGGTTCGGTGGTCCAGATGCAAACCGCGGGCGAACAAAAAGCCTTGTGGGATGTACGCAAGGCGGGCTTGAACATCATGATGAGCATGAAGGGCGACGGCAAGCCGGTGTCCTTTATCGAAGACTGCGCGGTGCCGCTCGAACATCTGGCGGAATACACCAGCCGCTTGACCGAAGTGTTTCATCGGCATGGTACGGAAGGCACCTGGTATGCGCATGCCAGTGTCGGCACGCTGCATGTGCGGCCGATTCTCGATATGCGCCGCGATGGCGCCAAGCATATGCGCGCCATCGCCGAACAAGCGGCGCAACTGGTACGTGAATATAAAGGCGCGTATTCCGGCGAGCATGGCGACGGCTTGTGCCGCGGCGAATGGGTGGCATGGCAATACGGTCCGCGCATCAACCAGGCCTTCAGCGAGATCAAACACCTGTTCGATCCGGACAACCGTTTTAATCCCGACAAAATTGTGCGCCCGCCGAAGATGGACGACGCCCGCAATTTCCGTTTTGCGCCCGGTTACCGCGAACAAGCCATCGCGACCACGCTGGATTGGTCGGCATGGAATGTCGAACGCGATCCACTGAGCGGCATCGAAACCGCGCCTGGCACGGGCAACGATTTAAGCGGCGGCCTGGCGAAGGCGGTCGAGATGTGCAATAACAATGGCCATTGCCGCAAGTTTGACGCCGGCACCATGTGCCCGAGTTATCGCGTTACCAAAGACGAACAGCACGTCACACGGGGCCGGGCCAATACACTGCGGCTGGCGCTCTCCGGGCAACTCGGCCAAGACGGCCTGGCCAGCCTGGAAGTGAAGCAGACGCTGGACTTGTGCGTTTCATGCAAAGGTTGTAAGCGCGATTGTCCGACCGGTGTCGACATGGCGAAGATCAAGATCGAAGCGCGTGCGGCATGGGTGCAGCGCCACGGCATCAGCCTGCGCGACAGACTGGTGGCGTTTATGCCGCATTACGCGTCCTATGCCAGCCGGGTGCCGGGCTTGTTTGCCCTGGCCGAGCGTATTCCGTTGTTATCGAAATGGGGCAAAGGCAAACTCGGGCTGGCGCCGCAACGCTCGTTGCCGCGCTTCAATAAATCGTTTTTGTCCGGCGCGGTGGCGCAAGCCGCGGTGCCTGGCGCGGTGGTCAAAGAAGTCGTGCTGTTTGTCGATACCTTCAATAATTATATGGAGCCCGATAACGCACGTGCGGCGCATAAGGTACTCGAAGCTGCCGGTTATACCGTGCATTTCAACACCCGGGATAACGACCGTCCCTTATGTTGCGGCCGGACCTTTTTAGCGGCTGGTTTGGTCGGCCGTGCCAAGCAGGAAGCCCGGCGTTTGCTTGATGCCTTCAAACCTTTTGTCGAGCGGGGCGTGCCTATCGTCGGGCTTGAACCTTCGTGCCTGCTGTCGCTACGTGACGAGTTTTTGCATTATGGTTATGGCGAAGAGGCGCATCAGTTGTCGCAACTGGCTTTCTTGTTCGAGGAATTTCTGGTACGGGAGAAAGCGGCGGGGCGTCTCGACTTGCGATTAAAGGCCGTCGTCGCACCGCGCGCCTGGGTACACGGGCACTGTCACCAAAAGGCCTTCGACGCGTTCTCGCCGATGCAAACCGTGCTGGGCTGGATTCCCGGTCTGGAGGTGAAAACCATCGAGTCATCGTGTTGCGGTATGGCCGGTAGTTTCGGCTACGAGGCGGAGCACTACTCCGCTTCGCTGGCCATGGCCGAGCTGTCGCTGTTGCCGGCCGTCAGACGCGTTGAGACGGGCGACCTGGTGGTGGCGGATGGAACCAGTTGCCGCCACCAGATTCACGACGGCGCGCAAGTCGAGGCGCTGCATCTGGCGCGGGTATTGGAGCTGGCGCTTTAGCCTGCAACCTCGGTTGACACCTCAGCCGAGGCTGAGGGCGCTCACGGTTTTCAGGGCTGCGGCGCGTCCGGCTTGGCTGGAGCAAAGCGGCTCTGTACCGCCAGCAGTGCGTCGTCGGTGGTCGCCACCAGCCACAACCGCGCCTGCTCCAGCATCAGGCGGTTATGCTCTTTCAACGGTCCCATCGCGACGGCGGCGGTCCACGCCACCGGCGCGACGCGGCTTTTCCGGCCCGATGGAGTGCCCACCAGCAAACAATGCGGCCCCAGCACCAGCGAAACAAAAGGCAGCGCCGGACTGGCGCGTACCCGCCAATCGATAAACGGCTGCTCGCTGAACAGCAAAGGATTGGGCAAGCCGTGCAGCACACTAAAATCGTACAAGGCCAATTGTTCGCGCATGCCGACATAGACGCGCCGGATGTCGCCGATAACGGCGGCGCGGATTTCATCGTCGAACATGGCTTCCAGGGCATAACGCGCCTGGGCCTGCTGAGCATCCAACTGATAGGCGCTGAATAAGCCCAGTTCCAGGCAATCTTGCACCGCGCGCTGTACCTCGGCCACCGACCCGGCTGCCTCGGGCGTACCCAATTGAGCCGCGCGCAAAAACCGCGCCAGCCCGGCTTCCTGGATTACGGGGCCGTTGGCTTGCGCGGTGATATCTGCATCCTTGGCCAGCGGCACGTAGATATATTTCTCCGCCGCGAAGCGCGATTTTTTTCCTTCATCGAACTTGACTTCGCCATCGATGCAGTCGAGATAACGGGTACCGATTCTGCCGTGCTCCCACACATAGTTTTTGAGGAAAGGGCGTAACGGATGCAGCGTTTCTTGATCGGTCATTGAAAACTCCAGTGCCTCAGTATAGTGCCAGGATGCGTGCGTTGCTTAGGCGGACTAGCGATCACCATGCGCCTTATCGTGTCGCCGGAAAATTCGGCGGCTCGGCTCAGCCTTGAAGTTATCCACCGTTTATGTTGAGAAGCCTGTTGATAACTTGCAGAAAGCCCAGTCAAGCGTCTGATGTAACAGGCTTTTTTCCCTATGACTCGCAATAGTCATGAGGCCCGGAAAACCTGCA
>Ga0302302_1000900_pt1 | contig 18138 bp, 15 predicted proteins | sample III_Palsa_E1_3_FD_198766 | JGI IMG/M metagenome (GOLD analysis project Ga0302302, IMG submission 198766) | Peat permafrost microbial communities from Stordalen Mire near Abisko, Sweden - III_Palsa_E1_3 | ecosystem: Environmental > Terrestrial > Soil > Palsa > Peat permafrost | place: Sweden...
AGGCGTCCTTGACGTTCGCCATACGCACGATATTGTTGCGGCCAATCTCCACCGAGCGCACGTCACCAACGTTGACGAGCTCATGCGCTTCGAATGGATACGGCAGACGCCAGTGCACGCCCGGGGTCGCGGTATAGCGATACTTGCCGAACTGGGTCACGACGCCAGCCTGCCCGTCCTGCACCACGAACACACCGCTGCCGAGGTAGATAGCGATTAGCACGCCGATGACGATACCCACACCGATGCGCGCACCGCGCCCATTGTCAGGTCGACCTGCGCCGCCGCCCGTCCCCTTGCGGCCGAAAATGCTGCTCAGGCGGCGATTGAAGTCGCGCCACATCTCGTCGAGATCGGGCGGACCATCGCCATCCTTGCCGTTCTGCGGACGCTTCGGGTCATTCGGACGTTGCCGGTTGCCATTGCCGTCACCCCGGCCCCAGCGCGGATCGTTCATCGAAAGAGTGGCGCGCAGGCGCAGCCAGATACTCCGCACGTTGTAATCGTTCACCTGTGTTCGTTCACCAGAGTAGACAGCGGGTCAGTGCAATTTGGAACGGGTCAGTGCCCGAGTTCTGGGACCTTGCGGTCGTCACGTGATTCTGCAGGCCAGCCTTCTTCCGGCGCTTGTGGCGCGTTTGGCTCCGCACGCTGCACGTCGGGAAGAGTGTCGGCAGCCGCGATTTCGGCGATGGCAGCGCGCAGTGTCTCCAGTCCCTGCCCCGTGCGCGCGCTCAAAAAGACGCGCGAAATATTACCATACTCATCCCGCTCAACCGTGTCGCCTCGGGCCGCCAGCTCGGGCACCGCATCGATCTTGTTGAACACCAGCACCTGACGGATCGCGTCGGCACCGATTTCGTGCAACACCTCGTTGACCTGATCGATCTGGTCGAGGCGCACGGCACTCGAGGCATCCACGACGTGCAGCAGCAGATCGGCGTGAATCGTTTCCTCCAGCGTGGCGCGAAACGCCGCCACCAGCTGGTGAGGCAACTCGCGGATGAAGCCAACCGTATCGGACACCACCACCTGCCCCACCTCGTCGCCGAGATAGACGCGCCGCGAGGTCGTGTCGAGTGTGGCGAACAACTGGTCTGCCGCATACGCCTGCGCCTTCGTGAGCGCGTTGAACAGCGTGGACTTGCCCGCGTTCGTGTAACCGACCAGCGACACCGACATCGTGCGGTTGCGCTCGCGCGCGCGCCGCTGCGTGCCGTGCTGGCGGCGCAGTTTTTCGAGCCGCGTCTTCAACGCCTTGATGCGCTCGCCGATCAGCCGGCGGTCGGTTTCAAGCTGCGTTTCACCCGGACCGCGCAAGCCGATACCGCCTTTTTGCCGTTCCAGGTGGGTCCATGCGCGGATCAGCCGCGTGGACAGGTACTGCAATTGCGCGAGTTCGACCTGCAGCTTGCCTTCATGGCTGCGGGCGCGCTGCGCAAAAATATCGAGAATCAGACTCGTGCGATCGATCACGCGCCTGTTAAGCGCTTGCTCCAGATTACGTTGCTGGGCCGGCGCAAGAGCGTGATTGAAAATGACGAGTTCAATGTCGTTCGCCTCGCACGCAAGACGCAGTTCTTCCGCCTTGCCGCTGCCAACAAACATTTTGGCATCGGGACTGGAGCGGCGTCCGGTGAGGGTAACGAGGGGAGTCGCGCCCGCGCTTTGCGCGAGCAGGCTGAGTTCTTCGAGACTGGCTTCGAAATCGATCTTACCGAAGTCGATGCCGACAAGCGCTGCGTTGGTCAAATTGGAGGGTATCAAAATGAAGCGGCCGGGAGAGATCGCCGACGGGCGACACTACGCCGGCCGCGACGAGAGGTTAGGACTGTTCGGAATCCGGGTGGAAATTTACCGGGCGGGCAGGCACGACAGTGGAAATGGCGTGCTTGTAGACCATCTGGGTAACCGTATTCCGGAGCAACACGACGTACTGGTCGAACGATTCGATGTTCCCTTGAAGCTTGATGCCGTTGACCAGGTAGATCGACACCGGCACATGCTCTTTACGCAGTGCGTTCAAAAACGGGTCTTGTAACAATTGCCCTTTGTTGCTCATAGCAAACTCCGTATTTTTTTGCAGGTTGACTAAATTGACGACGAAGAAAAAGAGATCCGCCGTCAACCGCTACACTATAGCCGATTTTCGTTTTTGCGCGAGTGACCTGGCCATCCGGCCAAACCCAACACACACGCGGGTTTCAGCCTTTGTCCGCGTAAGGGTTCGTCGACGATCTGAACTCTATGCGCAATGGAGTCCCAGTCAGCCCGAAAGTTTCCCTGAAGCGATTTTCGAGGTAGCGTTTATACGTTTCCGTGATCGCGTCGAGCGCATTGCCGTGAATCACGATAATTGGCGGGTTTTGGCCTCCCTGGTGCGCGTAACGCAGCTTCGGACGCACCGGACCGCGCCGGCGCGGCTGCTGGAATTCGACTGCGTCGATCAGTGCGCGCGTCAATTTCGGTGTCGGCAGCTTGGACATGGCCGCCGCATAGGCTTCGTCAACCGAGCGCATCAATGGCCCAATCCCCGTATTCTCGGCCGCTGAAATAAAGTGAAATTTCGCAAAGTCGAGAAATTTTAGTTTGCGCTCCAGATCCGCTTTGGTGCGCTCGCGCACATGCGAGTCGAGACCATCCCATTTGTTTACGCCAACAACTAGCGCGCGGCCCTGCTCCACCACGAAACCGGCAATGTGCGCATCCTGGTCCGAGATGTCCTGGCGGGCGTCGAGCAGCAGGATCACGACGTTCGCGTCCGAGATGGACTGCAGCGTCTTCACCACCGAGAACTTCTCGATTGCTTCGAACACCTTGCCGCGGCGACGCAGGCCTGCTGTGTCGATCAGCGTGTAGGGCTTGCCCTGACGCTCGAAATCCACGTAGATCGAATCGCGCGTGGTGCCAGGCATGTCGAACGCGATCACGCGCTCTTCGCCGACCAGGGCGTTGATCAGCGTCGACTTGCCGACGTTCGGACGGCCCACGATGGCGATCTTGACGCCACGCGCGGCCTTCTCCTCATCGCTCTCTTCCGGCTGCCCCGCGTACGCGACTTCCAGCGCCTCGTTGATCATCTCGGTCACGCCGTCACCGTGCGCCGCCGAAATGGCGCGCGGGTCGCCGAGCCCCAGTTCGTAGAAGTCCGCGGCGACCGCGCCGTACTTCATCCCTTCGGCCTTGTTGACGACGAGGAAAATCGGCCGGCCAGTCTTGCGCAGATAGTCGGCAATCGACTTGTCCTGCGGCGCAAGACCATTGCGACCGTCAACAATGAATACGACGATGTCCGATTCCTCGACTGCCTGACGCGTCTGGCGCGCCATCTCATGAAGGATGCCGTCTTTGGCGACCGGTTCGAAACCGCCGGTGTCCACCACGAGGTACGGGCGCTCGCCGGTGCGGCCTTCGCCGTAGTGGCGATCGCGCGTGAGGCCCGGCAAGTCGGCAACGAGCGCATCACGCGAGCGCGTGAGGCGGTTGAATAGCGTGGATTTCCCCACATTGGGGCGCCCCACAAGGGCAATTACGGGTTTCATCAGATGTTGTTCACGGTGAAACGCGAGGCCGGGATCGATCACCCCGCGCGCGACGCCATGCGGCCGCGTCGCGGCTGCGTTTGACGCAAATTATCACGAATTCGGCCGGCCCCGGACGTGCGGCAAATATGCCCGTCCAGGCGGACGTTGGGCTGGCTGTATGGGCGGCGCCGCAGCGCCGCCGGGTTCCAGGTGTTGCGGACGGCTCCGCTTTCGCACCCGCGGCAAACCTGTGCCGCCGCAAACCCACCAGGCGGACGGTGATGTGCACCGCCCTAAATACAACTAAAAACGCGCGCGGCCGGCTAAGCCGGCCTGCGCGCGGTACCGCGTAAGCCTCTCGCCGCGCTTAGCGCGGACGGAAGCCGTAGATGTCGCCGTCGTGCGTCTGGACTACGAGCGTTTCGCCCGCCAGCACCGGCGCGGCAGTAATCGCAGTGCCATCGGTCGGCATCCGCGCGACGAGCGTACCGTCATCACGCGAGAGGAAATGCACGAAGCCCTGATAATCGCCCATCACAGCGGCGTGACCCAGCAGGAACGGCACGCTCAGTTCGCGGTTCTTCAGCTTGTCGTTGGTCCACAACTGCTTGCCGCCCGTCGCGTCGAACGCGTTGACCACTGACCAGTCGTCCGCACCAACCACCGTGGTTTCGTCCTGCGCAATACCGCTCGTGCTCGAGAACGCCTTTTCCCACAGCGGGCGGCCCGAGTTCGCGTCGAAGCAGCCAACCTGCCCCTGGAAGGTCACGGCGCAGGTTTGGGCGTCGACCAGCGTGGGTGGCCCGGTCACATCATTGATCCGCTCGACTTCCGTCACGCCCTTCGGATAAGACACCGGCGTTTCCCAGAAGGTGTCGCCCGTCAGCACGTTGATCGCTGCGAACGTACCGCCGGGGAAGCCGGCCAGCACCGCCTGTCCACCCGCGAACGTCATGCCCGCCGACACGCGCAGATTGAGCGGCACCGCGCGATTGCGGTACACCCACTTCTGTTCGCCGGTTTGCGCGTTGAACGCCGTAATCTGGCCGTCCACCGTACGCACCACCACGAAGCCGTTACCCACCAGCGGCGGCGAGATGATTTCGCCGGGCGCCGTGTTCTTCCACAACTGTTTGCCATTCTCGTCGAGCACGTACACCTGGCCCTTGAGCGCGCCGACCGCAGTCAGCGTTCCGTCGCTGCCGACACCTGCGGACAGGTCGCTGCCGATCTTGATACGCCAGACATCCTTGCCGGTCTGCGCGTCGATCTTCGCCACCGAGCCGTTCGCGCCCGCGGCGTACACGAAGTTGCCGACCGCCACCGGCGAGAACAGGTAGCGCCCTGCCTTACCGACACTGGCCTTCCAGACCTGCTGCACGTTCAGCACGGGTTTGAACTCGGTGAGCGGCGTCGGCACGCGGCGCTCGTCCTTCGTGGATGAGCAAGCCGTCATCATGAGCACGGTCATCGCACAGGCAACGGGCACAGCGTAGCGTTTCAGCAGATTCATCGGTTGACGTTGCATTTAGGGAGATTAATCAAATGGGACTGGTTGAGCGTCATGCGACGCTCAACCGCCCAGCGCGTCCAGCTTGAACTGGATCAGCTGGCGCGTGGATGTATCGGACTTCGGCAGCGAATCCAGCGCGAGCTGATAGGCCGTACGTGCATCGGCACGCTTGCCTTGAGCTGCGAGCAGATCGCCACGGCCATTCGCCACGACGCCCTTGAACGCGTCGGACTGCGGTTCGGCGAGCAGCGCCAGACCCTGGTCGTAAGCCTTGTCGTCGAGCAACAGCGAAGCCAGACGCAGCTTCGCGATCTGCTTGAATTCGTCGTCCTTGGCGTGGTCGACGGTCCATTGCAACTGCGCCTTCGCACCGGCTTCGTCGCCGGCTGCGTAGAGCGCCTTGGCCGCGGCCAGCGCGGTCATCTGCGCATACGCGGTGCCGCCGAACTTGTCTTCCATGTCGCCGGCCACACGGGCCACCTGGGCCTTGTCACCCGCCGTCACGGCCTGTTGCACCTGGTCGTACAGTACTGCGGCTTCTGCCGCCTGATGCCGCTGCCAGTAGTTCCAGCCATTCCAGCCAGCGGACGCAAGCAGCGCCACCAGCACGATCCACGTTGTGGAATTGCCCCACTGGGCCCACCAGGCCTTCAGACCTTCAATTGATTCTTGTTCGTCGTGGTAACTCATCGCCAGGCGATCCCTTCTCTTTTATTACCTTGTATGTGTCGAACCGCATGGCCGACGACATCGCAATCAGTCGTCGCCGTCTTCGGCGGATGCAACCATCGCATTGATTAGAAATTCGGTCAAGTCTTCGGCCGGCACGTTGTGTTGCTCGCTCTTACTACCGTCCTGACCCGCATTGCGCAGCGGCTTCACACCTACCGTGCCGCTGGCGATCTCATCTTCGCCGAGAATCACGGCAAAGGCCGCGCCGCTGGCATCGGCACGCTTCATTTGCGACTTGAAGCTCGCCGTCTGACCATCCGCACTGCAGTGCAGGATGACGTCGAGACCGGTGTCGCGCAGCCGCTCGGCGATGATGAAGGCCTGCTCGCGTGCCGTGTCGCCCTGATGGACCACATAGACATCGCAACCCTCGTCTTCCGGCACGAGGTTCTCTTCCTTCAGGAGTTCGAGTATGCGCTCGACGCCCATGGCCCAGCCGCAAGCGGCCGTCGGCTTGCCGCCCAGCTGCTCGATCAGCGGATCGTAACGGCCGCCGGCCGCGACAGTGCCCTGCGCGCCCAGCTTGTCCGTCACCCATTCGAACACGGTCAGATTGTAATAATCGAGACCACGCACGAGACGCGGATTGATCTTGAACGGCAGATTGTTCGACTTCAGGATGCGCTGCAGTCCTTCGAAATGGGCGAGCGACGCCTCACCGAGGAAATCGATCAGCTTCGGTGCGTTCTGCGCGACTTCCTGCATGGCCGGGTTCTTCGTATCCAGCACGCGCAGCGGGTTCGTGTAGAGACGGCGCTTCGCTTCCTCGTCGAGCACATCCATGTGCTTTTCGAGGTACGCGATCAATTCGACACGGTGTGCCGCGCGTTCTTCCGCGAGCCCGAGCGAATTGATTTCGAGGCGAATGCCGGTCAGGCCAAGGTCGTCCCACAAACGCTGGCACATCATGATGATTTCAGCGTCGGTATCCGGACCCGCAAAACCCAACGCCTCGACACCCACCTGATGGAACTGGCGATAACGGCCGCGCTGCGGACGTTCGTGGCGAAACATCGGACCGACGTACCACAAGCGCTTTGGACCGTCGTACAGCATGTTGTGTTCAATCGAAGCGCGCACGACGGCAGCGGTATTTTCCGGACGCATCGTCAGATTTTCACCGTTCAGCGCATCGGTAAAGCTGTACATCTCCTTCTCGACGATGTCCGTCACCTCACCGATACCGCGCGTGAACAGTTGCGTATGCTCGACGATCGGTGTGCGAATGTTCTGGTATCCGTAAGAACGGAGCATCGACTTGACGGTCGTTTCGAAAAACTCCCACAACCCTGCTTCTTGCGGGAGGATGTCGTTCATGCCCTTCACACCGGACAATTTCTCGAGCTTTTTCTTCTGTTCAGTCATCTGTGTTCGCTTGATACTTCTCAGTTGAGCGCGGTCGCGCGGCCGTAAGTACGCTCGACATAGTCGCTCACGATTTGCTGGAATTCTTCGGCGATGTGCTCGCCACGCAGCGTCTTCGCTTTCTCGCCGTCAATGAACACCGGCGCAGCCGGATTCTCACCCGAGCCCGGCAAGCTAATGCCGATGTTGGCCTGCTTCGACTCACCCGGGCCGTTGACGATGCAGCCCATCACCGCGACGTGCATCTTCTCGACGCCAGGATACTGGTCGCGCCACACCGGCATCTGCAGGCGCAGATAGGTCTGGATCTGCGAAGCGAGTTCCTGGAACAGCGTGCTGGTGGTGCGGCCGCAACCGGGGCAGGCGATGACCATCGGCGTGAACGAGCGCAAGCCCATCGTCTGCAGGATTTCCTGACCGACGATCACTTCACCGGTACGCGGGCCGCCCGGCTCCGGCGTGAGCGAGATGCGGATCGTGTCGCCGATACCCTGCTGCAAGAGCACCGACAGCGCCGCCGTCGACGCCACGATGCCCTTCGACCCCATCCCGGCTTCGGTCAAACCGAGGTGCAGCGCGAATTCGCAGCGGCGTGCGAGTTCTCGATACACCGCGATCAGATCCTGCACGCCGCTCACCTTGCACGACAGGATGATCTTGTTGCGGCTCAAACCCAGTTCCACAGCGCGCTCGGCCGAGCCGATCGCCGACTGGATCAGCGCTTCGTACATCACGCTCTGCGCTTCCCACGGCGTGGAACGCGCGGCGTTTTCGTCCATCATCTTCGCGAGCAGATCCTGATCCAGACTGCCCCAGTTGACGCCGATGCGCACGGGCTTGTCGTACCGGATGGCGGCTTCGATCATCTGCGCGAACTGCGTATCGCGCTTCGCGCCGTGGCCGACATTGCCCGGATTGATCCGGTACTTCGACAGCGCCTCCGCGCACGCGGGGTAATCGCGCAGCAGCAGGTGGCCGTTGTAGTGAAAGTCGCCGACGAGCGGCACCGACACGCCCATGCGATCGAGCTGGTCGCGCACGGCCGGCACGGCCGCAGCCGCCTCCGGCGTATTGACCGTGATGCGCACCAGTTCCGAACCGGCTTGCGCCAGTTCCTTGACCTGAATGGCGGTACCGATCGCGTCCGCGGTGTCGGTGTTGGTCATCGACTGGACGCGCACAGGTGCGTCGCCGCCGATCGTCACGAGATTACCGGCCCAACGGACGTCAACCGCGTGCGAGGAGCGACGCGGTGCCTGGCCGCCGAACACCGGCTCGTTCGAAGAAATCTGACTGCTGCTTTGGGATTGAGCTTCGGAGTGCATCGAAAAACCCATTTACGCCGCATGCGCCACGCAACACGCACGCCGCACGAATTGAAGAAGCGCCGCAAGCCACGAAGGCCGCGGCGCGCACCATATCAAGGCAGCGTCATGCGCGCCACATTGCCTTTGGCGGATGCATATTTCGCCGGGTCGACCGGTTGACCATCGAGCGTCATCGAGTCGAGCCCTGCCCTGTTACCGACCGTGACCTTGAAAGGTCCAACGCCGGAAATTTCCTTGCTGTCGCCAGCGTGCACGAGGCCGGAGAACAACTCCTTGCCGTCGTTCTGACGCACGCTGAACCAGCTATCCTGAGTGACGCGCAGCGCCACAATCGACTCGCCCGCAGCAGCTTGTACGGCATCGGACGCGCCGTTAGCCGTCGTCGCTACCACTGGTGCGCTGGCAGCCTTCGTCGCGGCCTGGGCCTGCGAAGCTGGCTTCGGAGCCGCTGGAGCCGCCGCAACCGGCGCCGCCGCGCTCGCGCCGTCAGCCATCGGCAACGGCGTCGGCATTTGCACGGCCGATGCAGCGTTGTCAGTTGCTGCCGCCTGGTTTTGATCCGGCGCCGACGCGGCGGGCGCTGCCTCGTCCGCCACGGCTTCGGAGCCCGCCGTCTGCCCTTGCGCCACTGCACCGGACGCACCGCTTGCGTTGTTACCCGCCGCGCTATTGGCGGTAGCACGCAAGCGAGCCAGCCATGCTGACGAATCGCCGCCGTTCGTATGCCACATGCCCAAAGCGATGACCGCGACGATCACCGCCGCGATACCCCACAGCCACGAGCGATGCTTCTGACCACCACTGCTGCCGCCCAGCGACAGCGAGACCCGGCCGCGCGGCAAATCACGTCCTGACGACGCAGGCATTGAGAGATCCGGTGCCGGGACGCCCTTTTCGCGACGTAGCGCCTGCGTGAAAGGTGTCGGATCAGCGCCGAGCATCTTGGCATAGCTACGCACCACACCAAGCGCGAAGGTCGTATCCGGCAACTGGCTGATATCGCCCGCCTCGAGCGCGCGCAGTTTGGCCGACGACACCTTCAGCCGGGCCGACACGTCGTCGATCGACCAGTTCTTCGATTCGCGGAGCTGGGTCAGTCGCGCCCCCACCGCCATCAGCGAGTCCAACCCCGTCTGCACATCAGGCTGCGCCACGGCTGCGCGCGTGGCTGCCGGCGCCGGATGGCCCGTGTCGGTCCCTGTATCCTGCGGGTGCGGGTGCTGCGGCTCACTCATCCCAAATCCTTTCGCGTCGATTCTTTTTCACTCGTGCGAGAACCGCCGGGCAGCATGCCTCGGGCCGGTTACGCAGACCGTTTATAACAAAATGTGCGGCCTCGTGTGCCGCTTCCGATCGCTTCTGCAAACTTTCTTTTCAATTCCATGCGGCACAGCGGGTTTTTAGCGACTCGCAGCTTCGCGATTCGCGCTCCCCGCCGCCGTGCTCACACTGCGCGGACCTCGATCACCCTGGCCGCCTTGCCACTACGTTCAGCGAGGCGCGTGCGATCCTGCACCGCCCCCGCCAGTTGACCGCACGCCGCGTCGATGTCGTCACCGCGCGTCTTGCGGACCGTGGTAACAACACCTGCATCCATCAGCACTTGCGCAAACCGCTTGATCTGCTCCGGCTTCGAGCGAAACAGCCCAGACTCCGGGAACGGATTGAACGGAATCAGATTGAATTTGCACGGCACGTCGCGCGTCACGGCGAGCAGTTCGCGCGCCTGCGCCTCGCTATCGTTCACGCCGTCGAGCATGCAGTATTCAAACGTAAGGAAATCGCGCGGCGCAACTTTCAGGTAGCGCTGACAAGCCGCCATCAGTTCGCGCAGCGGATATTTCTTGTTGAGCGGCACCAGCATGTCGCGCAGCGGATCCGTAGGCGCATGCAGCGAAACCGCCAGCGCCACCGGCAGATCCGCGCCGAGCCGGTCCATCATAGGCACCACGCCTGAGGTGGACAACGTGACACGCCGGCGCGACAGGCCGTACGCGTTGTCGTCGAGCATCAGGCGCATGGCCGGCACCACTGCGTCGTAATTCAGGAGCGGCTCGCCCATGCCCATCATCACGACATTCGTGACGACCCGCTCACCCTTGCCTTCGCCTCCCACCGCCCGGCCACCTGCCGCGCCGCGCGACGCACGCAGCGCAAATTCGGCCATGCGGAGCTGGCCGATGATCTCGGCCGTGGTGAGATTGCGTGAGAAACCTTGTTTGCCGGTGGAACAGAACCGGCAGTTGACCGCGCACCCGGCCTGCGACGACACGCACAGCGTGCCGCGCGTTTCTTCCGGGATGTAGACGGTTTCAACCGCGTTGCTGTTACCGACGTCGACCAGCCACTTGCGTGTGCCGTCGGTAGAGATGTGATCGCTGACGATGCCGGGCATCGCGATCGTGGCACGGCCTTTGAGCTTTTCGCGCAACGACTTCGCGAGATCGGTCATGCCGTCGAAGTCCGCAGCGTTGTACTGGTGAATCCAGCGCTGCAATTGTTTGGCGCGAAACGGCTTCTCGCCCAGGCTATCGCAATACGCGACGAGCCCCTGGGCGTCCAGATCGAGAAGGTTGACGGTTGAACTACTCGTCATATCGAATCCTGCCATTTCAGTGCGAGACTTTCCGTTCATGTAACAAGCTGCATGAACTCATGTGCCGTTCGCGCCCGTTCCTGCTGCTTTACCTTACTACTTCGCGGAACGCTTAGCGCGAGTAAACGTTGACTTCCGGGAAGAAGAACGCGATTTCGACCTTGGCGGTTTCCGGAGCGTCCGAACCATGCACGGCGTTCGCGTCGATGCTGTCAGCGAAGTCAGCGCGGATGGTGCCCTTTTCTGCCTTCTTCGGATCCGTTGCGCCCATCAGGTCGCGATGCTTCAGAATAGCGTTTTCGCCTTCGAGCGCCTGCACGATCACCGGACCCGAAATCATGAAGTCGACGAGGTCCTTGAAGAACGGACGTGCAGCGTGCACAGCGTAGAACTTCTCTGCGTCACCGCGCGAGAGATGGACCATGCGCGAAGCGATGATCTTCAGTCCAGCGTTTTCGAAACGGCTGTAGATCTGCCCGATCACGTTCTTTGCCACTGCGTCCGGCTTGATAATCGACAGGGTGCGTTCGATCGCCATAAAAACTCCAGAAAATTAAGAGGTTACAGATTCAAATGAATCCGCTATTGTAGCATGTTCCCATGTATGATTGCGATTGAACCCTTACGGTATTGAAAGACTCTAACGAGGAGTCGGTATTTATCTTAAGAGGACCGTGCGGGCTATTGAAACTCCCTGCCACGGCGCTAATCTTAGGGTTGTACAGATCAAGCGACTGGCCGCAAACTTGCTGGCCAGCGCGGCATAAACCACGGCGAGTTAGTGCGCCTGACGCAAGGAGAAACCATGAACGAACATCCCTATAGTTTCGGCCGCAACGGCGCTGTCGCCACGGCTGAATCCCGCAACCGCGTGCTACGCAACGTCTACTGGCTGCTGGCGCTGTCCATGGTGCCGACGGTGCTGGGGGCGTACGTTGGCGTCGTCACCGGTTTCTCACTGTTCGCGGCCACCAGCCCGGCCATGAGCATGCTGGCGTTCTTCGCCATTGCCTTCGGCTTCATGTTCGCCATCCAGCGCACCAAAGACAGCGCAGTCGGCGTATTTGTGCTGCTAGGCTTCACGTTCTTCATGGGCCTGATGCTCTCGCGCATGCTGAGCTTCATCCTCGGCTTCTCGAACGGCCCGTCGCTGATCATGCTGGCATTTGGTGGCACGGGTGTGATCTTCGCAGCAATGGCCACCGTCGCCACGGTCAGCAAGCGTGACTTCTCGGGTCTCGGCAAGTGGCTGTTCGTGGGTGTGATCGTGCTGCTGCTGGCCATGGTCGCCAACATGTTTCTGCACCTGACAGCGTTGATGCTGACGGTATCGGTCATGGCCATCGTGATTTTCTCGGCCTACATGCTGTTCGACATCCAGCGCGTTGTGCGCGGCGGCGAGACGAACTACATCACCGCTACGCTGGCGATTTATCTGGACCTGTATAACGTTTTCGTGAACCTGCTGGCGCTGCTGGGTATCTTCGGCGGCAACCGTAATTAAGCGTAACCGGCCCGCGCAATCAGGCGCGGCGCGGTAAGCGCGGCCCAAATGAGTGGCCCGCGAGCCTGAGAGGCAGATGCCGTAACAAGCAGTAATAGACGCAAAGCTCAGTTTTACGTTTCGCATAAAAAAACGCCCATGACATTTGACCGTCATGGGCGTTTTCTTTTGGACGTTCGCTCTGCCTGCGAACACACCGCCGAGCCCGAACCGGGAATCAGTGAATCAAAGACTAAGCCAGTCGAACCCGTCATCCTGCGAGGCCACCACCACCTCGACCGCCGCCGTGCCCAGCACGCCAGCCATGGCTGCCTGCGCGAGCGCCGGCGTGTTGTTCTGCTGACTCAAATGCGCCGCGATGAGATGACGCAAGCGCGAGCGATCGAGCGAGGCGAGAATTTCCGCCGCCGCTTCGTTGTTCAGGTGACCGTGGTTGCCGCCAATACGCGCCTTCAGCGATTGCGGATAGCGGCTCGCCGCCAGCATCCGCACGTCGTGATTGCATTCGAGCACCAGCGCGTCGCAGCCGCTCAGGACAGCACTGATGTGCGGCGTCGAGGTGCCGACGTCGGTCAGCACACCCAGCCGGCTTGCGCCGTCCGACAGGACATATTGCAAAGGCTCACGGGCATCGTGAGGAACGGTATAGGGCAACACGCTCAGGTCGCCGATCGCAACAGCCTCGTCACCCCACAGCACGTGCAGGTCGACCTCGGCCTCGTCGGCGCCCACTGCACGCGCCGTGCCCCAGCTCATATGCAGCGGGATCGCCCCCTTGCGGGCCAGCGTCAAGGCGCTGCCAATGTGGTCGCTGTGTTCGTGAGTGATCAGAATGGCGTCGAGACTCTCGACGCCCAAGCCAAGACGCGCTAAACGGCGTTCGACTTCTTTCGCCGAGAAGCCGCAGTCCAGCAATACGCGCGTGGTGGTTGTGCCGTTCCGCACTTCCACCAGCAGGGCATTGCCCTCACTGCCGCTTCCCAGGCTGGCGAACCGCACGGTTCGTCTTAGTTCAGCTGCGCGTGCAGCAGCGAAACAATGTGCTGCGCGTCCGACGAGGTATCCACCTGACCGTTGGCGTCGACCACCGCCACCTGCGTCTGCGCATCGCCCTTCGGCCGCACGTTGACGAGGAACTCCGGTGCCGGCTTGTTCGAACCGCCGCTGAACAGCTTGCCGAAGAGCCCTTCCTTCTTCAGCTCCTGCGCCGAATCTGCATAGCGCACGTAGTAAATGCCCTTCTGGCGATCGCGGTTGTCCACGGCGAAGTTCGTACGGTCAAGCGCGAGGCCCACACGCAGCCAGGCGCTGTCGAACGATTCCTGCAGATCGAGGGTTGCACCGCCTGCGGTCATGTCCACCGTAACCGGCGCGGTAGCCGGACGGGCGTCCGTCAGCAACTGCTTCGACTGCGCGTCGGTCAGGCCGAATTTCTGCATCAGCTTGGCAAGGAACAGCGCTTCCAGCACCGGATTGCGCGGACGCTCCACCCAGCGCGACGAGGTCTTGTCCTGACCAGTCAGCATTTCTTCCATCGCACTATGCGTGATTGAAATATCCGTGGCGCCATCCGGACCGTGCGAGACCAGCGTCCGGAAGCTGTCGCGGGTACCCGACGAGTAAGCGAAGTCGACCAGCTTGCCGACCGAGTTGCGGAACCAGTCGTCCGGGATGTTGGCGCGATTCTCAGCCCAATCCGTCGACATGATGCCGGTGTTCGGCGTATCGCTCTTCAGCGCAAAGCCGTTTTCCTGCCAGAATTCCTCGATCTGGGGCCACAACTGCTCCGGGGTCCGGCCGTCGACAACCAGCCAGCGGTGATCGCCGTCGCGCTCGATGTGCATGCCGAGCGGATCCTGCGCGCTCGGTTTGCCTTCGACCGAATTGCCGGCCGTCGTGACCGCACGCGTCGGTGCGCCGCCAAGCGCCAGGTTGGCCGGCGGGGCGACGTATTTCTGCTGGGTCTGCTGGGCCTGCAGATCGCTCGGGACGTTGAGCGGCGGGGCCGTGCCCGCGCCCTTGTAGTTGACGCGATCGGACGCAAACCAGTCGTTCAGCGTGTCACAGCCGGCGAGCGTCACCAGGGCAAGCGCCAGCGCCGCCATGCGGGTTGCGTGGAGGGAAAGTGCGGAACGTTTCATGAGGTCCTTCGTGAAGCTGGAACGCGGTGCCTGGTTCAATGCCGGGAACGTGGGCGATATCGACGTCGGTTAAAAAAATGCCGGTGACGGGCTACTCGGTGCTGAAACCACTCAGCTGAGCAAACCCGCTTCGCGCAGCGCCGCACGCACCACTTCGTGGTAGCGCGCATCGAGCGGGGTGAGCGGCAGGCGGATTCCGCCTTGCACGCGCCCCAGTTGCTGCAAAGCCCACTTCGCCGGGATCGGATTCGATTCGATGAAGAGGTTCTTGTGCAGCGACAGGAGTTTCAGGTGAATCTCACGCGCGGTCTTTGCGTCGGCCGCCAGAGCAGCCTTGCACAACTCGCTCATGTCGCGCGGTGCTACGTTCGCGGTCACGGAGATATTGCCGTGGCCACCCAGCAACATCAGCGCGATCGCAGTCGGATCGTCGCCGCTGTAAATGCCAAAGTGCGCAGGGGCCGATTTGATGAGGTGAGCAGCGCGGTCGATGTTCCCCGTCGCTTCCTTCACACCCACGATGCCCGGCACCTGCGCGCAGCGCAGGATCGTTTCGTTAGACATATCCGCCACCGTGCGGCCCGGCACGTTGTACAGAATCACCGGCAGATCGACGGTTTCCGCGATCTTGGTGAAATGGCGGTAAATGCCTTCCTGGGTCGGCTTGTTGTAGTACGGAACCACTTGCAGCGTCGCGTCCGCGCCGACTTCACGGGCCTGCTGCGTCAGCTCGATCGCCTCGGTGGTGGAATTGCCACCCGAACCGGCGATCACCGGAATGCGGCCGGCCGTGTGTTCCACCGCGGTCTTGACCATCAGCACGTGCTCTTCGACCGACAAGGTAGCCGATTCGCCACTCGTGCCGACCACGACGAGCGCGTTCGTACCCTCTTCGATATGCCAGTCAATCAGTTTGCGGAACGCCGGCAGGTCGAGGCTGCCGTCTTCGAGCATCGGGGTGATGATGGCGGGAATGCTGCCGCGAATCTGAGGGCCGTTACCAGTGCTGCTGTGAGGGCCGCTTTGAATGCCGTTGGTCATGAAACGCCATGAATTTAATCAGTAAACCGCGATTGTAGCGGATTAGCCAGCCAGTTCGTAACAAGGCTGGGGTAATGCCTGAGTGTCACCGGAAGCTGGCTGCGCCTCCAGAATTGCGCAGATCCGCTGGACGTAGGCCGGACGCGGCTGCGCAAGAAAACCATCCTGAAACGCGACCACCCGCAGACGCGGCCGCACGAGGTCGAGCAGCTCACCCGGCGCAAGCAGGAACGCTGGGTTGGACGGCTTGCCGACGGTCTGGTTGCCGTGTGCGAAGGTCTCGTAAATCAGTACCCCGCCCGGCGCGAGCGCCGCCAGCAGATGCGGGAACAACGGACGATGCAGGTAATTCGTCACCACCACCGCAGCAAATTTCGCATCGTCGGACAGCGGCCAGGGCGCGCCTTCGAGATCGGCCACGAGCGTGGTAATTTGGGGCTCGTCTCGCATGGCGGCGAGTGCCGCCGCATCGCGATCGAGCGCGCTCACCGGATGGCCGTGCCCGGCAAACCAGCGCGCGTGCCGCCCCGCTCCCGACGCCACATCGAGCACTGTGCCACTGGGCGCCACGAGGTGCGCCCAGTGCAGCACCCAGCGCGACGGCTCGCCGAGCGTCGCGTGGGCAACGGCGCAAGCCGTAGAAACCTCGAAATTGCCGGAAGCAGCGGATGCGGATTCGTTCATGGCCTGCAAAAAGCGCTGTGCGCGGTTCGTGCCAGACGCACCCGTTGCGCCAGCGGCGTCAATTGTACGAGAGTCCCATTGCCTCACGCACATCGCGCATCGTCTCGACGGCGAACTTTCGGGCCTTGTCGCAACCGTCGGCCGCGATCGCACGTAGGAGCGACGGATCGTCCATGTACTTTTGCGCGCGTTCGAGCATGGGCTGCTGTTCGCGCAGGATGCCTTCGATCACCGGCTGCTTGCAATCGAGACAGCCAATGCCGGCCGAACGGCAGCCCTTTTGAGCCCATTCGTGGGTGGTCTCGTCCGTATACACCTGGTGCAGTTGCCACACCGGGCACTTGTCCGGATCGCCCGGATCGGTGCGGCGCACGCGGGCCGGGTCGGTCGGCATGGTGCGAACTTTCTTCGTGATGGTCTCCGCGTCTTCGCGCAGGCCAATCGTATTACCGTAAGACTTCGACATCTTCTGACCGTCGAGGCCCGGCATGCGCGACGCCTCCGTCAGCATGGCTTGCGGCTCGACGAGGATGATCTTGCGCGACCCTTCGAGGTAACCGAACAGGCGCTCGCGGTCGTTCATCGACAGGCTTTGCGACTCCTGCAACATCGCGCGCGCCTGTTCGAGCGCTTCGTCGTCGCCTTCCTGCTGATAGGCGTTACGCAGTTCGTGATAGAGCTTCGAGCGTTTGCCGCCGAGCTTCTTCGCCGCTTCGTTCGCCTTCTCTTCGAAGCCCGGTTCGCGGCCGTACAGGTAGTTGAAGCGCCGCGCGATTTCACGCGTCATCTCGACGTGCGGCACCTGGTCTTCGCCGACCGGCACGAGCGAGCCGCGATACAGCAGAATGTCCGCCGCCATCAGCACCGGATAGCCGAGGAAGCCGTACGTGGACAGATCCTTGTCCTTCAGCTTCTCCATCTGCTCCTTGTAGGTCGGCACGCGTTCGAGCCAACCGAGCGGGGTGCTCATGCCGAGCAGCAGCGCCAGCTCCGCATGCTCCGGTACCTTGCTCTGGATGAACAGCGTGGCCTGGGCCGGATCGATCCCTGAGGCGAGCCAGTCGATCAGCACTTCCCAGACGTTCTTTTCGATGACCTCGGGCGTCTCGTAGTGCGTCGTGAGCGCGTGCCAGTCGACGACGCAGAAAAAGCACGGATATTCGGACTGCAGGCGGACCCAGTTTTTCAGCACACCGTGATAGTGGCCAAGGTGCAGGGAGCCGGTAGGCCGCATGCCGGAGAAGATACGGTCAGGGAACATGATTTTATTGAAAGAGCGAAGCAATAGGAGTCAGGATGGCGGTCACGGCGTCATAGCCGAGACCAACGAGCGGGCTCAGCCAGAAGCGGGTCAGGAGGCCGGTCATCACCAGCGCCATCACGATGAAGAAACCATACGGCTCGAGACGCGCCAGCGCAATGGCCTGGCGCGGCGGCAACAGCGCGGTCAGCACGCGCCCGCCATCGAGCGGCGGCAAAGGAAACAGATTGATCACGCCCAGCACCAGATTGACGCCGACTCCGGCCGCGGCCATGCGCGTGAAGAACGGCTCTTCGACGCCGGCTACGCCCAGCGCGACGGCGATCAAGCCCCATACCAGCGCCTGAATGAAATTGCACATCGGTCCGGCCAGCGCGACCCACAGGCTGCCCCAACGCGGATTGCGCAGATTGCCGAACGCCACGGGCACCGGCTTCGCGTAGCCGAAC
>Ga0302302_1000903_pt1 | contig 18116 bp, 16 predicted proteins | sample III_Palsa_E1_3_FD_198766 | JGI IMG/M metagenome (GOLD analysis project Ga0302302, IMG submission 198766) | Peat permafrost microbial communities from Stordalen Mire near Abisko, Sweden - III_Palsa_E1_3 | ecosystem: Environmental > Terrestrial > Soil > Palsa > Peat permafrost | place: Sweden...
TCGGCCTTCTGCTCCGCAGAAAGCCCATACCGTCTTCCTTGTCTCATCAACACCACCTCCAAATCAGATAGTGTTGCATCGACCCGTTGAGACCGCCCGGGTTTGCGGAAATCATGTTCAGCAGTGATCTGATCGGCATGCGACGTGGCATGATGATGCTGTTCTCAGCCTGTGCTTGCAGTGCTGCCGTGCCTCGCGGAGAAACGTCGGCAAGGTTAGAGACAACGATAGAGAGACTGAGTCGTTTCCTGATCCGATCGTGGGATGACATCTTTTCTGTTAGTAAGCGTCGCGTTCAACGAGCGTACCTGTGCGTGCCCGCGGTTGGCGGGTATTCCAAGCCACTTCCGAGCAACGCTGTTCAGTTAGAACGTTTATTGGGTTCACGACAAGCTCATGACAAGCCCATGACAAGCCGGTGACAAACGACGTTCTGCGGCTTCCTATACTCAACTTAGGTTTGGCAATGTCAAGTGGCAGACAGATACTCACATCATCGCTTCCCTTGGTAAACGTGCAATCTCGACCTTCGTCGAAAGCTTCCATTTGATATCTGATTGAGGGTCTGAATCTTTGACGCCCATTCCATCGACCTCAAGTGGACTGTGAATCTGCTCAATACTTTAATTCACCGAAGAAGTTGACCTTAGATGAAGCTGCCCCCCCTTACAACTCGAGATAACGCATACCGCATCCCGTCTGAGGTTACTGCGGTGCTCGCTGGACTTCACCTTAGTGACCCAGACACATCGCTCTTGAAGGCACTCAGCGAGAGCAAGTGGCGCAGGCTTCTCGAGTTTTGCCATACAGCACACCTAACCCTATCGCTGGCGCAACTTTCCACCAACGGATTCCCCGACTGGGTCGTCGACCGTCTCAGGGCCAATCTGGTTGACAATGCTCTTCGCTTCGAGAACATCAAAGCGATCTATAGAGAAGCGTCGACGGCTCTCAACGACGCAAAGGTTGAACACCTCGTCATCAAAGGTTTCACCCAGGCACCAGATTACGTGGCAGACCCGTGCCTGCGTGCGCAATCCGACATTGACTTGTTTTGTCTCCCGGAGGGGAACGGCAATGCGCGCGCGGCCCTGGTGGCCATCGGCTACAAGTCATACGAAGCAGATATGGCCATCGCCGATCATACGGCCTCTCTCGTGCGGCTTGGCCACTGGAAGTGGAAAGGCAATCCTTTCGACCCCGAAATGCCGTTGGGGATCGAACTTCACTTCTGTCTCTGGAACGAGCGCGTCTCGCTGATTCGCATTCCAGAGGTGGAACTCTTTTGGGAGCGGCGCACGACGCGGGTCGTCGACGGGCTATCGTTTTCATGTCTCTCTCCTGTTGATCATCTCGGCTATCTAGCGCTCCACATTCTCCGTAACATCTTTCTCAACGACTGGATTGTCCACCATGTTCTTGAACTGGCGAACTTCCTTGACGCTCACGCGGAAGACGATGCTTTCTGGCAAAGCTGGTGCGAGATTCACGGTCCATCGTTGCGATCCGTTGAGGCAATCGCTTTCTACTACGCCCGAGCATGGTTTGGCTGCCGCCTCCATCGCCAAGCCGCGCAAGAGATCGCTAACCTCCCCGTCACACAACAGAGCTGGTTGCAGCGCTTCTCTGGCTCTTCTTTGGAGGTCATGTTTCGTCAGAACAAAGATTCAGTTTGGCTGCACCTCAGTTTCGTCTCGTCGCGTCGGGATCGGCGGAAGATACTAGCGCGCTGTCTGATTCCACCGCGGATTGCGTCCGTTGGATCATCCAGCGTTAACGTGCGGAACAAGCGCCTAGTCACATCGAATGACAGCAATCCTTTACGGCGATACGTCAGGTATCTGATCTCCCGTTCCGCCGCACACGGGCGCGCAAGTTTCACAACACTGACCAAAGGCCTGGGATGGCGTATTTCGCAGCATCGACTCGTCATACCCCCAGCAAAATAACGCACGCACGTTCGCATGAACCTCGAAGCTGGCACACGCAGCTCTCAAGTTCTGAAGATCCAGAGCGGTCGCGATTCACGGGCAACTTCTCCACGCGTACGCCCCTCGCATCGCTTGTAGTAAAGAGTGACAAAGTCCGGACAAGGCAGTGACAAACGGGCTTCAAACCGTCTCTACACTTTTGGTGGATAACAAAAATTTTCCAGACAAAAGGTAGACGTGACGCTTTCAAATTATCTTGCTGCATTCTTAATTGCTCTTCTGTTGCCGATCGGTATTGCCTTCGGTCAGACACCCGGAACGGGCGCCGTTGCAGGTCTTGTGCACGACCCGGCAGGTCGACTGGTGCAGAATGCCGAGATCTTGGTTGTGAACGAAGCAACCCATTCGTCCCGAATGGTGACGACAACAAGCGAGGGATTTTACCGTGTGCAGGTTCTGCAGCCAGGGTATTACTCGGTCACCGTGACATCCGCAGGCTTTGCTCCTCATATATCGCAAGGGATTGAGGTGACGGTGAGCGAGACGACGTCGCTCAATGTTTCGCTGACCATTTCAACCGCGAGCACGACCGTGAAAGTCGTGAACGATGCCGAGGTGGCTGAACTGGAGAGTTCGACACTCGGCGGCCTGGTGAACGAAACCGCTATCCAGGGACTACCTCTTTCGAATCGAAATTTCACGCAAATTCTCGGGTTGTCACCAGGCGTGGTGGTCGATCTGCCGAACGCGACGCTCATGGGCACCGGATCGCAGAACGTTGCATCGGATGGAGCGACTCCGACGGCGAACAATTTTCAATTCAATGGTGTTGACGCCAATAATCTTGTCGAGAACTCGTTTGCGATTGCTAACACCTCTGAGATTGGCGTAGCCATTCCTTCTCCCGATGTGATCGAGGAGTTTCGGGTGCAGACCGCGAACTTCGACGCCGCGTATGGGCGCGGAACCGGCGCGAATGTCGATATGGTGAGCAAGAGCGGCTCCAATCGATTCCATGGGAGCGTCTGGGAGTTTGCACGCAACAACATCTTCAATGCGAATGACTTCTTTTTGAAGCAGGCCGGACAGCCGAAATCTGAGCTGAAACACAACCAATTTGGAGGAACGGTTGGTGGTCCGATCGTACGTGACAAAACGTTCTTCTTTGTGGGCTACGAGGGTCTAACCGAAGTGAATGGCTTGAGTCCAGGGTCGAAGGTCACGGCCGTCTATCCGCTGCTCACATCGGACAGGTCGGCGGCGGCGCTGGGTGCTTTGTTTTGTCCGGCAGGGCATTTAAATAGCGAAGGGCAGCCTGCGTCAGGGTACCTCACACTGGCTGGCGGCGCGCAGGTTGCATGCGACGGCTCGAATATCAACCCCGTAGCGCTTGCGGTGCTGAATGCCAAGCTTGCCAATGGGCAGTTGGCAGTACCGAATCCGCAGATAGCCTTGCCGAACACGGGTCCCGATGCTTCGGATCAACTGCCGATGGGGCAGTCGACATTCTCGATTCCGGGACGCTTTCGCGAGGACCAGTTTTCGATCAATGGGGACCAGATCCTCAGCCAGAAGAATACGCTGGCTGGACGCTTTTTCTATTCGCGTGCAACTCAGTCGCAGGCGTTTGAACCGAATGCGGCGGACGTGCCGGGGTGGAGCGGGCAGCAGCTGGCGCGGAACACAATGTTTGTGCTGGCGGACACACAGGTCTTCAACTCAAACTTATTGAATGCCGCGCGATTTGGTTACATGCGCTTCGATGGAAGTTCGAGCATTGTGAATCCGCTTACGGCGGAGGCCATCGGGATCGATACGCCGACGGGCGAGGTGGGGCCGGATTCCAGCGCTCCGGGAATCTGGGCGGGCGGCCTGATGATTGGCGACGCGGGCACGCCCTCGCAGTGGCAAGTTACAAATTCCTTCATCTACCAGGACACGGTTTCATGGACGCATGGGCGGCACAATGCGCGGTTTGGCTTGGAGTTCAAGCGGCACGAGGTTGATGAGAACCAGCCGGTGGAGACGGACGGTCTACTGCAGATTGCGACCTTCAGCGATTTTCTAGTTGGGCAGAGCGCGGCACAAAATGGTAGCCCTTCCGGTCTGAGCAATGTGACGAGTGCTACGGCCGGTGGAGGCATCTTCCGCAGGAATGAACGCTATACAGATTTTGGCGGCTTCGCGCAGGACGATATCAAGCTTACGCGGCGGCTAACGATTAATGCCGGCTTGCGCTACGAGATCTTCGGCGCAGCACTGGAAACGAACGGACGGCTGGCGAACTTCAACGCGAACATCGCCTCGACGGGACCTGTTTCGGAGACGGGCACGTTCAGCGGATTCACGATGCCATCGAACTTCACGGGAACGGTGCCTGAGGGTGTGGAGAAGACATCGTTCCCAGGACTTTACAAGACACCGCTTGAAGACGTCTCGCCTCGATTCGGATTTGTGTGGCAGGTGATGGATAAGCCGGTCGTGGTGGTTCGTGGGGGAGTCGGCATCTACTATGACGAGCACTCAGGCAATCTTGCGGAACAGACTCTCACACAGCCGCCATTTGCGTCGCTGCAGATTCTTTCGGGTAGCCAGAGCGCCCCGGCTACGCTGCAGAATCCGTTTGTTCCTCACGTGCTGCCGAATTCCAGCTATCCCGTGTTCACGCCGCGCACACCGACGTCCATTCCATTTATCGAAGGCACGAATCCAAACACGCTCGACGGCAAGACCACCGAGTACAACCTGAACGTGCAGTATGCGTTGGGGCGGAGTTACGTGCTTCAAGTGGGATATGTCGGGACGAATTCAAATCATCGATCGGGGCAGATAGAGTTCGATCAGGCATTCCTAGCCAGCCCTGAGAACCCGGTGAACGGCGAGACGACGAACTCGATTGCGAACGCGGCACTTCGGATGCCGATTCAAGGCGTAAGCGAAGGCTCGCTGTTTACGGACTCGGTCTTCGTGGCGAACTATAACGCATTGCAGGTAAGTGTTACGCGGCACATGCAACACGGGTTTCAGTTCCAGGGAAGCTACACGTGGTCGAAGAACCTGGACGAGGTCAACGGTGAAACTGGAACAGACGTCTTCGAACTCCAGTTGCCAACGGATAATCAACGTGATCTGCGGACATCCTATGGTCTGGCTGGGGACGACCGCGACCAACGCGTGGTGTTTAACTTTACGTGGCAGACGCCGAAGGTCAACCATGGCCCGAAGCCGATTCGTTATCTGCTCGATGATTGGGTGTTTTCGGGGATTGGCGTGTTCCAGACTGGAATTCCTCTAAGCATCATCGATGGCAATGCGGGGTCAGTGTATGCATTGCTCGGGGGAGAGGTGCGGGCTGAGCGAACGGGCAGCAATCCGTCGACGCACGGGTCGTTGTTCTCTCGTGTGCAGAACACGTATCTCGACGCCTCTGCATTCACGCGAGCTCCCGAGGCGCCCAACGGGACGAGTCTTGCGGACCAAGACTTCGGCAACAGCGGTGTAGGGATTGTGAGAGGACCGGGGCAACACAATGTAGACCTGGCGATTGAACGCCTGTTTCCGATTAAAGGCGGAAGCGCGTTCCTGTTTCGAGCGGAGGCTTTCAATCTAACGAACACGCCGCAATTCGGCAATCCGAGCAACAGCCTGGGCTATACCGACGCCACGCAGGTGAACCCGGTTGCGAGCTCTACCTTCGGCAAGATTACCTCGACTGTGACCAATCCGCGCATTATCCAATTCGCGGCAAAGTTTCAGTTCTAACGCGGATGGCGATGATGACAATTCAAGAGATCGAAGCGGCGTGCGACGCAATGCAGCCCCTGGATTTTTCCAGGCACGAGATTGATGCGCCGGCGCTTTCCTTGCAGAAGATTTTCTATCCGCTTGGTTTTCCCGCTGAGGTGCGTACGAACTGCGCGAGGGTGTTGGAGATCATGGAAGAGCTTTGGGGAAAGTTCGAGAGACAGCACGACACGGAGCCTATTCTTGCGGACGTTCATGTGGTTGAGGGCAGTTCTAAGGAGTGTCCTCCGGCACCGGTATACCGCTTCATGGCACCCTTTCTCCTCGGGGTTGCGGATGGCGACAACTATTGCATCAGCGATCTGCAGCGATCCAAGTCGCAGATCACGATCTCGCACGCGGCGCTCCGGAACAAGCTTTACGCAGGGTATTTTCTCCTCGGGTCCCCGGTGACCCACGTTGCAACGCGGTTTACGACGCCGGTACATGCTGGATGCGTTGCGTTAGACGGAAAGGGAGTGTTGCTGTGCGGTGATTCGGGCGCGGGCAAGTCCACGCTGTCGTATGCATGCGCTCGAGCGGGATGGACCTATGTTGCGGATGATGGGAGCTTCGTGATCAACGATTGCGAAAGCCGCACGGTGACAGGCGATTGCCATCATGTGCGTTTTCGTCCGACGACGGCGGAGTTGTTTCCTGAGTTAGAGGGATTGGAGGTTACGCCTCGGGCTGCGGGTAAGCCTTCTATCGAATTACCGACATCACCAATGCCGCATCTGTCGTGTGCGCAGAATGCACACGTGGATTACATCGTGTTTGTCAACAGGCATTCGGGAGGTGCGCAGGAGCTTAGGCCCTACCGAAAGGACGTGTCACGATATGCCATGCAGCAGACGTTTTATGGGCTGCCGGAGATGCGTAAGAAGAACAACGAGACAATTGAACGCTTGCTCGAAGCCGAAGTCTTTGAGCTTCGCTATACCGAGCTCGATTGGGGCATTGACCGCTTGCAACGGTTGGTGCGAGAGAGAAAATAGTGGAGGCGCCGCCATCACAGCCAGGGACCGAGAAAGGAACACCCTTCTGGAAGACTCCCACTGCTTGGCTACGGGAGAAGAAGCTAAGCCGAGGTTTCTGGATATTTTTCACCGCCGCCTTCTTCTTCGATTTCGGGTTTGCGATCTATGTCTTCCTCTTCAATCTTTACTTGCTGGACCTTCACTTCAACGAACGGCTGATGGGGCTGATCGGTGGGTCCATGACGCTCGGCTCAGTCGTCGGCACGCTTCCCGCAGGCCTGCTCGTGCGTAAGTACGGAATCCGTCCCCTCATGATCATTTGCTTTATCGGCTCGACGGTGCTGTGCGCCCTACGCGTATTAATCCTGCAAGAGAGCACGCAACTTGTCCTGGCTTTTCTAAGCGGATTAGCCATGTGTTTATGGGGTGTATGTTTCCTGCCAGCGCTCGCCCGCCTTACAACAGAAGAGAACCGCGCATCGGCCTTCAGCCTGATCTTTTCCGTGAGCATTGGCACCGCCACGCTCGGTGGCATCGTGTGCGGATACCTGCAGCAGTGGCTCCAGCTGGCCGGACTTATGCTGCAGCCCGTCGAGGTGAAACGAATCATCCTGCTTTGCTCCTGCGGCATCGCGGCGATGGGGCTGGCAGCGGTGGTGCGCCTTGAAATGCCTTCAATCCCGCGACGCGATCAAACGCAGCGGAACAATCCACGAGGGCGTTGGATGCCGGATTCTTTCCTGCTGCGCTACCTGCCGGCGATGGCCCTATGGACAGCTATCATCGCGGCATTCACACCGTTTGCCAATGTCTACCTTTCGAAGAATTTGCACGTCCCGATGTCGCACATCGGCCTGATTTTCTCCGTCGCCCAAGTGGTGCAATTCTGTGTAGGACTGCTGACGCCGATATTATTTCGCCGCCTGGGCATGGTTCCTGGGATTGTCGTAACGCAGATCGCTACGGCGGTCAGCCTAGTATGCCTGGCTGCCGCGCACAATTCGCAGGTAGCGGTTGCCCTGTATCTCTGCTTTTCAGCCTTGCAGTGGATGAGCGCGCCAGGACTGTACAACATGCTGATGACCGTGGTGCCGGACGAAGAGCGCAGCACGGCCGCCTCAGCGGCATTGTTCTGTAACGCTGTAGTTGCGTCGGGAGCTACGGCGGGGGCGGGTATTTTATTTGCTCGATTTGGATATCCGTACGTGCTAACGGGCATTGCGGCGATGGCCTTCGTAGTGGCAGTGGTGTTCTGGTTGTTGGTGGGCTCAGCGAACCCCGATATTCCTCTTCGTGAAGAGCCGAGCCAGCTCGCTGAGGACGGCAGAGGTCGAACCGAAACTCCCTTACGCTTCCTCTGATCACGTGTGAGCGTGCTTGCAGCAACGCGAGCTAGTTATGGATTCAGGAAGCGCAGCAACTCAGCTTTCTCCCGCATGCTCAGTGAAGCCCTCACGCTCATGTGGCGAAGAACCGTTTCAGAGATGTTCGGAGAGAATCCTTCCGGAGCGTTGTGGCAGCGCGAACAGTTTTGCCGAAAAATACGAGAGCCTGCGTCTTCCTGCTTTTGCGCCACGTGCGCGCCGGGGCGACTATTGTTAGTCTGTTTGGGTGTTGGCTGAGTTTGGGTTGCAATCTGACCGAGCGCGACCGATGAGCTAAACAATGCGATAGAGAAAAGGATTCGTTTCGGATTCATGATCATTTCCCTTTCCGGACAGGAGTGAGAAAGCGGTAAACAATTCCGGTCTGCCAGATGTTGAAGTTGCCGGTAGAGGCGAACTCTCGTGAGTAGCTCGCAAGAATCCGGGTGTTGTGGGGGAGGTTATAGTCCAGGCCGAAATCAGCAATCTGTGTGTTGGCGGGAGGAAGACTATCACTCGCTGCACCATCCCGTCGAAATGTCTGCTGCATTCGAAAGACGGGTTCGAGACGGCCAACAATGCTGTCGAAGCCGCCAAACGCCTGGGTGCGGTACGCAGTCTCAATCCAATATCCCTCTGCATGACGTCCGCTTGCGAACTCGGAGCGAAGTTGAAATCCCGAGTATGCGGGCTCCCACCACACATCCGCTCCGTAGAAATTTTCCTGCACCCCTTGTAGCGACCTGTTATACGAGAAGCCGACCTCGAGACCCTGTTTCGGCATGAATAGGTTGAGTCGACCCCCGGTCGATCGCCTGGATTGAAAATATGAGTTGTTCACCAGGCTTGAAAAATAGGCGTTGTAGCTTAGCGAGTACTTGTTGCGCGACACGGCTGAGCCACTCAGCATTCCCCCCGTGCCCGTGCCCGTACTTTCCGTGCCGAGGTTCGCGATCAGGGGTCCGCGCTGAAAATTCCCAATCCAGATGGGCGAGAGGCGATCATTGTAGGTATTGAACGGGATGAGATAGCTACCCGCCACAACGGTGATGTGCGACGTAAGGGTCACGTCGCCCTGAAGATACGTAAGACCAATAAAGTGAGAATGGTTATAGCCTGGCGCCCCGTCGCCATTCGGCGCAAAGGTTTCAAGCAGCACCGCGCGCGATTCGATCAGTACGCGCGGCCCTAGTGGAGCCGCGAGAAGAGGTTCGATGATCGGGAGGTAGGTTGTTTGCCCGGCGCTGGTATCCGTGAAGAAGCCGATGCCACCCGAAATAAGGGGCGTATTTTGGGCGTCCATGGAGCGACCGAACGCGATCACGAGCAAAGTCAGGACAAGGGTCGTTGACCATCTTCCAGAGGGCAAGAGGCGGAATGGTAGGCGCAATCCTCGCATAGCCACGACAGTAACTATTCGGCGTCTCCAGTGTGTCTCCGGCACGTCTGGACAGTGTCAATTGATTGTCATCAGTAAAGGGCAATGTCGTTGATGGATTCGGCAGACAACAGGGTAACGCAGGAGCAAGAGCAACAAAGTGGTGACAATCTGCTAACTCGCGCATGACAAGGGAATGGTACCCACTGCGTAGCGTAGATAGGAGAAGCGACGGAATTCTCAACCGCCGTGATGACGGGCGAAGTTGGTTTCCGTTGCTTCTGCCATGCAGCACGCTTCTAGGAGATGTCATGAAAACACGCGTTATAAGGCGGGGAATGCTGGTAGCAATCATGGTCGCGGGCATCTTCCCCGGATGTGCGCCAAAAGCGCAATCTTCCCCTCGAAGAATCGAAGTGACCGCAAGGCGCTTTGAATTCGCGCCAGCAGAAATCACCCTGAAGAAAGGGCAGCCAGTGGTGCTGGAGTTGAAGAGCACGGACGCCGCGCACGGGCTGCGCTTCCGCGAACTCAATGTAAATGTCAAGGTCGGTGCCGGCGGTACTACCGAAGTTCAGTTCACACCAGACAAGACAGGAGACTTTATAGGCCACTGCTCTGTATTCTGTGGCTCCGGTCACGGCACCATGGCACTCACCCTGCACGTGGTGGATTAGCGATGCGCCGTCTCCCGCTACTTGCTACCGCAATCATTTCGCTAGGAATGACCGCTTGCAAAGCTGATTCTCCAGGAAAGCTCGAGACCAGAACGATGACTTTCGCGAAACATACTGTCTTCATCCGCAACAAGAGTCAGGCGAATCCTTTGCCTTCGAATGCCACTACATGGGCTGATGGAAAAGAGGCTTTCTCTCACTACTGTGTTGCTTGCCACGGGCTGGATGGCCAGAACACAGGTGTCCCCTTCGCGGATCACATCTCACCGCCGATCCCGTTGCTGACCTCGAAGGATGTTCAGGGTTATTCCGACGGGCAACTCAAATGGATCCTGGACAACGGCATCAGTCCGTCCGGGATGCCGGGCTCCAAAGGAACACTGAGCGACGACGAACTCTGGTCAATCATCGTATACCTACGCCACTTGCCCCCGGCAGGCAGTCAGGGAACTCCTGAGATGTACAACCCTTAGCCGGGCAACAGTCCGAACCGAACCGCCTGCAAGGTGGGTTAAACGATGGCCGAAGAACTCGACCGACATGCGGGGAATGCCAGTCAGCTTTGTCTTTTTCACGCCCTGTTCCAAATGTCATCCGATTGTCATTTCTCGTAAAATGGCTTTCAGATACCGAGAGGTTCGGCCAGAATATAAAAGAGGTCTGAAACATGGTCGACGATATGGAAGTGATGCAGGAACCAAGCGAACTCGATATCGAGCCTTCAGCAACCCTCGGAACGATCCTCATCATTGAAGACGATCCCCGCATGCAAAAGGTGCTTCGCAGAATCTTTATCGAGGAGCATTACGCAGTGGTCGTCGCCGGCGACGGTCAAACAGGCCTTGAATTATTCCGCACCGAGCATCCGCTCGCCGTCGTATTAGATCTCATCCTTCCTAAAATCTCAGGGCGCGAGCTTTGTCAGACCTTTAAGAGTTTGACCAGCGACACACCGATCATTGTCCTTAGCGCGATCAGCGAGGTCGTGGATAAAGTTCTTCTCCTAGAGCTCGGTGCCGACGATTACGTAACCAAGCCATTCAGCCCGCGAGAACTCACGGCTCGAGTCCAGGCGGCCATTCGGAGGCGGCGGAAGCCCGTCAACGCGACAGTGTTTCGTTTCGCCGATTGCGAGATCGACTTCAAGAGTATGAGCACGCGCAGAAATGGGGTTCCAGTGATTCTGACTGCGCACGAATATAAGTTGCTAAAGTTCTTCACCGATAATCTCGATCGGGTACTCACTCGAGAACTCTTGCTCAACGAAGTTTGGGGGTACAACTCCTATCCAACCACGCGCACCGTGGACAATCAGATACTCAAGCTGCGGCAAAAACTTGAGTCCGATCCAGCAAATCCCAAGCATTTGCTGACGATATACGGTGCAGGATATAAATTTGTCTCATAATCGTAGCGTCGGTCATTGGCAGAAGGATGAGGACCCCATGGAGGTTGCCGGTACCACCCGGAGCCAGGGTATTCGAACGCATGTCCTGCTCGTTCTGGCCATGGCGCTGGTCATTGCCATTGTTACCTGCGTCTGTTTGATGCTCATCCGACATCGCCTCCGCGCGCAAGTAACGGACGATCTGTCTCAGGACCTCAGCCATTCCGTGATCACATTCCAGGATCTTCAGGCCGAAAGAGTGGCTGGACTGGAGCGTGAGAATTCGCTTCTCGCAGAGCTCCCAACTCTCAAGGCGCTCATGACCAGCGGCGACGAACTGACGATTCAAGACGGAGTCACTGAATTCTGGCAACTCAGTGGAAACGATCTCTTTGCACTTGCGTATCCGAATGGGCGCGTGGTCGCCGTTTACACAAAGGGAGCGTCCGTAGACGAAACACTCCGCAGAGGTCTGAGCACTCTTCTGACCTTTCACGAAAAGCGATACCTTATTGACGGCAAAGGCCTCTATGTTTGTTCGCTGCGGCCGCTCTACTTCGGCAATGACGAGACAGGCACCTTGTTGGGCTACGTCATCAGCGGCATTTCCATTGAGCGCACCGTGCGCCAGATAAGCCATCCCACCGGCGTAGATGCGGCTTTTCTCAGCAGCGGCCAAGTGGTGGCCAGTACGCTGGATCCTTCCGTTCAGTCGAAACTGATCAAGCAGCCGCGTTTGGTTTCAGGCTCTCCGCAGGCGCCATCAACAGTAGAGTTTGGAAGCACGCGGTTTCTTGCTGCAACCGAGGACCTCTCGTTTGCTGCAACGTCCCCGCTTAAACTGGTTGTTCTCAAGTCTTTCGAGCCGGCGGAGCGCTCCATCAATCGAATCGACCGTATGGTGCTCAGCGCAGGCTTCCTCGCGCTTCTCTCAGGTACCGTCCTCATGATCGCTCTTTCGCGTCTCCTCACCCGCCCACTCGAAGATCTTTCCAGGAGCGTCACTGCATTTGGCAGCGGCACGCCATATCGTATACCGCCATACGGCACCCAGGAAGTACGGCACCTAAGCACCGCGTTCGCCGGAATGATCGACGAAATCAAGCAGAAGAATCGGGCGCTGCTGGAGTCCGAACGGCTCGCCACCATCGGACGAATGGCGAGTTCGGTGTCGCACGACCTCCGCCACTATTTGGCAGCGATCTACGCCAACTCAGAGTTTCTCGCATCCGGCCGTCTGTCCGAAGCAGAGCGATCGGAGGTGTTTGCGGATGTCCGCGCCGCGGTCCACGGCACGACGGACATGATTGAGTCGCTGCTGATCTTCAGTCGTACCGGTGCCAGCGTACGAAGGTTGCCGGAGCTGTTGGCGAACGTGTTGGAGCGGGCAGCAGCTCTGGTCCGAACTCATCCTGACGCCGAAGGCGTATCGCTCATGACGCGTCTTGGTGACCCCGCGCAAACCGCGGCGGTGGTCGACGGAAAGCAGATAGAACGCGCCGTCTGCAACCTTCTGCTGAACGCTTGCCAGGCCGCCCGCAGCAGCGGAAAGCAGGCAAGTGTCGTCATGACCCTGAAGGTGCAGCACGGTCAAATGGTTGTCAGTGTCATCGATAATGGCGATGGTATCCCACACAACATTCGCGACAGTCTATTCGAACCCTTTGTTAGTGAAGGAAAGCAGAAGGGAACCGGACTAGGCCTCACGTTGGCTCACTGCATCGCTATGGAACATGGAGGCGAAGTCGTATTATTGAGCAGTCTTCCCGGTGAAACGATCTTTCAAATGAGGATTGCGCGTGAGTTACAACTGACAAATGTACAGGCCGCGTTGGCAGCAGACCCTCACGACAAGGTTGACCAGCATGAAAACCTGCGAGCCTGAAATAAAACAGCGCCTCCCAGTCTCTATTCGCTTGGCACGGTTGCGGTTGCCGCTGCTGGTCGTCCTTTTCAGTTGCGCCGGACCGTGCGTATTGGCCCAATCGACCACGCCAGCAAATCAAGACAACGTTGCGCAACAGATCCAGCAACTCACAGAGGCGATGGCTAAGGCCCAGAGCCAAATCGAACAGTCGCAGCGTCAACTCGACGAGATGCGCCAGCAACTGACTGCACTGCAGCGTCAGATGGCCACTGTGCAAACAACGCCGACGCCTCCAACTCAATCCAGCCCGTCTCCGGCGCCATCCCCTTCAGCCCAGGCATCAACCCCAGTTCCGTCAGCGGTAGCCGAGGATGTCCGCGAGCGGCAAGACATGCAGCAATCTCAAATCGCGACCCTCGACCAATCTAAGGTGGAAAGCAACTCGAAATATCCGGTCAAACTCACCGGATTATTGCTGTTCAACGCCTACGTCAATACACGACAGGTGGATATACCCGCCACCCCCACCGTGGCACTTCCCGGTACAGGGAGCACGGGAGCGTCCGTGCAACAGACGATCCTCGGTTTCGATGCACGCGGCCCGCATCTTTTCGGTGCGCGTAGCTATGCTGATTTGAGAGCTGATTTCTACGGCAACACATCATCCGGCGCCTCTTCAGCCATCTACACCGGCTACTACAACACCAGCGCCGCGATCTTGCGCCTACGAACCCTTCATGCGGGTCTGCAATGGCAGCATACAGACGCTTACGTTTCGCTTGACCGGCCGATCTTCAGCCCCGACGCACCGACCTCCCTGGCGGCTGTTGCGGAGCCGGCCCTCGGATGGTCCGGAAATTTATGGACATGGAATCCTCAAGTCGGGGTAACCCAGGACATTTCCCTTGCCAGCTCACAAAATCTCCGCTTACAAAGTGCACTGATCTATGTTGCCGATGCGCCGGTGTCGACCACATCTGCTGCTGCAGCGGCTTCAACCGTCATCCCCACTGCAACGGAACAGAGTCGCTGGCCCGGAGCGGAAGCTCGCGTCGCGTTGATCGGTTCAACCCTGGAGCAGGGAAATCATGCTGGCATCGGCGGTTACTTTGCCCCTCATCTCAGCCCGGCCGGTACGCGCTTCAACGCGTGGGCGGCAACGTTCGATACGAGGCTTCAGTTACCCGGACACCTCCAGTTCAGTGGAGCCTTCTATCGTGGAGCGGCGCTCGGTGGTCTCGGAGGCGGAGCCTATAAGGACTACGGCTTTGTCTCCGAGCCCGAGTCATCCCACTATTACTTCCGCCCGTACGACGATGTCGGTGGATGGGCCCAACTCAAAGAGAAGCTGAATCAGCGATTGGAATTCAATGCCGCCTTCGGCATCGACAACGTGTTCGCTCAACAACTCCGGCCATATTTCGTTCCCGGAGGAACAATGTATCAGAATCTGGCCAGAAATCGAACCTATACGGGAAACGTGATCTACAGTCCCGTTACGTATCTCCTCTTCTCTTTAGAGTTCCGCCATCTTGAAAGCGCTCCCGTAATCGGTGTGCCGGCCCAGAGCAACATCATTGGAGTAGCAGCGGGGTACAAGTTTTAATGGCCACGAGGCGCTTCATCGCGTACTTAATCTGCATCGCGTCCCTTGCTACGGGTACGCTGCGATCTCAAAACGCCACTCCGTCCGGGCCCCTAGCCGAAGTGCGTTTGCGCCTTAGCCTCTCGCAAGCGGGGAAGCCGCATACCGTTCCCGCGGTCGGATGGCTGGAGCCTCTCGCCGGAACACCTTCTACCCCGTTCGTTCCTCATGGATCTTACACGCTTCTCCAGAAAAACCGCATGTTTCGTCCACACTTGCAGGTGGTCCCGATCGGTGCGGTCATCCAGTTCCCCAACGCCGATCCCTTCTATCACAATGTCTTTTCGCTATTCGATGGCAAGCGATTTGACCTTGGACTCTATGAAGCGGGATCGAGCAAGTCGGTTACATTTTCACGAGAAGGTGTCTCCTATATCTTCTGCAACATTCACCCTGAAATGAGCGCGGTCGTGATCGCCCTCCCAACGTCTCTGTTCGCCATTGCCGATGCTCACGACTTCGTCGTGCTATCGAAGATCCCCCCTGGCGACTACAAGCTACATCTCTGGATTGAAGGCTTGCCTCCATCCGTCGTCGATGGCATGACTCGATTTGTTCATCTCTCGCCGGGAGTTGTCGATTTGGGTTCAATTGCGCTCCCAACGAAATCTAACAGAACGGCAGTCCACACAAATAAGTTCGGAAATGACTACGACCCGACTTCGAAATCTCCCTATGATCCCTGAAACGGATCGAAAATCAGAAGGTGATCAGATCCAACTCTGATTCGTAACATGGTGAGTCAGTTCCTTTTATCGAACCCTTAACCGAACCTTTCTCAAGCGTGAGATAGTCGGCGTACCGTCCGTGCCACGGGCGTTGTCTACGGTTCATCCTGCAAAGTCGGGTTTTCGGCAACTTCGACCCGGTAGTTTCCCGAAACGCCGTTTTGCAGAAAATTGTCCCTTCACGCCGCAGCGTCATGGGAGAGCAGTTGGTGTGCATAGAATTCGTCCTAAATCTCGTCACGAAGCGATAGCGATTTTTGCCGACATCGCCGTCGGACGTCTCGATCCATGGCTCGAGTTGTTGATATGTGGTTGCGGCTACTCGAAACAAGCACCCACTTAGTTGGAAATCTGGCCGACGAGATTCAGATCAATCGTTACGTCACTCGCAGCCTTCCAGATCAAAAAGCTCGGGTTCTTAAGGCCCCATTGCACATACGGAAGGACGAAATGCGCCTTCGCCGATGCTTTTGTTCCTTCCATATGGATCTGCAGCGGAATTGTTAGGTCATGGGGCGTTCCAAGCAAAGTGAACAATCCACTGACCTGAATGGTCGAGTCGCCTGTAGGAAGAATAGTTCCGGTAGACGTTTTAGGTGCGAAAGAGATAGTAGTGAACTGGTCTGCCTTGAGAATGTCTTTGTTCATCTTCTCGTCGCGGCTGTCGTTTCCTGTTCTGCCGCTGCCCGCTGCGACGATGATCATCCCGGAGATACGAGCCCCGCATCGGTCAAAATCGATTGATCCGGACTGCACATGGAAGACGCCGTTGACAACCTCGTGGGTCGTATTCAGCTTCATCTTAACCTCGCTCGCATCGGGGTTGACGGCAAAGGTCTGGTGTTGTGCGAGTGCGGCCGGAGCCAGGACGACAGCGATAGCGAGAACTACGAAGGATTTCATGCAATTCCCCTTGGGGATTTCGACCGGAAGCGTTGCTACCAGCACGGCTCTATTCAGTTTGCGAACGCCTGCGGAGCAAGAGTGGTTGGCTGGGTAACGCGTGTCAGCCTGGCCGTCACGCGCATCGCACCGGGCCAGACACTAAGGCAGAACGGCAGCACAGCGCGAGCGACAGCGTTGTTCAAGCCATTGGCCGCGGCCTCGGCAAGACGCATCTGAGGCAGCAATGCGGCGCGCAGCTTTGGCTGGAAGACGGGCGCCGACTCCGAGTCAAGATAGGCCGTTGCGGCGCGGAGGGCAGTATGCAGGGCGATGGATATTCCATCGCCGGTGAACGAGGGGATTACGGCTGCCTGATCGCCGATGCAGTAAAGACCATCCTCAGTAGCGCGGCGAAGGTAGCCGTATGGGATGTGAGTGATAGTGATCGGTTTGTCGAGCAGCGGCTCGGCACCGTCGAGCCGCATCGCGAGGTGGGGACAGTCCTGCTGCATCTTTGTAAGAAGAGCGTCCCAACGAAGACCCGCACGCGCGAAATACTTTCGTTGCACCACGCAGCAGAAATTCGTAATGCCGTTTTCCACCGGCTGGATACCACCGTAGCCTCCGGCGTAGAGCGTCAGCTCAGAGGCGTCCGCCAGCTCGGCGGTCTGGGTGGCAGACAGGCGGTAATACATTTTGAAGCCGACCCACTGGTGAGGGTCTTTAGGGCGACCGTGGCCGTGCAGATCGTGCTTGCCCGTGGCAAGGAAGGCGATTGGAGCTTCGTAGGTAGTGCCGTCGTCGAGCGTAGCCCGCCAAAGGTTACCGGCCGTGCGATTGAGTGACTGCACACTGCGACCACACTCCACACGGACTCCCGCGGCGATCGCAGTGGCGATGAGCGCTGTATCGAGCGCCTTGCGTGTGAGGGAGGCCGCGGGAAAAGGTAGCGGAGCCTCTGCGGCGCGTCTCGACGCGGCCAGTCGAACGTAATTTATGGGCACGGCCCCAAGCGATGCCACGTCGATACCCAGCGCATGCAGGTCCTCAAGAGCCTCACCACTTAGAAACTCTCCGCAGACCTTGTGGCGCGGCGTGCGCTCGCGTTCAATCAGCGTAACCCTCTTTCCCTTTCGAGCGAGCGCGATTGAAGCGGCACAACCCGCCACTCCACCACCTAGGATCAGGACTTCGTCGTGCAAAGCGTTACTCCTGTTTCTCGGGATGTTCAATCTATCCTTAGCGAGAGGGTCTACTTCTATCTAACCTGATAGACGTGCAAGAAAATGGTTTGAGGCGTCATTCTGTACGAAACGTCATCTTGCGGTCGAGAAAGAGCCAGTTCCTTCAGGGGTGTGCTGCGTCTCATAGAGTTGAACCTCGGGACGGGGCATTTGATGAAACGACGTAGGTTTTTGGTTACCGCTTTTGTGTTGATGACTTTGGGCACGACAGGACTGGCGGAGCCAATTCCAGTGAGGCATATCCAAC
>Ga0302302_1000918_pt1 | contig 17972 bp, 18 predicted proteins | sample III_Palsa_E1_3_FD_198766 | JGI IMG/M metagenome (GOLD analysis project Ga0302302, IMG submission 198766) | Peat permafrost microbial communities from Stordalen Mire near Abisko, Sweden - III_Palsa_E1_3 | ecosystem: Environmental > Terrestrial > Soil > Palsa > Peat permafrost | place: Sweden...
TTTCGGATTGACGAAGCCGACTGGCGACCCGTTAGCCGCGTTGACGCGAGCAATCAGCGCAGCCCACAGCGGCGCCACCGCGCTGGTGCCACCCACCACCGTCTCGGAACCATCGATCAGCACGTCATAGCCGGTCTCCGGCGACGCGTCACCGGCTACGTCGGGCACCCCACGCCCTGTCAACGGCGTCTTCGCACCCGATGCGTTCGTGGAAGACAAACCCTCCTGCCAGGTCGGGACGGGGAATGCGGTGCTCACGCCGCCACCGCTCGCGCCGCCCTGGCTGCCGTCGTTCCACACCACCTCCTGGGAGATGGTCGTCCCCGAGGCGGTCAGCCTGGTCCCGCCGCATGCCAGCACGTACGGGCTCGAGGCGGGAAAATCGACCACATTGCCGCTCGTGCCGTCGCTCGAACCGCTGTCGCCGGAGGCCACACAAACCGTCACGCCCATGGTTGCAGCGGATTGCAGCACGCTGTTGAACGCCTGCTGCGACTGCGCAGTCCATGACGACTCCGGACCGCCCCAACTGATCGAGATGACCGACGGCTTGTTGGTCGTGTCATGCACCGCGTTGCTCACTGCGTCGATAAAACCGGTGTCGGTATTGGGCGTGAAGTAGACCGCGATTTTCGCGCCAGGCGCAATTGCGCCGACCACCTCGATATCGAGCGACACCTCGCCGTCCGGCCCGTTCGCGTCGCCGGTGGGCTTGTTCCTGGCTTTGTCGACACTCACCGCGACCACGGTAGGCGCGCTCACGCCAAGATTCGAAAAATAGGTGCTCAGATCGGACGTCTCGTAGCCGCCGCCAAGTTCGATGATGCCGACGCACTCGCCGCTGCCGTCGCCTTGCGGGTATTGATAGAGCGCTGCGACCTGCAGCGGCGTGAACGCGCCCGACGCTTGTGCTTTGGCCGAACGGATCGGCGGGCGGATGCGGAAATGCGGGCGCGCCTGCGGGCGATTATCAAGCCCGAGCACCGCCGTTACGACGTTCGCGAGGTTGTCGGGCACGCTGATGACGCCGCTACGGCCACGATACTGGCCGATCGATTGATGTTCGTAATGGTGCAACTCGACGTCGAAGGCGGTCTGAAACTGCGCAATGGTGCCGGACAGCACAACAGTGCGGGCGGCGGGATTCTCACGCTCCACCGTCAGGCCCGATTGTGCTGCGAAGGCCTTGACCTTCGCGATATCCTCCGCCGCGGCACCGAACTCTTTGGCGAAGGCCTCGCGTGACAGTGGCTTGACACTGGGATCGCCTGCTTCGATCTTGCCGAGCAACGCATCGAACTGCGCCTGCGCGTGACGGCGCAGGACGACGTGGACTTCGATCCGTTCAGCCGGATCGCATTGCCCGATGAGTTTTGAACCTTCCGCTACCGCGCGCTCACTTCCTTGCAGGGGATGCTTGGCCATAGTTTCGATACTCCTCGGTGCGCCGCCGTGCGGCTGCGCGTTGGTCCCGGCGGGCATGCGCCTCGTGACACATTCAGGTTGCAGCGCAACCCGCGCAGGGTTCTGGTTGCATGGACATCATCAAGCCGTCCGACAGATCCATTCGAACACAGTTCCAGCGCGCGCAACAGTTGTCCGGATGGCTATGTCCTGGATGCGTCACGCGGGCCGCGCTATGATGCTGCAGCGGCGAACCAGTCGTTACGTTGTCTCGTGCGGCAAACCCGCACGTGCATTAGAGAATCCGAGCGAATCAGGGGAAAGTTCCATGTCAATTTCGATGTATCAAGCCTCCGTGCCCACGCTGGTGCGCGGTCTGACCTGCCTGCAAAGCATTCTCGGCAAGGCCGAGGCGCACGCTGCGGAAAAGCAGATCGACCCGTCAATCTTTGTCAGCGCCCGGCTCTTCCCGGACATGCTGCCGCTCGTGCGTCAGGTATATATCACGACCGACACGGCCAAGGGCTGCGCCGCACGTCTCGCCGGCGTGGAGCCGCCCAAGTACGAGGACGTCGAGGTGACGTTCGAAGAGCTGCAGGCTCGCATCCAGAAAACGATTGATTATCTGAAGGAATTCAATGCGGCGCAGATCGACGGCTCCGAAGAACGCACGGTCACGCTGAAAATGCGCAACGGGCCAGTTGAGTTCACGGGCCTCAACTATCTGCTGCAGTTCGCGTTGCCGAATTTCTATTTTCACGTCACGACGACGTATGACATCCTGCGTCATAACGGCGTCGAACTCGGCAAACTCGATTATCTCGGCGCACGGTAAAGCCAGTTACTAGAGTGGGCTGGTGAAGGAGCTGCCTGGGCGGAGCGTCAGGCGCGCAAGCAGCTACTCACGCAGCATAGAAAGCCGCGCCGGCCGCGAACTCAAACACGCGGCTGGAATGCAATGATCCCCATTCCAGCCAGCGTGAACGCCACACCGGCCAGATCCCAGAGCGTTGGCCGCACCTGCTCGACGCACCACAGCCACAAGATCGCCACTGCGACGTAGACGCCGCCGTAAGCGGCGTACACACGGCCGGCGGCAGCGCCGTGCAACGTCAGCAGCCACGCAAACGCGGCAAGACTGAGTGCACCGGGTACGAGCAGCCATGCAGAGCCGCCCTCTTTTAGCCAGCGCCATGGCAGATAGCAGCCGAGAATCTCGGCGACGGCAGTCAAGGCGTACAACATGAAGGTCTTCATTGAACGGCAAGGTGTGATGGTGATTGATTGTGGGCAGACTGAGGCGCACCGGGCGCCGTCGAGCCTATCCCTATTATTAGCACAATCACTTCGCTCACGGCACCACGGCCATTCGTGATCACTGGCGTGCGTACAGCTAGTCGAGCGACAGACGCAACGCGAAACCGATCAAGGCAGCGGAGAACGTCCAGCGCTGCAGTGTTTGCGCGAGAGGATGCGAGCGCATCCAGCCTGCAATACGCGCAGCGCCAATCGCACAGGTTATGTCGAAACACGCGCCGATCGCGACCAGGACTGCGCCGAGCTCGATCATCTGCAACGCGACGGGCCCTGCTTCCGGCCGCACGAACTGCGGCAGCAGCACCGAGCAGAACAGCAGCGCCTTAGGATTCAGCAGATTGGTGAGCAGGCCTTTGACGAACGCGGTCCGCAGCGGCCGCGGCCCAGCCGTCAAAATGCCGCCCTCGGGCAACGCGAATACCGGCGAGCGGAAAATCTGCACGGCGATCCATGCGAGATAGACAGCGCCGCCGTACCTCACCACCTCATAGAGCCACGGCGCGCTGCGCAGCAGTGCCGCGACCCCGCACGCCGACAGGGTCACATGGGTCGCCCGTGCGAGGCCCAGGCCGCCAGCGGTGGCAAAACCGGTGCGTGCGCCGCGTCCGATACTTGTCTGCAGCAACAGCGCCATGTCTGGTCCCGGCACGGCGTAGACGATAAGTAGTGCAGCAACGAAGACGATCAGAAGGTGCGCGGAAATCATATGAGCCTCACGTTTATCAGGGGTCTATCTTGCTGTCGAAGTGCGAGGGCTTTCTGGCGAGTTACACGGCCGAATCCTGGTGCATTGGGGGAATACGCTAACATGTTGCAATTCAATAGATTTTTCCCCTCCCGATGGATGACCTCGATAAAATCGACCGCGCAATCCTGGCGGCGCTGCAAAACGACGGCCGCATATCCAACGCCCGGCTGGCCGAAGTCGTCGGTCTCAGCGAGACCCCTTGCGCGCGTCGGCTGAAGAGGCTCGAGAGCGCTGGCTACATCGATCAGTACCGGGCCATGCTGTCGCGTTCGGCGCTCGGCTTCGGGGTGGTCGCGTTCGTTTATGTCCGCTTCGCGGTGCACGATCGCGCTGTGGCTACCCGCTTCGAGCGCGAAGTGCAGGCGATTCCCCGCATCCTCGCGTGTCATAACGTGTCAGGTAGCGCGGATTACGTGCTGCAGGTGGTGGCCCGCGATCTCGACGATTACGGGACCTTCATGCGCGACGAAATGCGCAGCCTGCCGGGGGTGACATCGGTTGAATCGTCACTGTCGCTACGCGAAATCAAGGCCAATGGCGGTTTGCCGCTCGGCTGATCCCCTGCTCGGTGTGCGCCGTCCGTCAGTCATGGCATAGTCGCCGGTACGGCACGGCATGACGTTCTCGCCGGATGAACTACGGAGTTTTCTCGATGAATCACGAACAGGCGCGAGCCGAAGAATCGCGCGCGATGGAGCGCGTACTGACTGCCACGCAGCGAGTGCAGGCGGCTTTCACTTCCCTGCAGTCGCAATTTCCGCCCGCAGGCGAAGGGCGCCCCTCGCAATTTGCGCTGCAGACTTTCGACGCGGCACTGCAGGAACTGGAAGATGCGCAAGCAGCGTTCGACGAATTGCTCGGAGATTTGCTTGACGGCAACCGGTGAGTGGCTTAGCTGCTGCAATCTTGCATAGCCGCTGAGACTCGCGCGACGGACGAGGCCTTCGATCGCGCCCACGCCCGCCGCGAATTTGGGCGGGGCCGGCGGGCTTGACCGTTAGTTGCGTTCACGCCCCTGCCCTACGCCCTCTAAAGCTGCACTCCACAACCCGTCCATCATTCACTTGCGCGCTCGTCCTACATCCGCCTCATGCTGAACGTCTGCTGAAAATAGGACGATCGACGGCATTGGTTAAAGCAGGCGCCGTTGTGGAACACAACACGCCCGCCCTCACCAGTTTTACTGGCTCGCTGCCTGACCGGCCCCCGCCTTCTTCTCCGCGTTCTGAAGGTCCGTCGGATAGTTCGGGTCATTGCGCGACGGGTTGTAGCCGTTCGCCTCCAGTTTCTTCAATTCGGCATTTTTCTTCGCCCGAGCCTGCTTGCGCGCGGCCTTTCGCTGAGCCTTGGTGGTTGCCGATGCCGGGGTCGCCGGCGCAGCGGCCGCGCCGCTGTCTGAAGCACCCCCGCTGCTTTGGGCAAGCACAGGCGCGGCCGATCCGATCATAAGTACAGCCGATGCGAGAAGGACAGCCATTTTCTTGGAAGGTGAAAAGGTCATTGATGATCTCCAGTCGAATGCAGGATTTAAAAGACATTTCTCGTCGATGCTTCATACGATTCCCAATCAAGACTCAGCATGGGAACCGCCAATGTATCCGAATAAGTGGCATCGCGCCCCTGATCTGCAGGCGTCAATCAACCTCATCCGCAGTAGTGGCTTAACATATATCGCAAATATCCGATATATGATTCGTCCTGTTGCGATGCAGACGTCGGGCTGCTTTGGCCCCTGTACCGCTGTTCATGACTGAACCCCACTGATGACCATCGACATCGACGCGATCCACAAGGCGCTCGCCAATCCCATCCGCCGCGAGATTCTGGCGCGGCTGCGGGATCCGCAAACGCACTTCGCCGATCAGGAGTTGCCGCTCGATCACGGCGTATGCGCCGGCAAGATCGACGCGAGTTGCGGGCTGTCGCAGTCCACTGTGTCGGCGCATCTGGCCGCACTGCAGCGCGCCGGCCTCGTCACGTCGAAGCGGGTCGGCCAGTGGGTGTTTTTCAAACGCAACGAGCCCGTCATTCAGGCGTTTCTCGAGCACATGAACACAGGTCTTTGACACGAGCGTCTGCCTCGCCGCGCTTCTTTCATCACGCTGCTCTTATTGTCCCGGGCCCCTGCCCGCCAGGAAAGGTGAATACTTATGCCGACGCTTTTTGACCCGCTGCAAATTGGCGATATCACGCTGCAAAACCGCATCATCATGGCGCCGCTGACGCGTCAACGCGCGGGCGACGTCCGCGTGCCGAACGCATTGATGGCGAAGTATTACGCCGAGCGCGCCTCGGCCGGTCTGATCATCAGCGAGGCCACTTCGGTCACGCCGCAGGGCGTGGGTTACGCCGATACGCCGGGTATCTGGTCACAGGAACAGGTTGAAGGCTGGAAGCTTGTCACCAGCGCGGTTCACGCGGCGGGCGGCAAGATTTTCCTGCAGTTGTGGCACGTCGGTCGCGTGTCGGACCCGATGTTCCTGAACGGCGAACTGCCCGTTGCACCGAGCGCCATTGCGCCACAGGGTCATGTGAGCCACGTGCGTCCGCAGCGCCCGTTTGTGACGCCGCGCGCGCTCGATCTGGCCGAGATTCCCGCTATCGTCGAGGCGTATCGCAAGGGTGCAGAAAATGCCAAGGCGGCGGGTTTCGATGGCGTTCAGGTGCATGGTGCGAACGGCTATCTGCTCGACCAGTTCCTGCAGGACAGCACGAATCAGCGCACCGACGAATACGGTGGCCCGATCGAAAACCGCGCTCGCCTGATGCTCGAAGTGGTGGATGCGTGTATCGAAGTGTGGGGCGCGAATCGCGTCGGTATGCACCTCGCGCCGCGCGGCGACGCACACACGATGGGCGACTCGAACGCCGCAGCGACGTTCGGCTACGTCGCGCGTGAACTCGGCAAGCGCAAGATCGCGTTTATCGCGGCACGTGAAGCGCTCGGCGAGAACCGCCTCGGCCCGCAGCTGAAGGCAGCGTTCGGCGGCCCGTACATTGCCAATGAAAAATTCACCAAGGAGTCCGCACAAACGGTGCTCGACGCCGGCGAAGCGGATGCCGTGGCGTGGGGTCAACTGTTCATCGCCAATCCGGATTTGCCGCGCCGCTTCGAACTGAACGCGCCGCTGAACCAACCGGATCCGTCGACGTTCTACGCCGAAGGCGAGGCGGGTTATACGGACTATCCGGCGCTGGAAACGGTGGAATAAGCGCTGGAACGCGTGCTGAAATATGCGCTGGATCACGCGCTGAAATGAGCGCAAGCCACGCTTGAGCGTGCGGCGGACGCGACCGGGGTGTTACCCGGTTGCGCCCGCCGCAGTCACATCGCGGCACATAAAAACACGTTTTGTTTCGTCGAGCCCGCGTGCCACATGCGCGGCGCGGATTGCCCGCAATTTCGCATCGAGGCGCTCGCTTTCGATCACGCTAAAACCCAGTCGCCGGTAGTACGGCGCATTCCACGGCACATCGCGAAACGTCGATAGCACCAGTTGTTGCACACCCGCCTGACGGGCGAGCACGGCCACCTCGTCGATCAGCCTCGCACCAATGCGCCGACCCGACCATGTGGTCAGAACATCGAGTTCCTCGATATAGAAACGCTTCGCCAGTAGCGCGAACGTCACAAACGCGACACAGTTCCCTATGTTGTTCACCGCAACGATGATTTCTGACGCCTCGATCTTCCGGCGCACAAAGTCCGCGTTCATCGGCCGGGCATCCGCAATGCCAGTCAAGCCGACCGTAGCAAAGCGCTGCGCGGCTTCGTACTCGATCGCCCGCACCACCTCTGCCTCATCGGGCACAGCAAAACGATAACTGATGGCAAACGGATCCAGCATAGCGTCCGGTACAGATGACTAACAAAAGGCAGTGTCGCACACTCCGAAACCCGGGCTCACTGCAAAGCAGTAACCCGACGACAACGCCGGCCAGGGGCTCCTGGCGCAGACAAGTTAAGCGCACGCGCGCAAAAGCGGTGCTACTGTTAGATTCGCAGGCCGTCGAAAAGCATCACTTCCCGGTTAGGCGCGGCCGCTCACCCCCAGGAGACATCATGGCGAAAGTATTGGTTCTCTACTACTCGATGTATGGCCACATTGAAACCATGTCGGAGGCGGTGGCCGAAGGCGCCCGCTCGGTGCCCGGCACTGAGGTCACGGTCATGCGCGTGCCCGAAACCATTCCGGCCGATCAGGCGGCCGCTCACGGCGTCAAGCTCGACCAGAAGGCGCCCGTAGCCAAGCCCGACGATCTGGCCAATTTCGACGCCATCATCTTCGGCACGCCCACGCGCTTCGGCAATATGGCCGGCCAGATGCGCACGTTCCTCGATCAAACCGGCGGCCTGTGGATGAAAGGGGCGCTGGTCGGCAAGGTGGGCAGCGTGTTTGCTTCGACCGGCACGCAGCACGGCGGCCAGGAGACGACCATCACGTCGTTCCATAACACGTTGATGCACCACGGCATGGTAGTCGTGGGCGTGCCTTACGCGTGCGCGGGGCTTGTGAAAATGGACGAGATCACGGGCGGCACACCTTATGGCGCGACAACCATGGCAGGTGCAGATGGTAGCCGTCACCCAACGCAGAACGAACTGGACATCGCCCGCTACCAGGGAAAACACGTTGCCGCAATCGCAGCAAAGTTGGCTAGTTAAGCGCACTGGCACGAGCCCGGACCGAACGCAGAAGGCCGTTAATGCAAACGCGGCGCGCGACACGGGAGCAACGCGCGCGCCGACTAGTCACACTAAATGAGTGCTTCGTCAATCTGTCACTGCGCTGACACAGAACGTTCACCCGAGGCCTCGGCATAAGCTCAAAACAAAAAAACCTCCATAAAAATGGGGGTTTTAACAAAATTTAATTTGGGTTGCCGTCTTATATCAAGCAGACTGCGTAAACAGCACGGTCCGTTGACGGAGAAACTCATGAACGTTGAAGATACATGGGACGCTCACATGCGCCGCGCGCACATCGACGCCGCACAGGAGCCGTCCGCACCGGCGTCGCATGCACAGACAGCCCCGCTCGCGCGGCGCGCGATGCTGGTTTGCATCGCACTGGTGTGTGCATGGTCGATCGTCGAAACACCCTGGGAACTGAACCCCACTGATGGCCTTGCGCGCTTTCTCGCGCTAATGCTCGCCAAATGCCTGCTACTGGCCGTCGGTGCCGCGGCATTTTTCGGGGTTCGGTATGCACGCACCCTGTTTGTTTTCCTATGCGCATCTAGCGTGTTCGCAGTGGCCTCTACGTTGCCGTTCGAATACACGATCTCGCATGAGCTGTTCACACTGTCGCTAGTCGAATGCGTGTGCAAGGTCGCGCTCGTCGTCAGCTATGCGACCTGGTATATAAAAAGCCATTGAGCGAGCGGCGCGTGACACCACGCGCCGCAACAGCACGATCGGGACTGCTTAGTGCGCGGCGGCAGCCGCTGCGTCCGCACTGCCCTTGCCCGGTTTCGTCAGCCAGATCAGCGGAATGATGGCGACAAAAATCACCGCTGAGAGCCAGAAGATGTCATTGAGGCCAAGCATGGCCGCCTGCGCGTCGAGCGAACGTTCGAAGAATGCGAGCGCCTGATGCGAATTACCGCCGAGTGTCGTTTGCACTGCATCGAGTCCAGAAACAAAGGTCGGATTATCGACGCTCGATTGTTCGGCGAGGCGCGCGTGATGCAGGATCTGGCGATTGTTCCAACCTGTGCTCGCTAGTGAAGTCCCTACCGCGCCGGCAAACACGCGCACGAAATTCGACAGGCCAGCCGCAGAGGGAATCTTCTCGGCGGGTAACCCTGAGAGAATGATCGCGGTCAACGGCACAAAGAAGAAACCGGTCGGGAAGCCTTGCAGCAAAGTCGGAAGCACGAGCGTGCGAGTATCGACGCCCGTCGTATAACCCGAGCGCATGAAGAACACAGCAGCAAAGCCGAGGAACGCCAAGGTCGCAAGCACGCGGGCATCGGAGCGCGGCAGGAGCTTCGCGATTACCGGCGAGAGCAGCACGGCGAAGATGCCGAGCGGCGCCATGACCAGACCTGCATCGACGGCGCGGTAGTTTAGATACTCTTGCATCCATTGCGGCAACAGCACGAGGTTCGAGAAAAACACGGCATACGCCACCGAAATCGCCGCGGTGCCGCCGAGAAAGTTGCGCCCTGCAAACAGCCGCAAGTTGACGATCGGATTTTTCTCAGTCAACTCCCAGATCAGAAAGAAGGCGAAACTGATCAGCGCGAACACCGTCAGCGCGACGATGACCGGCGAGTTGAACCAGTCGAGATCCTTGCCTTTGTCGAGCATCACCTGCAGCGAGCCCACCCAGGCGATCAGCGACAGCAGACCTACCTTGTCGATCGGCAGACGTTTGGTTGGCGTTTCGCGCTCGCGATAGATAATCCACGTCACCGCCGCGGCAAAGATGCCTACAGGAATGTTGATATAGAAGATCCATGACCATGAATAGCTGTCGGTGATCCAGCCACCTAACACCGGCCCGGCAATCGGACCGACGGTCGCGGTCATCGCCCACAGCGCCAACGCAAGCGAGCTCTTTTCCTTCGGATAGGAGCCGAGCAGAATCGCTTGCGATAGTGGGATCAACGGACCGGCCACCGCGCCTTGCAAGATCCGCGCGGCGAGCAGCACCGGCAGGTTCGGCGCGAGGCCGCACAGCCACGACGACACCACAAACAACAGAATGGCCCAGACAAACAGTTTGATCTGTCCGACCCGCTGCGTCAGCCACCCGGTCAGCGGAATCGAGATCGCGTTGGCGGCCGAGAACAGCGTGATCACCCAGGTGCCCTCGTCCACCGATACGCCGAGGTTGCCGGCGATGGTCGGGATCGCGACGTTCGCGATCGACGAGTCCAGCACGTTCATGAAAGTGGCCAGCGCCACGGCGAGAGTCGCCAGCACAAGCTTGCCGCCGGAGAGCGGCGCGAGTGCAGCGGGATTGGTCGATTGATTCATTTCATCACCCGTCGGAAGGAACGACGGTCAGAGCGCGTGCCCGGCTATCTGACCTGTCAGCTAATACGACAAAAAATTTCGTGCCTGCGTTAGCTGTTGAACGTCAACCGGCGTTCCGCGGTACCGCGTGCCGTGCTGCGGACTTTTGCGGAGCGCCCGTCGATGCGCTCTGGCTGAGCGGTACGTTCTGGCCAATGATCTGCTCGATCTGGGCGTCGGCTGCCGCGCCATACTCAGCGAATACATCCGTGCGGTACGTCGTATTGACTGCGGCAGCCAACTGGGTGCCGGACTCGTCATGCGTGTTCACGTCGACCTGCATCGACAGGCCGATCCGCAACGGATGCGCATCGAGTTCGTGCTGGTCCAGTTGCACACGCACGGGCAGTCGCTGCACGACCTTGATCCAGTTGCCGGTGGCGTTCTGTGCTGGCAATACATCGAAGGCCGCGCCAGTGCCGGCCGAAAAACCCACCACCTTGCCGTGATACTCGACGCCCGACCCGTAGACATCAGCCGTCAACGTGACGGGCTGACCGATGCGCATGTGCCGCAATTGCCCTTCCTTGAAGTTCGCATCCACCCACACGCCGTCGAGCGGTACGATCGCCATCAACGGCGCGCCTGGGGCCACACGTTGGCCGACCTGCACCGAGCGGCGCGCGACATAGCCGGTCACAGGTGCGGGCAAGGTATCGCGAGCGTAGTCGAGGTAAGCATTGCGTACCTTCGACGCAGCGGCCTGGACGTCCGGATGCTGGCCAATCGTGGTCCGGTCGGTCAGCGCGTGATTTGCTTCGGCCTGCTGACGAGCTGCTTCGAGTGACGCCTCGGCGGACCTGACGGAGTCCTGCGCGTGCGAAATATCTTCCCCCGACACAGCTCCCGTTCCGGCCACGGCCTCGCGGCGTTTCAGGTCGTCATTTGCACGCGCCAGGTCCGACTCGCGCTGGGCGATGTTGGCTGCGTAGAAGTCGTTGTTCACGTAGAGACCGCTGACTTGCCGCACGGTCTGGCCGAGTGTCGCTTCGGCGTTCAGGAGCGCGACCCTTGCGTCGGCGCCGTCGAGGGTCACCACCGGGTCACCCTGCTTGACGATCTGCGTGTCGTCCGCGTTGACGGCAACCACGGTGCCGCTGACCTGCGGGGTCAACTGCACGAGATTGCCGCTTACGTAGGCGTCGTCGGTAGACTGCTCGAAGCGCCCAATCGTGTAGTAGTACGCACCGTAGGCAGCACCGGCCACCGCGACGGTAATCACCAGAAGCGTCAGCATAAGCTTGCGCTTACTGCGGTTTTGCACGTCAGCGTATCCTGTCTGCTCGGGCTGTCCAGCGTGGGCAGGCGCGCGCTCGATAGTGGTTGTATCGCTCATTTCAATGACTCCAGGCAAAGAATGAAGGTGTCTCAAAGCGCATTAGCGCGCGGCGACGACGGGGTTGGGTCGAGCCGCGGATGCGTTCGGCTGGCTGGCTGCGTTGGGGTGTGCGCCAGTGGTTGCATTGGCTTCTGCACTGGCACCAGGGTCTTCCGTGTAGCCGCCGCCCAGCGCCTGCGCCAGTGCAATCTGCTGATCGCGGCGGTTCATCTTCAGGTTGGCGACCGACTCGTCGGCAGAGAGCGCATTGGTGTCTGCATTCAGCACCGTGAGCTGATTCGTCAGCCCCGCCTTGTATTGCGTCAACGCCAGCTGATAAGCGCTGCGCGCGGCGTCCTGGGCAATCTCGGCGTCGCCGAGCTGGGTGTCGGTGGAACGGATCTGCGCGAGTTGCGTGGCGACTTCTGAGAGCGCCGTAACGAGCGTCTGGTTGTAACCCGCGACGGCATCGTCAAAATCGGCGTAGCGCCCTTTCAGTTGCGCGCGCAGCTCGCCACCATCGAAAATCGGCAGATGGACCGCCGGCCCTGCGTTGGCAGTGCGGCTCGCTGCCGTCAGGAAACGGCCGAAGCCGAAGGCATCCAGACCGATAGCCGCGCTGAGGTTGATGTCGGGGTAGAACTCGGCCTTGGCTTCCTTGACGTCATGCGTCAGCGCATCGACGCGCCAGCGTGCCGCGACGAGATCCGGGCGACGACTGACGAGATCGGCCGGGAGGTTATCGGGCAAGCGCACCTCGTCGCCAATGCCGAGCGTGGGCCGCGCAATCGACAAGCCGCGATCGGGACCTGCGCCGAGTAAAGCAGCCAGTTGATAGCGCGTGGTGACGATGCTGCCGTCGAACGAGGCCAGCGTGGCGCGACTGGTGGCGAGATTGGCCTGCGCGGTTTTGCGCTCTACTTCGGTGTCCAGTCCATTAGCAATGCGGCCCGCGGTGATGCGGTCGATCTGCTCGCGCTGCTCGACCTCCTGTTGCGCGATGTCGTGCAACACGTACAGCCGGGCCAGCTGGTTGTAGCTGCGCGCGATCGCCGACGTCAAGGTCAGCTTGACGACCTCCGCGTCCGCTTCGCTTGCCTGGAGTTGCGACATCGAAGCCTTGAGCGCCTCGCGATTCTTGCCCCACAGATCGAGGTCGTACGAAGCCGTCAGCAACCCCTCGTTTTCCGATTGCCAGCTGCCGGCATAAGGTGGCGGGATCGACGCGGTACCCGAGTACTGCTCGCGAGTGAACAAATAGCTCGCGCCTACCTTGGGCAGCGTGCTCGACTTCGCCGTTTCAGCATATGCCGCAGCAGCGGCAATACGGGCGCGAGCCTGCGCGAGTGTCGGACTGCCCTGCAATGCTTCGGCCAGCAGTGCCTTGAGTTGCGTGTCGCCGAACTGGTCGGCCCAATCCGTTGCCGGCCAGTGGCCCTGATCCGATGGGATGCTCTGCTGGGTCGCGAAGCTCTGCGGCTGCGCCATCTGCTTGTCGCTGGAGATGCCTGCGTAGTTCGCACACGCCGACAGGACCGCTGCGCAGATCACGGTTACGCTGGCCTTCGCGAGCCGCAAACCCGCGATCTTTCCATTTAACTGTGACTTCATTCTCTGACCTGTCAGATATATGGGTAAAAAAAATGCCACTCAGTGTTCGAGGAATTTCTTGAGCAAGCGGCCGAACTCTTTGAACTCTTCTTTGGTAAAGCTTTCGACGCGCCGATTCAGTACCGTTGGTGCGATGTCGGGAATCTGATTCGCGACTTCGAGGCCCTTCTTCGTGAGTGTCAGATTGACCACCCGGCGGTCTTCGAGGCTACGCGAGCGCTCCAGCAGCCCTTTGGACTCGAGCTTGTCGAGCATCCGGGTCATCAGGCCGGTGTCGATACCGAGAAACTTCGACAATTCGAACGGTGTGGTCGCGACGCCGCGCTGCATGGACAACAGAATGCCCATTTGCTGGCTGGTGATCTCCAGGTCCTTCAGCGCGTTGTCCAACTCAGCGATCAGGAGGTTGCGGGCCTTGTTGATGAAAAAGCCGATGCTTTCCTCCGACTGAAACCGTTCTTTCGTGTAGTGATCCATCGCTGACTCCGTGATCGTTGGAATACACATTATCTGACAGGTCAAATACTGTCAAGCGAGATTTTGAGAATTTTGGGGAAGTTTCTCGCGGCGGGAACCGCTGAATTTCTCTTCCGAGGATACGTGGCAAGTAACCACCGCAAAAAAAAGCCCGCATCAGCGGGCAACCCTCTCGGAGGAGAACACGGAACATCGATTCGAGCTCAGCGCATCACATCACCTCGGCAATTCACCCTTTCGTCGCGCCAAACGTGAGCCCCGCGACGAAATGCTTTTGCATCGCAAAGAACATCGCCACCGACGGCAACGCGGCCAGAATCGACCCCGCCGACACCAGATTCCACGCCGTCGTCCACTGCCCCTTCAGCGCGGCCACGCCGACGGTTATCGGCGCCGCCTCATCGCCCTGCGTCAGACACAGCGCCCAGAAGTAGTCATTCCACACGAACGTGAACACGAGAATGGCAAGCGCCGCGAGGGCCGGACGGATCAGCGGCAGGACAATCCTGAAGAACACGGTCCACTCGTTGGCGCCTTCAATCCGCGCCGCCTCGACCAGTTCAAACGGCAACTGTTTGATGAAATTACGTAGAAACAGCGCGCAAAAGCCAGTCTGAAATGACACATGAAACAGGATCAACGCGCCGACCGTATTGAACAGCCCAAGCTTCAACGACAGATCCCGCACCGGAATCATCAACACCTGCACCGGCACGAAATTGCCAGCCACGAAAGTGGCGAACAACGTGCTGTTGCCGCGAAAACGGTAAATGGCCAACGCAAAACCCGCCATCGCCGCCAGCGTAATAGACCCGACTACCGCGGGCACAGTAATCAGCACGCTGTTCCAGAAGTAATGCAGCATCGGCGACGTGGTCAGCGCGTCGCGATAGTTGTCCCACATCGCAAAGTGTTTCGGCCAGCCCCAGTAGTTGCCTTCGCTCAACTCATCCGACGAGCGCACCGAGGTGACCAGCACGGCGATCATCGGCAGCAGCCAGATCAGCAGCGCCACTGGCAGCGAGAGCTTGTATAGCCGCCGTGAGGTCGGCCTCCATTTGTCGATCGGCATCGGATACATATCGGGCTCCTTATTGCTCAGCGCGCAGCATCCGCCGCAGGTGATAGACGATGTAGACCAGCATGATCGCGAACAGCACCACGGCGACCGCCGCGGAATAGCCAACCCGGTAATACTTGATCGCCTGGTCGTACATGTAATACGCCAGTACGGTAGAACTCTCGAACGGTCCACCGCCCGTCATCACCGAGATCAGGTCGAAGCTGCGCAATGCGCCGATCACCGTGACCACAATCGCCATGAACGTGGTAGGCCGCAGTTGCGGCAGAATCACATGCCACAGCATCGACCAGCCCTGCGCGCCTTCCATGCGCGCCGCCTCCACCTGCTCGCTGTTCAGCGAGGTCAGTCCCGTCAGATACAGGATCATGCAGTAAGCGGTTTGCGGCCACAGCGCCGCGAAGATGATGCCCGGCGTCGCATAACGCGCATCGCCGAGCACCGGCACGCCGTGCCCGAGTATCAGCGCGAGCAGGCCAAAGGTCGGATCGTAGAACCACGAGAAGATCAGCCCGACCACCACGCCTGAGAGCACGAACGGCGCAAAGAACAGCGACTTGACGACGCGAATGCCGGCCACGGCCTGGTTCAGATACAGCGCAACGCCAAGCCCCATGGGCGGCGCCAGTAGAAACAGCAGCAACCAGATCAGATTGTTCTTCAGCGCCGCATAGAAGGCGCGCGTATGGAACAGTTCGACATAGTTCGCTATCCCAACGAAACTGGGATCGGTCATCCCATCCCAGTTGAAAAAGCTGATGCGGATCGTCGACAGGATCGGCCAGATGACGTAAATCGCCACCATCACGCAAGCAGGCGCGAGAAACACGAACGCCGCAAGCTGTTGCCGGCGCGCTGTAGGCGACGGGCCGCGCTGCTGCTTCGTCGAACGCGGCACGGCCGATGGCCCGGCGCTGCCGGAGGAGCCCGGCGTTCCCGGCCCGGCATTGCCGGTAATGGATTGACGGCTGACGGAGTGAACCACGGCGAGTCTCCTGCTCGATCTCGATCAAGCGCAGGCGGCGCGAAGCCGCCCACGCTCACTTCTCTTACTTTTCTTACTTCTTGTAGATGCGCTGCCGTGTCTGCTCGAGTTGCGCCAGCACTTCATCGAGCTTCGAAGGATCAGAGATAAACTGCTGCATCCCCTTCATGCCCTCGTCGGCCATCTCCTTGGTCATGTCACGATCGTAGAACTGCGCAATGCCGCCCTTCGTGTTGGCAAGAATCTGGAAGCCGATTTTCGAAATCGGATCGTCCGGTTCCGGCGACTTGCTGTTCGCGGACAATGACCCAAGCCCCGTCGCAAGCTGTGCGCCGATTTCCGGCGTTTCGACGAAGGCCAGGAACGCATGCGCATCCGCCTTGTTCTTCGCCTTCGACGGAATATGCAGCGACTCGACCGGGCCATCTTCGGCGGTCGGCACCTTCGGATCGATGATCGGGAACTGGAAGTAGCCCATTTCCGGCTTCACGTTCGCCGGAAAACCGCCGGTAATGAACGTCCCCATCAACATCATCGCGGCCTTGCCCTGGAACAGGAACGGCTGCGCCGCATCCAGATCGTAGGAGAGCGAATTGTCGATAAAGTAGCCGTCGTCAATCAGTTGCTTCCACGTCGTGTACACCTTCTTCACGCGCGGATCGGTGTATGGCACTTCGCCCGCCATCAGCTTCTGATGGAACGCATTGCCGTTCAGGCGCAGATCCAGATAGTCGAACCAGCCGGCCAGCGTCCAGGCATCGCGGCCACCCACGGCGATCGGCGAAATCCCGGCGGCTTTCAGCTTCTTGCAGGCGTCGAGAAACTCGTCCCACGTTTTCGGCTCGCTCGCGATCCCCACCTTCTGGAACAGATCCTTGCGATAGAACATGCCCCACGAGTAGTAGACGGTCGGCGCCGCGTACTGTTTGCCCTTGTACGACGAGGCCTCCTTCGTCGAGGCGTAGGTGTTGTTCCAGCCGTTCTTGCTCCAGTCTCCGCTCAGGTCCTCAAACAGGCCGCGCTGGGCGTAATACGCCATCCGTTCGCCGTCGTGCCAGTTCACGATGTCGGGTGAGACCGTCGACAGCCAGCCCGGCAATTGCACCTTGTAGGCTTCCTCATCGATAAACGACACGTTGACGTCCGTTCCCGGATGGGCCTTCTTGAACTCGTCGATCACCTGCTGCCAGACCGCCCGCTGGCTGGCGCCCTTGAACGCGACATTGATCGCGAGCGTGCCCGCCTGCGCGCTGCCGGCCATCGATGCTGCTGCGGTGGCCGCAGTCAGCGCGACGGCAACCAGAACCTTACGAAGTTTGAATTGCATGCCTGTCTCCTTGGTTTTTACGTCGTTTTAAGCTCTAACTGGTCCGATACACTGCCACGCCCTGCGGCCCGATTTCACGCGAGCCGATCACAAATGCATCGTCCGCGACATCTGCGAGCGTATGAGATTGCTCGCCGTAATTCAAAACGTACGCCAACGCGCCGCGCCGGCTGATACGCAAACCGTCGCCGAGCGCCGTCACGTCGAGTCCGGCTTCACGCGCGACGCCCGCAAACAGTCGCGTCGTCAGGACGTCGTCGAAGATGCTCGCCAGGTAGTGAATCGCCCCACTGCGAACATACGCGGGGTGACCGTCAGCGAAACGACCGCGAACCTCGAGCGCTGCCGCGCTGGCCGATTCCGTCTGCTCGATCAGATCGCGCCAATGCCGCCCTACCCCGTCATCGAGGCTTGCACTACCCGCGAGCCTGACCGGTTCGGCTACGTTGGGCCGCAGCGACTCGACGCGCCACACGCGCATCGGCAAGACCGAGGCGAGCAACCCCGGCGGCAATCCTGCGGGAATCTGCAGATCCTCCGTCTTCGAGCCTGTGCGCGGCCCGAGCACGACCTGGGCGCCCGAACTGGCCAGACGCTGCGCAAGGTCCGCGGGCACCACCGGCAACGGCGGCACGACAATCATCCTGTAGCCATCGAGCGGCGCATCGACCGGCACC
>Ga0302302_1000921_pt1 | contig 17938 bp, 18 predicted proteins | sample III_Palsa_E1_3_FD_198766 | JGI IMG/M metagenome (GOLD analysis project Ga0302302, IMG submission 198766) | Peat permafrost microbial communities from Stordalen Mire near Abisko, Sweden - III_Palsa_E1_3 | ecosystem: Environmental > Terrestrial > Soil > Palsa > Peat permafrost | place: Sweden...
GGTTGCCCCAACGAGGCGGCAACGATCCGGTTCATGATCGAAGCCGCTCGCCCCGGGGCTTCGTCAGGGGGCAGTTGGGCGCTCATTGATCTTGCATGAACTGAACGAAGATGCCGCCGTCGACCACAATCTGGTCGCCGGCCTTGAGACCCTCGGAAATGACGTACTGATCCCCACTGCGATAGCCCAGGGTCACATGCTGCCGGGCGAAGCTGCCATCAGGCTGCACGGCATAGGCAAACGGCAAATTCTCGTCGTCGCGCAAAATCGCCGAGACCGGGACCAGTACGCCGGTGCTTTGCTGGCGGGAATGAATCCGCACCGTGACGTACATCTGCTTCTTCAGGAACTCTCCCGGATTTTCGACGACGACGCGCGCGATAACCGAACGAGTGTCGGGGTTTACCAGGGCCGAGATGTTGTCCACTATTCCGGAAAAGTCTTTTGAAGCGATGCCAGTCACCACTTCGGCTGGGTCGCCGAGGCTGACCGAGGCAAGTTCGGAAGCGGAGACTTGCGCCATGACCCAGACGCGTGAAAGGTCGGCAACCGTAAAGCATGGCGTGGTGCCCGCCTGCAGCAGTTCCCCGGGAGTGATCAACTTTTCCGCCACGGTTCCAGTGATTGGCGAGCGGATCACACCCTCGACCCGCGGAACCGGCCGTCCGGCCTGAATGTCCTTGATGGTCTGCGGATCAACACTCAGCGAGACGAGCGCCTGCAAGGTCGCGTCGCGATCAGCTTCCGCACTGGCAGCGTCGGTTTGCGCCTGCTCGTTTTCGCGCTGGGAAACGCCGTTATGCTGGGCAAGGTCCTTGTCGACATCTGCGAGTCGGCGCGCGTTCCTGGCGGTGACAAGGGCCTTGGCATAAGCGCTGACGGCCGCTGCAAAGTCGGGTGAATCCACCAGCGCCAGCGGATCACCCTTCTTGACGTGTTCGCCGGGCGAAACGAGTAGCCGCGACACCGGGCCGGAGAAAGGCGCCAACACGCTGGTGGCTTGATCGTTGTCGAAGTCGACCGCCCCGGTAGTCTCGACCGTCTTGCCGAAACTGGACGGTGCAACGGTATAAAGATGGATGTGCTGCCGCTGGTCCGCCGTCAGGGTCACATTGCGGGCCGTCGCGGACGCGGCCTGCGAGCTCTCGTCGGTTTTGGATGAGCAGCCGGTAACCAACACGACGGTTGCCACGGCCATGATGGCAACGGCGGGAACGCGCGCGAATTTGAACCGACGCCCCGCAGCCGGTATCCCGTCAATCGATTTATTTTCCATCTTTATCCTGACTAGCTCTGTCCTGGCCATCTTTGTCCTGGCCGCCTTTATCAGGGACCAGATCCGCGCGGTTCCACCAGCCACCGCCGAGCGCCTGGAACAACGCTGCCGTGTCCGCATAACGATTGGCCTGAGCCTGCACCAGGTTGATCCGCGCTTGCTGATAGGCCTGCTCTGCACTCAGCAGCGAAAGGTAATTGGCATAGCCGGCCTGCCACTGACGCTGCGACAAATCCAGCGTGACCTTGGCGGCATCCGTGGCTGCGGTGGCCGCCTTCAATCCCCTGGCGTCCTGATCAAGCGCTGCCAACGTATCGGCAACGTTCTGAAATGCGTTGAGGACGGTGCTGCGATATTGCTCGGCCGCCTGAACATAGGCAGCCTTGGCCGCGCTCTCCTGATGCAGCAGCGCGCCGCCCTGGAAAATGGGCGCCGTCAAATCGGCACCCAGGCCCCAAAAGCCCGTGCCCGACTTGAACACCTGACCAATCGCCAGCGCCGAACTGCCGGCGTTCGCGGTCAACGAAATGTTGGGTAGCCGGTTCGCGATGGCGATACCGATCTGGGCGCTGGCGGCATGCATATTGGCCTCGGCCTGGAGCACATCCGGCCGCTGCGCCACGAGCGTCGACGGAAGACTTACCGGCAGATCCTGCGGCAGCTGCAAACTCGCGAGATCAAATTTTTCGGCCGGTGACTGGTTTGGAAACCGGCCAACCAGTACCGACAGAAGGTCACGTTCCTGATCCAGCTGTTTGACGAGTGGCGGCAGCGTGGCGGTGACTTGCGCGAGTTGCGATTCCTGCGCGGCAACATCAAGCCCGCCGGCATATCCTTTGGCCAATTGATCGCGCAGGATCTGAACCATCTTGAGGTTGAAGTCGATCAGCTGGTGCGTCGCATCGATCTGCGCCTGCAACGATGCCTCCTGCACTACGGCGACCACCACATTGGTGCTCAAGGTGATCTGCGTGGCGATCGTCTGGAAGCGGACGGCCTGTTCTTGCGCTTTCACCGATTCCGTCGTTCGACGGTTCAGACCGAAAAGATCAGGCGCGTACGACACGCTGACCTGCGGGGTATAAAGATTGTAGAGAAAGGTGCCATTGTTGGGCGTCGCCGAGATGGTCCCTGCCGTACTCTGACGGGTCGCCGAAAAATCTGCGGCGACACTGGGATAGTAAACACCTCGCTGCACCAGGACATTTTCTCTTGCCACGGCCAGCGCTGCTTGCGCCGCCTTGAGGTCTGCGTTGTTGCTGAGCGACTGTTCGATCAGCTCATTGAGCGGCCTTGAATGAAACAAGGTCCACCAGTCGCCTGGAATATCGCTTCCCTGGGCAAAACGCTGTGCCTCGCCACCCGTGACGTTGGCGCTGCTGACCGTGGTCGAGAGCGGAAGGGCGGTGTAATTGCTGACATCCGGAGCGGCGGGTCGCTTGAAGTTCGGTCCAACGGCACAGCCGGCAATCAGCAATGAGGCCAGGGTCGCGACGAAACGCAGGCTGCACGATGCTGACGAATTGGCGCTGGATGAGACTTCCAGGGTTATCCCATCTCTCGCCCGCTCAGTCTTGGCAAGCACTTCAGCCCACGTTTTGTTCATGCGAGCCCGTCTTTGAGAGGAATGATCAGCATGTAACGCTATATCGTATCAATCACAAGCGAAAGCCATGCCGAAAGTCATGTCTTCGAAGCGATTGTGCAAGTTCATGCGTGGTTTCGTGCCGGGCGCTACAACCCCTGGGCCGCCTGCGCCACCGCTCGAAACAAGGCGCGCCCCTTGTTCATGGTCTCCTCCCACTCGGCGGCAGGGTCGGAGTCGAAGACGATGCCGGCGCCGGCCTGCACGTGCAGGCGGCCGTTCTGGATCACCGCGGTGCGGATGGCGATGGCGGTGTCGGCATCGCCCCACCAACCGATCCAGCCGATCGCGCCGGCGTAGATGTTGCGCTTGTACGGCTCCAGCTCCTGGATGATCTCCAGCGCGCGGATCTTCGGCGCTCCGCTCAGCGTGCCGGCAGGGAACGTGGCCTTGAGCACATCCATGTAGCTGAGGTTCGGCCGCGCGGTGCCCTGCACCTGCGAGACGATGTGCATCACGTGCGAATAGCGCTCGATCGCGAACGACTCGCTCACCTCGACACTGCCGACCTCGCTGACCCGGCCGATATCGTTGCGGCCCAGATCGATCAGCATCACGTGTTCGGCACGCTCCTTCGGATCGGCCAGCAACTCCGCTTCCAGCGCCAGATCCTCCTCCTCGGTCGCGCCACGCCTGCGGGTACCGGCGAGCGGGCGCACCACCACCTTGCCATCCCGAAGGCGAACCAGGGTCTCCGGTGAAGAGCCGACGATCTGCGTGTCGCCGAGGTCGACGAAGTACATGTACGGCGAGGGATTCATGGCGCGCAATGCGCGATACACATCGACCGGCCGTGCATTGAAACCGACGCTGAGCCGCTGCGACGGCACGACCTGGAAGATGTCGCCGGCGCGGATGTATTCCTTCGCGCGCTCGACCATCGCCTCGAACTCCTCGCGGGTGAACGAGGACTTGAAGTCGCCCTCGTTCAACGCGGTGGACTGGGTGAGCTGAGGGTAGGAGGCGCCGCCCTGACGCAACCGGTAGACCAGCGCATCGAGCCGCCGCTGCGCAGCGGCATAGGCCTGCGGCTGCGACGGGTCGGCGTGCACGATCAGGTATAGCCGGCCCTTGAGGTTGTCGAACACCGCCACTTCCTCGGCCAGCATCAGCAGCACATCGGGGGTGCCCAGCTCGTCGGCACGATCCCATTGTGCAAGGCGCGGTTCGATGTAACCAATCGTCTCGAAGCCGAAGTAGCCGACCAGACCACCACTGAACGCGGGCAGTTGCGGCAGCCGCGGCACGTCGTACTGGCGGCGCAGCTGCTCGATCTCGCCGAGCGGATCGTCCAGATGGCGACGCTCGGTGATTTCGCCGGAGTCTTCCACTTCGAGTTCATGGCCGCGCAGCCGATACACACGCTTCGCCGGCAAGCCGATGATCGAATAGCGTCCCCAGGTGGCCCCGCCCTCAACCGATTCGAACAGAAAGGTGTACGGGCCGTCGGCCAGTTTCAGGTACACCGACAGCGGCGTGTCGAGGTCGGAGAACACCTCGCGCACCAGCGGGATGCGCGTATGCCCCTGGGCAACCAGCGCGTCGAATTCGTCTCGGGAGATCACTAGCAGGTCCACTGAAAACGCGGCCCTTCAAGATAGCAGTCCGCCGCCTTGCAAGCACCCCTCCTTTCGGCTCGCTTGATACACCACAACCGCCGGTTTACTCTCGCTGGCGGGGAAACAGGGGAAACAACGTGGATCGGTATTGCTCAGCTATCTGCGGCCTGACGGCCGGGATACTCGATGCGCCGTCGCTTGGGCGCAAGTTGCCGCTGTGGGCGAGTCGGATTCAACAACACACCCACTCGGCGGCGCTATGACCTTTGTCGGCCGCCCGCAGCGGTGCGCACACTCGTCCAACCCAAGCGACCAGGCAACCGCCAACAAGCATGCCCGTCGAGGGCATGCGTTCGCACTTCGAGCAGCTCTTGATGCGTACGCCACTCATCCTCCCCTGAGCGCCGCAGGGCAACACGCAAGCAGGCTTTGCACAACTTCAACGCCAACGAACTGGCGATGCTTCCGTCGTTTCATCACCACAGAGGGGCTCTGAACGTGATAACAGAAGACGCAATATGGATAGGCCAGGATGGTCAGAAATACGGCCCCTACACCGAGGCAGATGTTCGCCAACGGCTGGCAGACGGCAAATTCACGATCGATACGCTCGCCTGGCGCAATGGCCTGGCGGAGTGGATTCCACTCGTCACGATGTTTCCCAACACTGCAGCCTATCAACCACCTCAGCCGCCACCGATACACACCATTGGCAGTGCGCCTGCCGGCCGGTCGTCAACAGTCGATACGAATCCGGCCGCTTTCTCCGGCGGATCTTCGGCGCGACATTTCGGCCAGTTCGAAACTGCCGACGTAGAGCGGGCAGCGCTTCCGGCACCGCCGCCGTTGCATTGGGGACTGGTGCTGCTGTTCACGGCGCTCACCTTCGGCATCTTCGGCATCATCTGGCCGTTCATTCAAGCCGCATGGGTACGCAAGATCGATGGTCACAGCCGCGCCACGCTGCTGATGGCGATTGCCGTTGCCTGCTTTGTCGTTGGTGAACCTCTCTATATAGCGGGCAGCGTGTCAGCCTCCCAGGGCGGCGGCGCTGGCGGGTTGGCCGGCATTGGCGGCCTGCTGGTGTTGGCCTATCTGATTTTTTATCTGGTCGCATTTTTCTCGATGGCCAACTCCATGCGGCGCAATCTGCCGGACTACGGACTACCGGTAGAAATCGGCGGTGTCACCCTGTTCTTCTTCGCGATGTATTACCTGCAAAGCCAGCTGAACTGGGTGAGCCGCTGGAAACGCACCGGGAAAACTTCGCCTGAGGCCTCCAAGGGAACCATCTGGCTAGTTTTTTGTGCGGCACCTTTCCTGGTAGGCATACTCGCGGCGATTTCCATTCCTGCGTATCAGGATTACCTCGTCCGCACCCAGGTTTCCGAAGGAATGGCTCTGAGCGGTGGCGCCAAAACAGCCGTAGCCGAGTACTACAACAACCGGGGTTCTTTACCGCCCGACAACCGATCCGCCGGCCTTGCGAACAGCACCTCGATCGCTGGCAGATATGTATCCGGTGTGGACGTCACTGACGGCACGATCACCGTGGCATTCGACACAGCGAATTCCAATCTGACTATCCGGAATAAAGTCCTGGTGTTGTCGCCGACGCCCAACGGTAACGCCATCACCTGGAATTGCAGCACTGGCAGCACCTTGCCAAGCAGGGATTTCCCGTTGGCTTGCCGTAACTAGAAAGTTGGCCGGACACATGCTTCGCCGCATGTGTCCGGCCATTGGCGCAATCTTCAGGGCACTACTCAACCACCTAGCCGTTGCCGTGGCATGCCATGCAGTTGCAGGCAAAATGCCACGCCGCTGCCATCGTCAAGATTGCGCGCCAACGCCACGCCACCGTGACGCTCCGCGACCAGCCGCACCACGTACAGACCTAGACCAAGATGCGGCGCATCGCCTGGAGTGGCCTTGTCGCGCAAGCTGACCAGCGAATCGAACAAGCGACCCTGCATCGCCTCCGGCAGCGGCGCACCCTGATTGGCCAGTTCGATCTCCGCACTGTCATTGCGCGCACGCAGGCTCAAGCGCAGCCAGCCGCGCTCAGGCGTGAACGAAAGTGCGTTGTCCAGCAGCTTGTCCAGTGCCTGCGCAATCAACTCCGGAGCACAGTGCAAATACAACGGCGCGTCGGGCAGCACGCATTCGAGCCGGCGTGTACCGATCAGCGCGCGGTAGGCATCGGCGCAGCCACGCACCACGTCCCGCAAATCCACATCTTCGGGCTCGGCGGCGGCGATCGAGCGCTCCATCCGACTCGCTTCGCTCATCGCGCGCACCAGTGCGCTGAGCCGTGCCACGCCATCGCGGGCACGCGCAAGATACGGCTGCGCCTCCGCAGGGAGCGCCGCATGTTCGAGGTTGTCCAGCGAGGATTGCACGATCGCCAGCGGCGTATTGAGCTCGTGCGAGAGTTTGGAAGCCAGCGTGCGCAGGTAGTCGGTATACCCGCCGACCACTTCGAACAGGCGCTCGAAACTGCGCGCCAGATCGCCGATTTCATCGGGCGCGTCGGTCATCGGGAAGCGGCCCTTCTCAAACAAGCCGTCCAGACGTCCATCGTTGAGCTGTGCGCGCTCGGCCGCATTGCGCAACCGGCCAAGGCGCAGGCTGAGCCGGGTGGCGAACGCCAGCAGGATGCCACCAGCCACCAGCAGCACGCCAAAACTTGTCAGCAACAGGCCAAGCAGGGCGCGGTTGGCCAGCAGCGGCACGATGCGGCTGGACTGTTCCAGCAGCAGCACGCCGTCGACCTTGCCCGCACGCTCGATCGGCACCGCCGCTGCCAGCACCACGCTGCCGCGCTCCTCGCCGCTGCGCCAGACGCTTACCGACCTGCCGGCACTGGCCTCGCTGACTTCGCGGGTATCCAGCTGCGGCACATCCTGCGACCACGGATTGGCGTCTTCCATCCGGGTCGCCAGCAGCGAGCGATAGATCAGTGAGGCGAACCAGCCCGGCTGGCCATCCGCACCCGGCTTGGTGATCAGACGCCCACTGCGCGCCAGCAGCCAGCCCTGCGGCGCCAGCACGCGAGCCTGCACCTGATCGGGTGCGAGCTTTGCCAGTTCACTGGAAAGCGTGGCCGAATAATCCAGCAACGGGCGCGTATCGGCGGCCATCGGATCACCGCCCGCCGCCGCGTTGTACACCCCTACGCCAAGCGTGCGCAGTTGCAGACTGCGCGACAGTTGCAACTCGACCCGATAGCCGCTGCCGTCTTCCTGCCACTGCGCGGTGAGCAGATCGGGCAAGCCCGCGACGGCAGGATCAAGCGGTCGCGCCGTCAGCGAACCCGGTGCGGCACTGGCCAGCAGGTAGCGCCGCTGACCGGAAGCGTTACCCAGTGTCAGGATCAGGTGATCGGCCGCCAGCGCGTTCGCATCGTTGGCATCGGCTCGCGTGCGCTGAGTGTCGGGCACCTCCGCATACAGATACAGCCACTCACTGTCCTCGGCCAGCAACAGCTTGCCGCGCTGACTGTGTGATTGATCCAGGGACTGACTCCATGGCGTCAACGGCGCCCAGTCGTCACCGTAACCATCCACGGTGATCGGGCTCGGCGCCTGCTGCACGTACCAGCCCTTCGCATCCTCCGGCAGCACGGCGCCCGTCACCACCAGGCTGCGCGCCACCGCCCGTGCCGACGCCAGCAACGCCTGCGCCTGCCCTTCACGCAGCAGCGTCTCCATCTGCCGCACATACAGCCAGCCGGCTATCGGCAACGCCAGCGTGCACAGGGCGACCAGCAGGAGTTTCCGACGCAGGGTCATGGTTTGGCAGTCCGGCAGGCAGGTAGCGACCAGAGCTTAATGCTGTCCTGCCTTGTCGGTTGGCTTGAGCGGTTGCTGATATTTCATGTACGACGACTGCGCGATGACCTTCTGGAATAGTGCGGTAACGCTCTGTCGCTGGGGATCACCGGCGGCCACCGTCATCGACCAGCTGAAGCGGATGCCGGCTGCCTTGCCCGGATCGCAGAATACGACCGCATCGTCGATGTGATCCGTACCCTGATAAAGCAGCCCATGACAGTCCATCGCCGGATTGCTGACCGGAAACGTGGCGACCTTGGCCAGCGGGTCGTGCTGAAGATAGTGCTTCTGGTCGGCCTGCCATTCAGCGGCCAGCGTTGGCAGCTTGCGTGGCCACACGTTGAGCACCATCACGCGGTCGGGTTCACCGGTCCAGTCGCCCTGGTAGATCACGAAGTCCACGCCGATGGCCTTGGCGTAAGCGCAGCAATCGGCCGTCCATCCCGTCGGCGCGCTGGTCGAAATGGTCCAGCCGGGAATCGCGCCATCGGGTTTGCCAGACGCGGCAACGCGCGCCGGATCGTGGTCCGGCACGGCCGCCTGGGCGAACGCGGCGATGGTCAGCAGGATGCAACACAGCAACCCACGCTTCATGCTGGCTTCCAGCGATAGCCGACGCCATGCACCGTTTCGATCGCATCGAACTCCGGTGACACCGCGATGAACTTCTTGCGGATACGTTTGATGTGCGAGGTGATGGTCGCGTCATCCACGACGAGCTCCGCCTCACGCATCAGCTGGTCGCGGTTTTTCACATGACCGGGAAAGCGGATCAGCGTGTGCACCATCCAGAACTCGGTGACGGTGAGCGGTACCTCGTGACCGTTCCAGGTAATCCGCATGCGCTCGGATTCCATTTTCAGCGGACCATGCTCGATCACCGTCTCGCTGGATGCCGGCGCCTTCAGCGATTCGATGCGGCGAAACAGCGCCGCAATGCGTGCGGCCAGCTGGTGCAGGCTGGTGTCCTTGTTGAGGTAGTCATCGGCGCCGAGGCGCAGGCCGGAGATCACGTCGAAATCCGAGTCGCGCGCCGTGAGGAAAATCAACGGTAGGGTGGCGGACTTCGCGCGCAACTCACGACATAGATCGAAGCCACCTTCGGGCTCGTCGCCGAGGCCGATGTCGATGATCACCAACTCGGGCAACCGCATCGCAAAGGCGATCGATGCCTCCCGCCGCGAACCGTAGCCGCGAGCGTCATAGCCGAAGCGGTTCAATGCCTCGACGTAATTGGCTCGGATCAGCGGTTCGTCTTCAACAATGGCAATGCTGCGGCCCATGGCTCGCTCCGGAATGTGGTGCCCGCAGCGTGCTATGCGAAGTGTCGCTGCGCAAGCCATACCGGGCGCCTGCCTGCGTTTTGCCACAAGCCAGCGGCAAGTGGGCCCAATTGTGCCGGCGTCAGCGCCGCGCCGGCGTGTGCAATGCAGTCCAAGCACAACGCATGGAGCCTAGGCAATGCCGAAAATCGAATCCCCCGAGCGCGACCCGAACGCCGAGCTACGCAGCTTCGAGCCGTTGCGGGTAACACTGGCACTGGGCGCGCTGCTGCTCGGCTTGATCCTCGGCATGCATTGAGGTGAACGCCATGTGGAAAGCCTGCTGCAGTCCCCTGACCGCCCATCAATTTGCCGTGGAAGGCCTGGATGCGTCCGGTGCGAATGGAATCGCGCCGGGCGCGGGGCACGAGCCTGACCCCGATTGGCAACCTTTGTAACGCACTATCGTCGCGTCTTCATTCCCGACCCCCTCATGGTGGTTCCTTTCCCCTCCTTGTGAGGGGATTTTTTGACGTGAGGGCCGCCCTGGACCGCCATTCAGGCGAATTTGCAAGCTGCGGGGAACCAAACCGGATCCGCCCGGTCAGAAGCAGTGATTGGCAGCCGTTCCATAGCCGTGGAATGTGCCGATGCGGCCGTTGACCCCTCTCCGATGCGGTCGTGCCGGCACCCGCCAATCGATGGTGTTTCCTCTCACGTCTATCCGACGACGTTTATCCCGGCACAGCCTTTACACTGCGCCGGGATTTTTCTTTTGTGGCAGGTGGCTCGGCCCCACGCCGCCCTTGCGGAACGAACCAGTGATTCGCAGCGGCCCCATTCGCAGGGACGCACTTGCGCCCAAATGGCCCTCAGCGAACCAACCAATACCTCAAATATCCCGCTAGACACGTTGGGGTTCGCTGCGCTCACCCCAACCTACGTGATCGTTTGCGTTGGTGCGGGAGCCTGGGTCTCAGCCGATCGCCCTACGCATCGCCTCGATTTCAGCCCGGTAGTCCTTCGCGTGGAAGATCGCCGAACCGGCGACGAAGGTGTCGGCACCGGCCGCAGCAATCGCGCCGATGTTGTCCGCAGTGACGCCACCATCGACTTCCAGCCGGATCGCGCGGCCGCTGTCGTCGATCAGCTGGCGCGCCTGGCGCAATTTTTCCAGCGTGCCGGGGATGAACTTCTGCCCCCCGAAGCCGGGATTGACCGACATGATCAGGATCAGGTCCAGCTTGTCCATCACGTAGTCGAGGTAATCCAGCGGCGTGGCCGGATTGAACACCAGCCCGGCCTGGCAGCCTGATTCCTTGATCAGGCCAAGCGTGCGATCGATATGCTCGCTCGCTTCCGGATGAAAGCTGATCAGGCTGGCGCCCGCCTTGGCGAAATCCGGCACGATGCGATCGACCGGCTTGACCATCAGGTGCACGTCGATCGGTGCCGTGATGCCATAACCGCGCAGCGACTGCAGCACCATCGGACCGATCGTGAGGTTCGGTACGTAATGGTTGTCCATCACGTCGAAATGCACCCAGTCGGCACCGGCGGCCAGGGCCGCAGCAGTGTCTTCGCCCAGTCGCGCGAAATCGGCGGCGAGGATGGATGGGGCGATGATGGGGGCTTGCTTGGTCATGTTGGAGCCTTGATGGGGGCGAGAGACGAAGGGCGAGTAGCGAGGGCGCGAAGACCGGTCTCCCCCGTCATCCGCCCAGAGCCGAACCGAAGCTGTTGCCGCACCCGCAAGTTTGCCACGAGAAATAAATCTGCGCCCTCGCTACTCGCCCCTCGTCCCCGGCTCTACTTAAACCCGCGCTGTTCCTTGATGCGATCGTAGGCGGCATTGATCTCGCTGGCGCGCGATTCAGCGCGTTTGCGCATGTCTTCCGGCAAATCCCCCAGGCGATCGGGGTGATGTTCCGAGATCAGTTTGCGATAGGCGCGCTTCACCGCCCGATCGTCTACGCTGCGGTCAATGCCGAGTACGGCATAAGGATCAGGCCCCTGCACCGTGCGCTGTGGCGGCACGTAGCCACCGCCAGTCGAACCCTGACCGTATGAATGGCCGTTGCCGCGTTGACCACTGCCAGCGCTCCACACATAGCCCTTCATCGCCATCAGCGCCATCAGCTCCATCTCGCTGATGCGCAGCGCGAACGCGAGCTGGCGCAGTATCGCCATCTTTTCCGGCGGCGGGTTGCCTTCCGAAAGCACGGTTTCGATCACCACATCCAGCACGGGAAACGCATGATCACGGCGCAAACCGACCCAGTTGCGCAGCTCGGCGATCGTGCTGGTGACATCGAACTCCGGCTGCTTGCCGGCATTGAAGCTGGCGGCGGCCTGCTTGCGCTGCTCGACGTCCAGGTTCATGCGCGACATCAGGCGCTCGGCCACCGCGATCTCCGCCTCCGATACGCGGCCATCGGATTTCGCCACCGCGCCGAGCAGGGTGAACAGCGGCCCGACAAAACCACCGGCCTCAGGTATGGCGTGCTTGCGCTGGGTATGCCGCAGGTTGTCAAAGACGAAGCCGATGATGCCGCCGGTGATGGCGCCAGGCAGGTGACCGAGAATCAAGCCGAAGAACGCGAACCACAGCGTGTAGGAAAAACTCATGGATGAACCTGCAGCTGTGGCGATTGCGCGCTGTACCAGCGCGCCAGGACGTCGAGCTCGGCATCGCTGACCGGACCGATCGCCGCGCGCATCAGCGGCACGTCGCGGCGACCGTCCCGGTACTGCTTGAGCGCGTCACGCAGATAGTCCAGCTGCTGGCCGGCCAGATTCGGCGCTCCAGGCATGCTGGCGTGACCGGTCACCCCATGACAGGCTGCGCACAAACCCAGTCGGCTGGGCTGCGCCGGCGCCGCGGACTGGCTCTGGGCTTGGGCTGAAAGGGCGGCGGCCAGACACAACGTCGCGATCAGTAGGGTTCGCATCGGCAACACATAGGGATGAAGGCGAGCAATTCTAGCAGTGCTATTGGTGCCGCTTGCCGAGTGCGGCTTTCCGGCACTTCGGCCGCAACAGCTACAATAGGCAGCTTCCTCACCTGCGGAGCCGACGTCGTGCCCACCAGCCTGCTGCAATCGAACCTGCCCGGCCTTGAACTGATCCATCGCGGCAAGGTGCGCGATGTCTATGCATTGTCCGAGGATCGGTTGCTGATCGTCGCAACGGATCGGCTGTCGGCGTTCGATGTGGTGCTACCCAACCCGATCCCGGGCAAGGGCGAGATGCTGACGCAGATCTCCAACTTCTGGTTTGCACAAACCGCGCATCTGGTGCCGAATCATCTGCTCGACGTACCGCTGGCCGAGGTGCTGCCGGCTGGCACCGACCTGTCGCTGTACAAAAAGCGCGCCGTGGTGGCGCGTCGGCTCAAGCCGGTGCCGGTGGAAGCGATTGCCCGCGGTTACCTGATCGGCTCGGGCTGGAAGGATTATCAGGCGACCGGTTCGCTGTGCGGCATCCAGTTGCCAGCCGGCCTGCAGCAGGCGCAGCAGTTGCCTGCACCAATCTTCACGCCGTCGACCAAGGCCGCCGTTGGTGACCATGACGAGAACGTCAGCTATGACGTGGTGGTCGCAGCGGTCGGCAGCGAGCTGGCCGATAAGGTCCGCGACGCCACGCTGGCGATCTACCAGTGGGCAGCCGCCTATGCGGCCGAACGCGGCATCATCATCGCCGACACCAAGTTCGAGTTCGGCACCGATGCCGACGGCAAACTGTATGTGATGGACGAGATGCTGACGCCGGACTCCTCGCGCTTCTGGCCGGCCGACGAGTATCGCGTCGGCATCAGCCCACCCAGCTATGACAAGCAGTTCGTGCGCGACTATCTGGAAACGCAGGGCTGGAACAAGGTCGCGCCGGGTCCGGTTATTCCTGATAACGTGATCGCCGCCACGGCCGCCAAGTATGCCGAGGCGTTGCAGCGGCTGGCCGGGATCAAGCTCGACTAGACGCAGCGCGATTGGATCCGCTTCGATCAAAACGTACTCAGCCAAATCCCAGGCTCGACCCGGAGTTGTCATCACATGCGCGACATGCAGAGTTGGCTGGACAGCTACAGCGGTGATCACCAGAACCCGACCAACCAGCGGTTGCACTGGATCTGCGTGCCGCCGATCGTATGGAGCGTGATCGCACTGCTATGGACGATTCCCGTGCCGGCGTCGTTCGCCCGTCCCGGCGCGTGGGCCGTGCTGGCGATGGTGCTGGCGTTCTACTGGTACTGGAAACACTCGCGCCGGCTGGCCGCTGCATTGCTGATTGCGTTCGCCCTGCTGGGGCTGCTCACGAACCTGCTGTTCGCTGAGCTCGGCGCAGCCTCGCTACGCTGGCTGGCCGTCGGTGTGTTTGTGGTCGCCTGGATCGGCCAGTTCATCGGGCACAAGTTCGAGGGGCGCCGGCCGAGCTTTCTCACTGACTTATCGTATCTGCTGATCGGCCCCGCATGGCTGATGGCCAAGCTGCTGCGCAAACTGGGATTCAAGCAAGCCATATGACGACTTTGCTCACCGTAGTCAGCACCCTGCTCTGGTGGGTGCTCTACAGCAGTATTGGTGCGCTGTTCTTTGCCCTGATCGGCTGGTCCGTGCTGCGCTGGACCGAACGCTGCGCGGTGGTGTTCAACCGCATCTATCTCGCCTGCCTGCTATGGAACCTGATTGGCATGCTGCTGATCGTCGGCGTGGCGGCCTATGAAGGTCACCTGCATCCGCCCTACGCGCCGTTGCTCAACTCCGGTCTGCTGCGTTGCACGCTGGTGCTGGACATGCTGATCGGCACGGTGTTGCTGTGGCGGCTGACTCCGCGCATCGATGCGCGGCGTATCCGTCCCGGCAGCGCCTGCATGGCGGTGGCCGCGATCATGGCGATCAGCTTCGGGATTGCCACCAGCCTGGCGTGATTCGGCGAGCGCGTCGCGCCGGACTTTCGCCCTCTCGGCATCTGAATATGCACGGCCGTGGAATCTTCGTCCGGGCACTCGCTGCAGGTCGCTGCGCAGCTACTCCCGCAGCCGCGGCACGCCATGCTCATTGCGTTCTTCGATCGCGACCGGGCGTGTGTCGAGACGGTCAGGTCGTTGATCCTGCGGCAATGGCTCGATCGCCTCGTTGCGCCCGAACAGCAGTGCATTGCGATAGCAGCGCTGGGCGAGTGCGCCGTCGCCCTGATTGGAATGAAGATCGCCGAGCGCTTCCCACGCTGCTGCGCTGGGTGCAAGCGCCATCGAGCGTTGCAGGTATTGATTCGCCTTGCCCCACAGCTTGAGTCGCACGCACATGCGGCCGAGCGTGAGCAGGAGAGTGGCATCGTTGGGGCGCGCGTCGAGCCAGCTTTCAGCGCGGCGCAGGCGCGCTTCGATATCCTCGCTGCCAAGCATGCCGTAGGTTTCGATCAGCAGCGGCGACCATTCGCGACGCAAGGCGGCTTCCAGCTCATCCATCGCCGGCAGGATCAGGCCGAAGCCAGCCGCGCGGCGGGCGTAGGCGTCGATCACCGCGGGCACCCGGCGTTGCGCTTTCGGCAACTGCGACCACAGAGTGTTCAGCGCGGCGCCATTGGCACAAGCCTGGATCGTGGCGACGAGCACCCGGGTCTCCAGCGCAGCATAGGCGCGGGTGCCAAGGGCGCCGCTCTTCTGTAGCGGATCGAGTGCGGCACGGGCGCGTCGGATATCGCCACTGGCCAGTGCCGCCAGCGCCAGCTCGCGCCAGCCGCCAGGGGTCAGGCTGCCCTTGTCGGATTCGGGTGCCAGCAACGCCAGGGCTTCGGCTGGCTTGCCGTCGCGACGCACCATGCGGGCACGCAGCACGCGGGCCGCCTGGGGTGCGGATTGCGATGCCTGATCCAGTGCTTCCAGCGCGCGGGCATGTTCGCCGCGGCGCGAGGCGGCTTCGGCTGATGCCAGCAGGGCTGGCCCACGCAGGCTGTTCAGCCGCGAGGCACGATTGAGGTCCCGCTCGGCGTCGCCATGGCGGCCTTCGATCAAGGCAATCAGGCCCTCGCTCATGCGCTGCTGGCTGAGCCGCCGATGCCGCCGCGAGAACGCTCCGAATGGCCAGCGCAGCAGACGCCACATCACGGTGAGCAACGCCCAGAACAGCAGCAAGGTGAGTACGGCTCCGACGACCGTGCGCTCGGCATACCAGCCACGCATGTGCACGTAGACGTAACCGGGATCCTCAGCGACCCAATGCCAACCGAACGCGGCCAGCGCCGCCACGATCACCAGCAGCAGAATCCAGCGCCATACCCTCATGGCTTGGCTCCACCTTTCGGCGGTGTCGGGGCGCTGCTTGCAGCCGGTGCGGCAGTGTCCGGAGTCGGTGTCAGTGCATGCACGGCACGCAGATTGCGCAGCTCGGTCAGCGCGGCGCCGAGTTGTACCGGTGCGCCCGACGGCTGCGTAGCGATGAGTTGCTTGAGCGTGCTGCGTGCCTGCTGGACGGCTGGCGCACTATCGTCAAACTGGGCCGACAGGCTCAGATCCACTCGTTGCAGCGCAGCCGCATACGCCGGGCTGTCGCTGGCCAGCAGCGCGGCCTGCGCCTGCGCCAGATCCAGCGCGGCCAACTCTCGCGCGAAGCGCGCATCGGCAACCGCCAGCGGCGCGCCGTTGTCGCGCTGCACGCTGAACATTCCGGCCAGTGCACGGCGGATGCGCGTCCACACATCCGGCAACTGTGTGGTGTTCGGGTTGTCGAGTGATTTCAATGGCAACGTGGCCAGCGTCCCGCGCAGCTCCGTCAGTTGTTGCAACGCATTGGCCTGGCTTGCCGGCTGGCTCTTCAGCAGCGCGTCGCGTTCGGCGCCGATGCCCTGGCGCACGGTGGAGAACGCGCCGTCATTGACGGCCGCCAGAGTCTGATCGGCCAGCGAATACGCAGCGGCCGCGCCCTGCGCGTCATGGAACAATGTGTAGCGTTCGCTGGCCATGCGTAGCAGCGATTCGGTTTCATCCAGCAGCATCCCATCATGGCCGGACAGGCTCTTCTCGGCGAGCTTCGCGACGGCGTCCTCGAGATCGCGCGTACGCTCGGCTTGGCCGAGCAGCTCCTCACGCAGCGAGCGGTTGACCGCTGCCGCATCGTTCAAGCGTTGATTGAGGCTGGTGCGTTCACCACTGACCCCGATCAGCGTTGTCTCCAGTGCGCTGACGCGAGTCTGTAAATCCGTCGCAGCAAGGACGGCCGCATGGGCGCCCTGTGTCTGCAGCCATTGCTGCCAGCCGACATAGCCGGCAGCAACCACGGCGATCAGCGACAACAGCACCGCCAGCGCCAGACTACCACCGCCCCGCGGACGTGGCTCCCGTAACGCCGTCGCAGGCAGCACCGGCACGGGATCAGGACGGGCGCCCTCGGGCGCGGTGTACTCACTCGGCTTGTCTGGGTTGCTCATGCGCGCATGCTAGCAGCCCATACGCCAACGTTCGTAGCAGGCGAGCGTGAAGAAGGTCACGTGAAGAAGATCAGTCCGCGCGTATGGCCGCGCCGAGCAGATCGGCCGACAGCGCCGAAGCGGCCAGCTCGATACGGGCGAAACCGGCAGCACGTGCCGCCGACGCCAGCCGCTCGCTGCTGACTATCGCGGTTGCCGCGAACAGCCGCGCCAGCGCCGTGGGCGGCAAGATCCGGCACAGGTTGTGCAGCGCTTCCGCACTGGACAGCAGCACCAGCGCGGAGGCTGGCAACTGCAGCAGCGCCTCGACATGGCGGCGATCAAGCCGTGGTGCCACCCGCTGATAGACATGCAGCTCACGCAACTGCGCTCCACGCGCGAGAAGCTGTTCGCGCAGGAGTCCGCGCCCGCCGGGTGCGCCGATCAAGGCGATGTGCCGTCCATGCAGTTCATCCAGCGCGGGGTGATCGAGCACACCTTCGCTGTCCTGTCGCGCCGGGGCGAGTGGCGCGTGGATGCCATGTCGGCGCAGCGCTCGCGCCGTGCCTTGCCCCACCGCCAATACGGTGGCCAGCGTGCGTAGCGACCCCAGCGCGGCAGCAAAGCGTACCGCCGCTGGACTGCTGAAGATCAGCACGTCCTCCGCCAATGCCGCCTGCAAACCCTCACGTGCAGAGGCGTCATCGGCCACCCGACGCAAGGCCAATCCAGGCAACAACAACGGCACGCCACCACCGACGCGCACCCGCCGCGCGAGCGCCGTTGCGGTGCCGGCAGGACGGGTAATCACCACGATCCTGCCGCGCATCGGCGCCGTCTCGAAGCGGTCGTTGTTCATTGGAGTTTGCCGTTGCACCTACGCACCACGTCCGCTCGCTGCCATGGCCACCAGTGTAGCGGCCGGCCTACACTGGGAGGTCCTCCCCTCCCCACAG
>Ga0302302_1000935_pt1 | contig 17800 bp, 12 predicted proteins | sample III_Palsa_E1_3_FD_198766 | JGI IMG/M metagenome (GOLD analysis project Ga0302302, IMG submission 198766) | Peat permafrost microbial communities from Stordalen Mire near Abisko, Sweden - III_Palsa_E1_3 | ecosystem: Environmental > Terrestrial > Soil > Palsa > Peat permafrost | place: Sweden...
TGATAGCCATCGAGACATCAGTAGTCAGCAAGTCCTGCTTTAATTCACGGTCCAATTCAGTACCGCGATATGCAATCACCGTTGCGTGCGTAGCGTCCATGCGCTCATAAGCGGTCGCTTGAAAGCCTGTCTTGGGATTATCGGCGTGAGCAATGGGCTTGTACCAAGCACCGTTGAGCTCAACAGGTCGGTAGGACAGCACACGACCGTCTGGAGCCCGGCGCTCGACGACTGGATCGGTGTAGACCGCGTTGCTAATCGACGCGTAGTCAGCTGTGCTGAGCGTCATTGGAAATGCTCCGTTGTGTGAAACGTGACCGAGAACGGATGATCAGACGGGTGCAGCCGACCGTCTTCCTCTATACCGGCGTCCACGCGTTCCGTGCTGGCATCGGCATATGAAAGGCCTGAAAAATACGTCGTCTGCGGCTTTCCGGCGAGGATGTTTTCCCATGAAATCATGGGTGGCAGGGTCAACTGGTCGTGCAGCAAATACATAGAAACTGCACTGAGCTTCCAGTGGCAAATTCCTTTTCCGGAATAATCTTCATCCTGAATCAGGTCGCTGTAAAAGGTTCCCGTGTAGGTGTTCTCACCGACCTTCGTCAACGTCAATGGCACGCTTTTGCTGGGCGCATTGGTTGCACCGCTTCCCGGGTGTGTCGGCACGCAAAACGGATCAGTGACGTCGTAAAGCGCGTAAGTCTGCATCGAATCAAAAGGCCCAGGCGCATCCTTGATGGTGACCGTCAGCTCATAGCGCTTGGTCGGATGCGGGTTGAACTTGATGACGGGAGGATTCATGGTCGATGAGCCGCAAGCAGAGGTGATGAAGGTGGCCGACAAAATCAGGCCCGCTAAGAGTGGTTTCGTCATAGGTGTTTCTCAGACGCGAACGCGCTGAAGGCGCCCACGGTTAGTAGGCGCGAAAGTCCAGGAAGGGTAGCCGTGGCCAGACGCCAAGCGCCTCGCGCCCGCGAGGCTTGCTTATCTGCGTTTCGCCCATGGGATGGAATCGACGTGATGCATGTCACCATCACCGTGCTCCGTGCGTCGGTATCTCGAGTGTAACCCTATCGCGGCCCGGTAAAAAACCAAGGGCTGCACATCGAGAAATATCCGCAAGCGAAGCGTGCTGAAAGCTAACGTCCATGGCTGAGGCGAGGTGATCACGGCCATGGTGCTTTTTACCAATAGGCGAGGGAGATAGGCCGCGCGTCGGGTATCGGTAGAGGCCTGGCTCGTACGCGATTGTGCTCAATGAGCGCAATGCATGCCTGGCATGCTCCGCGCGACGCGTAGTCCTAGGCCTACAAGCAGCCACTGCGCTCCCTGATACTCGACGCTCTTGCCGCGGCGCAAGCTTCAGTAGCTCCGCGCATTCGGCCTGGTATGACAGCGTTTGGTAGTAGCCGATGCGGCAACGTCAGATAGCGCTGACAGCCGGGCCAATTCCTTCCGATGCGGGATGCCTCATGCTTGAGATCCGACCAGCACGTAAAGGCTTCATCGTGTTCGATACCGATGAGCAGGAACCCATCATGCGATTCGACAATCGGGCCGACGCCACCGACCTGGTGGCGGAGCTGTTGATGGCCGAATCACGTGAGCAACTGCAGGCGTGGCAGTCGCCCAAGGAGCGAAAGAAGTTCTATCTTGTGCGCTAGGCGATTTTATTGGTCAGCTTCCAGCTGCTCGTCAACTGGCCTCAGACGCAGAAAAGCCTTGTCGATATGCCGATTTAGTTCATCCCGACCAAATGGCTTGCGCACAAAGCTGTATCGGCCATAGAGGCCCTCGACTTCCGATTTTTGTTCGGCAGAGAAGAGCACGACAGCGACGTTTGGATGAAGCTTGACCGCGAGTTCGGCGACATCAATGCCATTCATTTCTTCGCGAAAAACAACGTCGCAGAGAATCAAGTCTATCCGCGGCTGCTCTTTGATTATTGCAGCAGCATCCAAAAATCCGCTCGCAGTAAATATTTTGGCGTCGGCAAGTGCGTCCACGAAAAGCGTCAACGAGTCGAGAACGTCGGGATTATCTTCCACGACGAGGACGTAAAAGCTCGGCTTCATGTTCACTGAGTTCGCCCCGTTTTTCCCGTTTTCTAAGACTAGCCCTAAATCAACGTCTTCGGGACTGCATTTGTAAAGATTTGCGGTCCGGAACGCCCCGGATGGTTTTGATGGCTGTTTAATGCCTCGCGTTGGCCTTTTGGGCAAGTCCGCGGTGCGTTGACTTCAAAGAAGTGGAAACACCTTGAAAATGAAACGCATCGTCATGTTTCCTTGCATTCCAATACACGGCCGTGTGCGCAAGTTGCAAGACTCTGCCGCCAACGAATGATCCAAGCCATGACGCGAATAAATGACGAGTTGTCCAAGGCAGTGGTCGATGACGAAAGCACGGATTCTAATGGGAGAAGGCGTTTTTTGCGGTTTGCCGGAACCGGCGCCATCGGCGCGGCGCTGAGCTCCCAGGCGTTGGGCCAAGGCGCAACTGGCGTGCGGCTTGGACCGATACAGGCGTCGACGGAAGCGCCAGATAGCACGCCCGTACCAGACGACAACGATAAGCGAGTGGGCTTCGCGATCGTTGGCCTGGGGCACTTGTCGCTTAATCAGATTCTGCCCGCATTCGGCAGAAGCAAATCTGCCAAACCCGTCGCGCTGGTCAGCGGCAATCGTTCGAAGGCGCTCGAAGTCGCGCGAGAGTACGGCATTGACCCCTCAGCCATCTACGATTATTCGGATTTTGAAAAGCTGGAAGGCAACAAGCAGGTTCATGTGGTTTATATCGTTCTTCCCAATAGCATGCATGCCGAGTTCACTGTCAGAGCCGCGAAGATAAAAAAGCATGTGCTGTGTGAAAAGCCGATGGCCACCTCGGTTGCCGATTGCGAGCGAATGATCACGGCATGTCGCGACGCGCAACGGCTTTTGATGATCGCTTACAGAAGCCAATACGAGCCCCTGGATCGTACTGCATTGAAAATGGCGCGTTCGGGAGGCCTGGGCAAGCTTCGGCAGTTCGTTGCGAGCAATGTGCAGAATCAGGGCGACCCGTCACAGTGGCGCCTGAAAAAAGCGATGGCAGGCGGTGGTGCGTTGGTCGACGTCGGTATCTATTGTTTGAACGCAGCGAGGTTTCTTTCTGGAGAGGAACCTTCGTCCGTTCTGGCGAGCATGGTGCAGCCGAAGGACGATCCCAGGTTTACCGAGGTGGAGGAATCGATAAGCTTTCTTCTGAATTTTCCGAGTGGCCTGACAGCCGTTTGTACAAGCGGCTATGGCAGCCATTCGTCGAAATATTTCAGGTTACAGGGCAGCGATGCTTGGGTTGGTATGGACCCCGCTTTCGCGTATGGCGGACTGCGCCTCATGGAAGGCACTTTGAAAGCCGATCGCGAAACGACCACGGAAATTCACTTCGATGCAGCGGATCAGTTCGCCTTGGAAATGGACCATTTTGCCTATTGTGTGAAGAACGATGTCGTCCCGCACACGCCTGGCGAGGAGGGTCTTCAGGACCAAAAAATCGTGGAAGCCATTTACTCGTCGGCGGCCAGCGGTCGACTCGTCGCTCTCGCGCCGACGTCTGTGCCGCGTGGCCCCGAAATCAATGGATCGATTTAATTTATCGGGCATCGGCACCAATGTCTGGCTACCCGCTGGCCTGTCTGACCGACAAACTTGAGTAGTGCGAAGTCGCGCTAGGCACTATAGATCGCCTGCGAAGCAACCCTAGAACTTGCCAGACCCGGTCGCTGTTCAAAGTTGCAGGCAAGGTTTATCGGCCCCAACGTACGCCAGATGGACTACTTGCTCGATGGCATTGACCGGAGGTCCATTCGACTGGCAACAGACAGCAACTGGCCATCTGCGCAGTCACCGCGTCTCTCTCTCTCTCGTGCCACCCGAAGTCTTGCTGTCCTTTGCAATAGCCACTTGCTCCCCCTCATACAACGAATCCGGCGGGCTCACTACAATGCGGGACCGGGCATCGAGGCCTTCGGTGATTTCTACCGTGCTGCCGAAGTCTCTGCCGATGGTGATGGGCTGCAGATGGATGTGGTTTTGCGCATCGACCAGGGCGACGCGCAGACCTTCGCTGCGGAAGAGCAGGGTATTGGCTGGGATGATCACGTTATGCGTGGCGCTGGAAACACCGAGCTTGACGTTGGCGTAGACGCCAGCAACGAGCGACTGGTCGGCGTTGTCCAGGTCGATTTCGGTACGTAGCGTTCGGCTGTTCGCGTCCAGTGCATCGGCGGTGCGCGCCACCGTGCCGGTGACCGGCTTGTCGCCGAAGCTGCTTACCGAAACTTGCACAGGCATGCCCACATGGACGCTGTCGGCATAGACCTCCGGCACGTTCGCGAATACGCGAAGCTTTGAGGTATCGGAGATCACGAACAAGTTGCTGCCGGTAGAGCCGGCGTCGACCAGAGCACCGACATCAAGGTTGCGCTGAGTAATGACGCCGTCGAACGGCGCGTTGATGTATTTGAACTGCTCCATGTTTTCGAGTCGAGCCACGTTCGAGCGATCGGCTTCCACGGTGGCGATGTCTGCCCGCGCCTGGGCGTCATACTGGTCGCCGGTCTGTTTGGCGACCAGCCCGGTCGCAACCAGCTGGTCGTAGCGCGTGGCGGTCACCTGCGCAAACTTGGCGTTTGCTTCATCGCTGCGCATCTGCGCTTGGCCCTGGCTGAGCTGATTGTCTACGTCGGGCGTATCGAGGTCGGCCAGCCGCTGGCCTTTCTTCACCTTGGTACCAATGTCGACGTACCACTTGGCGACGTAGCCGGTGGTGCGCGCGTAGATCTGCGCGTCCTGCCAGGACGACACCGTACCGGGCAGGCTGACCGACTGATCGCCCGGTGCGGCCTTCGGTATGAGTACTGCCACTGTTGGCGTGGCGTCGCGGTTGGTTTCGTCGGCGAGTTCGTGATGCGCATGCAGCCGCTCGACGATCCCGTAAACGCCAAGCGCGACGAGTATGACCGCCAGAATAATGAGCACCAGCCGCGCGCGATGCGTGGAACCCGGCGGCTGGCGAAGTGGTGTGCTGGAATGATCGGACATGGGTCGGTATCTCAGTCGGCAGCCGCATGCCGGCGCGCCTGGTGGCGCCGATGCAGCAGGCTGAAGAACGTGGGGACAAAGAAGAGTGTGGCTGCGGTGGCCAGTAGCAGACCGCCGATCACGGCGCGGCCGAGCGGGGCGTTCTGTTCGCCGCCTTCGCCCAAACCCAGCGCCATCGGGACCATGCCGATGATCATGGCGAAGGCCGTCATCAGGACGGGTCGGAAGCGCCCATAGCCAGCCTCGATCGCGGCTTTTACAGGATCGTCGTGATGCGCCAGCCGCTCGCGCGCGAAGCTGATCACCAGGATCGAGTTGGCGGTCGCCACGCCCATGCACATGATCGCGCCCATCAATGCAGGCACCGACAGCGGCGTGTGCGTGAGGAACAGCATCCAGACCACGCCCGCCAGCGCAGCGGGCAGCGCCGCAATCACGATCAGCGGATCGATCCAGGTCTGAAAATTGACCACGATCAGCAGGTAGACCAGGCCGATCGCGAACAGCAGGCCACCGATCAAACCGCGATAGGACTCGCCCATGGTCTCCACCTGGCCGCGCACGGTGATGTCCGAGTCGCGTGGCAAGTGTTTTGATGCTTCGTCGACAATCTTTTGTACGGCGCTGCCCACGCTGCCCAGATCGGTCTGGTCGACCGATCCAAACAGATCCAGCGCCGGCCGCGTGCTGTAGTGCGTGACCACGGCGGGCCCGGCACTGCGGGAGAAGGTAGCCACATTTTCCAGTATCTGGCCCGCCGTGCCGCCAGCCGGGGTGCTGGTGCTGCTGGTGCCGTTCACCGTGGCGCCGGTGGCACCGCTGGCGCTGGTGATCGATAGAGTCTTCAGGTCCTGCAGGGTATCGAGCCGGTATTGCGGCGTTTGCGTGGCAATGGTGTAGCTGACGCCGGTCTTGGGATCGACCCAATACGTGGGGCTGACCTGCGACGAGCCGGCCAGCGCAGTCAGCAGATTGCTGGCCACGTCCTGTTGGGTCAGGCCAACCAGATTGGCTCGGGTGCGATCGACGTTGACGTTGATCTGCGGCAGGTTTTGCGCCTGCTGGATGTGCAGATCGACCAGCCCGGGCACGTGCGCCAACTTACCCAGAAGATCGTTGGCGATCTTCGCGGCAGTCTCGGGGTTATGCCCGGTAACCTGCACGTCGATGGGCGCGGGCGAGCCGAAGTTGAGGATCTGTCCGATGATGTCCGCCGCCAGAAACGAGAACGTGACGCTGGGATATTTCTGACGCAGCTCCTGCCGCAGCGAGCGCACGTAGTTGGCCGTCGGATGGTGATCGTCGTTCAAGGTGACAAAGATGTCGCCATCGGAGGTGCCGATAACGCCGGTATTGCTGTACGAAAGGTTGATGCCGCTATAGGGCAGGCCCAGCGTATCGACCACGCTGCTGAGTTCCGCTTTGGGCACGGTCTGACGGATGACATTTTCGATGCCGTCGGCCAGCCGCGCCGTCTCCTCGATGCGCAAGCCCGTCGGCGCATGAAAGTGAAGCTTGATCTGACCACCGTCCACGTACGGAAAAAAATCGCGGCCCAGCCAGGGCACCAGCAGCGCGACCGACAGCGCGCATGACGCAAAGAACAGAACGGCAAACAGTCCGCGATGCGACTCGGCCGTTTCCAGCGCGCGGCGATAACCTTCGCGCGTGCTCTCGAAACGACGCTCAAAGCCGGCCTGAAAACGGCTCAGGCGGCCACTGGGCTGTGCATGGTGGTCGTGCTTTTTCAGCCAGTACAGCGACAGGGTTGGTACCAGCGTTCGTGACAGCACGTACGAGGCCAACATCGCAAACACGACAGCTTCGGCCAGCGGAGCAAACAGGTACTTGGCCACGCCGCCGAGGAAGAAAATCGGCACAAAGACGATGCAGATCGACAGCGTCGAGACCAGCGCCGGCACGGCGATCTGATGTGCGCCTTCCAGAATGGCGTCGTAGACTTCCTTGCCTTCCTCCAGATGCGAGTTGATGTTTTCAATCGTCACCGTTGCATCGTCGACAAGGATGCCGACCGCCAGCGCCAGACCGCCGAGCGTCATGATGTTGATGGTTTCGCCCAGCGCAGAGAGCGTGATGATCGAGGCGAGAATGGATAGCGGAATCGAGATGGCGATGATTAGGGTGGAACGCCACGAGCCCAGAAAAAGCAGAATCATTAGGCCGGTCAGCGCCGCGGCGATCACGCCTTCGCGGATCACGCCGGAGATCGCAGCACGTACGAACAGCGACTGGTCGGCGATCGGTTTGATCTGCAAGTTTTCCGGCACGGCGGCGCGAATGCGCGGCAGCATGTTGCGCAGCGTATCGACGATGTCCAGCGTTGAGGCGTCGCCGATTTTCAGGATCGACATCAGCACCGCACGCTGCCCGTCCACCCGCACGATATTGGTTTGCGGCGGCGAGCCGTCGTGCACGTGGGCGACATCTCGGATGTAGGTGGTGATGCCGTTGACGGTGTGAATGGGCGCGTTGTTGAGATCGCTGATCTGCTGCGGGCTACCGTTGAGCCGCACGCTATATTCGATGTCGCCGACCTTTTCGGTGCCGGCGGGCAGGATAAGATTCTGCGCACCGATGGCAGTCACCACATCGCTGGGCGCCAGCCCGTGCGCCAGCAGCGCCTGCGGATTGAGGTCCACCTGGATCTGCCGCTGCTTGCCGCCGTAAGGATAAGGTGTGGCCGCGCCGCGCACCGACGTCACAAAGGTTCTTACGATCTGGTTGGCGTCATCAAAGATGGTGGATTCGGAAAGCTCTTTCGACGACAGCGCGAACTGCAGAATGGGAACGGTGGATGCGTTGTAGACGATGATCAGTGGCGGCGTCGTGCCCTGGGGCATGGATTTTACCGCCGACTGCGCAATCGCCGTGATCTGCGCAATGGCCATGTCCACGTTCACGTTCGGCTGAAAGAACACTTTGACCAGACCGACGCCGTTGAGCGACTGGGTCTCGGTATGCTCGACGTCGTTCACCGTGGTGGTGAGCGAGCGCTCGAAACCCGTGACAATGCGATTATTCATGTCATCGGCGGGCAGGCCGGTGTACTGCCACACCACCGAGACCACCGGGATATTGATGTTCGGGAAAATGTCGGTCGGGGTACGCAGAATTGCCAGGGGCCCGAGAATCAGTAGCAGCAGCGCAAGAACGATAAACGTGAGCGGGCGCTCGAGCGCAATTTTGACAATCCACATAGGCGTCTTGGTCCGTCGATCACTCGCGCGGCAGATAGCCGATAAGCCGCGCGCGGTTCACTGAAGAACGGCATAGTAGCTTGGGCCGTTTCTTTAATTTCTTAGTAAAACAAGCGCGCGCGGCTTATCCGCAGGAACCCTCGAAATACGGCCGCTGCATCGGCAGTTATTACGACACGTTGTCAAATTTATCTTTTGATTATCAGTTACTTATCGTATTCGTGCCAGTGTGCGGCGACGCCCATCACCTTTGATGAAACATTTTTCACCCAGTTGTCAGCGCTCTGCGCGATCGATCCGCTCCAGGATGCGGCGCAGGTGGGCAAGATCGGTTTTGGAAAGATCATGTACGCCTGACGGAGCATCGTCGCGCACGGTGCGTCGCACCAATTCGATCATCTGTTTGCCTGAGCTCGTGAGTGACACCAGTTTGGCGCGTTTGTTTTCCGGATGCGGGTAACGTTCGACCAGGCCGCGTGCTTCCAGATCGTTGACCGCGACGGTGGTGGCGGGCGCGTCGCTACCGGTCGCCTCGGCCAGCTGGGTCAATGTCATCGGCGCATCGAACAATCGCCGCAGCACGCGCGTGCGGCTGAAGGGCAGGCCGGTGACCTCGCTGACTTTCCGGCGCCATTCCCCGCGGGTTTCCCAGACCAGGCCAACCATCATCTGCCAGAGCTGATCGGCTTCGGTGTTGCGGTCGGCTGGCGCCATCACGCGGATGCTCCTGTTGGCGCCTCTTCCAGCAGATGCGCGGCGTGGCGCGTGGTGTCTTTCGCCCAGGGCGTGTTGGACAGCCAGGCGAGCAAGAGCACGGTCACGCCGCCGCCGGTGATCACCCACCAGAACGGATGCGACGCTTGGGCGAAACCGTTATGCACGTGCCCGGCGAGGATGGTGCCGGCCAGCGCGACGCCGAGGGAAGCGCCGATCTGGCGGCTGGTAGACGCGACCGCGGCGGCCAGCCCGGCCTGTGCCTTGGGCATGCCGGATACGGCGGTATTGGTGATTGGTGCGTTCACCATGCCGAAGCCGATGCCGAAGATCACGTAGGTCAGCAGCAGAAAGGGCAGCGGTGTCGTTGCCGTCAGCTGCGTCATCATCAGCGCGCTGATGATCGTGGAGGTGCCTGAGGCCAACAGCGAAGGCCGCGTGCCATAAGTGCCGACCAGTCGCCCAGAAAGCGGCGAGCAGAGGATCGTCGCCAGCGCCAGCGGCAAGGTGCACAAGCCGGTACGGAAAGCCGACAGGCCACGAACCTCCTGCAGGTACAGCGCATTGAGAAACAGGAAGCCGGAAAATGCCGAGAAGCTGCATATCGCGATCACGGTTGCACTGCTGAAAGGCGCACTGCGGAAGAACCGCACGTCGATCAGCGGTTCATGGCGTCGGGGTTCGTAAACCAGCAGCGTGATGAGCGAAAGCGCGGCAGCAGAGAACAGGCCGATGATCGTAATCGAACTCCAGCCGTCATGCGGGCCTTCGATCACCGCATACGTCACTGTGGCCAGAATGACGAGCACCAACAGCTGCCCCACCGGATCGACGCGCCGCGCCCGCGGCGCCTTGGACTCGGGGATATAGCGCGCGGCCAGCAGCATCGCCGCGGCGCCGATGGGCAGGTTGACCCAGAAGATCGAGCGCCAGCCGATACTTTCGGTGAGCGCGCCACCGATCACGGGACCCAGCGCCATCGATACGCCGGCGACCGCTCCCCACACGCCGATAGCGCGTGCGCGTGCTTTCGGTTCGGTGAAGGTGTTGGCGATGATCGACATCGCCACGGGGTTGAGCATCGTGGCGCCCAGCGCCTGCACGACGCGGAATGCGACCAGCCCATGAATATTCGGCGCCACGCTGCACAGCAGCGAGCCCAGCATGAATAGCGCCATGCCCAGCTGAAACACGCGACGCCTGCCGAAGCGGTCGGCCATCGAGCCGGCCAGCATCAGCAGGCTGGCCACCACCATCGTGTATGCGTCAATCACCCACTGCAGGCCGGATACCGATGCGGCGAGATCGTGCCGGATCGACGGCAGTGCCACGTTGACGATGGTGGCGTCCATCGCGACCATCAGCAGGCTGAGGCAGCAGATGCCGAGAATGAGGTTGGGATGACTGTTGGCCCGTCGGGCGTCGCTAATAGTTGTATGCATACAACTATTGTTGATTAACAACTATCGCCTGTCAACGTCCGGCACTTTGAGGGCGTACCCCCAAACCGCCGGCGAAAAACGTTCGAGCGCACTCAATCGGTTGAAAAGCTGATCGAGAGTGTCGAGGCTGCCTGCGCAGAAACCGCTCAGATGCAATCGCCAGGGGGCGAAATTCGTTTTGTTGACATCACGGATGCGAGGCGCTTCGCCTCGATCGATAGACCATTAGTAGGTAATACGGACGATACGGGTGCCGGTCCGGTTATCCACCGGATCGAAGCTGACTGTGGGAGCAGGGCAAACGGACTGGCCGCAAAGCGTTGAGATCGTACCCGTCGGCGTCTGCGCCAGAACGCGGTGGATCACAGTGGCGCTGACACCGAAGCCTGCTCCGCCAACATTGGCATAAGCCGCAACGCACCAGGAACCGACCAGCAACGCGAGGACGGCACGCATGATGGTTGAGCATTTCGTCTTGCGTTTAAAGGTCAGCTTGACGAAAAACGGCGTATTTGAACGCATGAGCGCCACCTACTGTTCAAAATCTGTCAGCGACTTTGATCGTATCTACCTGATTCAATTAAAGATCGAACTACGTCACAAATCCGGCGTCCGCTAAGGTGATTCGCAGTAATCGGGTATCGCCGAATCGAAACTTTCCGCGTCAAGTCTGGAGTGGCTGCTGTTCGATGATCGCGTTGTTCGGCGGAATCAGATGTGCCCCGGCGCTTTTGGCCGTGTTGTCGGCCGCACCTTGATTCGCCAGCACAAGCGAAGCATGAACAGGGTTTTGTGAGACCGATGTGGAGGCAACAGGCAGACTGATGTCCTGACAGATCAAACATGACTTGGACAGATCAAACGCCGCATCAGCCACGGTTCGCAGCGGTCACTTGATGACGAAACCGGAACAGTGGCGGGAAAGCGAATGGACAACGAGGCATGGATAAGAGCCAGCCAGCATCGATCTGTCCCCCATTTGACAGCGAGGATGGCTGTCTGTGGTCATACTTTTTTCACGGGAAGTCCCGGACGGAGAAACCGCCATCAGCGCCATGCCAGCACAACTCGCCGAACCCGTGATACCCGCCACTGGCGGCGTTCGCCATATTGCGTGGGGTGCGGTCGTCTTGCTGGCGGTCATGCTGCTCGGTGGCGCGCTGATGCGTGCCGTATTCGGGCCGCTGCAGGAGGCGGCCAAGCTGGACCTAGGGCTTTCCGATTTTCAGATCAGCCTGGTTCAAGGGCTGGCAACCGGCCTTCCCATTTTGCTCTTTTCGCTGCCTGTGGCATGGGTGATCGACCATGGCCATCGGGTCAGGCTGCTGATCGGCCTGCTGGCGATATGCATCATCGGTACTTTCTGGACCGGTTTTGCCTCCGGCTTTGATACGTTGTTCATGGCCAGGATGCTGTCGTCACTCGGCGCAACCTGCGCCATATCCGTGACCATTTCCTTGGCCGCCGATCTGTGTGCTGCGGAGAAACGCGGCCGCGCCTTGATCGCGCTGTCGATTGGCGTTTACGTGGGTAGCGCGGCAGCGTTTGCCTTGGGTGGCGCACTGCTTGGCGCGTTTTCCGCCCATTCCATCACGTTGTTTGGGCCGATGGCGCCATGGCGTGCGACGCATCTTGTCATCGGTATTCTCGGTGCCTTCATCGTGCTGCCGTTGCTCGCGATGAAAGAGCCGCCGAGGCGCGAAGTCGAGCAAACCAGTCATGCGCTGCGTCCTGCGCTGACTGCTCTCTGGGGCCGGCGTCGTTTTCTGGTTCCGCTTTTTGTCGGGCAGCTGGGTGTGTCCATGGCGGACGCGGCGGCATTTATCTGGGCCACGCCGGTATTGATAAGGCACTTCCATCAACAGCCGGCGCAATTTGCCAACTGGGTAGGGGCAGTAATTCTTTTAAGCGGACTGGTGGGTTCGGCCCTGGGTGGCATCAGCGCGGACTGGGGGCAAAAGACGCGTAAACGCGGTTTTATTCTGATCGGCGCCGTTATAGCGACAATCGTCGGTGTGCCGGCGGCGCTTTATCCGGTCATGCCCACCGTGGGTCTGTTCGGCGTGCTGTTCGGTGTGCTGTTGCTCAGTGGCACGATCATTTCGCTTGTCGCTTCGACCGCCGTTGCGGTGCTTATCCCGAATGAAGAGCGCGGCGTATGCATGTCGGCGTTCGGCATCGTCAATTCCATTGTTGGCCTGACCTTGGCACCGACGCTGGTGACGTTGGGGAGCACTGCGCTGGGCGGCGAGCAGCATCTTGGGGAGGCGTTGGCGATTACCGGCGTAATAACGGGCTTGCTGTCGGTAGCCGGCTACGTGTTTGCCATGATCAATGCGCCAGACCCGGCGGCCGACGTTCTGGATAAAGGTATCAAGGCGCCGGCATAAATCTAATTCGCTGTAGAGGGTCGCGGCAAAGCCAACAAGCTGTCGAAAACAACAACTGATGATTGGGGAAAATTGATGAATACTCGCAACGTTGAGCGCCTGCAGCGGCGCACTCTCTCGGTCGCCATTTCGCTCTGCTGCGCCGCGGCATGGCTACCATGCTCGGCAGCACTGGCCTTGGATACTTCAACTGGTGACGGGTCGACAGCCGCCGCACCCTCTGTACCAGCTGCCAATTCGGCAGCCAGCGGCAGCGCCGCGGCGCAGGTTGATAACGACGCTTCGCAGAAAAAGCCGCAGAATCTATCGACCATCATGGTGACAGCGCAGAAGCGCGCCCAGGCGGCAATCGACGTACCCGGTTCGGTCACCTCGATCGACAGCAAGACACTGACGTCCGGCGGCCTCGATCGGCTGACCGATTACGCCGCGCAGATTCCAGGCGTTTCCGTGAGCACCATCGCGCCGGGTCAGGCGCAGATCACCATACGCGGCATCACCACCGGTCTGGCGCAGGGCGCACCGACGACATCGTTCTATATCGATGAAGCACCCGTCGGCTCGGTCAACGCGTTTGGTGCCGGCAGCGTGTTGACCCCGGATATCGACCCCGCCGACCTGCAGCGCATCGAGGTATTGAAGGGGCCACAGGGGACGCTTTATGGCGCTGGCGCTGTAGGTGGTCTTGTCCGCTATGTCACGCAAGCGCCGGATTTTCAGAACACGCACGGCAGTTTTACCCTCGGTGGCGATTCGGTCGAGCACGGCGGCGAGGGTGGCCTCGGGCGTGCCTACGTCAACCTGCCGCTTGGCAACAATACGATGGCGCTGCAGGCGAGCGCGTTCAATCAGGACGAGCCGGGATATATCAATGACGTGAATGGGCGCAAGGGCGTCAATCATTCGCATCTCAAGGGAGGTCGACTGGCTTACACCTGGATGATCAACAACAACTGGAAACTCGCCGCCTCTGCCATGACGCAGCGCGTGCATAACGACGACAACCCGACGGAAGACGTCGACAGCAAGACGCTGCAACCGCTCTACGGTCCGCGCACCCAGAACGTCTTCATACCGCAGCCGTCCTCGACGACGCTCAATCTGTACAACATGACGATCACCGGTCAGATGGGCAATTTCCAGCTGGTGTCGTCGACCACTTATCAGAACATTTACGCCCATACGGTGATCGATGATTCACCGGTGCTCGAAACTTTGCTGGGTCCCGTGCTGGGCATTCCCAACATCGGCTCGCGAATTGTTGGCGCCTACGACACCGATCGCTGGTCGCAGGAGTTGCGCATCGACTCGAACGCGTTCAACGACAAGTTGCAGTATGAGTTTGGCCTGTACTTCACTCACGAGCAGGACACCAACACCACGGTCGGTGTATTCCCGTTCGATACGCAGACGCTCGCGCCGATTCCGCTGCCGTTTGGCATCTTCTACGGCAGCCTGGGTTCTACCTACAAGGAATACTCGGGGTTCGCCAACGCTACATATGCTTTCACACCAAAATTTTCGCTGCAGGCCGGCGTGCGTTACGCCGAAGATCATCAGACCTACGAGCAGAACTATGGTGGCATCTTCGTCGGGGCGGAGCCGGTAGTCGTGCTCGGTGCAAAGGAGCACGGCGACAAGGCGACGTACCTCATGACAGCAAGCTACGCCGCCACGCCGACCGACGAGTTGTATGCGCGTGTCGCCACTGGCTATCGCCCTGGTGGCCCGAACGCGATACTTCCGGCGACCGCGGCGCCGGCACCGCGCACGTTCGCGCCGGATTCGCTGACCAGCCTGGAGGCGGGTTACAAAACCGTGCTGGACGACGGCAACCTCTCCTTCGAAGCCGCGCTGTTCGAAACGCACTGGAAAGATATCCAGATCCTCACCAACGAGGCGGGCTTCAATTTCTTCGTCAACGGCGGCACGGCTACCAGCAAGGGTGCCGAGGCGACGATGGTGTTTTACCCCATGGACCACTGGAACATCCGCGCCACCGGTGCGTACACGCATGCGAACATCACCTCCGATGCACCGCTGGCTGGCGGTGTCACGGGTGATCCGCTGCCGTTCGTGCCCAAGGTTACGGCGTCGCTGAGCTCGGGCTATCACTGGCCGCTGGGCAACGGCATGGAAGCCAGCGTCGGCGGTTCCTTCGATTACATCGGTAGCCGCGTGTCGGACTACAGCCTGCGTCAGCCGGTGGACGCGCCGGGCTACACCACGCTCAACCTCAACGTCGGCATCCAGCAGAATCGCTGGCGCTATTCGCTCTACGTCAAGAACCTGGCCGACCGGGACGGCATCACCTATCTGGCCACGCGTAACGCTGCGCCTGGACTTAATCCTTACGAAGCCGGTCTGATTCAGCCGCGAACCATCGGAGTGCAAGTCAATTACGCGTTCTGATGGATACCCGATGCCAGTCGACACGATGAATCTCCAGGCATGGGAAATAAAGGATTGCGAACCGGGGGAGGGCACGCTTGTCGATCTCGCCGCTGATCAAGCGGGGTGGCTGGCGGTGCAGGCACCCTGCGATACGTATATGGCGCTGCACGCGGCGGGCCGTGTGCCTCATCCTTTCAAAGACGACAACGAGGCGTCGTGTGGCTGGGTGAGCGAACGCGAATGGTGGTGGCGGGCTGAATTTTTCGTGGCATCGGCGCAGACGGGCGAGCGTCTCGTGCTGGTATTTGACGGGCTGGATACGTTCGCCACGATCTGGTTGAACGGCGCGTTGCTGGGTGAAACGAACAACATGTTTTGCGCGGCTCCCTTTGATGTCACGACTCTGGTGCATTCAGACGCGGCGAACCGCCTGGTGATCCGCTTTACCCCGCCGGCAACCAAACTCGCGAACGTCAAGGCGCCGGACTGGCTGGCGGCTCCTGGAAAAATAACTCAGTCCAAGCGCAACCTGATGCGCAAGGCGCAGTTCGGTTGGGGCTGGGACTGGGGCCCGCGACTGCCTACGGTCGGTATATGGCGACCCGTTCGCCTATGCCGGCAAAAAAGTGCCGTGCTGAGCGACGTGCATTTCAGCACGCTTGAGGTGACCCGTGTCGCGAGGGTCAAGGTGGCCATCGCCGTGGACGCATTTCAAGTCGACGCGCCGGTAAGTGCGTCCATCGAACTATTCGACGCCGACGGTGCACGGGTAGCGGCCGATTGTCTTGCCGTGCGCGATCAAGCCTCTACCGAGTTGACGATCGATCAACCGCAGCTCTGGTGGACACCGGAGCTGGGCGAGCAGCCGCTTTACGATCTGCAGGTCACCCTGCGCCATGGGAAGGACGTTGTCGACAGCCGACGGCTTGCCGTGGGCATTCGAACACTGGCGCTCGATAGAAGCGCCGATGCCGGCGAGTCGGATGCCGAATTCTTCCGTTTTGTGCTCAACGGCGTGCCGATTTTCGCCCGCGGCATCAACTGGATTCCCGCCAGCTCATTCGTGGCCGACATGCGCACTGAAGATTACGGCGCCCTGCTGCAAGAAGCCGTCGGCGCCCATATGAACATGGTGCGTGTGTGGGGCGGCGGCATCTACGAGCACGAGGCGTTCTATCAGCACTGCGATCGGCTCGGTCTACTGGTGTGGCAAGACTTCATGTTCGCCTGCGCGCCGTATCCGCAGGCCGATGCGTCGTTCATGCAAAGTATCGCCGCTGAAGCCAGCTATCAGGTCAGGCGACTGCGCAATCACGCGTCGCTCGCCCTTTGGTGCGGCAACAACGAAAACCAGGTGATCCAGGAGTTGTTCAATCATCTGGCCGGATCGGATACACCGCTCGAAGGCGCGATGATCTTCGATCGCCTGCTGCCTGACCTGCTGCACGAGTTCGATGCTGCTACGCCTTACTGGCCTGGCAGTCCGTATGGCGGTGCGCTGGCCAACAGCATGAAAGCCGGCGACATGCATAACTGGACGGTATGGCACGGCATGCCGCTCATTCCGGCCGACCGTTGGGTTGGTTCCATCGACACGAGTCCCGAAGGCGTTGCGTATACGCGCTATGCCGAGGACATGTCGCGTTTTGCCAGCGAATACGGTATTCAGGCTGCACCCGCACTGAGCACGCTGTCGCGATGGATGTGCGAGGACACCATGTCCCTGGGAAGCGAAGGCTTTCTCCATCGAATCAAGGATGAGCCGAAAAACAAGGTCGATGCGATGCTTTTGCCCGTCACCGGTTTGCCGACGACGCTGGAGCAATACGTCAGCTTTACCCAGATTACTCAGGCAGAAGGCCTGAAGTTTGCGATCGAGCACTATCGGCGGCGCAAGCCCCACTGCTCCGGCTCGCTGATATGGCAATACAACGACTGCTGGCCCGGTATCAGCTGGAGTCTGGTGGACTTCGATGGCGTCGCGAAAGCGGCCTACTTCTTCGTCAAGCGCGCCTATGCGCACGTGCTCGGATCGTTTAAAGCGCTTGAGGATGGTTCGGTTGAATTGTGGGTCACCAACGACACGCTGGAACTCCTCACGGTGGAAGCCGACGTAGGCCTGTCGAGCTTGAGCGGTCAGCGGCTGTGGCGCGATACGGTAATGGAAGAGATCCGACCCAACGGCAGTGGCTGTATCTGGCGTTCTGACATGGCGCGTCTCGGCAATGGTCTCGACCGCGTGCTGGCGGTTCGGTCGAAGCATTTTCCTGACAACCGGCACTTTTTCGGCGCGATCAAGGAGTTGCCGTGGCCGGCTTCCGCGGTCGCGGTCCAGGTGACGCGACGCGACGAGCACAGCTTGCTCGTGACGGTTACGGGCACTGCGTACCACTATTTCGTCCACCTGCTTGCCGTGCATCCGGGCACTCGCTTTTCCGACAATTATTTCGATCTTGCGTTAGGCGAGGTTCGTCAGATCGTCGTGAGCAACACAGCGACTATGCTCGATCCGGGTGCGCTGAGCGTGCGCTCTTTTCAAGCATAGGCGTCTG
>Ga0302302_1000944_pt1 | contig 17696 bp, 15 predicted proteins | sample III_Palsa_E1_3_FD_198766 | JGI IMG/M metagenome (GOLD analysis project Ga0302302, IMG submission 198766) | Peat permafrost microbial communities from Stordalen Mire near Abisko, Sweden - III_Palsa_E1_3 | ecosystem: Environmental > Terrestrial > Soil > Palsa > Peat permafrost | place: Sweden...
ATCGCCGCCGGTGCGCCGAGCCTGGTCGAACCCCTCGGCCTGTGGTCGCAACCGGGCGTGTTCAGCTGGGACCGGGTCGACCTGGGCAGCGCCCTGCTGGCCCAGACCCTGACCAAGCTCAGCGGCGACGGCGCCGATCTCGGCTGCGGCGTCGGTTGGCTGGCCAAGGCGGTATTGGCCAGCCCAAAGGTCAAAAGCCTGGCTCTGATCGACATCGACCGCCGCGCCATCGACGCCGCCCGTCGCAACATCGAGGACCCTCGCGCCCAAATCGCCTGGGTGGACGCGCGCGGCGACCACGGCCTAGAGGGGCTCGATTTCGTGGTGATGAACCCGCCGTTCCATGACAAGGGCGTCGAGGATCATGGCCTGGGCTTCGCCTTCATCGCCGCCGCCCGCCGGGCGCTGCGCAAGGGCGGGGTGCTGCGGATGGTGGCCAATCGCCATCTTCCCTACGAGGCCAAGCTGGGCGAGCTGTTCCGGGAGGTTACGCCCCGGGCCGACAAGAGCGGCTTCAAGGTGATCGAGGCCAAGGCTTGAGCAAGCCCGCCACGCGCCTGCGCCTGGACCGGCTGCTGGGCAACCTCGGCTATGGCAGCCGCAAGGAAATCCAGGGTCTCGCCCGCATGGGCGGCGTGGTGCTGGATGGCGCGGAACTCACCGACGCCTCGGCCAAGATCGAGGTGACCGCGGACCTCCCCGCGCGGATGACCGTCCAGGGCGCCGCGCTCGATCCGCCGCCGGGGATGGTGCTGATGCTGCACAAGCCCCTGGGCGTCACCTGCTCGCACAAGGAGGCCGGGGCGTTGGTCTATGACCTGCTTCCCGCCCGATGGCGTCGGCGCGATCCAGCCCTCTCCACCGTCGGCCGGCTGGACAAGGACACCTCGGGTCTCCTTTTGCTTACCGATGATGGTGGGCTGCTCCACCGGATCATCGCCCCCAGCGCCAAGATCGAGAAACGCTACCGCGCCACCCTGGCGCGGCCGCTCGACGGGACCGAGGCCGCCCTGTTCGCCGCCGGGACCCTGGTGCTGGAGAACGACACCAGCCCGCTGCTGCCCGCCCGCCTCGAGCCCATCTCCGACACCGAAGCCCTCCTCACCATCACCGAAGGCCGCTACCACCAGGTCCGCCGCATGTTCGCCGCCGCGGGGAACCATGTGGAGGCGTTGCATCGGGATCGGGTTGGCGGCTTGGCGCTGCCGGACGATTTGGCGGCGGGGAGCTATCGGGTTTTGGACGAGGCGGCGGTGAGGACAGTGTTCGCTGGCTAGAATGCCGACGCCGTCACCGGCGCATCCGCCCGGCTCCAGGCCACCCGGAAGTCATTCTCCGCCTGTGCGGCCTCGGCCGCCCTGCCCTGCGCGACGAGGGCGCTAGTCAGCCCTTTCAGCGCCCAGCCGTTGCCGGGGTTGGTTTTCAGGTCCTGGCGATAGACGGCTTCGGCTTCGGCCGGTGCGCCGTTCCGCAGCAAGGCCTCGCCCAGGACCTGGCGGGTGGAGACGAACCAGTTCCACGGCTCGTCATAGGCCAGGTGGTCCTCGGCCATGACCGCAGCGCGCAGATGGGCGATCTCGTCGGCCGGGCGATGTTCGGCGCGGGCGATGCGGGCCTCCACGGTGGGAATGGCGATGGCCAGGACATCCTTCAGCATGTTTTGGCCCGCGCCCGTATCCGCTGGCAGGGCCGCCGCGAAGGCGGTGAGGGTCGCGAGCGTGGCGCGCGCCTCCTCCAGCCTGCCCGTGGCCGCCTGGGCCATGGCGCGGCCATAGAGGTAGCCGCCTTCCAGGCCGGGAATTTTCGGGTCCGGCGCGGGCATGGCCAGGAGCTGGTCCCACAGGCCGAAGCGCACGCGGGCGGCGTAGGCCTCGGACACATACCAATCCAGCCCCGGCATCTGCTGCAGCATGGCGTTGGTGACCACCGCCCGCGACTTGTCGGCCGCGTCCAGGGTCTCGGCCCGCCGGCCTTCCATCGCCGCCGAATAGGCCAGGAACTGGTAGTTATGGGCGGTGTACATCACCGCGTAGTAGTCGGGCGCATGGGTCAGGCTGGCGTAGACCAGATCGGCCTTGGCGCCGCGCCGGTTGGCTTCCGCCGCGTCCTCATAGCGGCCGACCCGCTCCAGGATATGGGCTGGCATATGCACCAGATGGCCTTCGGCCGGCGCGAGGGTCGCCAGCCGCCGGGCGGAGTCCAGCGCCTCCTCGGGATGGGGCGAGCCCTCCAGGGCGTGGATCAGATAGTGGTTGGCGCCCACGTGATTGGGATCGCGCGCCAGCACCGACTTCAGGGTCTGGACGATCTCGACCGTGCCCGGCGCCGGCGCGCCCTGCGGCGTCCACAGCTTCCAGGCGTGCAGGTTCATCAGGGATTCGGCGTAGAGGGTCTGGACGTCCAGATCGTCCGGGAAGCGTCGCGCCACCTCGCGCATGGCGTCGGCATAGCCCGTCAGCGGGGACGTCAGGCCGTCGGAGTCCAGGGCGCCGGGGCTGGGATAGCGTTTGGCCAGCGCCGCGATCAGCGCCTGCTCGACCGGCGAGGCGTGCGTCGCCTCCGCCTTGGCCCGCTGCACCGCCTCGAACGCCACCTTGGCCCGCTCGGCGGTGAGGAAGGGCAGGTTGTAGTTGGGGCCCACGGTCAGCGACAGACCCCAGAAACAGGCCGCGCAGCGCGGATCGACCTCGGCGGCCTTGGCGAAGGAGCGCGCCGCCTCGTCGTGATTGAAGCCCCACATCAGGGCCATGCCCTGATCGAAATAGCGTTGAGCCACGGGCGAGGTGGTGGTGACCGTCCGGTGGACCTTGGCCAGACCTTGGAACAGCATCGCCCCATGCGCCCACTCGGCCAGCGAGGTCGGCGGTCCGGCCATGGGGGTCGCGGACGTTGGCGCAGACATCGGCATGGGCATCGCCATGTCGGCCGTGGCCAAGCTGGGTCCGCTCAGCGCTGCGGTGAGGCCCAGCAGAGACCCGATCAAAGCGCGCGGCGTCATGAAACCCTCAGCTCGGCACAGCTGACGGAAAGGCTATCAGCGCGCTATGAATTGGCAATGGGCGCAGCCCAGTTGGGATCAGGCCGAGGACGAAACGCTCGTGCGAGTTCGTGCCGGGCGCAGCGCGTAGGGTTTGATCAGCGCATCCGTGGGCAGCCGCCATTCTTTGTGAAGCTTCCAGGCCTGTTGCAGCGTCAGGTGACGTCGACGGTTGAGCACCTCGGACGCGCGGGCCTTCGATCCAAGAACGGCGGCGAGGTCAGCCTGCCTCAAGCCCTTCTGCTGCATTTGAACACGCAGGAGATCGGGCGCATCCGGCGCTTCGATCGCCCAATGCCGAGCTTCATAGTCGGCGATCACCATGGCCAGCAGATCGAACCGGTCTGCATCCTCGGATTCCACGGCAGGCTCGGTCTCGAAATAGGCCGCAATCGCCTCAAGCGCGGCGTCGTAATCAGCTTCGTTCCTCAAGGGGCGGATTTCAAACATCATACGCTCTCCGCATCTATTCGATCGTATTGGGCGTGGGTGCCGATGAACTTTACCAGCACCCGCTTGTACAAATAGGAGACGTGCACGATCAGCCGATACTTGTTGCCGGCGATGTCGAACACCACGCGATTATCGGCCACGAAATCGACGTTGGCGCCGAAGTCGTTCTTGATGTCCTGAGGCGTGGTCCAGTCCGCTTGAGACGCGCTGGCGTGCCAAGCTCGCAGCGGCATTTCTGCCTGGGCGTGAACCTCCCAGAACTGCTTCAACGTGCGAAGCGCGATCACCTGCATAGGTCATCATAGCAAGTTTCATATTTGGGAACAAGGAATATTCCCAAATCTGGAACTGCAGATTAATTTCCTAAACCGCTCCCTCGTCGCTCTTCTCCAGCAGCGACTCCGTCGCCTCGTCCTCGCTCGCCGCCGCGTCGCTCACCGTGCGAAGGCTGGGGTTGGCGAAGGCGTAGACGGTGAGGCCCGCGAGGATCACCGCGCTGACCACGAACGGCCCTGGGCGGACGCGCTCGTAGAGTAGCAGGAAGAGCGGCGCGAGGATCACGTTCAGACCGTTGACGGCGGCGATGGCGCCGGCCGCCGCCGCCTGCTCCGGCTGTTCCACCGACAGCGAGGCGCCGGCGGTGAAGCCGGGGCGGGTGAAGGCGAAGCCCAGGCTCGAGACCGTGTAGGCGATCACCAGGGTCCAGTAGTCCGGCGCCAGGGCCATGATTACGCTGCCGGCGCAGCCCAGGGCGGCACCCCAGCGCAGCAGGTGGCGGGGGCTCATGCGGAACATGCGGATCAGGCCCCACTGGGCCATCAGGCCGGCGATGGCGCCGGTCATCATCGCCATCTTGATGTAGTCCAGCGCCGCCAGCGGGCTGAGGTGCACCTTGTCGATGATCAGGAAGCCCAGCATCTGGATCATCGCCGTCTGGCAGGTCGAGGCCAGGAAGCCATAGATCAGGAAGGGGCGCAGGCGCGGGTCGAGCCAGAAGGGGCCAGACTTCATCGGCTTCATGCCGGTAGAGGCCGTCTCGGTGTCCGTCTTGGCCGGATGGCTTTCCGGCAGCCACCACAGCACCACCCCCATGACGATCGCCGCGATCAGGGCGAAGGCGAACATCGGCCCGGACAGGCCGACGATCGGCAGCACGAACATGGCCGCCGCCAGGGGTCCGAAGATGGTGCCCAGGCCGAAGGCGCCGGCCAGGGTCGACATGGACTGGGTACGCTGCTCGCGGGTGGTCTGATCGGCGATATAGGCCTGGCTGGCCGGATTGGCGGCCGAGCCGAACAGGCCGAACAGCGAGCGGGCCAGCAGGAAGAAGACGAAGATGACCATCGGCGCGGCCATATGCCGGGCGCCGGCGCTGACCACCGCCCCGCAGGCGATCATCGAGACCACGAAGCCGCCGAGGCCCAGCAGGATCAGCGGTTTTCGCCCGCGCTGGTCCGAGGCCTTGGCCCAGACCGGCGAGCTTAAGGCCCACAGCAGGGCCGAGAGCGAATAGATGGCGGTGACCATGGGATCGGGAATGCCGATCTGGCGACCGATCGCCGGCAGCACCGACTGCATGCCGTTATTACCGACGGCGGTGGTGACGGACACCACGAACAGGATAGCGAAGGCGCGCTTGCGGACCTGTTCGGGCGTGGCGGCGGCGCGGGCGCGAACCTTGGAGATGACGGACTGAAGCGCGTTCATGACGGGGCGCACCATAGTGAAGGTCGCCTGCGTCGCAACCTAGTGCGGCGATCCAGCATGCTAACGCCCGAATACCTGGAATTAAGCATTAACAGGCAATGGTCGCGCCAATAGATCGCGGGGGCCTCGTCAGGCGAATGTTTCAAATCATCGGCATCGTTCTGCTGTTCGGCATGGTCTTCGGCAGCTTCATCATTTCCGGCGGCAATCTGGGCGTGGTCATCGAGGCCGCGCCACACGAGCTGATGGCGATCCTGGGCGCGGGCGTCGCCGCCTTCCTGATCTCCAACTCCATGACCACCATCAAGGCCACCGGCGGCGGCTTCGGGGGCGCCTTCAAGGGTCCGAAGTGGAAGGCCCAGGACTATAAGGACCTGCTCAGCCTGCTGTTCCTGTTGACGAAAACCATGAAGTCCAAGGGCGTGATCGCCCTGGAAAGCCATATCGAGAAGCCGCACGATAGCTCGATCTTCGGCCGCTACCCCAAGATCATGAAGGACCATTTCGCAATCGACTTCATCTCCGACACCCTGCGGATGATGACCATGAACCTGGAGGATCCGCACCAGGTCGAGGACGCGATGGAAAAGCAGATCGAGAAACACCACCACGAGGCGCTCGGCCCTTCGCACGCCATTTCCAACCTGGCCGACGGCCTGCCGGCGCTCGGCATCGTCGCCGCGGTTCTCGGCATCATCAAGACCATGGGCGCCATCACCGAGCCGCCGGAAGTTCTGGGCTCCATGATCGGCAGCGCCCTGGTCGGCACCTTCCTCGGGGTCTTCCTCGCCTATGGGCTGGTCGGTCCGCTGGCCGCCCGGATGAAGGACGTCGTCGACGAAGAGGGCGCCTTCTATCGCATCATCCAGTCGGTGCTGGTCGCCCACCTGCATGGCAACGCCGCCCAGATCTCCGTGGAAATCGGCCGCGGCAACGTCCCCAGCGACGCCCAGCCCAGCTTCCTGGAGCTGGAAGAGCACCTCAGCGCCATCCCTGCTGAAGGCTGAATTGAAAATTGATCACGCCTCCGTGAAGTTGGCGCTTGCCCTTCTCGTAGGAGACGGCATATTCAGCGTCAGCGCACGCGGGTGTGTCGTAAAGTCGCCGGGGCCCATTGGTCCAGTCGACGGAACGACGGAGTCGCGTTTCGGCGCGGCAACCATTTTCCCAGGGGACCAGGGATTATGACCTCCCAAATGCTTCGTAAGCTCCTCGTCGCCGGCTCCGCCGTCGCCGCTCTCGCCTTCACCGCCGCCTGCCACAAGGCTCCTGCCGCTGACGCCGCTTCGGATGCGTCGGCTGCCGCTTCGGACGCCTCGGCCGCCGCTTCGGACGCCTCCATGGCGGCTTCGAGCGCTGCTGCCGCCTCGGATGCGGCTGCTACCGCCGTCGCCGCGGCTCCGGCCAACAAATAAGTTTCGCGATTTCGTGAAACCGCTTAGGCGCGCCGCCGTTCAACGGTTCGCCCTTCTTTTCTGGCAGATCCTCTAAAGGACCAACATCATGACTTCTGAAACCATGCGCAAAGTGCTCGTCGCCGGCGTCGCCGTCGCGGCCCTCTCCTTCACCGTGGCCTGCAAGCCCAAGGCCGACGCTTCGGCCGACTCCGCCGCCGCTTCGGCTGAAGCCGCTGCTTCGGACGCCTCGATGGCCGCTTCGGACGCCGCCATGGCCGCCTCTTCGGCCGCCTCGGACGCCTCCGCCGCCGCGGTTGCTCCGGCGAACAAGTAAGCTTCGCTTCACAGCGAAACTGCTTAAAGGGCCGCCCCGCAACGGGCGGCCCTTTTTGTATCCGGGCCGCTTGCATCCCGCGCCCGATCGGCCTTGATCCCCCGCGATGACCGGCCTGACCCCCTCCACACCCTCAGCCCCATCCTCTTCGATCGACTGGACCGAAGACGGCGCGCCGCATTCACGCCTGTTCGACGACGTCTATTTCTCCAAGGTCGATGGCCTGGCCGAATCTCGGGCCGTGTTCTTGGAAGGCTGCGGCCTGCCCGAAGCCTGGGCGGGGCGACAAGCTTTTACGGTCGGCGAGCTTGGGTTCGGCACTGGCCTCAACATCCTGGCCCTGCTCGACCTCTGGCGCAGGACGCGCGAGCGGGGCGCGCGACTCAACATCTTCTCCATCGAGGCGCATCCGCTGACGGCCGACGAGACCAGGCGGGCCCTGGCCGCCTGGCCGGAGCTTGGCGATTTGGCGGACCTGCTCATTGAGCGCTGGCCGCGCCGCGCCCGAGGCTTTCACCGCATCGACCTGCCGGAACTGGGCGCGACCCTGGATCTGGCGATCATGGACGCCGCCGAGGCCCTGGCGGAATGGACCGGCCACGCCGACGCCTGGTTCCTCGACGGCTTCGCGCCGGCCAAAAATCCCGACATGTGGAGCGAGGCGGTCTTGGCCGGCGTCGCGGCCCGGTCGGCGCCCGGCGCCAGGGCGGCGACCTTCACCGTCGCCGGCGCGGTCCGGCGCGGTCTTGCGGCCCAAGGGTTCGCGGTCGAGAAGCTGCCCGGCTTCGGGCGCAAGAAGGAGCGGCTGGAAGCGCGGCTGCCTGGCGCCCCTGCAGTCCCGGCAAGCCGCCCCAGCGTCGCTATCGTCGGCGCGGGGATCGCCGGCGCCGCCCTGGCGCGCGCGTTCGCGGGGTTGGGCGTCCGGCCGGTGGTCATCGACGCCGGCGCGCCCGGCGGGGGGGCCTCGGGTAATCCCGCGGCCATGGTCATGCCGCGCCTCGATGCCGGCTCCGGCCCGATCGGCGCCCTCTATGCCCAGGCCTTCGCCCGCGCGGCCGATCTCTACGCAGGGCTGAATCAGGCGATGATCGCGCGCGGCGTGGTGCAGGTCGAGGCCGAACCCAAGGATCCCAGCCGTTTCGACCGGATCGCGACATCGAACCTGTTCGAGACCGGCCGGGTGCGGCGCCTGGACAACGGGGCGGTGTCGGAGGCTCTGGAAGAGGCGGACAGGCCGGCCGGACTGGAATTCACCGACGGGCTGGTGGTCGAGCCCGCCGTGGTGCTGGACGTCTGGCTCGCCTCGGCCGAGGTCAGACAGGCCTCCGTGGCCGCCCTGCTCCGCGAAGGCGCGGGGTGGCGGCTCTTGAACCGCGACGGCGCCAGCATCGCCCGCGCCGATATCGTCTGCCTGGCCGGCGGCGCCCATGTCGGCGCGCTGATCGGCGCCTTGGCGCCCGCGCCGCTGCAGCCGGTGCGCGGCCAGGTCAGTCTCGCCGGTTGGGACGCTCCGCCCGTCGCCGCGATCTGGAGCGGCTACGTCATCCCCACCCGGGATGGGGTCCTGTTCGGCGCGACCCATGATCGCGATGACCGAAAAAGCGATATCAGGGACGAGGATCACGCCCGCAATCTCGACCTGCTGGCCGAGGGACGGCCGACCTTGGCCGCCGCCTTGCGGGACAAGCCGCTCGCCGGCCGCGCTGGAATCCGCGCCGTGACTCCGGACTTCCTGCCGCTGGCGGGCGCCGCCGACGGCGCCGACGGCCTCTTTCTGCTGACCGGCCTGGGGTCGCGAGGCTTCTGCGCCGCGCCGCTGCTGGCCGAACATGTGGCCGCCCTGGCGATGGGCGCCGCTTCGCCCCTGCCCAAATCATGGCAAGAAATTGTCGATCCCCACCGGTTCGGCCTGAGACTGAAACGTAAGCTTGGGCGTTCGGTGGTACATAGCCGTGATCCGGCGACCTAACGCCGGCCAATAAGGAGGAACGCCATGTCGCGTTTGACGAAGGCGGCGCTGGTCGCCGCGATGGGCATGATCGGCATCGCCGGTGTGGTCGCCTCGCGCGGCCAGGCCCAGCCCGCGCCGGCGGCGCCCAAGCCGGAAAACCAGTGCTTCTATTCGCGCAACATCAACGGCTTCAACGCCCCGAACGATCGGACCCTCTACATCCGGGTCGGGGTGAATGAGATCTATCGGCTCGACCTGATGAACGACTGCAACGGCCTGACCTTCCGCCAGGATATCGCCCTGAGCGACGAGCCGGCCGGCGACGCCTTCATCTGCTCGCCGATCCAGGCCACGGTGACCTATCGCGAGGCCGGCATTCGCGAACGCTGCCCCGTCACGGCGATGCATAAGCTGACCCCAGCCGAGATCGCCGCGGTGCCGAAGAAATTCCTGCCCTAAACGTCGAGGCGTCGCCTTTCCTTTAAGGCAGTCTTGCGCGCCACGCGGCCGCCTGATCCGATGGCGCTCCCACCGGATCAGGACGGCTTAAAATGAAGGTTCACCACCTCAACAACTCGCGCTCGCAGCGCATCCTCTGGCTGCTGGAGGAGCTTGGGCTCGACTATGAGATCGTCCCCTATACTCGCGACGCGACCACCAACCTGGCCCCGCCGGAGCTGGAGGCCGTCCACCCCCTGGGCAAGTCGCCGGTGTTCGAGGACGGCGACATCAAGATCGCCGAGTCCGGCGCCATCGTCGAATATGTGGTCGACAAATACGGTGCGGCGCTGAAGCCGAAGTCGGAAGCCGACAAGGTCGCCCACTCCGAATGGCTGCACTATGCCGAAGGCTCGGCCATGCTGCCCCTGATGATGAACCTCTATCTCATGCGCCTTGGCGAGGCCGCCGCGCCGCTGATGCCGCGGGTCAATTCGGAGACGACCAATCACCTGGACTATGTGGCCGGCGCCCTGGGCGATCGGCAGTTCCTGGTCGGCGACAACGTCACCGGCGCGGACATCCAGATGAGTTTCGCGCTGGAAGTGGCCCGCAACTTCGGCCGCCTCGCCGCCTATCCCGCCATGAACGCCTACCTCAGCCGCCTGCAGGCTCGCCCCGCCTACAAGGCCGCGCTGGCGAAGGGCGGACCCTACGGGATCGGACAAAAATAGGATTTTGGCTCGGCCTTGCGTGGTTCGAGACGCGCTGCGCGCTCCTCACCAAACTACCCTTTTATGCAATCCGCTAAGCTGAGTTTGGTGAGGAGGCCGCAGGCCGTCTCGAACCACGCAATCTCGAACCACGCACCGTCCAAGCCGCCGCAGATGCATGCCGCTCCGCATTGAGCGAGGATGGCCCTCTCGCGCGGGTGATTCGCGCGCCCTGGAGGCCGTTTCGGTTTGGCCACGTCCGTATCGCTCGCCCACAGATCGTTTGCGCCCAAGACCCGCGTCCTGGACGGCAAGGTGGTGTTGATCACCGGCGGCACCGGCTCGTTCGGGCGCCGGTTCGTGGGCCGCGTCCTGGCCGAGCAGTCGCCGAAGAAGCTGATCATCTTCTCCCGCGATGAGCTGAAACAGTATGAGATGCAGGCGGAGCTGCGCGACCGCTTCCCGCCGGAGATCATGGGCAAGCTGCGGTTCTTCCTGGGGGATGTGCGCGATCAGACCCGCCTTGCCCTGGCGTTTCGCGGCGTCGATATCGTGGTCCACGCCGCCGCGCTGAAGCAGGTGCCGGCGGCGGAGTACAATCCCTCCGAATGCGTCCACACCAATGTCATGGGCGCCGAGAATGTGGTTTGGGCGGCCCTGAACAACCGGGTCCAGCGCGTGGTGGCCCTGTCCACCGACAAGGCCTGCAGCCCGATCAACCTCTATGGCGCCACCAAACTGGCGTCGGACAAGATTTTCGTCGCCGCCAACAACCTGGCCGGCGACATCGGCGCGCGGTTCTGCGCGGTTCGCTACGGCAATGTGGCCGGCTCGCGCGGCAGCGTCGCGCCCCTGTTCCAGAAGCTGGTGCGCGAGGGCGCCAAGGACATCCCGATCACCGATCCGCGCATGACCCGGTTCTGGATTTCGCTGGATCAGGGCGTCGACTTCGTCCTGTCGTCGATGGAGATGATGCGCGGCGGCGAGATTTTCGTGCCCAAGATCGGCTCGATGACCATGCCCGAAGTCGCCAGCGCCCTCGCGCCAGGCCTGCCCCAGCGCACGGTCGGCATCCGCCCCGGCGAGAAGCTGCACGAGGTGATGATCTCCGGCGACGACGCCCGCATGACCGCCGAACTGGCCGACCGCTATGTGATCGAGCCGGAATTCGTCGAATATGTGCGGAAACCCTTCGCCGTCGACGGCGGCAAGCGGGTGGCGGACGGCTTCACCTATTCCAGCGACACCAACCCCGAGTGGCTCGACGCCGAGGGTCTGCTCGGCCTGCTCGCCGGCCATGGCTGAGGCCCCGCCGCGTTTTCTGCCTTACGGCCGGCAGCTGATCGAGGACGACGACATCGCCGCCGTGGTCGAGGCGCTGAAGTCCGACTTCCTCACCACAGGCCCCCGTGTCGAGCAGTTCGAGGCCACTTTCGCCGAGAAGGTCGGCGCGCGCCACGCGGTGGCCTGCTCCAACGGCACCGCGGCGCTGCACCTGTCGCTGATGGCGCTGGATGTGGGACCAGGCGATGTGGTGATCGCCCCGTCCATCACCTTCGCCGCCACCGCCAACTGCGCCCGTTACCAGGGCGCCGAGGTGGTGTTCGCCGACGTCGATCCGGACTCCGGCCTGATGACCCCCGAGACGCTGGCGGACGCTATCGGCCGGGTTGGCGACCGTAGGCTGAAGGCCATATTGCCCGTGCACCTCGGCGGCCACGCCGTCAACCTGCCGGCGCTGCGGCGCCTCGCCGACGCTGAAGGCGCGGTGTTGGTGGAAGACGCCTGCCATGCTGTCGGCACGCAGATGACCTTCGGCAACGTCGCCGAGCGGGTGGGCGACGGACGCCACTCGTCCATGGCCTGCTTCTCCTTCCACCCGGTCAAGACCATGACCACGGCCGAAGGGGGGATGGTCGCCACCAATGACCCGGTCCTGGCCCGGCGCATGACCCTGCTTCGCAGCCACGGCATCACCCGCGAGCCGGCGGAGTTCACCGCGCCGGAAATGTCGCTCGATCCATCGGGCGCCGCCAACCCCTGGTCCTATGAGATGCAGGCCCTGGGCTACAACTACCGCCTGCCCGACCTGCTCTGCGCCCTGGGGATCAGCCAGCTTGCCAAGCTGGATCGGTTCGTCGCGACGCGGCGGGCGCTTACCGCCCGATACCTGGAACTGCTGCCACAGCTTGCGCCGATGGTCCGCGCCGTCCCGACGCCAGCTTACAGCCATTCGGCCCTGCACCTGTTCGTCGTCCTGATCGACTTCGCTGCCCTCGGCCAAACCCGCAAACAGCTGATGGACGCCCTGCGCGCCCAGGGGATCGGAACCCAGGTCCACTACATCCCCGTCCATCGCCAACCCTACTACGCCCAGCGCTACGGCGAGCAAAACCTCCCCGCCGCCGACGCCCACTACGCCCGCTGCCTCAGCCTGCCGCTGTATGCGGGGATGGAGCTAGGGGATGTGGATCGGGTGGTGGAGGCGCTGGCGTCTATTATCGGCAGCTGAGCGGTGGCGCCCGGCTTCGTGCTATATCTCGCGCTGGAGGTGCGGGAATGCCCGACAATACGACCGTAAGGGCAGGCGACGGCGTGGCCTTCGAGGACGGCGACGACCGGGGGCGGGTCCTGGTCTTCGGCCACGAGACAGGTGGACGCTACTCCCTGATGGAGTACCTGGTCGCCGCGCGGTCGCCGACTGAAGCGACCGAGCCAACCCATTTCGGCGCCCATCTCCACAAGGATATCGAGGAGACCTTCCTGGTCCGGAGAGGAAGCCTTCGATTCCTGCTCGGCACAGATGTGTTCGATCTAGAGGCAGGCGACTTTGTCCGCGTGCCGCCGGGCGTAAGGCACGGCTATGCCAATGTTTCCAGCGATCAGGTCGACCTGTTGGTCAGCTTCCACCCGGGCGGATTCGAGGAGCTGTTCGTCACCCATCGGTCCGACCAAAGCCCGCCACCGTCACCGACCGGATTTGTCGACGACGCGGCGCGCCTGTTCGACTCGGAGTTCGAATCCTGACGTCCGCGTTGCGAGGGGCCTAAACCGCCTCGTCCAATATCCCTTCCAGCCCCTGTTCGCGCACCTTGCGATAGAGGGTGGAGCGGCCGATGCCGAGCCTCCGGGCGACTTCGCTCATGTGGCCGGCGTAGAGGCCGATGGCGAGCTGGATCAGGTCGCGCTCGATGTCTTCCAAGGTCCGCAGATGGCCGCGGTCGTCGAGGATGCGCACGGGTGAGTCCGCCGGCATTTCGTCGACCAGCTGCTGGGCGCTGGGCAGCGTCGGCAGCGCGGGAAGCGGCGCGGGCGCGCCGCTCGTGGGCAACGGCGCCTGCAGGCCGGACACGGCCGGGAAGTCGTAGGGCTGCAGGTAGGGCGCGTCGGCCAGCACGATGGCGCGATAGACCGCGTTCTCCAGCTGGCGCACATTGCCAGGCCAGTCGTGGGCGGTGAGCAGGGCCATGGTCTCGGCCGTGGCGCCGACCACCCGCTTGCCCTCTTCCACGTTGAACCGCTGAATGAAGTGGCTGGTCAGGGCCGGAATGTCCTCGCGGCGTTCGCGCAGGGACGGGGCCTCGATGGGGAAGACGTTCAGGCGATAATAGAGGTCCTCGCGGAACCGGCCGCCGGCAACTTGCGTCGCCAGGTCGCGGTTGGTGGCCGAGACGATGCGCACGTCCACGCGCACGGAGCGCTTCGAGCCCACCGGGTCGATCTCGCTCTCCTGCAAGGCGCGCAGCAGCTTGACCTGCATGTCCAGCGGCAGCTCGCCGATCTCGTCCAGGAACAGGGTCCCGCCATTGGCCTCCTGGAACTTGCCCAGGTGTTTGTCGGTGGCGCCGGTGAAGCTGCCCTTCTCATGGCCGAACAGGATGGATTCGATCAGGTTTTCCGGCAGGGCGCCGCAGTTGACCGCCACGAAGGGCTTGCCGGCGCGGTCGGACGCGCCATGCACCGCGCGGGCGATGACTTCCTTGCCGACGCCGCTTTCGCCCAGCACCAGGATGGGGATGGAGGACTTGGCCGCCCGCTCGCCCAGCCGCTTGACCATGGTCATGGCCGGGGAGGCGCCGATCAGGTCGTTGAAGGTGATCTTGCCACTGGACTTCTTCTTCAGCCGATCGACCTCGCCCTTCAGGTCGCCCAGCTGCAGGGCGTTGCGGATCGAGACCATGATCCGTTCGGGCGAAGCCGGCTTGACGAAGAAATCCTGGGCGCCGGCCTGCATGGCCTGAACCACGGTGTCGATGCCGCCGGTAGCCGTCAACACCACCACGGGCTGGGTAAAGCCGCGCAGGCGCATTTCCTTCAGGGTCGCCAGGCCGCCCAGGCCGGGCATGACCAGGTCCAGCATGATGGCCTCGCAGGCGGCGCCGGCGGTGAGGCGGTCGATCGCCTGCTCGCCCGTCTCGGCTTGAATCACCACCAGGCCCTCGCGCTCCAGCACGGACTGGATCAGCCGACGCTGGGTCGGATCGTCGTCGACGACGAGAACGGTCTTGGTCATGTCAAAGCCCACACCAGGTTTGCCGCCCCTCATTGGAGACGGCTTTGTTTGGGAGGGTTGTAGCGCGCGCAGGTAAAGGCCGGGTTGAGGGGGTGTTCCCGAGGCGTTAACGGGCGGGCGAGTCCGTAAGGGCGTCGTCAGGGGGCCAAGGAATGCCCTCGCCCCGCAGTTGTTGCTTGACAAAAGAACAAAAAGAGAACATAAGGGGCCGCTGCATGGAAGGGATTCGACCTGAATGAACACCACTTTGCCAACCCCACACAAACTCGTCAGGCGAGGCTGCGCGGGATTGGCCTGCGATGAGGACGGTTTAGCGTTGGGCGCGGTAACTCTGGTGAACGCACGCCGAGGCGCTGGAGGCGCGCCGCCGCATTCGACCCAGGAAGGGCGATGTTCCCCCCTATGTCTATAGTATCGCCATCCGCCCGGACTTCGAGCCTGACTGCGATCTGTTCTACGATAGCTTCTTCGCCGACACCTTGTTTTGTACAGATGCCTTCGCGCTTCGGGTTCTTGAGGCAGGTTGCACGGGCGTGAGTTTCGTTGACTCGCTCGGATATCGTAAGGGCAGGCCGAGGGTCCGCCGAACCCTCGATGGCGTCGAGGAAAATGTGGCGGATTGAGATGCGGGCAAAGCCGCTTGATTGGGTTCCCCATCGCGCGGCGCGGGTCTAAAACGTCCGTATGAAGGCCCCCGCAAAACTGAATGCCGAATCCGTGCCCGAGTGGCGGCTGGACGACCTGTTCGCCGGTCGTGACGATCCCAAGATCGCCGAGCGCCTCGCCAAGGCGGCGGCGGACAACGACGCGCTTGTGAAGATGAAGGGCGCCTTCATCGGCGCCCGGGGCAACGCGGACCGGCTGGGCATGCTGCTGGCGGAGGCCATCCGGCTTTACGAGGCGGCGACCAACGGCTTGTGGACCGTCGGCGCCTATGCCTCGCTTTCGGCGTCTGTCGCGCGCGACGATCCCGCCTGGGCCAAGTTCGAGGCCGACATTCGCGGCAAGTCCTCCGCCATCGCCGCCGAAAGCCTGTTCTTCACCCTGGAGCTGAACGAACTCGAGGAATGGGAGATCGAGGCGGCCCTGCGCGCCAATTCGGCCGCGGCGCGCTACCGCCCCTGGCTGAGGCGTGTCCGGCTGGGTCGGCCGCATGAACTCTCCGCCGATCTCGAGCGCATGCTGGTGGACCGCGGCCCAGCGGTGGCCAACTGGACCCGGCTCTATGACGAGACCCTGAGCCGGCTGGTCGCAACCGTCGGACGCGAAAATCTCACCCTGGCCGAGGCGCTGAACCGCCTGTCCGATCCAGACCCGAAACAGCGCAAGGCCGCCGCCCAAGGCCTGGCCAAGGCGCTGGAAGCCAATGCGTCGGTGCTGGGCCTGGCCCTGAACACGGTGGCGATGGAAAAGGCGGTGGAGGACCGCTGGCGCAAGTTCGACAGCCCCGCCGCCTCGCGCCACCTGGCCAATGAGGTCGACGCCGCCTCGGTCGCGGCCATGGAAGAGGCGGTGGTGGAGGCCTATCCGCGCCTGTCGCATCGCTACTACGCGCTGAAGGCCAGGCTGATGGGCAAGAAGGTTCTGGACCATTGGGACCGCAATGCCCCGCTCGATCAGGCCAAGCCGAAGATGTACGGCTGGAACGACGCCAGGGGGATGGTGCTCGACGCTTTCGAGGGCCTGACCCCCGTCTTCGCCGACCACGCCCGCACCTTCTTCGACCATCCTTGGATCGATGCGCGGCCGAGAAGCGGCAAGTCCTCCGGCGCCTATTCCCACCCGGTCAGTTCCGACGCCCACCCATACGTCTTCCTCAACTATATGGGCGAGCGGCGCGATGTGCTGACCCTGGCGCACGAGTTGGGCCATGCGGTGCACCAGACCCTGGCCGCGCCGCTGGGCACCCTGCTGGCCGATACGCCGCTGACGCTTGCCGAGACCGCCTCCATCTTCGGCGAAGGCCTGGTGTTCGAACGCCTGCTGGCCGAGGCGACGCCCGCCGACCGCCGCGCCCTGCTGGCCGGCAAGATCGAGGATGGGCTCAACACCGTGGTGCGCCAGATCGCCTTCCACCGGTTCGAGACCCGCTTCCACGCTCTGCGCGCCGAATCCGAGGTGTCGGCCGACCAGATCGCCGAGATCTGGCTCGAGGTGATGGGCGAGAGCCTCGGCCCCGCCGTGAAGCTCAACAAGGGCTACGAATACTATTGGGCCTACGTCAGCCACTTCGCGCACGCGCCCTTCTACGTCTACGCCTACGCCTTCGGGAATCTGTTGGTGGAGGCGCTGATGGAGGCCCGCGAGCGCGACCCGAAGGGCTTCGTGCCGCTCTATGAGACGCTGCTGTCGGCGGGCGGCTCGAAAACCTATGTCGAGGCCCTGGCGCCGTTCGGCCTGGACCCGCGCGAGAAAAGCTTCTGGGCGGCGGGTTGCCTTCGCCTGGAGCGGCTGGTGGACGAGTTCGAACGGCTGGTGTGAGCGGGGGCGCAGGTTTGTCAGCGACGGGGGAAGCAGACCGGGTTCGCGCCCCATATGGGACACCTTGCGTGGCCTCACCCTATGGCTGGGTGCTGCTCTCGTGGGCGGTTTCGGCGCCGCCGTGACCCTCAATGCTTTGCACGGGGGCGGGTGGACCAGCCTTGAGCTGGCCGGTCTGTTTGGCGCCAGCATCATCGCCTTGCTTTGGACACTACCCGGATCAGCCCTTCTGACGCTCGCGTTTGCCTGGTCGGGCTGGAGCGGAACCTCAGCGGCGCTTCGCGGAGTTGTGCTCATCCCGGTAGGAGCGGTAGCCGGGGCGGCCGCCGGCTTCTTCCTTGATACAGGGCTGACCTTTGGCTTCAGTTTCGGGGCGGCGCCGCGGTGGCCTGGGGGGCCTTGCAATGGGTGCTTTATGGGCGACGCTAGACCCTGGTGACTCCCCGACTTGCGTTTCGCGAAGTCGCGTCTAGTCAGGACGCATCACGCCGATCATTCATCGCCACTTCCATTTTCGACGACACCGTTATTTCCGAGGATTTTTAATGGCTGACGACCAAGCCCAGGACAAACCCACCGAAAAGGCCCAGATCGAATCTCCGCTTGGCGCCTTCGAAGGCCGCGAACCGCCGTCGCCGGCCTGGTTCAAATGGGCGATCGCCCAGGAGCCCG